>Ga0315281_10008240_pt1 | contig 14578 bp, 12 predicted proteins | sample YL17G07_0_MG_FD_204540 | JGI IMG/M metagenome (GOLD analysis project Ga0315281, IMG submission 204540) | Sediment microbial communities from Yellowstone Lake, YNP, Wyoming, USA - YL17G07_0 | ecosystem: Environmental > Aquatic > Freshwater > Lake > Sediment | place: USA: Wyoming | collected...
CGACTACCAGTTCAAGAAGAAGCACATCGAGCGCTTCCTGGAGGACGGGGACAAGGTCAAGGCGACGATCTTCTTCCGTGGCCGCGAAATGGCGCACCCCGAAATCGGGCGGCGGATTCTCGAGCGGTTGATCGGGGAACTCACGAACGTGGCGCTCGCGGAAACGATGCCGCGGATGGAAGGCAATCAGATGCATACCATCCTGTCGCGGCGCCCGCAGAGCGGTGGCGGGAAGACCAAAACGGCCGCGAGCGCGTCTGTGGCAGCGAAATAGGCCACGAAAAAGAAGAAACCGCGGAGACCGCAAAGCACGCAGAGAAAAGAAATGTTTTCTCGGCGATCTCAGCGGTCTCCCCGGTAAAACAACAGGAACACGATGGCGAAAAAGATAAAGAAGATCAAACTGAAGACCCACCGAGGCGCGGCGAAGCGCTTCAAGCGGACGAAGAACGGAAAGTTCATGCGGGGCAAGGCGTTCAGTCAGCACATCCTGACGAGCAAAACCAGGAAGCGGAAACGCGGCCTCAGGGGCACCACGACCGTGGCGGCCGTGGACGTGCCGAAGCTGGCGCGGATGCTGCCGTATAAGTGAGATCGAGAGATTTCAGATTTAGGAGTTCAGATTTCAGATTCAGGAGGTTCAGATTTCAGATTCCGAGCCGAACAATCTGAACACTGAAACCGAACAATCTGAACACTGAAACCGAACGATCTGAAGTCTGAAACTGGACAATCTGAAATCTGAAACTGGACAATCTGAAATCTGAACTCTGAAATCTGAAATCTTTGGAGCCGAAACATGCCGCGTGTAAAAAGAGGAACGGTCCGGCGCGCCAAGCGCAAGAAGCTGCTTGGGCTGGCAAAGGGCTATTACGCCAACAAGAGCAAGCTCTATCGCGCCGCGAAAGAGTCGGTGGACACGGCGCTCAAGTACGCGTTCGTCGGCCGCCGCCGCAAGAAGCGCGACTTCCGGCGCCTGTGGGTCGTCCGCATCAACGCGGCCGCCCGCGAGCACGGCCTCACATACGGGCAGATGATCAGCGGTCTGAAGAACGCCGGGATCACGCTGGACCGCAAGAGTCTGTCGGAGTTGGCCATCTCCAGTCCCGTGGCGTTTGCGACGCTGGCGCAGCAGGCCAAGGCCGCGGCGAAGATCGCCGTGAAGTCCGCGAAGAACGCCGAAAAGGCTGCGGCGTCGAAGGCGGCGAACGCCAAAGCCGCCGCGCGCGCGTAACAACAAGGACTCGGGACTGGGGGCTGGGGGCTGGGGGCTGGAAGAACTGGGGTTGCCTTTCCAGTGCCGAGCCCCCAGCCTCTAACCCCGAGCCCCCAGCCACCAGCCCCTAGCCATGTCCGACCTTCCCAGCCCAGAATCTGTCGCCGCGCACGTCGCCGCGTTCGAGCGCGAGCTGGCGGCGGCGACGTCGGTTCGCGATGCCCACTCCCTTCGCGACCGCTACCTCGGGCGCAAGCACAGCTATGTCGCTTCGTGGATGCAGATGATCGGCAGCGCGCCCGTCGATCAGAAGAAGAGCATCGGGCGGTTCGCCAACGAGCTGAAACAGGCGATTGAGGCGCGGTGGACGGTGTACGAGGAATCGGCCCGCGACGCCGCGCCCGCGGGCGGCGTGGACGTGACCCTGCCCGGGCGCAGGCCGCTCCTCGGCCATCGCCATCCGCTGACCGTGGTGCGCGATCGCATGGAAGACATCTTCACGCGCATGGGCTTCGCGATCGTCGAAGGGCCGGAGGTCGAGGACGAGTGGCACTGCTTCGACGCGCTGAACATGCCGGCGGAACACCCCGCGCGCGACATGCAGGACACGCTGTACCTCGCGACCCCGATGCCGCCCATCGACGGGGACGCGCATCGCCGCACGATGCTGCGGACGCACACCTCCGCCATGCAGATCCGCTACATGCAGACGCACCAGCCGCCGATCCGCATCGTCGTGCCCGGCCGCGTGTATCGCCGCGACGATCTGGACCTGACACACACGCCGATGTTCTCGCAGATGGAAGGGCTCGTCGTCGGCGAGAGGATTTCGCTGTCGGATCTGAAGGGCACGCTACTGGCGTTCGCGCGCGACATGTTCGGCGAGCATTCAAGGCTGCGGTTGCGGCCGAGCTTCTTCCCCTACACGGAACCGAGTGCCGAGGTGGACATCAGCTGCTGGTCGTGCGACGGCGCCGGCTGCTCGCTGTGCAAGAAGAGCGGCTGGATCGAGATCCTCGGCTGCGGCATGGTGCACCCGGCGGTGTTCGAAGCGGTGGGCTACGACCCGGAGAAGTACACGGGCTTCGCGTGGGGCATCGGCATCGAGCGGGTCGCGATCCTGCGCTATCAGGTGGAGGACATCCGGTTGTTCTACGAGAACGACCTGAGATTCCTCGAGCAGTTTCCGTACTGAGCGCGAGCAACCGTTCAACACCGGGTCACAAGAGCGAAATCGCCACAGAGTCACGGAGTCACGGAGAATCAGAATGAGACCGCGCTCGACGTGGGCGGGCTGCAGAGCAGCCCAGCCTCCTCGCGTCCAACCGGCACGACGAGTGAGCCTTCGAGGAAACCCATGCTCATTCGTCGTGCCGGTTGGACGCCAGGCCCGCCGCTACGCGGCGCCACGTCGAGCCATGATCTCGCTCCGACAGTTCTCTGAACTCGGTGTCTCAGTGCCTCTGTGGCGGTTTGATCTTCTTGGCTTCGTGACTTGGTGACCTGGGTGATGGGCAGCCGTTCGAAACCATGCGATTAGTGTTCTCCTGGCTGAAAGAATTCGTCGACGTGCCGGCGTCGGCGGACGACGTCGCCGAGAAGCTCGGCCTGAGCGGCTTCGAGGTTGCGTCCATCGAATCGATCGATGGTGGCGACACGGTGATCGACTTCGAGATCACCGCGAACCGTCCGGACGCCCTGAGCGTCCTCGGGCTGGCGCGCGAAGTGGCGACGGCCTACGATCTGCCGCTCATGCTGCCATCGGCCGACGCGCAGGCGACGGTGCGGCTCGCGGCAGTTCCCGCCGTTGTCGCGCAGGGCTCCCACAATGTGGCGCAGGGCTCCCACGGTGTGGCGCAGGGCTCCCACGGTGTGGCGCAGGGCTTCAGCCCTGCGTCCGATCGAATCACTGTGACGATCGACGACGAGGGGCTCTGCCCGAGATATGCGGCGGTTGTCGCGGACGTGCGCGTAGGGCCGTCGCCCGCGTGGCTGGCGGCGCGCCTTCAGGCGGCCGGTATCCGTCCGATCAGCTCCATCGTCGACATCACGAACTACGTGAACCTCGAGCTCGGCCAGCCGATGCACGCGTTCGACTTGGCGCGTCTCGCAGGCGCCGAGATCCGCGCGCGCCGCGCGAAACCCGGAGAAACGATCACCACGCTCGACGGCGTCACCCGGGCGCTGGAGCCCGACATGCTCGTCATCGCCGACCGCGACCGCGCGCAGGCGGTCGCCGGCGTCATGGGCGGCGCCTCCTCCGAAGTATCGGCGGCGACCACCGCGGTGGTGTTCGAGAGCGCCTATTTCACGCCGGCCTCCGTGCGTCGCACGAGCAAGCGCCTCGGCCTGAAGACCGAGGCCTCCTCGCGCTTCGAGCGCGGCGCCGATATCGGTGCCCAGGTGATCGCCCTCCAGCGTGCGATCGCGCTGATGGAACAGATCGGCGCGGGACGACCGTTCGGATCAATCGTAGACGCCTACCCGCGGCCGCAGAGTGCGAAACGGCTGCACCTGCGCCGCGAGCGGCTCGCGCGCGTGCTCGGCGCGAACGTGCCGGATGCCGAGGTCGCGCGGATTCTTCGCGGGCTGGGGCTCGAGGTCACCGAGTCAGGCGACGGCTGGGATGCCGTCGCGCCGACGTTCCGCGTGGATCTGCTGCGCGAAGCCGACCTCATCGAAGAGGTCGGCCGCCATTTCGGCTTCGACAAGCTCGACGCGACGTTCCCGGTGATGACGCAGCCCGCGCCGCCGCCCGACCCGCGCATTACGCGCGATCAGCTCGCGCGCCGCGTGCTCACCGCGGCGGGGTTCTCCGAAGCGGTGACGTTCGGCTTCATCGAAGCGAAGACCGTCGAGACGTTTCTAGGAACGCAAAGCCCGCCAAGCTCGCAAAGCAAGACCGATCAGAATGGCTTAGCGGGCTTGGCGGCCTTTGCGTTCAAGAACGTCGTCGGAATCGCCAACCCGCTCTCGGGCAAGTTCGACACGCTGCGGCCGTCACTCCTGCCGGGGCTCGTCGATGCCGTTGCGCACAACCGCCGCCACGGTCGGCGCGATGTCCAGCTGTTCGAGATCGGCACGCGGTTCACACCGTCCGGCGAAACGCGCGGCGTCGCGGTGGCGTGGACCGGCACCGGCAGCGCCGATCATTGGTCGGGCGGCGCGCGCGAGGTCGACGTGTTCGACGTCACCGGCGTCGCCGAACATCTGTGCAACGCGCTTGGCGTCGCCGTCCGCTTCCAGCCGGTGCGCGAGCCGTTCCTGGTCGAGGGTCAGGCGGCGGCGATTCTGGTCGCTGACGGTCTGGAACGCGGCGTCCGCATGGGGCTGGTTGGACAGATCGCGCCGGCGGTGGCCGACGCGCGGGGTCTGCCGCGTCAGGATGCCGTGTATGTCGCGGAAGCCGACCTCGATCTGATCCAGCGGGCGCGCGTGACGGCGAGCGACGCCACGCGCCCTTTGCCGCGTCATCCATTCGTCGTCCGCGATCTCTCCATCGTCGTCGCGGATGCCTTGCCTGCGGAAATCATTCGTGGCACCATTCTGACGGCGGGTCGCGGTCTTCCGGCGCCACTGGACGCGGTGAGCTTTTTCGATCGGTACCAGGGGAAGGGCGTGCCGGCGGGCGCCGTGAGCCTGTCGGTCCGCCTGACGTTCCAGGCGCCTGACCGCACGTTGACCGACGCCGACATTCAACAGAGCGTCAATCAGATTCTCGCGGCGCTGATTCGAGAGCATGCGGCTATACAACGGTGAATGCGGGCATCGAGTCATCTGGTTATTGGGTCATTGCCTGGACAATTGATCAATCAAATGACGAGATAACCAGCTGACCAGATGACCAAATTCGAGGATGAGTGATGGCCAAGACAGCGACACACGGCGTGGATCTCGAACCGATCGATCGGTTGGAAGAGAAGGTGAAACGGCTCGTCAGCCTGGTCGAGCGCATGAAGCTGGAGACGGCTCACGCCGCAGAAGAGAACCAGCGCCTGTCGCACGAACTCGACAACGTGCGCGCGCGCCTGTCGTCCAACGAGGGGCTCGTGACCGAGCTGTCGGCCCTGAAGGACGAGCGCGACGTCATCCGCACCCGCGTCACCGACATGCTCGATCAGCTCGAAGCCCTCAGCCTCTAGATATTTCCATGTCGGACGACGCCGTCATCTCGGTCGAGATCCACGGGCAGCACTACCCGATCCGGAGCACGCTGGATCAGGAGTACGTCGCACGGCTCGCGAGCTACGTCGACGAGAAGATGCGCGCGGCCGCCGACTCGACGCCCGCTGGCGACACGCTGCGTCTCGCGGTGCTCACCGCGCTCAATGTGGCCGACGAGCTTTTCCGCTGCCGCGACGGGGCGCGCGCCCGCAACGGCGAACTGGCGGAGCGCGCCGGCGAACTCGAACGCCTGCTCGACCGCGTGCTGATGGCGTAAGAGCCAGGTTCGTGGTTCAGGGTGCCGAGTTCAGGGTTCGTTCTGGGCTCGGGGGCAACCCGGAACCCGGAACCCGGAACCTTGAACCTTGAACCCTGAACCTTGAACCCTGAACCCGGAACCTATAGGATGATCCGGAGAGTTTGGGTTCCCTGCTGTGTTCGTGATGGCGGATGGCTCGTTGAGCCAATGTTTACCCAAGTGAGTCGCGACGCTGCGTGGTGTGCATGCCTCTGCAACGAGGAAGCCTGAAGCGCGGCTTGTTATAGCGGTTCCACCTGCTTTAGCAGGTTCATCGACCTCCCCACACGGCACGGCGGGGCTTTTCGCTCGCGCACCCCCCCAGTTCTTCTCGTGAATCGGACTCATCTCGGGGTCTGACCCCGGCAACGGGAAAGGACGTCACGCGTGCTGTCTGATGTCGCGAAGGTCGCAGGTCCCGCCCTGGTCGCGGCGGTCGTCGCCATGATCGTCGCCGGCGTCATGTTCGCCGTCTGGGTCGCCAACCGCAAACGTATTGCCGCCGACACGATAGGCCGCGCCGAAGAACAGGCGCAGCGCGTGGCGAAGGACGCGGAGCGCGACGCGGAAACCACCAAGAAGGAAGCGCAGCTCGAAGCCAAGGAGAAGGCGCACGACATCCTGGTGGAAGCCGAACGCCAGGCCCGCCACGACCGCCAACAGGCCGCGACGCTCGATCAGACGCTCTCGCGCCGCGAGTCGGCGGTCGCCGAGCGTCAGGCGGCGATCGATCGACTCGAGAAGGAATTGGGCAGCCGCGACACGGCGCTGAGCGGGCGCGAACAACGCGCCGCCGCTGCCGCGGCGAAATACGAGCAGCTCGTCGCACAGCAGAAGCACGAGCTCGAGCGCGTGGCCGGGTTGACGGCCGACGAAGCGAAAGAGCTCCTGATCAAGCAGATCGAAGGCGAGGCGCGCCACGACTCGGCGAACCTGCTGAAGCGGCTCGACGCCGAAGCGCGCGAAACGGCGGTCGACAAGGCCAAGCAGTACATCACCGAAGCCATCCAGCGCTGCGGTGCGGAGCACGCCATCGAAACCACCGTCTCGGTGGTCGATCTGCCGAGCGACGATCTCAAAGGACGCATCATCGGCCGCGAAGGGCGCAACATCCGCGCGCTCGAGCTGGCGACCGGCATCGATCTGATCGTCGACGACACGCCGGGCGCGATCATCCTCTCCGGCTTCGACCCGTATCGCCGCGCGATCGCGAAGCAGGCCATCGAGCGGCTGATTGCCGACGGCCGCATCCATCCGGCGCGCATCGAGGAGGTCGTCGCCAAGGTGAAGGAAGAGACCGACGAGTCGATGCGGAAGGAAGGCGCCGCCGTCGCGTTCGAGCTGGGCCTGCACGACTTGCATCCGGAGATCCACCGGCTGATGGGACGCCTCAAGTACCGCACGAGCTACGGCCAGAACGTGCTGTCGCACTCCGCGGAGGTCGCCCGGCTCGCCGGCATCATGGCGCGGGAAGTCGGCTTGGATGCGCACGTCGCGGTCCGCGCGGCGTTCCTGCACGACATCGGCAAGGCGATCGACCGCGAGATGGAAGGGACCCACCTGCAGATCGGGATCGACTTCCTCCGCAAGCACGGCGAGAGCGAAGCGGTGGTGATGGCGATGGCGGCGCACCACATGGACATCGACTGGCCGTCGCTCGAAGCGATGATCGTGCAGGCGGCCGACGCGATCTCCGCCGCGCGTCCGGGCGCGCGCCGCGACATCCTCGAGTCCTACGTCAAGCGTCTCGAGAAGCTCGAGGGCATCGCCGACTCATTCAAGGGCGTCTCGAAGTCGTTCGCGCTTCAGGCCGGCCGGGAAATCCGCATCATGGTCGAGAGCGAGAAGATTTCCGATGAGGAAGCGGTGTGGCTGTCGAAGGACATCGCGCGGCGCATCGAGAACGAGCTCGAGTACCCGGGCCAGATCAAGGTGACGGTGATTCGCGAAACGCGCGCCGTCGACTACGCGAAGTGATCACGACGATCAACGCGGAACTCGCAGAATCCGCAGCCACGCTCTTCTGCGCGTTCAGCGTGTTCTGCGTTGAATGTCGTTCCGGAGTCCTGTGGACCCGACTGTAGACAGCGTGACGGAGCGTGAGCTCATCGCGCGCATCCGCGGGCAGTTGCCGCCCGCGCCCGACTGGCTGCTGGTCGGCATCGGCGACGATGCCGCGGTGGTCGAGCCGGAGCGCAATCGCGTCGAGGTCCTGACCGTCGACGCGCTCGTCGAAGGCATCCACTTCGATCGCGCGTTCGTGCCACCAGACGCGATCGGCCACCGCGCGCTCGCCGTCAACCTCAGCGACCTCGCCGCCATGGGCGCCACGCCGCGACTCGCCCTGCTCTCGATGGCGCTGCCGGCGGCGCTCCCGCTCGCCGACTTCGACGCCATATCTGCCGGGTTCGTCGCGCTCGCCGCGCGCCACCGCCTGCACGTGGTCGGCGGCAACCTCACGCGGTCACCCGGTCCGATGATGATCGACGTCACGGTGATGGGCACCGTGAAGCGGCGGCAGGCGCTGACGCGCCGCGGTGCGCGGCCTGGCGATGATCTCTACGTGAGCGGCACGATCGGCGCCGCCACTGCCGGGCTGCGGATGCTGCAGGAGAGCCGCAAACTCGCCACCAACGAGGATCTGAAGCGCTCCACCACGGAGGACACGGGGGACTCGGAGGGTCAATCCAGATACGAAAAGGATTTTTCCTCCGCGTCCACCGTGTCCTCTGTGGTGGAGAGTGCGATCGCGGAGAGCTGTGTCGAGCGCTACCTCCGCCCGGAGCCGCGTCTGCGGCTGGGCATCCACCTCAGCCGCAACCGCGCCGCCTCGGCCTGCATGGATCTCAGCGACGGGTTGGCCGACGGCTTTCGGCAGATCGCGGACGCGAGCGGCGTCGGCATGACCGTCGACGCCGACGCGCTGCCGATTGACCCCGGCGCACGCGCCTTCTTCGAGGCGCGCGGCCAGGATCCGGTCGTCGAGGCCCTGGGCGGAGGCGACGACTACGAGCTGCTGATCGCGGTCCATCCGCGCACCCAGCGGCGCCTCTCCGCGGCGATGCGCCGCGGCGATGTGTTGCTGACGCGCATTGGCCGCTGCACCGCCGAGCGCGGCATCACGCTGCGCACCGCGGGCGGCGCGTCCACCAACGCCGGCGCGCTGCCGGACGGGTTCAGCCACTTCCGATGATTCACCTCACGAAAGTGCTCATTCGCCGGTGGCTGGACACACTGTTGCACGTGGCCGACACGCCGGAGCGCACGGCGGCCGCCTTCGCCATGGGCGTGTTCTTCGGTTTCTCGCCGTTCCTCGGGTTCCATACGCTGCTGGCGATCATCGTCGCGTTCGCGTTCAACCTGAATCGCGTCGCGGCGCTCCTGGGCGTGTACTCGAACCTGCCGTGGATCATCGCGCCCTACTATGCGATCGTGACGATGATTGGAGCGACGCTCCTCGGACACAAGCCGCCGGACGGCTTCAAAGCGGAACTCGCGGGTCTGTTTGAACTCTCCCTGTTTCACGGCGAATTCTGGCATCGGCTGATCGTCATTCTGAAACCGCTCCTCTGGCCGTACACCGTCGGGTCGCTGATCGGCGGGGTGGTGATGGCCGCGATCGCGTACCCGCTCGCGCTCGCGTTCGTGACAAGTCGCCGGCGCATCCATGAGATCCTCCATCAGCATCAGCGATGATCATTTCCGGCCGCTTCTGGCGGAAGACGATCGTGACGGCCATCGCGGCCGTCGGCTTCGTGGCGCTCTATGAAGTCACGGCGCTCGACTCGAAGTACGTCGCGCGGTTGGCGCGGCTGCACGAGACGTCCGCGCTTCCGGCCCCCGGCTCGCGCCTCGCGTTCAGCGCCACGGCGTACTGCAAGGGCATCGTGACGGCGTCCGGCGTGCCGGTGCAGAGCGGCATCGCGGCGGCCGATCCCGAGTTACTGCCGGTGGGGTCGGTGATTGAAATCGACTCGCTGCCCCAGCGCTACAACGGCATCTATACCGTCATGGACACCGGGCCGGCCGTGCAGGGCCGGCAAGTGGACGTCTACATGTGGAACTGCAACGAGGCGCTGCAGTTCGGCCGCAGGCCGATTCATCTGACGGTACTGCGCCTCGGCTGGAACCCGCGCGCGACGACGCCGGGCTTCCTCGATCGCTTCTTCAAGCGCCCGGAGCCAGACGTGCTTCCCGCGCGCCCGCTGCCGCAGGTTCCACCATCCGACGGATCTCAGAACTGAGAACTCAGAACTTAGAACTTAGAACTTAGAACATGGTCCACTGGTTTCAGTTCTAAGTTCTGAGTTCTCAGTTCTCAGTTCTAACTTCTCAGTTCTGCTGGTTCGGCCCGGTATTGCAGTTCGAACAGCTTGAAGTAGATCCCGCGCTCGGCGAGCAGTTCCTGGTGCGTGCCCGACTCGCGGAGCTGACCTTTGTGCAGTACCAGGATCTTGTCCATGTCCTGGATGGTCGATAGCCGGTGCGCGATCGCGATCGTCGTCCGCCCGGCCATGAGGACGTGCAGCGCGTCCCGGATCATCAGCTCGGTTTCGGTGTCGATGCTCGATGTCGCCTCGTCGAGCACCAGCACGCGCGGGTCGAACGCCAGCGCGCGCGCGAACGACAGCAGTTGCTTCTGCCCGACCGAAAGCGTCGAGCCGCGCTCCGCGACGGCGCCCGCGTAGCCGCCAGGGAGCCGCATGATGAACGGCTCGGCATGCACGGCGCGCGCGACGCGGCGGACGCGGTCGTCATCGATCGCCGGGTTGCCCAGCCGGATGTTGTCCGCGACGGTGCCGGAAAACAGATGGACGTCCTGCAGCACCAGGCTGAACAGACCTCGGACATCGGTGAGGTCGAGGTCGCGGACGTCCACGCCATCGATCGTGATGCGCCCCCGCCTCACGTCGTAGAACCGCAGCAGCAGGTTGATCAGCGTGGTCTTCCCCGATCCGGTGGCGCCCACGATGCCGACGCGCTCGCCGGGACGGACCTCGAACGTGATCCCTTTGAGGACCCAGTTCGGTGACGAGCTCTCCACCACGGAGGACACAGGGGACACCGAGGAAACAACACGTCTTCTCCTCCTGTCCTCCGTGTCCGCCGTGGTGGAGAGCTTTTCGTCATCGTTGTAGGCGAACCAGACGTCCTCGAACCGGATGTGGCCCTGCGCGGGCGCGGGCCGTCGCGCCGGCTGTGCGGGCGACTCGAGCGTCACCGGCTCGTCGAGCAGCTTGAAGATCCGTTCCGACGACGCCATCGCCGACTGCAGGATGTTGAACTTTTCCGACATGTCGCTGATCGGCCGGAAGAACCGCTGCGAGTACTGCACGAACGCGACGAGCGCGCCGAGGGTGAGCGTCCGCTGCAGCACGCTGCCGCCGCCGTACCAGATGATCAGCGACGAGGCGAGCGTGCTGACCACTTCAATCGCCGGATAGAAGACCGCGTAGTAGAAGATCGAGTCGATGTTCGCGTCGCGATGCTGGCGGTCGATCTTGTCGAAGCGCGCGAAGTTCACGGCTTCCCGCCGAAACAGTTGCACGGTGGACATCCCGGTGATGTTCTCCTGCAGGAACGCGTTGATCCGCGCAATCAGGCCGCGCACCGTGCGGTACGAGTCACGGACGTGGCGCCGGAACCACTGCGTCACGACGTAGATGAGCGGCAGGACCGAGAACGCCACCAGCGCCAGCCGCCAGTTCATCCACAGCATCATGCCCATGATCCCGACCAGCGTGAACACGTCGCCGAAGATGGTCACCACGCCGGATGTGAACAGGTCGTTCAGCACGTCGACGTCCGATGTCACCCGCGTCATCAGCCGGCCGACCGGGTTGCGGTCGTAGTAGCGCAGATCCAGACGCTGCAGGTGGCGGTAGATCGCCATCCGCAGGTCGTACATGATCCGCTGCCCTGTCATCTGCAGCGTCCATGTCTGGATGTATTCGGCGGCGAACGAGGCGACGAGCATGGTCAGGTACAACGCCGCCAGGCCGTCGAGCCCGGCGACCTGCCGCTGGGCGATGTAGCGGTCGATGGCGACCTTGATGAGGTACGGCTGTGTCAGCGACGCCACGGCGCCGACGATGATCGTGACCAGGGCGAGGGCGACCTGGCGCCAGTAGGGGCGCAAGTACTGCAGCAAGCGGCGCATGAGCCCCGCGTCGTACGCTTTGCCGAGAATGTCGTCGTCAGTGGACACAGACAGTCAATTGGGTAATCGGGTAATTGGGTAATCGGGGAATCGGGGAATCGATCGGGCAAATCGATTATCCAATTCCGAGATTACCCAGATTACCCGATGCAACCTTTTGATTCCTGTGGCCGTCCAACAGGAGAGACAATGGCAGAGCGAGAGACCAGGTCGGACATTCTGCAAGGCACCCTCGACCTGATGGTCCTGCAGACCCTCGACGCGATGGGCCCTTTGCACGGGTACGGCATCGCCCGGCGCATCGAGCAGATCAGCGACGACGTCCTGCAGCTCAATCAGGGCACGATCTACGCGTCCCTCCTCCGTCTCCAGCAGCGCCGCTGGATTTCGGCGAGCTGGGGAACCTCCGACAACAATCGGAAGGCCAAGTTCTACGCCATCACGCGGACGGGGCGGAAGCAGCTCGCCGCCCAGGCTCAGAACTGGGAACGGATCTCGGCCGTCATGGTGCGGATGCTCCGCCTCGCGCCACGCTGACGTCATGCCCACCTGGTTCGCCATCCTCGCGTCGCGCGTCCGCGGTCTCCTGCGGGGACGCCGTTTGGACGAGGAGTTCGACCGCGAGGTGGAGGCGCACCTGGACATGCTGACCGAAGAGAACGTGCGTGGCGGCCTGCCGCCCACCGAAGCCCGCCGTCAGGCGATTCTGCGATTCGGCGGCCCTGTGCAAATCAGGGAACAGCAACACGAGAACCGCGGCCTGCCGTTCATCGAGACGACGCTGCAGGATGTCCGCTACGGTCTGCGCGCGCTGCGGAAGAGTCCGGCGTACTCGCTGGTGGCGATCGCGACGCTCGCGATCGGTATCGGCGCCGGCACGGCGGTCTTCAGCTTCGTCTCCGCCGTGCTGTTTCGCGCGCTGCCCTTCAAGGCAGCGGGCGAGCTCGTGAGGATATTCGAAACCAATCCGCTCAGGCGCTGGACGCGGAACATCGCTGCGCCTGCCAACTATGCCGACTGGCGGAGTCGAAACAAGAGCTTCACCGACATCGCTGCCTACGAACAGTTCAGTTCCAACGGCAGCGGCGCGGGCGACGTGTTCCTGACGGGGTACGGCGAGCCGCAGGGCCTCAAGGCGCTGAGCGTGAGCGGCAACTTGTTTCAGATCCTCGGCGCGGTGCCTCTCATCGGCCGCACGTTTGCCGAGGAGGAACAGTGGGAGGGCCGGTCGCGCGTCGCGATCCTGAGCTACGGGCTCTGGCGGTCCGCCTTTGGCGGCGACCCCGGCATCGTCGGCAAGACGATCACGCTGAGCGGCCGCGGCTACGACGTCGTCGGCGTGATGCCGCGGACGTTCTTCTTTCCCGGACGCGACGTCCAGTTATGGACCCCCTTCGGCTACACGCCTCAACTGGTGACCAGTTCGCGCCGTCCGCATTGGCTCGGCGTCATCGCGCGGGTCCGCCCGAACGTGTCGGTCGAGCAGGCCCGCGACGACATGACGGGCATTGCGCGTCAACTGGAGCAGCAATACCCGGACACCAACACGCAGATGGGCGTGCGGCTCGAACCATTGCACGAGAGCTACGCCAGTAAACCGCGCCCGGCGCTGTTGATGCTGAGCGGGGCCGTCGGCCTGCTGTTCCTGATCGTCTGCGCGAACATCGCCAACCTGCAGCTGAGTCGCGGCGTGAGCCGCACGCGCGAGCTGACGATCCGCCGCGCGCTCGGGGCTGGGCGCGCGCGGATTCTGCGCCAGCTGCTCACCGAGTCCCTCACGCTCTCGGCCATCGGCGGCGCGCTCGGGTTCGGTCTCGCGGCGCTCACCGGAATGGCGCTGACGCGCTATGCCGCATCAGCCATTCCCCTGTTCGCCTTGGTCCAGATCGATCGCACCGCGATGTTCTTCGCGGTGGCGTTGTCACTGCTGGCGCCCGTCATCTTTGGCATCATGCCGGCGCTCAGCACGTCTCGAAGCGAACAGATCGGCGAGCGCAGCGAATCCGCGTCGCGCGAGACACGTGGGCTGCGCCACGTCCTCGTCGCCACGGAGGTGGCCCTCTCGGTGGTCCTCGTCGTGGGGGCCGTGCTGCTCGTGCGCAGCCTGGCGCACATGCAGGACGTCGATCCCGGGTTCACGAGGGAGCACGCGATCACCTTCGCGATGACGCTGCCGTCCGCGCGCTACGCGGACAACGCGGCCCGCTACCGCGCGTTCATGGACATCGAGCGCCGCCTGCGTGAGCGGCCGGGCGTGCAGACGGTTGGCGCGACGAGCACCCTGGCGCTGCGCGGCTTCACGTGGTCCGGAGACACGACGATCGAGGGCCGGACTGGCGGCGACTACGAGCGCGACACCCGCCACGCGTCGACCACGCCGACCTACTTCAGCGCCATGGGCGTCCAACTGCTCGCCGGACGTCTGTTCGACGCTGGGGACACGCGGGACAAGCCGCAGGTCACCATCGTCAACCAGGCGCTGGCGCGACGGTATTTCCCGGGACTGATGAACGACGCCGTCGTCGGCAAGCGAGTCGCGTTCGGGCGACCGCAGGACAACAGCCCGTGGGTCACCATCGTCGGCGTCGTGGCCGACGAGAAGCAGGACGGCATGGACCGACCGGCGGAGCCGACCGAGTACTCCAGCCTCGGGCAGCGCATGCAGAACCCGCTGACGTTCGTCGTCCGCACGACCGTCGGCACCGACGCGGCGTTGGTCGCCGCGAGAACGCAGGTCCGC
>Ga0315281_10008241_pt1 | contig 14578 bp, 15 predicted proteins | sample YL17G07_0_MG_FD_204540 | JGI IMG/M metagenome (GOLD analysis project Ga0315281, IMG submission 204540) | Sediment microbial communities from Yellowstone Lake, YNP, Wyoming, USA - YL17G07_0 | ecosystem: Environmental > Aquatic > Freshwater > Lake > Sediment | place: USA: Wyoming | collected...
GAAGGATGCGTATATTCACTGGCCATTTGTCGCACAGTTTAGTTCAAGCCTCATAGTGGAGCACAAATGTTTTCCCTTGTCTTCCGACGACTGGTCAATAACCTTTGCCATCATTAATCCGCTGGATATCTGGGCGCTTAAAAAAGCGGAAGAGGAATCCAAGAGGCTGAAGTCAAAGTTTGTGCTGGTAAGTGAATCGGATATGCGGGAGGCAATACTGCGATACAGGCAGCATACGCGCGGCGAAATTTCCAAATTATTTTAATACCATATGCCAAAAAAATTCGATTTAATCCTTTCCCGTGCCCTTGCCGACAAAGGGCTTATTGCGCAGAAAGATTTAGATGCGCTCCTTAAAGAAGCCGATGCCTCGGGGGCAAGCCTTCAGCAGATTATTACCAAACGGGGCCTCTTGCCCGAAAAGGATATCCTGAATATAATCTGCGAGAAAACGGGTATTGTCTTTCGCGATATTAACAATGCCTCCGTTGAGAAGTCGGTATTGGATAAGGTCCCGGTCAAAATCGCCTCATATTATAAATTTGTGCCGCTTAAGATGAAAGACAGGGTTTTGACGATCGCGGTTGCTTCCCCGTTAGATATAATGACGCAGGATGAAATCAGGACGCAGTTAGGCTACGACATAGAAATCGTGCTTGCCTCTCAAGGCCAGATAAACGAAATCCTGAAAAAAAATTATGGTTTTGCCGCGGATACTTTGGAGAAGATGGTTTCTCAAGCGCCTGCCGTGGGCCAAGCTACCTCTCAGGCAAAGATAGAGGACATCGAGCGGTTGGCGGAAGACGCCTCGGTCATACAGCTCGTCAACCAGATTATCCTGGATGCGTTCCGTAAACGGGCTACCGATATCCATATCGAGCCTTACCGGGACGGTGTTGCGCTTCGCTATCGTGTTGACGGGCTCCTCTATGATTCCAATGTTTCCGCGGATATGCACAGTTTTTTGAATGCCATCATTTCCCGCATAAAAATCATGTCCAATCTTAATATCGTCGAACGCCGGCTGCCTCAAGACGGCAGGGCAATCGTCCGTGTTCAGGATCAGGTATTGGATTTGCGCATCTCCACCATGCCTACCCCTTACGGAGAAAGTGTCGTGATCAGGATCCTGCCGGCGCAGATGCTCTTTAGCCTGGAAAAACTGGGGCTGGCGAAAAGAGACCTGCAGATTTTCGAAGGGTTGATTCAGAAACCCCACGGTATCATTTTTGTCACCGGCCCGACGGGAAGCGGCAAGACAACGACGCTGTACGCGAGTTTAAACAGGATCAACACCAAGGAACGCAAGATCATTACGATAGAGGATCCTATCGAATACGAGATGAACGGGATCATACAGATCCAGGTCATGCCGGAAATCGGGCTTGATTTCGCACGGGGGCTGCGCAGTATCCTGCGGCATGACCCGGACGTCATAATGGTCGGCGAAGTAAGGGATTTGGAGACTGCGGAGATAGCCATTCGCGTCGCGCTTACCGGGCACCTGGTGTTTTCTACGGTGCACACCAATGATGCGGCAAGCGGCATCACCAGGCTGGTTGATATCGGCCTTGAGCCGTACCTGGTGGCGTCCAGCGTTGAGGCATTTATTGCCCAGCGCCTGATACGCGTGATTTGCCCCGACTGTAAGACGGAAGATACGCAGACCCCCCGGGAATTAAAAGAAATGATTACCCGGGATTTGGGATTACGGTCAGCCGAGGAAGTTAAAATTTTCCGGGGTAAAGGGTGCAATAGCTGTAACTTCACCGGTTTCTTCGGGAGGACTGCCATATACGAGATATTGATTGTTGATGATGCGATAAAAGAGGCGATCCTCAAAAAAATTCCTTCCAACCAGATAAAAAAGATTGCGGTCAGCAGAGGGATGCGCACCTTGCGCCAGGATGGATGGCAAAAGGTGATTGCCGGCGCCACCACCCCGGAAGAAGTAATGAAGGTAACCTCGGCAGAGAAGGAGGGTTTCGTTGAAGAAGAACAGGCGCCGATTTTTTATTCGAATATCCTGCATCCCGAATTCCTGACTGAAGGGGATGATGCTTTGGCCTCTCGCCTCGACCGAAGGGTATATAAGCGTTTAAGCAGTAAAATTAATATCCGTTACCGGATCGTTAAATCGCAGGAAACACTCACTAAACGCGGTTTAGCTCCCGAACACTTAAGCGTTACCAGCGATATTTCCGCCGGGGGTTTACTTTTTCCGGCCCCTGAGCCGTTAGCGCTGGGTTCCATTATCGAGTTGAAGATTGAGCTGCCGAACGGAGAATCACCCATCGAGTGTTTAGCGCGCGTTGTCCGGTCCCAGGAGACCGAGAATAAGCCATATCATAATGTCGCGGCGTGTTTCCTGGATATCACCGGAGCGGGCCGGGCGAAACTGAATAAATATGTTGAGGAGGAACTGAGAGCATAACATGCCGACATACAAATATCGCGCCAAAAAAGGCCCCGAGGCAGTAACGGAAGGGGTGGTTGAAGCCCAGGGCGAGCGGGAGGCGATTGACAAAATCAGCCAGATGGGATTTTTTCCTTTGAGTGTCGAACCGATGAGCCGCGCCGATCAACCTCAATCGAAACTTCCCGTAAAATTTTCCTTCAGAATCAAATCTAACGAGATTACGATATTCAACCGTCAGCTTGCCAGCCTCTTAAAATCAGGCGTCCCGATTCTCACCAGCCTTAATATCATTGCGGAACAGTCCGATAATCACCGCCTTAAAGAGACCTTAAGCTCCATCCATAATTCCGTGAAAGAAGGCGCAACATTTTCTTCGAGCCTTGCCAGTTACCCGCATGTTTTTTCACCGCTTTATATTGCGATGATCCGCTCCGGCGAAGACAGCGGTTCTTTACCCGAGGTCCTTTTGCGTATAGCGGATTACCGCGCCAAGCAGGAAGAGGTGGTTTTACGGTTTCGTACCGCCCTGGCTTACCCGGTCCTTATGGCATTAGTCGGTGTGGGTACGGTCATCTTTATGCTCACCTTTGTCATGCCGAGGTTAATCGGTATATTTTCCAACCTCGGTGAACGGTTACCGCTTCCGACCCGGGCGTTGATTTTCATAAGCGGCGCCTTGCGGCAGTATGGGCTCTGGATAGTCATCGCAGTCTCGTTTATCCTCTTGTCGTTGCAAAGATACGCCCGGACAAAGCTGGGCCAGGTATCTCTGGGGGCATTCGTGCTGCATATGCCCCTGTTCGGAAAACTTATTTTTAAAAACGAACTCGCCCGGTTCAGCCGGACACTGGAGATGTTGAACAAGGGCGGTATCCCCATATTGCAGGCCATCGATATTGCCACCGGTGTTTTGGAAAATCAGGTAATCAAAAACGTGCTTAAGGTAAGTTATAAAGACCTGGAACAGGGGGGCTCATTCGGGCAGAGCCTTAAAAATTCAAAGATGTTCCCCGTTTTTATGACTAATCTCATTATCGTCGGTGAAGAATCCGGCAAACTCAACGAGGCGTTAGCGGAACTGGCGCAGTCATACGAACGCGACACCGATGAAGCGATAAAGATATTTGCCAGTTTACTAGAGCCGCTTATGATCCTGGGCATGGGGTTAATCGTAGGCTTTATCGTGGTGGCCATGCTCCTTCCTATATTTGAAATCAATGTGATCACGCGTTAAAAACAGAAGGCACGCATGACAGCGGCGTTATTGCGACAGGTATCCCGAGGCTTTTTTATTTTAGGCTGCTGTATTTCATGCTTGGCACAACGCTCCTTTGCGCAGGATTGGCAGCAGTTATCCAGCGACCATTTTAATCTCTATTTTGTGAGCGCCGATGATAAATTTGCCCGGGCGGTGCTGGATAAATCAGAGGTATATTATGCCCAGATTGCCTCTGACTTAGGATATGCCCGTTATTCGGAATTCTGGACATGGGCGAATAAGGTCAAAATTTATATTTATCCCGACCAGGCGTCGTTTATGGAAGCTACGGGAGAGCCTGAGTGGTCACAGGGTATGGCGGATTATCTAAAGAAGGAAATTATCGGTTACTTCGGGAGCAAGGGTTTCGAGGATTCCATCCTGCCTCATGAAATGGCACATCTGATATTCAGGGATTTTGTCGGGTTTAAAGGGGAGGTGCCCCTTTGGCTCGATGAAGGGGTGGCGCAATGGCATGAGAAGGTGCGCCGGGAAGAGGTCCGGCGTATGACGAAAGGCCAGTACGAGAAGGATTCGCTTTTATCCATTAAGGATATGATGAAACTGGATATTAGAAACATCAAATACAAAGATACGGTGTATATCCGCCCGATAAAAACCAAGTCGGGAGAAAGAGGCGTTTTATTTTTGAGCGGGGATTCGTTGATCAGCACGTATTACCTGCAGGCGGTTTCGTTAGTCGATTTTTTAATCTTGGAATACGGAACGGAGACCTTTACTCATTTTTGCCGACAGCTGCGCGACGGTAAGTCATTAGAGGAAGCTTTGGGGTTCGCGTATCCTGCCTTTATCCGTAACTTAGATGATTTAGAGAGAGTGTGGAAAAATTACATAGAGGAGAAGACATAGCTCCTCACCTAAACACTCAAAAAGTGCTTCAGGTTTACTAAAGCACTTTTTGAGTAGGTTCGGAGTCAATTCGCAGACGGCCTTCGGCCTACAATTTATGTCGTCCAAAGGACTCCATAAATTGTCTGCTCATTGAAGGGGGGGGAATGAGATGAGGAAAATTAGGTTTGGCGGTTTTACGTTAATCGAACTGATGTTGGTAGTCATTATCATCGGGGCGCTGGTGGCGATGGTGATGCCCCGGTTTACGGGAAGGGGCGAACAGGCGCGCCGCACCGCCGCGGAAGCGGATATCAATGCAAATATCCCCACCGCGCTTAAACTGTATGAGCTGGATAACGGCGCCTTCCCCTCTACCGAAGAAGGGTTAAACGCGTTATTCGTCAAGCCGCCCTCAGCAGCGAGCTGGAATGGCCCGTACCTGGAAAAGAAACCCCTTGACCCCTGGAACAGGGAATACAAATATAAATCCCCGGGCGAACACCGCAGCGATTACGACCTCATGTCGCTGGGGAGGGACGGTGTGGAGAGCGCCGACGATGTTAAAAACTGGGAATAAGGGATTTACGCTTCTTGAGGTGATGGTAACGACGGCAGTTTTGTCTTTGGGTATCGTATTGGTGTACCAGTCTTTTTTTATTTCGCTGGACGCCTTTGACTATTGCCTTAACTATGCCAGGGTCGCTCCGTGGGCCGATGAAAAACTCTGGGAAACACAGGATGATTTCCGCCGTTATGGAGCATCGGCAAATCCTGCGGCGAGCGGCGAATTTATCAGCAGTAACAAAATTTTCACGTGGGATATGTCCTGTGCATCGATAGATCCGCCGCGATTATATAAAATAAACCTCATCCTTTCCTGGAAGGAAGGTAAGAGAACCGCTAAACTCTTCAGGGATACCTATGCCCTCTATCATCCGGAAGAATAATTTCAGCTTTACACTTGTTGAAATGCTCTTGGTGACGGTGATCCTTGCGATAATCAGCTTGACCGTATTTGCCACCTTTAATAACGCCATAAAAATTATGTCCAGAGTTACCCAGCGTATCCCCGAAGAGGATGTTAACATCATGCTGGATAGATTTACCGGCGATGTGAGCAATAACCTGGCCTTTACCGGCCTGGCATTCAAGGGCTTAAGCAACAGCCTGGAATTGGTAACGCTTGTACAAAGTCCCAGACTTGCGATGCGAACCGTGGGTAAAGTTATTTATTCGTATGACGAAAAAGCGGGGGTGCTCAACCGCGAACAACTGGATTTTTCTCACCTGTATTCGCGCGAGAACGGTTACCTCGCACCGGCGCTCGGGAATATAAAATCGCTTAAATTTTTTTACTGTTCCTACGACCCCGTAAAAAAGGAATATCAGTGGCAGGGGGAATGGGTTAAAGAAGGATTCCCCTTAGCGATACGATTGGAGTTTGAATTTGGAAATAAAACCGTATCCAATAAATTCAGCAAGACCGTTAGCATTCCGGTCAGCGGATGATTGCAGCGTTAAAGGAAGCATATTAATCATTGCCCTTTGGATACTTTTTTTATTAAGTATTTTCGCCGTTATTCTGGGTTCAGGTGTACGTCAGAAGCTGATATTGGTGCAGCGCCTCGATGAGCGCGACCGCTTGCGTTTAATTGCGGAAGCCGGGATACTGCAGGGTATCGATGAAATCAAAAAGACAGAACCTCTCGGCTACGATACCTTAAAAGATCCCTGGGCGGCTGACATCACCGTTTTTAAGGACGTTAGTTTTGGGGGCGGTACGTATAATATATGCTATAATGAAATTGAGAATCTATGCGTTAAGGAAACCGATGCGGCATCGGGCCTTAAGGTTTGCTGGGGGGTTGTCGACGAAGAAAGGAAGATTAACATCAATACAGCGGATATACCGGTGCTTACGCGCCTGTTTGCCGCGGTCCTCGATATTGACGGGGCGCAGGCCCAGGATATAGCGGCATCGATTATTGACTGGCGCGACAGCGATAACACCTCAGTCTCACCCGGCGGTGCCGAAGACACTTATTATTCCGGTTTACAATACCCTTATGAGGCCAAGGATGCTTTGCTTGAATCGATGGATGAGTTGCTTCTGATTAAAGGTGTTACGCCGCGTATCTTTAGAAAAATCAAAGGGTTTATCACCATCTACGGCAGCGGCCGCGTGAATATCAACACGGCAGGGAAAGAGATTCTGGCGGCTTTGGGTTTGAATGATGACCTTATTCAGAAAACCATCGCCTTTCGGCAAGGTAAGGACGGTGTCGACGGAACACCCGATGACAATATTTTTACGGCAGCAGCCGAGATAGTGCCGAGCATTAGCCAGGCATATCATTTAAGCGCGGCCGATATTGCCGAGCTTAGCGCGGTTGCCGACAAGTATCTGGCCACGAGTTCCAATAATTTTATGGTCCGTAGCCTCGCCTCGCTTAACAATCGCACAAACATCAAAGAAACGGTATGCGTATTTAACCGCACCACGGATAAAATCATAAATTGGCGCGAGTAGGAAATATGTTTCCTTTGAGCATAAAAAAAATTAATCCTTTTTCAAAATTCAAGAACGATGAGATTGTGGGTATCGATATAAACGATAATACCCTTAAACTTGTCCACGCCCATTATTCCGCCAATAAGCTTCAGGTACGCGCGGTGCTTACCCGCGCTATCGCAGGCGCCAGCGATGATGAAATCGCCAAGGCCATCCGTTCGTCATATAATGAATTAAAAAGCCACGCGCCCTATGTTATCAATGTGCTGCCGCCGCACGTGGCAATTACCAAGAACATCGAGATACCTTCGACGAACCCCCGCGAGATAAAAGAAATCATAAACCTGCAGGCAGGGCGGCATACCCCATATGCGAGGGAAGAGATCGTTGTTGATTATATCGATATCGGTACCTACCGCCGCAGTTACACCAAGATTCTTTTGATTATCGTGGCGCGTTCCGCGCTAAAACGGCAGTTTTCTCTTTTGGAAAGAGCCGGGATCCGCCTCGATAAAGTGCTCATCGGCCCTGAAGGGTTGGCAAGGGCGTCCGCGCGCCTGCTTAAACTTGATACGGCTGTTTTGCCAAGCAGTGTCGTCCACATCGACGAGAGTTTTACGGACTTTACCGTCATTTTCAAGGAAAGGGTCATATTTATACGCAGTATCCCCATAGGGGCGGCGCATTTGGCGCAAGAGCGGGATAAATATCAGGCCCGGTTTATTGAGGAGATAAAAAAATCGCTTGAGGCCTACCAGAACGAAGATATCGAGCGGACCCCGCAGGCAATAGCCGTCACCGGCGCTGTTTTTGACGCGGGATACCTGGAATCTCCCTTAAGCGAGGCGCTGCGCCTGCCCGTCAGAATCACTCCGTACCTCAATAACCTTGCGGTTTCATCCGAGATCGCAGATGCGGTTGCGGCAGCGAGCACGGTATCGTTTTTAGGGATTATTGCCACCCTTTCCCGCTGGAAGGATGCGCATGTCGACCTTGTCCCTGATGAAATCAGGCTGCGCCGGGCGATTGAGCAGAGGGGAAGGGATTTGATTAAAACGGGCATTTTTATCCTCGCGATTTTTCTTTTGATATTTTTTATCCTCTTAAGTAAAATCCATTTTAAAAGCTCGTATTTAGACAAACTAAAGTCTCAATTTGATGCCGTCAACCCTCAGGCCCAGGAACTCGAGGGCAATTTATCCAAGGTCAACCTGATCAAAAGTTATCTCGTCAAACGCGGATTTTCATTGGAGGTGTTGACTGAATTATACGAGCTTGTGCCGTTGGAAATTCAGTTAACCGATATCCGCTTCGATGAGCAGGCAAAATTTTCCATCCGGGGGACTGCCGAGTCGATGTCTGTGGTATTCGGGTTTGTCGACAGTATGGAGAAGTCAAAATATTTTAAAGACGTCAAGACCAAATATACGACGAAAAGAAAAGAAGGCCTCAGGGACGTCACCGATTTTGAGATTACCTGTGTTTTGGAAAAGGAAAGGTAAGTGATTAAACTTTTCAAAATTCAGACGTTGTATTCCGTTTTTTCGCGGTTCTCCAAACGGGAACGGCTTGTTTTTTATATCGCGATCAGTTTCATTCTGGTAATGTTGCTTGACCGGTTGATTATCTCTCCCATTTATCTCAACCTGAAATCACTGGATAAAGAGATCGCCGAACGGCAGGCGACCCTTAAACAAGACTTGCGGATATTGGCGCAAAAGGAGCGGATCAAGGCTGAGGCCGGAAAATATTCCTCTTTCGTCAATGTCCCTAAATCCGATGAAGAGGTCGTAACGGTACTCTTAAAGGAAATCGAAGGCGTGGCGGCTAAGAGCGCCATATACCTCGTTGATATGAAGCCGGGAGGCGTAAAAACAGAGGGTTCAAACAAAAAATACATGGTCAACGTTTCCTGCGAAGGAAAAATGGAGCAGATCGCGGATTTTATGTACAATATCGAAAGCTCGAGCAAGCTCCTGAGGATAGAACGGTACCAGATAGCCCCTAAGTCCAAAGAATCGACGGCTGCTGCCTGCAGCATGACGATATCTCAGATTGTAATGCCGTAATGTTAGCTCCTCGCCTAAACATAATAGGCCTCCGCACATAGTGCGGAGTTAAATAAGCCATATACGCCAGAGGCATGGCTTATTTAAGGGGTCAATTCGCGCAGCGACTTATGTTCGCTTACGCTCCATAAGTCGCGCGCTCATTGAATTCGCAGACGCCCTGCGGGCTACAACTTACGTCGCGGTAGACGTAAGTAAATGCTCCGTAAGTTGTCTGCTCATTGAAGGAGAGGTAATATGAAAAGATTCGCAGCGATTATCCTTGTTCTTGCTTTGTGTTTCACCGTCGGCACGCACGCCGTTGCCGCGCCCACATTTCTGGACATGCGTAACAGGATATTCCAGGAATCAAAAGCCATAAAGGCGCTCTTGACTGTTTCCAAGGACGTATACTTGATTAACAACCTGTGGGATTCATGCGTGCTGGTCATGAGCCAGCTGGATTCCTATTTCTCCATGCTTGGTATCTTTAATACGATCAAAAGAGAGAATCAGACACAAGCCGCGGTTGACTATCTGATTGCCTGGCTGCAGGAAATAAGGCGTTCCAATGATCTCAACATCAAAAGTCTGAATTCCATCTCGGATACCATTGATGCTGCGACGAAAACCCATCTGGATGCGTTGAAAGGGTATTTTTCGGAATTAAACGGTTGCATCAATACCGAGTTAAATAAAATTTCGCTCTTACGCAAGACTATCAGAAGATAGTTAAAACCGCGCCCATGATGCGCATCGCAGTATCAGTCAAGCCAAATTCAAAAGTTGCCAAGGTAGAAAAAACAAGCGACTCGGAATTTACGCTCTGGGTGAAAGCCCCTGCCAGAGAAGGTAAAGCCAATCTGGCGGCGATTGAATTATTAAGCGACTATCTGGGTATACCTAAATCCAGGTTTACGATTGCGCGGGGGCATACCGCGAGGACCAAGGTCATCGCAATCACATAGGGACCTTTACATATGGATTTTTATCAAAAAATTGAAGAAATCATCCGGGGTGACAAGCGGTATAAACCCGACGCCTATGATTTTGTGATGCGCGCGCTCGCCTTTACCCAGAAAAAATTGAAACGGCAAGGGCACATGAGCGGCAGGGAGCTGTGTGATGGCATACGGCAGTTTGCAACCGAACAGTATGGCCCGATGGCGCTCGCCGTATTCAAACACTGGGGGATAACTTCCACCGAAGACTTCGGCCGGATCGTATTCAACATGGTTGCCAGCGGCGTTATGAGCAAGACAGAGCAGGACTCGCCCGATGATTTTAAGGCCGTGTATGACCTTAAAGAGGTTTTTGATGTTTTTAAAATAATCAGCGATACAAAAGTATGAAATCACACACGCGCTATTTGTGGTTTAATACAAAGAAAAGGCAGGAATTTATCAACATTACTGACGAGATAGAACGCGCGGTGATTGAAAGCGGGGTAAAAGAAGGCATGTGTTTGGTAAATGCCATGCATATTACCGCAAGCGTGTTTATTAATGATGATGAGCCGGGATTGCATCAAGATTTCAGCGCGTGGCTGGAACAGCTAGCTCCTTTCGGAAAAGAAAAATATCGGCATAACTCAACCGGTGAGGATAATGCGGATGCACATTTAAAAAGAACGATCATGGGCAGGGAGGTTGTGGTCGCTATCACCGCAGGCAAACTTGATTTTGGTCCGTGGGAGCAGATTTTTTACGGTGAATTCGACGGTCAACGCAGGAAGAGGGTGCTGATCAAAATTATCGGGGAGTAACATGGTCGAAGTAAAGATTTATTATCATGATACCGACTGCGGCGGGGTAGTCTACTACGCCAATTACCTTAAATATCTGGAAGAGGCACGCACGGAATTTTTTGCCGAGAAGGGCCTTTCGATCAAGGACCTCGCCGAAAGCGGGACGGTATTCGTGGTGTTGCGGCAAGAGATAGAGTATAAGTCCCCGGCATTCTACGGCGACCTATTGCAAATATACACGCGCATTTCTCATTCTACGCCCGTAAGAATCGAATTCGAACACGAAATAAAAAAGCCCGATGGCCAGCTTGTATGTTTTGCCAGGACGCTTACCGCCTGTGTCAGCAATTCCTTAAAACCCAAACCCGTTCCGGAAGAAGTGAAGAGCAAGCTTTTTTAAAAGGCCACCTTTACATTATGGAACCCGAACCCGTACAGCAGCAATTAGAGCACCACTTAGCCTTCGAACATCTTATCACCGGCCTTTCTGCCAAGTTCATTAATCTGTCTTCTCAGGAGACCGACCAGGGTATCCACGAGGCTTTAAAGGCAATCGGGGAATTCTCCGGCGTTGACCGTAGTTACATATTCCTGTTTTCCGGTAACGGCGAGAAGATGAGCAATACCCACGAGTGGTGCGCCGAAGGGGTTCCGCCGCAACTGCCGACGCTGCAGAATCTTACGGCCGAGGCCTTTCCCTGGTTTGCCGAGAAGATAAGAGAACTTGAAATCGTGTATGTCCCGCGGGTAAACGAACTGAGCGAAGGGGCGAAGGCCGAGAAAGAGGTATTTCTCGCCGGCCAGATACAGTCATTGGTATGCGTACCGATGGCCTACCGGGATACCTTAGTGGGTTTTTTAGGATTCGATTCGGTAAAGTCAGAGAAGCAGTGGTCGGAAGAAAACATCGCGTTACTTAAAATAGCGGGAGAGATGTTCGTCAACGTCATTATGCGCAAGCAGATGGAAGATGCCCTGCGGGAATCGCTCGGTAAATATCAGGCGATCCTGGAGGGGTATGACGGCCTTATTTATATTTGTTCGCAAGGGCATAAAATCGAATTCGTAAATAAAAGGCTTATCGAATACCTCGGGTATGACCCGACGGGCCAGGACTGTTTCCGGGCCTTGCATGACCTTACGCAGGTCTGTCCCTGGTGTATCGATGAAAGGGTCTTCAAAGGAGAAGCCGTGCATCAGGATGTGTTGAGCCCCAAGGATAACCGGTGGTATCACATTACCAATACCCCTCTTTTTCATGCGGACGGAGGCGTCTCCAAGATGGCCTTAGTCGAGGATATTACCGAACATAAACAGGCGGAAGAGGAGTTGATTAAATTAAATGAATGCTTTTTAAATTTCGGCACCGACCATATCCAGAACATAAATAACCTGACCGCCACCTGCGGGCAGCTCCTGCGGGCGGATTGCGCCTTTTATAATCGTCTTGATGAAAAGATGCTGTATTCATGGGGGCACTGGAATGTCCCTGAAGGAAGCCCCCTTATGCATAATGCCCAGGGAAGCATTTGCGCAGATATCATCGCAAAAGGAAGCGACGAGATTGTGCTGGTGAGAAATTTGTCTCAGAGCCCTTATGCGGCGCATCCGAGTATCGCGGGAGAGAATTTTAAGACATATTTCGGCAGGGCGGTTAAATCAGGCGATAAATATGCGGGCGCCTTGTGCGCCTTATATCGGTATGATTTTATTCCCAGCGAAGATGACAAAAGGATCCTGGGGCTCATTGCCTCCGCGATTGAAGTGGAAGAGAACCGGCGGGATGCCGAGGCATCATTAAAAGAGAGTGAACTTTTTTTAAACAGTGTTTTTTCCAGCATCCAGGACGGCATCAGCGTATTGGATACGGATTATACCATTGTCCGGGTCAATCCGGTCATAGAGCAATGGTATGCCCATGCCATGCCGATCGTAGGCAAAAAATGTTACCAGGCATACCACGGCAGAGCTGCCGCCTGTGACACCTGTCCTACCCGTCGCACCATTGAAACAGGACAGACCGCCTATGAGGTGGTGCTTAAGACCGGCCCGGCAGGAAAAATCCAGGGATGGCTTGACCTTTACAGTTTCCCGCTCATCAATCCCGCCACCGGAAAAATGGAAGGGGTCATCGAATACGTCCGCGACATTACCTCGCGCAGGAAAGCGGAAGAAGAAAAAGAGGCATTGCATAATGAACTGGTAAAGACGAATACGAGATTAAAGCAATCCGCATTACGCGACCCTCATACCGGCCTTTTCAATCACCGTTACCTTGAAGAAATCATCGAGTCAGAATTTTACCGCACGCGCAGGTATGCCCAGCCGCTTGCCGTAATGATGCTGGATATCGATTATTTTAAGTCCATCAATGACGTCTACGGGCATACCTTCGGAGACGCGGTGCTTAAACAATTGGCACGGCTGTTAAAACAGATGGTGCGCCGGTACGACGCCCTTGTTCGCTATGGCGGGGAGGAATTCCTGGTTATCTGCTCGGGAACCGACAGGGCCAGCGCGGTAGGTTTAGCCAAGCGGCTTTTGGATGCGATTAACCTTTTTGATTTCGGGAACAAAAAGCAGAGCGTTAAACTGAAACTTTCCATTGCGGTGGCCGCGTATCCCGAAGACAGGGCAACGAAGGGCATGGACCTGGTAGAGTTAACCGACCAGATTATAAGACAGGCCAAGGAATCCGGCGGGAACCGCGTGTACTCCTCGTTAGATACCATGAAAACAAAATCCGCTTCGGTAATCGACGACCGCACCAACAACATCAAAAAGCTCAGGGAAAAAGTCGAAAAACTCAACAAGAACGTAAACCAGAGTTTGATTGAGGCCATCTTCGCCTTTGCCAAGACCATAGAAGTAAAAGACCATTGTACCGGTGAGCACGTAGAGCGGACCGTAAAATACGCCACCGAAGTTGCCCGTGCCTTACACCTGCCTGATCGTGATATTGAGCTTATCCGCCAGGCGGCGATGCTGCATGATTTGGGTAAGATCGGCGTGAGCGAGAGTATCCTGCTTAAAAAGGGCAAACTTTCCAAAAAAGAGTTTGAGGAAATTAAGAAGCACCCGCAAATAGGTGTCGAGATTATCCGCCCCATTCACTTTTTGCACCCGATTATACCTATATTATTGCATCATCATGAACGCTGGGATGGGAAAGGGTATCCTTCCGGTTTAAAAGGGGAAGATATACCCGTGGGTGCCCGTATTGTTGCTGTCGCGGATGTGTTCCAGGCGTTAACCTCTGACCGGCCCTACCGCAAGGCGTTTTCCCCCAATCAAGCCAGGGACATCATCAGGAAGGAATCAGGAAAGCAATTTGACCCCCAGATCGCGGACGCGTTTTTGCGCATCGTGCGCAAAGTCCCCGCAAAGGCGGGGCACCGGCGCAATTCCTCTTAGCGCTGGGTGCATCCGCAAAGGCGGGGCACCGGCCCATCCGATAGGGCCGGGTGCATGCCGCCAGTATATTTTCAGGCTTTCCCGCCTTGACAGAACCCGAAACATATGTTATACTTATAAGAAATTTGGAGGCTTGTTCTGCTTGGAGGAGCAGAGCGCTTAAGCCATAAGTAATTTAATTATGCAGATGGGTCAGCCATCTGCATTTTTTTTAAATGAGGCCCAAACTTACGGAACGTGAGTGAACGTAAGTTTGTGGCCGAATTTATACCGGCGAATGCGCTAAAATTATGAAACAGAATTTTAGCGCCGCTTATGAGCCGGTAAG
>Ga0315281_10008242_pt1 | contig 14577 bp, 9 predicted proteins | sample YL17G07_0_MG_FD_204540 | JGI IMG/M metagenome (GOLD analysis project Ga0315281, IMG submission 204540) | Sediment microbial communities from Yellowstone Lake, YNP, Wyoming, USA - YL17G07_0 | ecosystem: Environmental > Aquatic > Freshwater > Lake > Sediment | place: USA: Wyoming | collected...
GATGGAGCCGCCGCCACCGTCCCATTCAAAAGTGTGGGTGTCGCTCACATCGAGATCGGTGACCACGGCGGAAACGGTGACAGGCTCCCCGACTTTGGGAGAGGCGTTGGATACGCTCATTTCCAACGTTGGGGGGGAGTTAACCGAAAGTTCGATAGAGATGTCGCCGTTAGGCCCGGGATCAAGCGCGACGGTCGTGGAGCCGGTAAACGTAACTCCGAAGTCCGTCTCCACCACCACGTCAAACCGGCGCTCGCCCGGAGACACCGCACCGCTAACCTCCCCTGTCGAAAGTGGCACGTCCAGCGTTATCGGCTCCATGTCGGCGCCGGAAACCGTGACTATGCAACTGGTGACATAGGCCGGGGCTGTGGACATTTTGGGCGAGGATGCGAAATTAAGTTGCGAGGTTTTGGAATTGAAAGAGTAACCCTTGGGCCAGATTAAAGAGAGGGAGGCGGAGCTTTTCCGCGCCGCCCCGCCAGAGCCAGGGCCAGAGCCGGAACCGCATCCATAAAGGAGCGGCGCCACCACGGCTATAAGCAGGATCGAAACAACGGAGGAACTTATTCTCGACACCATCACAACCACTCTCGGAAATTGTCTTGAGGCAGTAAAGACTTAAGTCGCCATTTCAACACATATATCCTCGTTAAGCTTAATCGCCATGTAACAATTTTGTCAACCCGCTTTCCCCAGATTGTCTCTAGTAGAGCGCCATCCCATAAGGGAAATGCGACGCCTAACGGTAAAAAAAACAGATCATGCCTTCCGGCATGGCAAGGTCACAGGTTTTCAAGCTCCGCACACTGGATGTTGCAAAGCCCCATAGCCCGTATTATTCTAAAGTTCCTAAAATATCCTTTGGCGCATCTGTGTGGGTATTTCATGGTTGGTGATAAAACGGAACGGTTGACCTTGAAAAACTCCGAAGTGTCAGGTGGGATGCCGACATTAAGCCGTTCGGCCCGCTTTGCGCTTGCGATGATCCTGATGACGGGTGTCGTTCTTCACACCGGGTGCGCCCGGGAAAAGCCCGGAGACCGCGCCTCCATGCCGATCAGGATCGGAATCCTGCAATCCCTCTCCGGCAATATGGCGGAAAGCGAGAAACCGCTGGCTGACGCGGCCCTGCTGGCTGTGGAAGAAATAAACCGCGCCGGTGGCCTGCTTGGCCGCCAGGTAGAAGCTGTTGTCGTGGACGGACGTTCCGATCCGAAGTTTTCCGCCAAAGAGGCCGAACGGCTCATCACTGACGAAAAAGTGTCCGCGATTTTCGGGTGCTGGACATCCGCGTGCAGGAAAGCGGTCAAAGAGGTTGTCGAGCGGCGCAAGTCCCTGCTCTTCTATCCACTTCAACATGAAGGGTTGGAGCAGTCGCCCAATATCATCTATACCGGCTCTGTCCCGAACCAACAGGCCATCCCGGCGGCCAGGTGGGCGATGGACAAGTTCGGAAAGCGGCTGTATCTCATAGGCTCAGATTACGTTTTCCCCAGGACCGCCAATCTCACCATCAAGGAATTCGGCAAACTCAATAACGTCTCCATCGTTGGGGAGGTCTACCTTCCGTTGGGAACGGCGGATGTGAAAAAGGCGGTTGACCAGATCGTCTCCCTTGCGCCTGATGTAGTCATCAACACGATAAACGGCGATACGAATCACGCTTTTTTCGAGGAGCTTTCCCGTCGCGGCGTCAAGGCGGAGACGACGCCGGTCCTGTCGTTGAGCCTGGCTGAGGTGGAGATTTCCAGGGACCCCAAAGTTTTTGCGGGCCACTATGCGGCGTGGAGCTATTTCCAGAGCCTTGATACCACGGGCAACCGCGAATTCGTAAACGCGTTTCACCAGCGGTTCGGCAAGGAGCGGATGATTGACGACCCGATGGAGGCGTCGCACATAGGAGTCCACCTATGGGCGCAGGCGGTCAAAGAGGCTGGAGACCCTGACCTTGAAAAGATACGGAACCTGATTTTGCGCCAAAGCTTGAACGCCCCGCAGGGAATCGTTTCGGTGGACAAGGGCACCAATCACCTCTGGCGCACTCCCCGGATAGGACGCATCCTCGTAAACGGCCAGTTCGAGGTTGTCTGGTCATCTCCGATCACGATACGGCCCACTCCATTCCCCCAGTTCCACTCCAAACCGGAATGGCTGGATTTGTTGGCGAAAGAGTTGAGACCCCAATGAATAGGCAGGGTATCACAGTCAGGCTGGCGCTGGCATTTGTCCTTTTCGCGCTGGTTCCCGTTTACTTTCTCGGCGGCTGGATGATGAACATCCACCGCAAATCCATTATTGAGGCCGTTTCCGCAAGCCTTGCCGAAATAGCGGACAAGAAGGCGGATCAGATCGAAGATTATATCGGCGACTGCATCAAGAACATCCGCATTCTCTCCAACATGCGCGGCTCGGCCGACGACTTTGATTTGATGGAAAAAGCCTTCTATCAAACCGGGGTATCCAGCCCAGCCTACAAGGCGGCGGAGGAAAAAATACGTTTCCGCTACGCCAGGTTTATCGAGATAGGCAAGTATCACGACCTTTTTTTCATATCAAGCAGGGGCGATGTTATTTTCACCCTGGCTCACGAGGGCGATTTGGGGACAAACCTCGTCACCGGCCCATATCGCGACACCGGCCTGGCGCGGGTGTTCGACACAGCCATTCACTCGCTGGAAGCGGACTTCTCCCAGTACCAGATATACGGGCCATCCAATATCCCTGCGGTTTTCATGGCGGCTCCTCTAATTTCGGATGGAAAAGCCCTTGGGGTTGTCGCCGCGCAAGTGGGCAATAAACAGTTCAGCCAAGTTGTGACGGACAATACCGGGCTGGGCGAAACCGGCGAAACGGTTGTGGCGCGTATGGAGGGAGACCATGCGCTCTTCCTGCTACCACTTCGGCACGACCCGGACGCCGCTTTCAAGCGCAAATACCCTATTGCCGACAAGTCGGCTCCTCCCATTACCCATGCTGTCACTGGCGAGCGTGGAAATGGAGAGGCCAGGGACTATCGCCATGTGGAAATTATAGCCGCATGGCGGTATGTTCCCTCCGCCCGTATAGGCATAGTGGTCAAGATAGATTCTGCGGAGGCCCTTGCCGGGGCGGATCGCCTGCGACAGCAAGGCTATTACGCGCTGGCTTGCGTTCTCGGTCTAATGCTTTTGGCCGCCGTGTATATCGGGCGATCCATCGTCCACCCTCTACTGGCTCTCCAGCGGGTGACCACCGCCATAGCCAAGGGTGATATCTCCCGTCGGGCCGAGGTCACTTCTTCCGACGAAGTGGGACAGCTCGCCTCTTCTTTCAACCAGATGGCGGCGAAACTGGAAGACGACATCCGGGAGATGGGAAAAAAGGACAGGATAATGAGGATGCTGTCCGATTGTAACCAGACGCTCATCCGCGTTACGGACGAGATGGAGCTACTGCAGGCGATATGCGGGATCATCACGCATGTTGGCTGGTATAAAATGGCGTGGGTCGGATACAGGGAAGAAGGCGGGGAGAAGCGCGTCCTGCCGATTGCGCAGGCTGGATTTGAGGATGGTTATTTAGACAGCGCGACGGTGACGTGGGGCGATGACGAGCGCGGTCGCGGCCCCACGGGAACCGCCATCAAGACCCGGAAACCCTCGTTCATGAACGACATCGCCAACAATCCGGATTACGCCCCATGGCGCGCGGAGGCTATGAAAAGGGGTTACGCCTCCTGCATCGCCATCCCTCTTATGAGTGGGGACGAAGCCCTTGGGTCCCTAAATATCTACTCCTCCGAAAAATACGCATTTGACGCCGAAGAAACGAAATTGCTACAAGAGCTTGGCGGCGACCTGGCGTTTGGGATCATGGTGATACGGGGGCAGATGGAACGCAGGAAGGCCGAAGCGGCCCTGAAGGAATCCGAGGCCAAACACAGGTCGCTTATAGAAAACATCTCAGATTGCGTGTGCCACATAGGCCTTGACGGAAAAATAATCTACATGAACCCGGCGGGACGCGTGTTGCACGGCATAAGGGGCGACGTTCAAATAGAGGGACTCGACTGCGCCTTTAACATAGACAAAAAGTTCGTCGGCCCGATGCGCGCCGCCATCGCCGACGCGTCGAGCGGCATCGGCATAACCACGCGGCTCGAATACATGTCCCTCGACGGTTCGGGCGCCCACAGATGGTGGTATTCCACCGTCAACCCGATACGCAACCAGACCGGCGATGTCGTGAGCATCGTGCGGATAGACAGGGACATGACCAAGAAAAGACGGATTGAGGAGAATCTGCGCAAATCAGCCAAAGAGATAGAAGACCTTTACAATAACGCCCCCTGCGGTTATCACTCCCTGGACAAGGACGGCGTCTTCCTCCGGATCAACGACACAGAGCTTGCGTGGATTGGCTATACGCGGGACGAGGTGATCGGGAAAATGAAGTTGACGGACGTCCTGACGCCCGCAAGCGTTCAATCCTTCCGGGAGAATTTTCCGAAATTGGCGAAACAGGGGTTTGTCCATGACGTCGAGGTCGCGATAATCCGCAGGAACGGCACGGAAATTAACGGGCTCATAAACACGACGGCCATTTATGACGATAGCGGCGGTTTCGTGATGAGCCGGACAACAATATACGACATCACCGAGCGCAAACGGGTGGAGGAAGCCCTGCGGCAATCCGAGCTCAAATTCCGCACTATCTTCGATTCGACCAGCGAAGCGGTTATGCTACTGGACGAGAAGGGGTTTTTGGACTGCAACAAGGCTACCCTGGGAATATTCGGGTGCGCTACACGCGAAGAGTTCTGTTCAAAACATCCCGCCGATTTGTCGCCGCCCAGTCAACCGTGCGGGACGGATTCCATGACGTTGGCCAATAAGCATATCGCCACGGCTATGGAAAAGGGGAGCCACAGCTTCGAGTGGACCCATATGCGGGCCGACAACGGCAAAGCCTTTCCCGCCGAGGTGCTACTCAACGCCATGACGCTTGATGGCAAGCCGATCCTTGAGGCGGTTGTCCGTGATATCGCCGGGCGCAAACGGGCCGAGGCGGACTTGAGGGAGAGCGAGGAGAAATACCACGCCCTTTTCCAGAAGCACATGGACATGATCCTCGTTTACGATGCGGCGACGCGCGTCGTGGAAGATGTGAACCAGGCCTGCATCGAAACTTACGGATATTCCAAAGAGGAGTTCCTTAAGCTGACAGTGAAGGATATCACCGCCAGCTGGGACGAAACGGAGAAGGCGTTGGACGAGCTGTTGGATGGGACGGTGGGCGACAGCTTCGGCGAGGTAAGGATACCGGTCATGTACGCGAAAAGGAAGGATGGCTCCATCTTCCCCCTTGAACTGGGGTTGAACCACTTCTTCTCCAGCGGGCGGAAAAAAATAGTGATCTCATCCCGTGATATCACGGATGCTGTCTTGACGGAAAAAAATATGCGGGCCCAGCGGCGGCATCTCGTTCAGGCCGACAAGCTAAGGTCATTGGGGACGCTGGTGGCGGGCGTGGCGCACGAGATAAACAACCCGAACAGCTTCATCATGTTCAACGGCCCGATGATCAGGAAAGCGTGGGATGGCGTAATGCCCATCCTTGAAAAATATTATGAGGAGCACGGCGAGTTTTCGGCTGGCGGGATGCCCTTCACGCGGCTCCGCAATTCCGCGCCCAGGCTTATAGACGACATGCTTGCGGGATCCCGGCGTATAAACAAGATAGTGGACAAGCTCAAAGGGTTTGCGCGGCAGAGCGAGGGGGAAATCCACAAGCCAGTGGACATTAACCGCGTACTAAAAGACGCCGCATGGCTCCTTTCGCCGTTGATCGGCAAGAGCACGCGGCTGTTCATTACAAATTACGCGGAGAGCCTGCCGCCGGTGATGGGCGATATGGGAGCGCTGGAGCAGGTGGCCGTCAACCTTGTCTCCAACGCCCTCCAGTCCCTTAAAAGCGAAGAGGACATGGTGAGGGTTTCCACACGTTTCGACGCGGGATCCAACTGCGTGATCCTGGAGGTGCGGGACGAAGGTGTTGGCGTGCCACCCGGCCAACTCGACAAGATTATGGATCCCTTCTACACGACCAAGCGCGAAAAAGGGGGCATGGGGCTTGGGCTTTCCATATCCTATGGGATAATCCAGGAGCACAAAGGGACGATCAAGTTCGAATCAGAGGACCGCATGGGAACGACGGTGACAGTATCCCTTCCGGCGCATTTGGAGCAGTGACAGGCGATGGCTTTTCCTGAACGCACGGTACTGATAGTTGACGACGAAGAATCGTTTCTGCGCGCCTGCGCCGACACTCTTTTTTCGGCGGGGATAGACAATGTCACTACAATGCCGAATGGGCGGGAGGCGCTTGGATTTTTGCGCCGCTCTGACGTGTCGCTGGCGCTGTTGGACATACACATGCCGCACATGTCCGGCGAGGATATCCTGACCGTGATCAAGGAAGAGCGTCCGGATGTCCCAGTCATAATGCTTACCGGCCACAACGACCTGGATACGGCGGTGCGGCTGATGAAAAAGGGCGCCGCCGACTATCTGGTCAAGCCGGTCGAGGGGGGCAAGCTAGTGTCAAGCGTCACGCTGGCCCTGGAGATGGGCGAGCTTTCGCGTCAAAACTCCATGCTCCGGGAACGGCTTCTCGCCGACAGCCTGGAGTGTCCAGAGGCGTTTAGCGCGATCATCACCGGCTCGCGGAAAATGCGCGCAATATTCCAGTACGCCGAATCCATAGCCCGCGCCCCGTGGCCCATACTTGTCACCGGGGAGACGGGCGTGGGAAAGGAGTTGATCTCCACGGCGATCCACACCTTGAGCGGGCGCAAGGGAAAGTTCGTGGCGCTTAACGTGGCTGGCCTGGACGATATGTTGTTCGCCGACACGCTTTTTGGCCATGCGAAGGGGGCTTTCACCGGAGCCGAGCAGAGCAGGCCCGGCATGATAGAACAGGCGAACGGCGGGACGCTGTTCCTCGATGAGATTGGCGATTTGAGCCTTCAGTCGCAGGTAAAGCTTTTGCGCCTTTTGCAGGAGAGGGAGTATTACCCGCTGGGCGCCGATGTCCCAAAGCTTTCCGATGCGCGTGTCATCGTGGCCACCAACCGCGACCTTCCCACGCTTTTGGAGCAGGAGCGGTTCAGAAAAGACCTTTACTACAGGCTTAAGGCGCATCATATCCACATACCACCCCTGCGCGACAGGCGGGAGGATATACCGGCCCTTGTGGAGATATTCATCGAAGAGGCCGCCGTGGCGCTTGGGAAAAACAGGCCCGTCATTCCGAGGGAGCTGTACGACCTGCTGGGGGCGTATCATTTCCCCGGCAACGTCCGCGAGCTTTCGAGCATGGTACATGACGCCGTGAGCAGAAGCGCGGGCGGAACCGTCTCTCTGGCAAGCTTCAAGGATGTGATCCATGAGGAAACCGGCGATGGTCCGGCCAGGCGGGGCGCCGCCGGGTCGCCGGGCCTTTCCATAAATCCAGAGGGGAGATTCCCAACTCTCAAGGAAGCCTCCGAGTTTCTGGTTACGGAAGCCATGAAACGGGCCAACGGCAATCAGGCCGTGGCCGCCGGCCTTATTGGGATCACAAGGACAGCCCTTAACAAAAGGCTCAATAAACCGGATAAGTGACCGGCCAATCAGTGCGGCCCAGGGGGGCGCTACAAGGGGCGGTTCGTGAACCGCCCTTCTTCATTCGCTTCCCCGTGGCCGCCTGACCACGGTTTCTTGTACCGAGATAAGACCGGGATCAGGCGACCCCGGTGAAGCGGGAAAAACTGTTTTGGAAAACAGCGCATAGTGGCAACAACGGATTGTTCATTTTCAACTTTGGAATTAGGGTTAATACGGGCGTCTCACGAGCCACCCCTACAACGCGAGGGGGTGTGAAAAAAATCACACTACGCAACATCTCCACTCCTGACTTACCGCCTTTTCATACAATAGCTTAAACTAATAATACGCCTTCAGGAGTTCTCTGGCGCTCACACCCCCTCAATGTCTCCCCCCAAAGCGCGCCGCATGAAAACAGATTGTGAATCAAACGCTTAATCTCGCTGAAACGTTCTGGTACAAGACCTGCTTTAAAACAGGCAGGGATGAGCTTAAAGCAGGCTCTACGGCCTGACGGAACAATATAATTTTAGTATTCGAGAGGGGGGGCAATGGAAAATTCAGGGTCACATAAAAACGGCGCAACAACGTCTCCAGGCAAAATCCTGCTGGTGGAAGACGAGGAGAGTGTCCGGTACTCACTGGAGCTGGCCCTTTCCACAAGCGGCTACCACGTCACCACGGCAAGCGACGGCATCAAGGGGTTGGCGTGGGTCATGGCTACATCGCGTTTCACCGACACCTTCGACCTGATGATAATGGACGTGATGATGCCGATGATGAATGGGATATCGCTTTTAGGCAAGCTTAAGCATTTCAAGGTGATCATTCCCACGCTGGTCATCACCGGCTGTAGCGACGCCGAGACGCTCACAAAACTCCGGGAATCCGGCGCTACGGATATTTTGAGAAAACCGTTCGAGCCTGACGCCTTGCTGGCTAAAGTGAGCGAACTTCTGGCCAGGAAGGCCCAGATATCCCACACGGATGTCAATCCAACCGGGGTGAAGACGGCATTCGTTGCCTGATGGAACAGGAAATTTTGATATTCGAGAGGGATAATGGAAAATTCAGGGCCGCATAAAAACAGCGCAACAACGTCTCCAGGCAAAATCCTGCTGGTGGAAAACGAGGAGATTGTCCGGTACTCGCTGGAGCTTGCGCTTTCGACAAGCGGCTACCGCGTCCTCACGGCCAGCGACGGCGTCAAAGGTTTGGCGTGGGTCATGGTGTCCCAGCGTTTCACCGACAGATTCGACTTGATAATAATGGACGTGATAATGCCGGTGATGAATGGGATATCGCTTTTGGGCAAGCTTGCTCAGTTAAATGCTGGTATTCCCACGCTGGTCATCACCGGCTGTAGCGACGCCGAGACGCTCACAAAACTCCGGGAATCCGGCGCCACGGATATTTTGAAAAAACCGTTCGAGCCTGACGACTTGCTGGCTAAAGTGGGGGAGATACTGGCCAGGAGGCCTGGCGCAACGCATATGGCAGGCGCGGCGCTGTAAACACGGCATCTGGGGGAATGATAGAGCTATGAGCGCAGACGACGAGACAATCCAATGCTTCGTTATGGAGGCCAAAGAGCTTCTGGAAGGCGCGGAGCGTTCCCTTGTGGATTTGCAGGTATCTATCGCGCGCGGGAAAGTGAACGAGCCCTCTGCGCTGGAAAGCGTCGACCTGGTTTTTCGGATGTTTCACTCGCTCAAGGGTTGCGCGGCCTCCTTTGGGTTGTCCAACATAGCCAAAATCACCCACAATGCAGAGAGCCTTCTTGAAGCGTTGAGATCCGGCGCGATGGACTCGTGCGGTGAAACTCTGGATATTATCCTGCGAGTGACAGACTTCCTGGGCGCGCTTCTTGCGCGAACAGAGCAGTCCGGTTCCGACGCTGGCTATGAGGAGCAGGTAGATACGACCATTCGCGAGATGTCGGTTGGCATGGAGAGGATTTCCCGGTCAACCGCCGCTGGAAAGGCGGGTGCGGTGGACACCCCTCCCGTTCCCGTCACACAGGAGATGACGGAACGCTTCGTAAAAGAGGCCGTTGAAAACTTGAGGCAGATGGAGCGGATGATTTGGTTGCTGGAGAACACAGCGGGAAGCGCGGAAGAAGTGGACAAGTTCCTGCCCATCGTCCTCCGCTTCAGGGAGAACTGCGGCTTGATGGGTTTCGGGGAGATGGAGGAGCTTTCGCGCAGGATCGAAGCTGTTCTTGAGGGTGTCCGTGACGGCGACATTCCCTTTTCGCCACGGCTTTCCAGCCTGATGCTCAAGACGTTCTACACGATCAGGAACGGCGTGGAACTCGTAAGCGAGGGGTGTCCAGCCGCAATGTTCAATTCGGATGGAATGACTGAGGCGCTGGAGAGGGTTATCTCCGCTCCCAATGGGGCCTACAGCGGTTCGGCCCTGCTCGATTCCTCCCGCGACGGGGCCTACAACGGTTCATCCCTGCTTGGCGAAATACTGGTCGCCCGCGGGCTGATCACCAGGGAGGCGCTACTGACAGCCATCGCCCAGCAGGAGAGGCCGCTGGGCCGGATCATGGTGGACATGGGGTTGGCCACCGTCTTGGCCGTGGAAGAGGCGCTTAAGATACAGGCCGAATTTAAATGCGCCAGGGAACGGACGACGCCAGCCGCGCAGAGCATAAGGGTGCCCATTCCCAAGCTCGACTCTCTGATGAACCTTGTCAGCGAGCTGGCCGTAGCGGCCTCCACGATAACCCAAAGGCCCAGCAGGATGGATTTCGGGAAAGGGGAGTCCAACCCCTCCGCCGTTCATCTCCAACACATTGCCGCCGAGCTTCAGGAGGTTGTGATGAATATGCGGATGGCGCCGTTATCGGACGTTTTCGAAAAGCTTTTGAGAGTAGTCAACGACATCTCCAGGAAGAACGGCAAAAAGGCGAGGATCACTTTCGACGGCGGGTTGCTCGAATTAGACAGGAGGGTCATCGAGCTTATCTCCGACCCGCTCATCCATATGACACGCAACTCGCTGGATCACGGGATAGAACACCCGATTGAACGAGGCGCCGGGGGCAAGCCTGAGACGGGCCACATACACATAGAGGCCAAACATGAAGGAAACGAGGTCTGGATCACCATCGCCGACGATGGGCGGGGCCTGGACAAGGATAAAATACTTTCCAAGGCCGTTTCAGCCAGGCTTATCGGGGATGGCGAGGATATGTCCGATGAGCAAATTTTTAATCTCATTTTCGAGCCTGGCTTCTCCACGGCGGAGCAGGTTACGCAGATATCGGGCAGGGGCGTTGGAATGAGCGTGGTAAGGGAGAACATCAGGAAGCTCGAAGGCAGGATAGTAATCTGCTCCGAAGCGGGCAAGTGGACATCGTTCATCATCCGCATACCGCAGAAACGCGCCATCGCCGGATGGACGCCTGCGGGAGTGGATTACGCCTACGCCTGGCGCCAGCAAACCGTGCCGGGCCTTTCATGATAAACGCGCCGACACAATGAGAGTGTGCCTGCGGGACATGCAGATGAATGGGCACGAAGCCATCCTTGCCGCCGATGACACTGAACGGCACGGGCTGGGAGCCAGATAAAAAATCCGCCAGTTGGGCTATGGTCGTCAATTCAGCGATATTCATGATGGTTTTCATCCCTCCATCATGAACAGGATCAGATACGGGTTTTGGAAACACCGCCCACCTTCAGCCTCATTTCATGTTGGGTTGAGTTTTAAAGGCTTCAATCCCGGGTCTTCCCCTAATGCCAATTTCGCCGGAACCGGTAACTGGCTTTGGTCTCATCAAACGGCTGGCTGGGTTCTTAATATTACGGAACTATCCTGGAACTTATGGGAAGGATCAACGGATGCGCCGCCGTCAGGGCTAAGTAGCAGGGATATTTCACCTGGCGTTGATTGCCAATTCAAAGTGCAATTGGTGGATAGGGGCGGATCGGCAGGCTACTGGCTTGTAGTTCCAGATAGTTAGGATTCATTATACTCCTTCAGGGGTGAAAGGATATGGACTTGAGTTACATGATCGGACGCGCCAGGCCGTTGCGTCCCTTGTACAACTCCCCAACCTTCGCCGCCTTATGCGCTTCTCCAACCGGTTCCGGCAATCGCTTCCCCCGCGCCAACTCCAACGCGATCCTGACCGCCGTATCCAACGAAATCCTGTGTCCAACGGATATGAACACGGGTTTGACGTTGTCCCGCGTCCGCAGGACTTTGCCGATGACTTCGCCGTCGGCGATCAAATCCTCCATGGAGCCGCGCATGGGCGAGGGTTCGCGGTATTCGCCGACTAGCCGTGATTTGCCGCAGGCGATAGAGGGGATGTCCAGCGTTACGCCAAGATGACACGCCAACCCGAACCTGCGAGGGTGGGCGTAGCCGTGGCCGTCTACAATGATGATGTCCGGGCGGTGGGACAGCTTTACGAATGCGTCGAGGATGACGGGGATTTCGCGGAACGCAAGCAGTCCGGGAACGTAGGGGAACGTGGCTTTGCGTGTCGCGGTAACGGTCTCGACAAGTGTCAGCGACGGGTATTCAAACAGAGCCACAGCGGCCACTGCGATTCCGTCTTTCACGCCGACATCCACGCCGACGACGAGGTTGATCTCCCCAAAATCGTCGCGGGAGACCACGCTGTCGCGCAGTTCATTCTGGAGGATGGCGGCTTGCCGGGGTGTGATGGATTCGATGGTTTTAATCGTATCGCGGATGTTCAATCCTGAAAACATAAACGCTAGTCCCTATATACAAGGCCGCGCCAGGAGCCTTCTTTTCCCGGCTTCGCCCGACTCTAGCTTTTTCCGCCACTCTGCCATATCCAGGACAAAAAAGCATCCTTTTCAACCAGCAGGCCGCTCCACCCCGCCCCTGTCCTTGAGCATGAGCATAACAAGTCACTCAAAATTTTGGTTTCAACAAAACACCCTGTAAAAGGGGTGGTTTATTCGCAAATATTGGAGTAACCTCTTAGATGTAGCAATAACTTCGGGTTGACACTTGGACAAGCAATCACCGTACGCAAGGAAAAGGGGCGCTTACCGGCTCGACTATTTGGCGCAGGTGCGTTACCGCTTCGCCCAAAAAGCGGCTTTGGGCAAGTACAAAGTATCATCATATTTAAAGGGAATGAGCGCGAACGTTTCCGCCACTGGCGCGGCCATTGACATAGGCAAGCCGCTTCCGGCCAAGACGCTCATATACCTTGAGATAAAATTCCCATATAGCTACGAGCCGTTTTTGGCGACGGCGGAGGTTGTCAATCGCGAGAACTCCGTTGTGATGGGCAAGCAGGCGTATCGAGTAGGGATACGTTTCCTGGTGGTAGACGAAGCCACACAGGACAAGATGGCGAGTTTTATTATATCGGACGGGAAGATATAGTTACCACGGTTCCGCCCACGCTACCCTGCCCCTAACACACCCGGCGCCGCGTTCGCCTGCAAGAGGTTCGCGCTCCTGCGGCAAGCTTACCTGACTGTCGCGGCTTGCCCTGCCGGTGGATTGAAATGTAGAATCAATCCACCACATCAATATGGGGAATCAGCGGAGGTTTGTCATGAAAATTATTGCGGTGGGCTGTTTCCTGGCTGGCGGAGTAATGATCCATAATGGTAAAACTTTACTGGGAGGGGCGTTGGCAGGATTGGGGGGATATTTATTCATACACGCATAAAAGGTGGCGGGGATCGGCTTGTTTGCGTGGAGGGGAGTAACCTATAGACGTTCACAACTACGGGGTGGAAGCATTGGATGATCCTGCCCTCACTCCACTGCGGCGGTTTCCACGGCCTCCCTGTTTCTCCAAAACCTGTATCCCCACACCGCGATCATCATCAAGCCAAAGAATAACACCTCCACCACGATGGCCTCCGCGTTGCCCAAGGTGAAAAGGTAGTCTCTGTTAACGACGGGGAGTATGGGGTAAATAAAATAAGAGTCCGTCACCGGCCACAGCGCGGGCAGGCCTATGCCGTTTTCCGGGTAGGTGTCTTCGTTGAGCAGATCCGCCAGCACATGGCTTGAATACAGGACAGCGGTCAGGAGGGCGAACCTTCCATAATCTTTCCTGCCTCGCAGGCGCGCCACGCCACAAGCGACGGCGGCCACTATCATCGCAAAGCCTAACGAGTGGGTGAAGCCGCGGTGGAACAGGCCGGATATGGTGAATCCGCTCCCATTCCACCAGATGAAATCAACATCGGCCAGGTTCGCAATGCAAATGCAATAAGCGGCGAGCCACACCCGTGCGCGCATAGAGCCCTCCGGCGCGGCAACAGGCATGGCCCCCATAACGGCAAGGCCGATAAGCGAATGTCCCAGCGGCGTCGGCACGGCTATAGCGCTGCCGATCGGGCGTCAGGCTCTCCTGGCGGACGGGTCATTTCTTTGGCGTGCCCTCGACATCGAGAATTATCTCAACATCGTCGCCAACCACAAAGCCGCCGCCCTCCAGGAGCTTGTGGAAACTTATGCCGTAGTCCTTCCTGTTTATCTTGCCTTCCGCGCGGAACCCCACGCGCTTGTTACCCATCGGATCCTTGATAGGCCCGGCCATATGGCCCGCCAGCGCAACCGGCTTGGTGACCCCCTTTATGGTAAGTTTGCCTATCACCGTGTACTTACCTTTTTTCCCCGCCACTTTATGTGAAACGAATTTCATCTCCGGGAACATTGCCGCGTCGAAGAAATCCGGGCTTTTAAGGTGGGTGTCCCTTTTTTCGTCGCGGGTGTTCACGCTGGCGATGTCTATCGTAGCCTCGGCCTTGGCAAGCCCGTCTTTGTCGTCAAGCTCGAACGTCCCCTGGAACTTGCCGAACTCCCCCTGCACCGTGCTGACCACCATGTGCTTGACGGCGAACCCGATCCTGGAGTGGGCGGGATCAATGTCAAAAGTCTCGGCGCGAGCGTATCCGGCGAGAAAAACAAGGGTCAATAACAGGGC
>Ga0315281_10008243_pt1 | contig 14577 bp, 12 predicted proteins | sample YL17G07_0_MG_FD_204540 | JGI IMG/M metagenome (GOLD analysis project Ga0315281, IMG submission 204540) | Sediment microbial communities from Yellowstone Lake, YNP, Wyoming, USA - YL17G07_0 | ecosystem: Environmental > Aquatic > Freshwater > Lake > Sediment | place: USA: Wyoming | collected...
GGTCACCGTCATTAATCCGGGCACATCGGTGGACATCAAGGCGAGCGGCCAGGATGCCATCACTATCGAGACTGGCAACAGCACGACCTTGACCATCACCGAGGCTAATACAGGAAATGTAGCCCTCAACAATCCGTATGTGAAACTGAATCCGGGCAACATCACCCTGGACAAGACCCATTACTACGTCTCGGGCGATACCAGCAACGCCGGTGTGCTGGATGTCGGTGAGACCTGGACATTCAGCATCAGCACAGGCACCCTGACAGGTAACACTACCTATACCGCTATCGGCCACGGCACCGACTCGCTGGGCAATGACTATACCTATCCGCCTAATGCCAGCGAGCGGGATACCCTGGTGGTTACCGTCATCCATCCCCATACCACCATGACCGCGTTCACCTACGTCTACGATACCGTTAGCGGCAACGTCGAGTTGACCATCACGGACACGAACGATGGCGACGTACCGCTGACCAACGCACATGTGCATCTGGCGGCTAACGGTGTGGAGTATGCGTTCTCGCCAATGGGCAACAACTCAGCGTACTTCTTTGGTGGTGACAACGGAAATGGCATCTTCGACCCCGGCGAGCACTGGACGTGGAAGATAACGGTTACCATCTCCACAACCACCTTCTTCGAAACCTGGGGCCACGGCACGGACCCACTGGGTAATCCGGTGGATTATGACCCGGCAACCGGCCAGGGATTCGTCACGGAATACCAGAGTTTCACCATCCAAGTAGGTGGTCTGACGCGAACCCAGGGCTTCTGGGCTACCCACCTTGACTTTACAACCTACGTGTTCAATAAGTATACCGGCAATCCACCCGATGGCAATGAGAGCACTCCAGGCTACATCGACCTCGGCTGGCTGCCACCCATCACTAGTATCAATAACCTGATGGGTGTCTTCTGGGCCAACAACGCCAAGAACTCAGACGGTTCCGCGCGTGATCCCAATAAGAAACTGCAGCCTCTGTGCCAGGCCAGGGAGACGGCTTCCAACCAGGCACTAGCGGCTATCCTGAATAGCTCTGTACCTGGCGGCAAACCTCTACCGGCGGGCTACAGCCTGACCCAGATCGCCTCGATCCTCCATGGCAACAATATCACCGCCATACAGCAGCTGAATACAGACCTTACTGCATTCAACGAAAGCGGTGAAGGTGTTGCTTTCAATGCGAGCCTGCCGCCGACAGGGCGCGCTGACCCGCAAGGGGCGAAGCTTAATGCCAACATTCCATTCGCAAATTGCAGCAATTCAATCGGCTTACCTGCACTGCCCAAGAAGTAGCCGCGATTAAGGACCATTGGGATAAGTGGGGAGGCGGAAACGCCTCCCCACTTTCTTAATTTTTAACCGGAAGAGTGTACCGAGGAGTACCTTTTTCCGTCAACATAGCTATATCTACAGTTGAACGATGATGCCTGTGTTCGTCCTGTGGTAGTTCAGCCTGTATTACTCGTAGACTTTCTCCTCCATCTCATCGGCGCTGATAGCATCTACCTCCACGTCCCGGCTCTCGGCGCCTCTGCCTAACACATCGCGATAGTATTCATGCTGAATTATCAGGTTCATCACCTCGTTGGTGCCTGTCCAGATCATCGCCAGCCTGGCGTCGCGCAGCATGCGTTCTATGGGATATACGTTGGTGTAACCGATGCCGCCCATGATTTGCATAGCATTGTTCACTATCTCCCAGGTAGTCTCTGTAGAGAACCTCTTGGCCTCGGATACCAGGCGCCGGCCTAGTCGACTGTCAAGGCCCTGGTCGACAGTAATTGCTGCTGAGTGTACTAGAGAGCTTGCGGCATCCAGCTTGGTGATACTGTCAGCAACCTTAAAGCTCACAGCTTGAAAGTCCCTGATTTTGCTGCCGAAGGCTTTCCTTTTGTCGCTGTAGCGGGCAGCAATCTCGATGGCGCTGCGCGCCATGCCCAGGATGCCGGCGGCGGTGGTCATCCTCTCAGGAATCATCATCTTGTAAAATATCTCTCCGCCCTGTCCTTCCCTGCCGATAATGTTGTCTGCGGGGACTTTGACATCGCGGAATAGAATCCTGCCCGCCCCTCCTCCCCGCGTTCCCATCAAGCCGTAGAGGTGTTTTACTTCTACCCCCCTGTCTTTCTCCACCACAAACAGGCTGAGCGACTCGCGGCTGGGCGCTTCAGGGTCGGTCTTGGCATATACTAGGAAGTAATCTGCCCCCTCAGCGCCTACGACAAAGCGCTTCTGCCCGGTAAGGTAATAGTAGCCGCCTTTCTTCCGGGCAACAGTGGTAGCGCCAAAGAAGTCGGAGCCGCCGCGGGGCTCGGTAAGCGCCTCGGCACAACACAGCTTTGCCTCAATAGTAGGCTGGAGGTATCTCCGCTTTTGCTCCTCGCTGCCGAACAGTTGGAACGCCTCGCCGCAGATACTTACCAGCGAGTAGAGGCAGCCGAGCGATAAGGGCAATACACCGATCTCCTCGAGGGCGATAACCTCGTCTTCCCACTTCATCTCCCTGCCACCGTACTCCCTGGGGAAGCGGAGTCCCAATAACTTTTTCTTAGCAGCCTCCTCAAGGAATTGCCTGGGATACTTCACTTTATCAGCGTCCATATCCAGGATCAACTGTCGGGGTATAGCCTTGGCAAACTCACCTGCTTCATTGCGCAGCTTCTTTTGCCTCTGACCTAGCATTGCTTCAATCATGCTGATGTCACCTCCCTTGAAAGTACGCCCCATAAATGCTCGACTATTGCTGGGCTGTGAAGAGGAATCTCCTGAATAGTGTGATAGATGTGAGCTGAGGATAGACCATTTCTCACTGCGATGTCAACAGCAGGGCGGGGATTGCCAGAAACAAGCCTTTCTGGAGCGCTATCGGATTGGTAAGAGGGAATAGGCTAGAGTGCCCACACCGATGGCTGGTGCGATGCCGGATCCTACTTCACCAGGCACTTCTCTCTGTCCTCAACGGGGTTCGATGGCTGACTGGACTCAACGCTCAAAGACCGTTCCTTCATTACCCATTGATATTTCCTTGTCACAAATGAACCAAGTCCCCGATTCAGTGAGTAAGCGATGGCGGGCACGCGCAGATTTCTGGTTTGGATGAAAGAGTTCAAAGCTCTTTTGAGTGAAGTCGCTTTTGAGGTGAGGTGTCTATAGATTTGGTAAACGCCTTCTTCCAATTCATCAGAAGTCATATGCTTGGGCATGAAAACCGCCTGAGTTGTGTCGTAGTGCTTCCAATCCTGGGGATAGTTCGTGCGCAGTAACCTTCCCTCGGATTTCAGCTTGTCATAGAGCCTTGTTCCCGGGAGAGGAGTCAATATAGTTATCGTGGCTGAATCTATCTGTGAGTTCAAAATGAACTCTGGTGTCCTCTGAAATACGTCTTTCTTATCCCCGTCGCTGCCGCAAATAAATGCCCCGTGCACCCCTATCCCGTAGTCATGTATTCGCTTTATGGTCTCTTTGTACCTCGTTACGCCAAACTTCAGATTCCTGGCTTTCTGCATGTGTTGAAGTGATTCTTCGCTTGACGATTCAAAACCAATGAACACGCCCAGACAACCGGACTTTTTGGCCCACTTTAGAACTTCAGGGTTGTTTCCAAAATCTATTCCCACTTGAGAAACCCAATGCTTGTTTAGTCCTCTCTCTATCATCCCGCGGAACAGTTGGATAGCTCTTTCTTCCGCCTTTTTACCATAGCTCAGAATATTGTCATCTGAGAAAAAGAATTCTCTGCAATTGAGGCCTTCTATTTCATCCAGTACCTCTTCTGTAGGCCTCTGTCTATATGTTCGGCCATTAAAGGCCGTTACAGAACAAAACTCGCAGTCCATAGGGCAACCCCTGGAAGTCTGCACTGAAGCTGCAATCCGATATCTGTGGCTATAGAGGTTGTTCCTGGGCTTGGGAAGATTCTCCAGGGAAGTACGTTCCCCTCGGTAGAACGATTGCAGTCGATTATTCTCGAAATCGTGAAGTAAGCCTTTCCAGACGGATTCAGCCTCACCTATAACAACAGAGTCCACGAATCGTATGGCTTCACTGGGCAAGAATGATGCATGAATACCGCCCATAACCGTCTTTATGCCTCTTTGTCGGTACTGCTCTGAGATCTGGTACGCTCTGTGAGCATTGCTGGTCATAGCAGTTATACCCACCAGGTCGGCATCTTCAAGAGTTAGGGGCTCAACATTCTCGTCAACTATTCGTACCTCCCAATCGGAGGGAGTCAGAGCGGCCAAATAGGCCAAATTCGGAGGGGGAAAAGTAAAGAAGAGGCCGACGCTAGCAGCGTTGAGTTTGTCCTCGTTGCCTGGATTAACCAACAGCAATCTCTTGCCCATCTTCACCCCCACGACCTTGATTGCCTGTCGAGCTAATATCAAAAAAGTTGAATAAATACGTGCGGATAGAGTGTTCTCTGATGACTGAACTCACCTATCGGTGGCAAAAAGTCTGCTTCTCTGCGGGAGCAGAGCAAAAATGAGGGAACGAACTGACTATTCTTCCATATGTGACGTTCGTGCTGGATTGATTTATACCACGAAATCATAGGCGTGTCAATGATTTAGCTTCGGGCTAACATCCATCTTAACGTGCTGATATTCCGACGTTCTATCAACGTCTGGCGTGGTTGGCCTGGAATCTGATGTGCCTCTGAACCTCCAGACGTACAAACATTTTTCAAAAATGTACTTCTCCCATCTTGACACGAGAGCGATTTTGTGCTAGCCTGCTTCGCAAGAACGAAAAGGAAAGGAGAGACACGATGCAAGCGTATTGTATGAAATGCCGCGCCAAGAGAGAAATGAAGAATGCTAAAGCCATTACCATGAAGAATGGCAAGCCAGCGACCCAGGGAGTATGCCCTGTTTGCGGCACCAAGATGTTCAAAATCGGGAAGGGCTAAAGCTGGAATTCTAGTCATTTTTTAGGTATCACAGATATTGAAAAGGCTGAGTATCCTTAAAAGGTAGGATACTCAGCCTTTTTATTTGGCAATATACAGTAGAGCGATTCACAAATCGCTCTGACTAATTCTGCGGTTTCTGGAGATAGTAACCAGTGTAATCAACTTGAATAAGTTTTACGTCAAGGGCTCGTTTCTTCAAAAACTCGTCCGTCGCTATCCTGCAGCCTTCCCAGTCGCCGTAATCATCGAGGACAATATAACCACCCGGTTGGACACTATCGTAGAATTTCTCCAGACACAATTTGACGCTCTCGTACCAGTCTGCGTCGATATGTAGAATAGCTATTTTCGGGATTTCCACCTTAGGGAATGTGTCCTGGAACCACCCTTTGACGATGTGGACCCGGGATTCGGTAATGTGTAGCTTCCGCAGGACTTTCTTGACCTTCGATAGGTCGCCGTGACACCACCCTTCGTATGCCGGGGCTTCATCTCCGTCCTTATCTGTGGGTTTGGGCAGGCCCTCGAAGGAGTCAAAAAGCCACACATTTCTGTTCATGGGAGACCTTTCGCAAAGGGAAGCCATTATGGCTGCCGAGCCCCCGTTATAGACACCACATTCCACGATATCGCCAGGCACAGAGCGTTGGTTGATTTCCTCGCTCAGTTTGTACAAAGCGACCAGCCTGGGCACAAAAACTGCCGTGTATCCTCTCACTCTGTAGACCAGCCTCATCATTCGGAATGAGTGCAGAAAAGACCCTGGATGTGACAGGTGGACATTCTGCAGATAGTGCACTGTCAGATTACGGTAGTACAGGCTGAAGTAGGAGACGGTGGAGGCGAATATCGAGGCACGATAGCTAACCCTGACTCTGATGTTTTGGAGCAACTGTCCCCAGCGGCTCCTGGAAGTTGCTGTGGCGTCCATATTGTCTCCCAAATCCCTGAAATGGCTACATGTCAACATGCAATAGTATACGGCTAAGGCACATGCTCTGCAAACTTCCATCCGTTATGTTGCAGCAGCTATCTTCATACGCTATAATATCTCCTCGGCAGCCACAAGGGGGGAAGCGCTGACGGGAATGGCAGTGGCAACCTACCTTTTCAGATGATGGTCTGCACAAAAAAGGAAAAGGAGGGAACCCAGAATGCGGAACTACTTGAAGTATGCGGTAGTTCTAGTCCTGGTGGCAGCGGTGCTTGCCCTCGGTAGCATCGGCTGCTCCACTAAGGAAGAAGGCGGAGCCACCCCAACCCCGGCGTTAACGCCCTATAAAGTTGGAGCGCTATTTGCCAGTAGCGGGTTCAACTCAACATTGGGCCAGACCCAAAAGCCAACGGTAGAGATGCTGGTCGATCAAATCAACAAAGCAGGTGGCATAAACGGACATCCTCTTGAGGTTATCATGTACGATACCAAAAGCGACACAGCCACGGCTGCCACCCTGGCGAACAAGCTAATCGAGCAGGGAGTAGTAGCCATAATCGGACCCACTAGCACCGGCGAGTCTATGGCTGTTAAACCAATTGCTAACCAGGCAGGTGTAACGCTAGTTTCCTGTGCCGCCGGCTCGGTGATAGTGCAGCCGGTAGGCAATTACACATGGGTCTTCAACACCCCCCAGCTTGATTATGTCGCCATAGAGAGACTCTATATCTACCTTCAGGAGCAGAATATCACGAAGATAGCTCTTCTCACCGATACTGCCGGATTCGGGGCTGCTGGTAGAAAATGGCTTGTGAATACGGATATGCTTAGCAAATATGGACTTACTATCGTTCCGGATGGCGACCAAACATACGGTACTTCCGACGTAGACATGCAGGCTCAGCTTACTAAGATAAGTGGCACTGCTGCTCAGGCAATCGTATGCTGGGGTACCAACCCGGGGCCTGCCATCATAGCTCGTAATATGAAAACGCTGGGCATGACTATCCCACTGCTTTGCAGTCACGGCATCGCCTTTAAGTCGTTCATAGATACTGCGGGTTCGGCTGCCAATGGTATCGTCTTCTGCGCTGGCAAGTTGCCCATAGTGGATCAACTGCCGGACACCGACCCGCAGAAGGCACTGCTGGAGAAGTATAAAACCGATTTCGAGGCGTGGTATGGATCCGGTATAACTAACACTTTTGGCGGACATGCCTATGATGCCTTGATGATGGTAGTCGATGCTTTGAAGGCGGTAGGCCCTGACAAAGCAAAGATTCGCGACTACATTGAGAACGATATAGTGAACTGGCCTGGTACCGGCGGCGTTTACAATATGTCTCCTCAGAACCATAACGGGCTGCCGAGTGATCCTAAGCAGGCTATGATACTTGTCAAGATTGTAAACGGCCAGTGGACTTGGTTACAAGACTAGAAGCTGGCTGCGGATAGGTTTCATAGTGAATGAAGGGGGAAGGCGTGCCTTCCCCCTTTGTTTCAGGGGCAAATGGGAGACTGAGTGAATGTCATCAGCGCAGTTTGTTCAGTATCTGATATCCGGCATTACCTTGGGCAGCGTCTATGCCCTTGTTGGTCTTGGGTTCACCATCATTTACGCTGTCACCAAGATCATTAACTTCGCCCAGGGCGAGTTCGTCATGCTGGGGGGCCTGCTCTCATTCACGCTCATCCACCGAGCCGGGCTTCCTCTTGTTCCGGCGCTAATCCTCGCTATACTCATCGCAGCAGCAGTCGGCGCAACTATGTATCTACTTGCTATACGCCCTCCCAGAAAAGCTTCTGTTGTCAGCCTGATCATCATCACCATTGGAGCTGCTATCTTCATTCGCGGTATCGCTGGACAGGAGCTAACCAAAGATTTCGTGCGCCTTCCTTCTTTCTCGGGTGAAGAATCGATATCCTTCCTTGGAGCACATATCGATCCTCAGGCTCTCTGGATAATTGGAACGATGGTGGTAGTCACGATTATCCTTCATCTTTTTCTCAACTATACCATGGTGGGCAAGGCACTGAAAGCGTGCGCCATAAACCCCGTAGCATCTAGCCTTGTAGGTATCAATCCTAAAACAATGGCCCTGATTGCCTTCGTCCTGGCATCGGCTCTGGGTGGTATCGGTGGGGTAGTGTTGGCACCTTTGACTCCCCTGTCTTACCAAGCTGGGATTATGCTTGGGCTTAAAGGTTTTGTGGCGGCAGCTATCGGAGGCTTCAAAAGCCCGGTGGCAGCAGTCTTTGGTGGTTTGCTGTTGGGTATCATTGAGAGCTTCGCGGTAGCTGCTAACTGGGGGCCGTTCAATTCTGCCTATAAGGATGCTATTGCTCTGGTGGTCCTGCTGTTAATACTGCTCGTTAGGTCGGGCAAGCTGGCAGAGGAGGAGAGGGCGGGCTAATGTTAGCAAGGTTGAAGCGCAATTGGTTATACCTTGCCATTGCGGCTGTCATCGCGTTTTTTATAGTGATCCCCTTCGGTTGGTTCTTGGGTCAGTACACTACCCTCATGATTTTCATCGGTATCTACACCATAGTCACAGTCGGTCTGTGCCTTCTTATGGGCTATACCGGTCAGGTATCCCTGGGACAGGCTGCCTTTTTCGGGATGGGAGCTTACATATCTGCCATCTTGACCACAACCAGCGGCTTCAACCCGTGGCTGGCCATGCTTATAGCAGCCGTAATAACCGGCGCTTTTGCCTATATTATTGGCTATCCTATCTTCAGGCTTAAGGGCAATTATCTGGCCATGGCCACCCTTGGCTTGGGCTTGATCATGTGGATTTTGTTCAAGCAACTGAACCAGTCCTTTGGTGAGCCCGATGGAATTTCGGGTATTCCCTATCTATCCATCGGGGGGTTTGCCTTTGATAGCTCCTTCAGAATGTATTTCCTGGTCTGGGCCTTCTGCCTGGCTGTCCTGCTTATTTCCCAGAATATCGTCAGGTCTCGGACAGGTCGAGCACTTAGAGCTATTCATGGCAGCGAGGCTGCTTCTGAGTCGATTGGCATCAATGTAGTCCGGGTCAAGGTAAAGATATTGGTACTCGGTGCTGTATATGCTTCTCTGGCAGGCAGTCTCTTTGCCCACCATCTCCGCTATGTCGGCGCTCAGCCTTTCGACTTTCTGGCCTCAGTGAAGCTGGTGGTTATGGCGGTAATAGGAGGGCTGGCCAGTATCTGGGGCGCCATCTTTGGAGCCGGTACAACTCACATACTGAGCGATGAGATACTGCTTAGATTTGGTGATTGGGATGTGGTTGTCTACGGGCTTATATTGGTGTTGGTGATGATTTTCATGCCAGAGGGTTTGTTTGTCAAACTCAAGGAAGTTTTCGAGCGGTTGCGGCTCAGGTATAGACGGAAAGGGGTCGAACCTTGAGCAGGTCTGCAATACTGGAGACCAGAGGGTTGAGCAAGGCCTTCGGCGGGCTGGTTGCTCTGGATAAGGTGGACTTATCGATAGATACCGGCAAGATCACTGCTGTCATCGGTCCCAATGGCGCCGGTAAAACCACGCTATTTAACCTAATCACCGGCGTTTACCCGGTGAGCAGTGGCGAGATATACTTTCAAGGTGCGCTCCTAAACAAAGTTCCAGCGCACAAAAGGGCTTCGTTGGGTATTGTACGCACTTTTCAACATGTCTATCTTTTTGGAAACATGACTGTCTTGGAGAATGTTATGTCAGGGCGACATCCACGCAGCAGCTATGGCTTTCTGGAGGCCGCTCTTCGCCTCCCCAAAGCACGGCGTGAGGAAGAGACTATCTCTCTCAATGCGACTAAATACCTTAACCTGGTGGGGTTAGGGACATACGCCGAGCACGACGCTCTCAGCCTTCCGCTGGGTCAGCAAAAACTGCTGGCAATAGCCCGAGCCCTGGCCACTGAGCCCCGTCTTATTTTGCTCGATGAGCCTGGTGCTGGTCTGAATACCTTGGAGAAGCGGCAGTTAAGCGATCTCATCCGCAACATCAGGGAAATGGGTATCAGCGTTGTACTGGTTGAGCATGACATGCCTCTTGTAATGGGTATTGCCGAATGGGTGATCGTCCTGGATAGCGGGCAAAAGATAGCAGAGGGTACTGCAGCGCAAGTTCAGAAAGACCCGAAGGTAATCGCCGCTTACCTTGGTGAGGAAGTGGAGTAATGTTAAGGGTTGAAAAGGTATCTGTGGCTTACGGTCGGGTCACTGCACTCAGGGAGGTTTCTCTGATAGTGAACGATGGAGAGATCGTAACCCTTATCGGGTCCAACGGTGCTGGCAAGACCACCCTTTTGAATGCTATAACGGGAGTTGTGCCTCTAAAGAACGGGGATGTCTGGCTGGACGATTACAAGCTCTCCGGACTTTCTTCTCACAAAACAGTAAGGCTTGGCGTAGGTTATGTGCCAGAAGGGAGGCAAATCTTCGGAGCTATGTCGGTCAAGGACAACTTGACCTTGGGTAGCTATTCTCAGCGTGGCCGGAACCCGTTCAGCACTCTAGGGTACGTTGGTTGGTTCCTGCGTCATCCGTCGGTTCAGTCCAATTTAGAGATGGTGTTTAAGCTTTTCCCTATACTGAGAGAGCGCCTGAAGCAGCAGGCAGGCAGCCTTAGCGGTGGGGAGCAACAGATGTTAGCTATAGGCAGGGCGTTAATGTCTTCTCCCAAAATACTTCTCCTGGACGAACCTTCTCTTGGGTTAGCACCTAATTTGGTGAGAGAAATTCTAAAGCTCTTAATCAGGCTTAGGAATGAAGGGCTTACCATACTCCTCGTTGAGCAGGATGCTACCGCTGCCCTCAAGGTTGCTGACCGGGGCTATGTGATGGAAAGGGGACGGATAACCATCGAGGGCAGTGCTAAGGAGCTTTTGGGTGATGACAGGGTGAGACAGGCATACCTGGGCAAGGCAGTAGCCTAAGTGTCAGGAGAGTGGTAAAATGTCAGAGGAGGCGAAATAAACTTGAAGCAGCTTTTATCTGGCAATGAGGCCATGGCACTTGGGGCATATCATGCTGGGGTAGTCGTAGCAACTGCTTACCCCGGGACACCGAGCACCGAGATTCTGGAGAACCTGGCGCGGCAGGATGGAATATATGTTGAATGGTCAACCAATGAGAAGGTGGCTCTGGAAGTGGCTATGGGTGCAGCCTACGGAGGCGTCCGAGCCCTGGCCTCGATGAAGCATGTGGGCTTGAATGTAGCTGCTGACCCCTTCTTTGCAGCTTCAACTACGGGCATCATCGGCGGGCTGGTAGTAATATCCTGTGATGACCCCGGAGAGCATAGCTCGCAGGGAGAGCAGGACAACCGTCACCTTGCCAAGTTCGCCAAAGTCCCTATGCTGGAGCCTACAGATAGCCAGGAAGCCTATGATTTGATGGATTGGCTGTTCAAAATCAGCGAGGAGTTCGATACGCCGGTGCTGTTGCGCGCCACCACTCGCATATCTCACTGCAAGACTGTGGTAGATGTGAGCAGAGAACGTAAAGCTGACTTGAAGCAGCCCGCTTTCATACGCTCTCCCTCTAAATTTGTAATGGTCCCCTCTAATGCCCGCCCCAGACGAAATGTGATGGAAGACCGCATCGTCAAGCTGCGTTCCTATGTAGAAAGCTTCCCCATGAACGAGATGATACTCGGTGACCGGAAGCTTGGCATAGTATCCAGTGGAGTAGCTTATCAACATGCCAGAGAGGTCTTCAAGAACGCCTCATTTCTCAAGCTCGTGACCACTTATCCTATCCCGGTGAACTTGGTACGGCGCTTTGCCAAGGAAGTGGAGAGAGTGATTGTGATCGAGGAGCTCGACCCTTATCTTGAGGAGGAACTGCACCAACTGGGCATTCCAGCCACTGGTAAAGACTTTATCCCTATCATAGGTGAGCTTACTCCCGAGATAGTGGAGCAGGGCGCTATCAAGGCAGGTTTGCTGTCGGCTCCTAAGCTTGTTCATAAACCTGCTGTGTCTGCGCCTCAGTTGCCGGCGCGACGTCCTCAGCTTTGCGCCGGATGTCCCCACGTCGGCACCGAGTATGTTTTAAGGCAGCTGTGCTTCCAGAATCCCAGTTCACCGGGGCCGATAAAGAAAGGCGAGGTTATCGTCACCAGCGATATCGGATGCTACACCTTGGGGGTGTATCCTCCCCTGTCTGCGCTGGATACTTGCGCCTGCATGGGTGCGAGTATAGGCCAGGCGATAGGGCTGCAGAAAGCAGGCGTCCCCAATAAGGTTGTGGCTGTATTGGGTGATTCTACCTTTGTGCATTCGGGCATAACCGGGCTGGTTGATGCAGTGTACAATCAGGGTAATATCACTGTTATCATTCTGGATAACGGAACCACCGCCATGACCGGGCACCAGGGGCACCCGGGCACGGGTATATCAGCGAGACGGACGAAAGCTACAGCAGTGAAGTTGGAGAAGCTGGTGGAGGGGCTTGGCGTCAAAAATGTTAACGTGGTTAACGCCTTCGATTTAAAAGCTATCGAGTCCACCCTGAAACGGTGTCTGGAGACCGAGGGCCCTTCGGTCATCATATCGCGAGGCCCTTGCCCGCTGAATGTGAAAGCTACAGGGAAGCCGTTCAAGGTGGATGCCGAACAGTGCACCAGTTGCTACACCTGCCTGGATATTGGCTGCCCCGCTATATCTCTGTCGGATGACAAGGCTGTGATTGATGCCGGGGTATGCTTGGGCACCGCCTGCGGTATCTGTGCTCAGGTCTGCCCGCAGGAAGCTATTTCGGAGATTGGAAAATGAAGGATGTTAACGTGCTCATGGTGGGTGTTGGCGGTCAGGGCGTAATCCTGGGTAGTGATGCCATGTCTGAGATAGGCATGAACAGCGGCTATGACGTGAAAAAGACCGATTCCCTGGGCATGGCGCAGCGTGGTGGTAGCGTGGTGAGCCATGTCCGCTGGGGGGAACACGTATTCTCACCGATGGTCAAAAGGGGTGAAGCTGATTTCTTGATTGGCTTCGAACAACTGGAGGCAGCGCGCTGGGCACCGTATTTGAAGCCTGGCGGAGTGGTCATTGTGGCTGATGTGGTTGTTATCCCGATATCGATAATCGGCAGCAACATGCATTATCCGACCTGGAAGGAAATTGAAGGGATTCTCAAGCAATATACCGAGCAGATATACCTTATCCCGGCCCCCAGAATCGCTCATGAGGTGGGCAATCTCAGAGCAATCAATATGGTGATACTGGGTTTCCTGTCCGAATTCCTTGAGCTGAAATCTGAAGCCTGGACGGAGAATATTCGCCGCAGATTGCCGCCTAAGTTTTTGGAATCCAGCCTTAAAGCTTTTACTAGAGGAGTAGAGGAAGCCAAAGCGATGAGGCTAGCAAAGGGAGTCAAGAAATGATTCGTGACCCTGAACATGAGAAGATGCCTCGAAAGCAGTTGGAGAAGCTCCAGCTCGAACGCCTGCAGGCTAAGGTCAAAGATGTCTACGAGAAGGTCCCTTTCTATCGACGTGTGTTCAAAGAGAAGGGAGTAACTCCCGACGACATCAAAACCCTTGCTGACCTGAAGAAACTCCCGTTCACCAGCAAGCTGGACTTCCGTGATAACTATCCCTACGGATTAATGGCTGTTCCTCTGGAGAAGGTGGTTCGAATTCACTCCTCCAGCGGCACCACAGGCAAGCCTATAGTAGCGCCCTATACAGAGGGTGACATTGATATGTGGTCGGAGGTGATGGCTCGTACTCTGGCCTCGTCAGGTATGACCAGGCAAGATGTGATGCAGAACGCCTATGGCTACGGCCTGTTTACCGGGGGGCTTGGGTTTCACTACGGATGCGAGCGCCTCGGTGCTACAGTGATTCCCACTAGCGGCGGAAACACCAAGCGTCAGATAATCCTTCTTCAGGACCTCGGCACCACTGTCATCACGTGCACTCCAACCTATGCCCTGATATTAAACGAGACTGCCAAAGAGATGGGGGTTGACCTGAAGGAGACCAAGCTGCGCCTCGGCATACACGGGGCTGAGCCGTGGTCGGAGCAAATGAGGAAAGAGATAGAGGACAAACTCGGAATCTCCGCTATCAATGTCTATGGCTTGACGGAGGTCATCGGACCGGGGGTTTCCGTGGAGTGTGAGCATAAGAATGGCATGCATATCTGGGAAGACCATTTCCTGGTAGAGATAATCGACCCGAAGACCGGTGAGCCATTGCCCTATGGTAAAGAAGGCGAGCTGGTGATAACTACCCTTACCAAGGAAGCTCAACCTGTAATCAGGTTCCGCACTAAAGATATTACCAGCCTCAACATTGAGCCTTGTAAATGCGGGCGAACTATGGTCAGGATGAATAGAATCACTGGACGCAGCGACGACATGCTGGTTGTCAGGGGTGTGAATGTCTTCCCGTCGCAGATAGAGAGCGTGCTTCTCGAAGTTGAGGGGGTGGAGCCCCATTACCTGATAGTAATAGACCGGCGCGATGTGTTCTCGACAGAGGACCTCGAGATATGGGTTGAGGTCTCCGAAGAGGTCTTCTCCGATGAGATGCAGAAGATGGAGAAGCTGGAGAAGAAGCTCCGAGCTGAGATGGACAGCGTGCTGGGGATTTCAGCCCGCATCAAGCTTGTGGAGCCCAGGACTATTGTCCGCACCGAAGGCAAAGCCAAGAGGGTGGTGGACCGCAAAGAGTTGCCCAACTCAGGCCTCATCACAAAGTGATTGAAGTTGTAGGGG
>Ga0315281_10008244_pt1 | contig 14574 bp, 15 predicted proteins | sample YL17G07_0_MG_FD_204540 | JGI IMG/M metagenome (GOLD analysis project Ga0315281, IMG submission 204540) | Sediment microbial communities from Yellowstone Lake, YNP, Wyoming, USA - YL17G07_0 | ecosystem: Environmental > Aquatic > Freshwater > Lake > Sediment | place: USA: Wyoming | collected...
GCGCGGGTACCTTAACAAAGACCCGCCCGCACGGTGGATTCTTATTGGCGGACACTCACCGCCCAGACGGCGCGCAATGCGCCCAGGCGCAATCTTAGACCGCCCCGATCGGACGGCGAATCCGGCTCGCCTGGCGCGGACTTTTTGGCTGGTCGCCCGCTTTCCACCCTGAAGCGCGACTCGTGGTAGAGTTTCCAAACAGGACCTCTTGGGAGGGAGGGCTATGCGCGGATTACAACGCGGATTGTTTCTGCTAGCTGCAGCGGTGCTACTCGTAGCATCGCTGGGCGTGGAGGCGCAACAGGCGGGGAAGGTGCATAGAATCGGCGCCATTCACCCCTGTATCCCGCCCGGAACGACGTCCTCTTACCCAGTACTGCAGCAGGCTCTGCATGATCTGGGGTACATCGAAGGACGGAATCTGACGCTTGATAGGGAATGCTTCCAGCGCGCCGAACAAGCTCCGGCAATCATTGGGCGGTTCCTCGAGCATAAAGTCGACGTGATCGTCGTCTGGTCAGGGCCGGGCGCCGCGGCTGCGAAGAAATTGACCAGTACCGTTCCCATTGTCTTCATCGATGCCGCCGATCCCATAGGTATTGGTCTGGTCGCGAGCCTTGCGCGACCGGGTGGAAATGCGACGGGAATCAGCAGCATCGCCAGTGAATTGGCGACGAAGAGACTGCAGTTGCTGAAGGAGGCTGTCCCTCGCGCCGCGCGGGTGGTGGTTCTCGCCAACCCGACGAACCAGTCCACCGCAAGCCAACTTGAAGGACTGAATGATGCCGCGCGGGCGCTGGGCGTGACGCTCGGAGTCCTGAAGATCAGAACGTCTGCGGAGATCGACGAAGTCTTCTTGGATGTAATCAAGGAGAGACCCGACGCGGCGCTGGTATTGGCCGATCCACTGTTCTTCACAGAACAGGTCAGGGTCGTCGGCAATGCAGCGAGAGCCCGGGTGCCGACGATGTACTCCCATACCAACTTTGCGATGAGCGGGGGTCTGCTGGCCTATGCCCCCAACCTCCCCGGCATGTCCCCAACTGCAGCGGGCTACGTCGATAAGATCCTGAAGGGCGCCCGCCCGGCCGATTTGCCCGTGCAGCAACCGACCAAGTTCGATCTGGTGATAAACCTCAAAACCGCGAAACAACTGGGAATCGCCGTGCCACAGACCATCTTGCTGCGCGCCGAGCGGGTGATTGAATGACGGGTAAGACACAAAGCGGTCGTTCGTGGTGTAGGCTAATTACCAAGATTGGTTGGGCGGTTTCTCCGCCGGTCAATTCCGTTGATTGCGTTGATTCGTGGGGGCGTGAGGAGGAATCAAATGAACAGGCGTGAATCCGTTTTATTTGCACTCGTTGCACTGGCAGCGACACCTTTCGCGCGCGCGCAGCAAGCTGGGAGAATCCCAAGAATTGCATTGATCACCATAACCAAGCGCGAGGGGTCAACCACATTCGACACAGTCATGCAGAGGATGCGCGAACTTGGCTACCTTGAGGGCCAAACCCTTGTCAGCGCGCGATATTACGCGGAGGAGAATCCAGAACGTCTCGCAAGCCAGGCAGCGGAAATTGTGGCGCAGAAGCCCGATGTCATCGTGGCCGTAGCCACTCCTGCAATTCGTGCGGTCCATCTGCTAACAAAAACGATCCCCATCGTTATGTGTCCTGCGACCGACCCGGTGGGTTCTGGATTTGTCGCCAGTCTGGCGCGGCCCGGTGGAAACATTACGGGAGTTGCTAATCAAACAATTGATCTGAGCGCCAAACTGGTTCAGTTGTTGCGTGAAACGGCACCAAGGGCGAAACGTATTGCGCTCTTAAGGACTGACAATCCGACTCACCCGGCGCAAATAAAGGAAGTTCAGGACGCGGCAAAGGCCCATGGAATGACGGTCTTTCCCGTGACAGCCCGCTCCGGCGAAGAAATTGACATGGCATTTCCGCTAATGTCCAAGGAAAAGGCCGAAGCCCTTATCGTGCTCGCCGACCCGATACTGGTCGCGCAACGTCAGAGAATCGCCGATCTTGCGATTAAGCAGAAGTTGCCTTCAATCTACCAATTTCGCGAGCATGCGGTGTCAGGAGGGCTTGCGAGCTACGGGCCACGCTTGCCTGATCTGTACCGGCTTGCGGCGACCTACGTGGACAAGATCCTGAAGGGCGTGAAACCTGCCGACCTGCCGGTCGAGCAACCGACCAGGTTCGAGCTGGTCATCAACCGAAAGACGGCCGAGTCGCTCAATATCAAGATTCCACCTGACGTCCTGCTGCGCGCAGACGAGGTGATCGAGTGAGTCTTCGGCGACGCCGGCGGATTCTGGTGGCGGGAGGCGTATTGGTTCTCCTGTCGGCCATTGCGCTCGCGCAGACCGCGCCAAGGGAACTGCCGAGGGTTGTCCTTATAAATGACGGCGTGGAGGCGACATCGCGGCCATTTGTTGACAGGTTTCTCAAAGGCATGGGCGAACATGGCCAACTTGACGGAAAGACATTTCGCCTGCAGGTTCTGTACGCCAACCGCGATACCGCACGCTCGGCTACGCTGATCGGCGACGCTGTCGTCAGCAATCCGGATGTTTTGATGGTGAGCGGCGTCAGAAACGCGCGCCGCGCGAAGGAGCTGACGAGCAGGGTGCCGGTGGTCGTTTGGACGTCAGGCGATCTCGTAGACGCGGGCGTGGTCGCGAGCTTCGCCCGCCCCGGCGGGAATATCACGGGTGTCGCGGACCTAATCGACGAAGCGGCTGCGAAGCGGCTCGAACTTCTGAAGGAATTTCTACCGAAGCTCTTGCGCGTGGCCCTGCTCAATAATCCGGACTCTCCCCAAACAAAGAAAATCGAGAGCCGGGTGCGCGCCGCCGCCAACGCGCTCAAGGTGAGTGTGTATCCGCTCTATGCGACAGATTCCCTTTCGATCGCGCGTGCCATCGAGTCCATGAAGAAGTCGCCGCCGGATGCGTTGCTGATAGGAGGAGATCCTCTGTTCGTCGTAGATGCCCAGGCGGTGATCGACCGGGCCGCGGCACTCGGCGTGCCTGTAGTGCATTTCTTTCCTGGTGCAGCCGAGATGGGGGCGTTCTTCAGCTACCACTCGGATCTGCATGGAAATATGGAGCGGACCGCCTATTACGTAGATCGCATTTTGAAGGGCGTGAAACCGAGCGATCTGCCCGTGGAACAACCGACCCGGTATGAATTTGTGATCAATCAGCGGGCCGCGGCCAGGTTCGGCATTACCACCATTCCGTCGTCGATTCGCCTGCGTGCAGACCGGGTGATCGAATAGCTGGTCCGCGAGTGGACCGATAGTAGATCGCCCGAGGCTCTCGCCCAACGGCACGCCACCACTTTATTCGGGAGGGAGCAGCATGAATCAGATTCTACGCAGGCAGTTCCTAATTGCAGCAGGCGCACTCCTCGCAACACCATTCGCACACGCTCAGATGCCGCGGCGGATCGTCATTCTTAACCCGTTGCGCATGACGCCAGCATGGGAAAAAGATTTCCTCCGAGACTTTCGCCAAGGACTTGCCGAGGAGGGACTGAAAGACGGTAGTGACTACGTCTTGGATATGGTCCCGGTGCAAGTCGGCGAGCGACTGGTCGATGGAGTACGCGAGGCCCTGAGAGGCCAGCCCGCGCTGTTGGTACCGCTGACCACCCCGGTTGCGCAGGTGACGGCCCGCGAGGCGCGCGGATTGCCCGTTATTTTTGGCGTCGTGAGCGACCCGATTGCGAGCGGACTGGTAGCGAGCCTCGCGCACCCGGGTGGTAACGTCACCGGGGTGAGCAACGTGCTTCCTGAGCTCAGCGGGAAGCTGTTGGAACTTCTGCTCGAGCTCATCCCTGGCGCATCGCGGGTAGCGGTACTCTTCAATCCCGACAACCAGGGCAAATTGCTCGAACTCCGCGACCTGAAAGCAGCCGCAAAAGCGCGTGGCGTGTCGCTTCGCGAACTGCCGGTTCGATCGGAACAGGACATCGACCTCGCACTGAATGCCGCCGGCAAGGAACGCGCCCAGGCGCTGGTCACACTTGACGACGCGCTTACGCACAACTATTCACAGCGTATTGACGAGACCGCGCTTAGGATGCTCCTGCCTGTGGTCGCAAACGGAGTGAACCACACCGAGGCGGTAGCGGCGTATTCGCCGGACTATCCGGCAGAACGCTCAAGGCTTGGTGCACTCGCAGGCAAAGTTCTCAAAGGGGCGAAACCATCGCAACTCCCGGTGGAATTGCCGACGAAATTAGAATTTGTCATCAATCAGAAATCTGCGCGCAAGCTGGGAATCGTCGTCCCACCATCTATCCTCATTCGTGCTGACCGGGTGATCGAATGAACAGGTGCGAAGCCCGATCTGATTTTCGCAGGTATGCCGCGGTTGCTGCTCCTTGAATCTCCCCTGACGCACCGCTCGACTATTAAAGCGCTATGGATCCAAAAACGACACTGCGCGTTGCCATTGAGTAGAGCGCAGCGGCTACCCATCTTCGACATTTCTGTGAGTTCACTACCCTCTACTGGCAGCAGTACTTGACAAGATATTATCCACACGAGGAGACTAATCGTGATGAGAACACCCACCCGCAGGCAGTTTCTGCTCGATGCCGGAGCACTCGCGCTGGCGTCTGTTAGCGGCAGTTTCGGCGTGCAAGCACAGGAAAAGGCGGCGGGCATTTCGAGCACAAAGATTGTCCTGCTCGGCACCAAGGGCGGCCCAAAGGTCGGCGGCGGACGGAAGAATCCGTCAACGCTCCTGATGATTGGCGGTGTGCCCTACGTCATCGACTGCGGTTACGGCGTCTCCGAGCAATTAGTGAAGGCTGGCGTGCCGTTGCAGAATCTGCGCTACATTTTCTTCACGCACATGCATTCCGACCACAACCTCGAATATGGCCCTCTGGTCTATAACGCCTGGGCGACCGGCCTGAGGCAGAAGGTCGATGCCTATGGGCCGAAGACCCTGCATCATCAAACCCTCGCATACTTCGATTCGATGAAGTTCGATATCGACATTCGCATCGACGACGAAGGCAAACCCGATCTGCGCAAGCTGGTCGTGCCGCACGAATTCAGCGATAACGGCTTGGTGATGGAAAACGCCGATGTCAGGGTCACCGCCACCCGTGTTCGGCATCCGCCAATCCGTGACGCCTACGCCCTGCGCTTCGACACCAAGGATCGTTCTATCGTTATTTTCGGCGATACCAATTACTCTCCGGAACTGATTGAACTCGCCAAGGGGGCCGATGTGCTGCTCCACGAAGTTCTCTACCTACCCGGACTCGACGCGCTGCTGAAGCGGGTCACCAACGCCGCGACGCTGCGCGAACACATCCTTGCCAGTCACACCACGACCGAGGATGTCGGCCGGGTAGCATCGGCAGCCGGTGTCAAAAAGCTGGTGCTACATCACTTCGTTCCGGGCGACGATCCTTCCATTACCGACGAGATGTGGATCGAGGGAGTGCGCAAGCATTTCAAAGGGGATCTGGTCGTCGGCCGCGACCTGATGGTCATCTGAGACCGGGTGATCGGCTACGACTCTTTGACCTCTCGCCATACATCAATATCCTGGCGCCGGCGGATTTATGGATTCTTTACACACACCATTAATCGGTCCAAAGCCGTCCGAAGAAAGCCGGGGAGCGAAGTAAATACAAGGCTACCGGTTCTTCTCTTATCCGCGGCATTCCAACGTAGTCCCTTGTCGCCGGAGACCGGCCAGCCGCGGACACCCAGACCCTCACCCCCGCAAAACAACAGCAGCCTCCTTTCCATTGCCTAAGCGGGCATAATGGGCGCCTACCCAGGGAGGGGAATGAGTAGTCGCCGCAAATTGCTGGTTGCGCTGGGCGCGGGTGTGCTGGCTGCACCGTTCGCGTCGTTCGCGCAACAGTCGGACAAGGTCTGGCGCATTGGCTACCTGGCTCTCACCTCCGGCCCGGACGAATGGGATGCGGCATTTCGGGACCAGCTTCGGGCGTTGGGATACGTCGAAGGGCGCAACCTCCGGATCGAATTTCGCTGGGCGGCCGGAAAGCAGGAGCGGGTACAGGAGCTTGCCGAAGAACTCGTGCGGCTCAACGTGGATGCGATCGTCACGAGAAGCACATTTGTCGCAGCGGCCGCCAAGCGCGCAACCAGCACCATTCCCATCGTCATGGCGAATGCGTCCGATCCCGTCGGCAACGACGTGATCGCGAGCCTTGCCCACCCTGGCGGAAATGTCACGGGCATGACCCAGAACTCGACGGAGCTTGTCGGCAAGCGGCTCCAGTTGTTGCGCGAACTCGTTCCCAAGTCCAGGCGTTTTGCGGTACTCGCCTGGAAGAAAGACGCTAAGGAAGGGCTGTTTATTAAGGAGATCCGCGCAGCCGCGAAGCGAATGGACGTTGCCCTGGTCCTGCAGCGTGTCGACACTCCTGAGGAACTCGCCCCCGCGTTTAGCGTCATGCAACGCGAGCGTGCCCAGGCGCTGATCGTGGAAATCAGCCCCCTCTTTACCAGCAATCGCAAGCGAATCGCGGAGCTCGCGGCGCAGCACCACCTACCGTCGATGTTCGAATCCCGCAATATGGTCGATAGCGGAGGACTCATCTCTTACGGAGCAAGCTTTCTCGAAATGCATCGTCGCGCTGCCTTCTATGTGGACCGTATCTTGAAGGGTGCGAAGCCCGCCGACCTGCCGGTCGAGCAGCCCACCAAATTCGAGATGATCATCAACCTCAAAACCGGAAGGGCTCTGGGCCTGACGATCCCGCAATCCATACTGGTCCAGGCCGACGAGCTGATTCAATGATCAACCGCCGCAGGTTTCTCGCCGCCGCGGCGGGCCTTGCCTTCGGTCCGGCGCTGGCGCAGTCGAAGCGCGAGCCGGTGCGGGTGGGGTGGCTGCTTTCCGGTTCGCGTGAAGTGAATTTGTGGCAGCTCGCGGCATTCAAGGCGGGGATGCTGGCGCTGGGATGGAAGGAAGGCGAGCACTATGTGCTGGTGGAGCGCTGGGCCGACAACCTTGGGCCCGAGCGCACGGCCATCCTTGCCAAGGAAATCGCGGCAGCCAGGCCGGCCATTATTATTGCCGCCCCCAATGGCGCGGTGCGGGCGGCCCTCGAGGCAGCGCCGAACGTCCCCATCGTAATGGCAACCGGCACCGATCCGGTCGGCCACGGCTACGCCGCGAGCCTCGCCCATCCCGGCGGCATGGTGACGGGTAACGCCAACCTGCTGGGCGATGTCAGCGACAAGTATCCCGAACTGCTGCTCGCGGCCGCGCCGGGCGCGCGGCGCGTCGGTTTCCTGATGCAGTACCAGGGCCCGCTGAATCAGGCGCAACTGGACAGTACCAGGCGCATCGCGAAAATCCATGCGCTCGATGCGCGCATCGGCGAAGTGAAAACGCTGGCCGAGATCGAACCCGTGCTCGCGCGTTTCGCCGCCGAACGCGTCCAAGCGCTGATCGTGACTGTCGGCCCGCTGCTGTCCGCCGAGCGCGCCCGCATCGTGCAGAACGCGCTCAAGCGCAAGTGGCCGATGATCGCATTCAGCGGCAGCTTTGCCGACGAGGGAGCGCTCATGAGCTACGGCCCGAATATGGTAGCCCAGTACGAACGCACCGCCTATTTCGTCGACCGCATCCTCAAGGGCGCCAAGCCGGCCGACCTGCCGTTCGAGCAGCCGACGCAGATCGAGTTCGTGGTGAACATGAAAACCGCGAAGGCGCTCGGTCTCAAGATGCCGCAACCGCTGCTGCTGCGCGCCGACCGGGTGATCGAATGAACACAACTGCGCTAAGGCAAAAGCCCCGGGCGCGATTAGCTCGCCGGCTGGGCCTGTGTCCAGAACTGCCGCGGCGAAACGATGATCATGCTCTGCATTTTGTGCAATCCGAGCAGCGCCTTGTCGCCGGTCACGAAAATCTCCGCGGCCGCGCCGAGCGCGCATGCCACGATCCATTCATCGGCGGGATCGTTGATGCCAAGCGGAATCGGCTCTCTGGCTGCCGCCGCGAGTGGGAAACGGCGCAATATTCCAAGCACCTCATTGCATGCCGCCCGCGACATGGAAAACTTGCTCGCGAGGATTCTGCGGACCTCGATCAGCACGGGTTCGCCGATAAACAACTGGTGTTCGGCGGCAGCAAGCCGGAACACATCGGCGCAGAGTCCTCGAGTGGCGAACGCGGCCACCAGCACGTTAGTGTCGAGGAATACCCTCAAGAAACGACCTGGAAGACGTCCTCGTCGGTGAGGAAACCGGCGCGTTCGGCGAAGCGGCGGGTCTTGCCCCGCGCGTTCTCGAACTCGATCAAAGCCAGTTGCCGGTCGAGCGCCTCGCGAACGATCTCGCTGCGCGTCCGGCCGGAGGCCGTCGAGAGCCGGGCAAGACGCTTTTGCAATGCGCCGTCCAGTCTGATGGTTACCGTTGCAGTCATGGCTATGCACCTAGAATGTATTGTAAGACAGTGTAACACAATCGTTGCCTGCGTTCAGCCTGCTTCCGATCCGATGCTCTGTTAGGCGCCAGACAGGGTGATCGAATGAACCGTCGTCGCAAGCTTCTTATTGCGCTTGGCGCGGGTGCGTTCGCCGCGCCGGCCGGGTGATCGAATGAAACGTCTAGGCGCCCGCGCCCTTGAGAACCAGATCCAGCGCGGTGGCCGGCGTCACGATCCGCGTGCCGCGCAAGGTATGGCCGAACAGATGGCCGAAGTCCCGGCTGTCGCCCGTCACCAGCAGATCGGCCCGCGCGTGTACGGCGGCCGCGAGAATGGGCGCGTCCTTGAGAGGCAAACCCTGTGCTCGCGCCCATTCGACCAGGGCGGCGGGTGCTTCGGCGACTATCCTGGTCTGCGCGAGCATTGTCTCGATCCGGCGCTCAAACCCGGCGGACTTGAGTTCGAGGTTGCGCCGCGCCTCCTCCAGTGCATGCGCGGAAGCGAGCAGTTCGCACAGGCTTGCGCGCGCCAGTGCGACCAGGTCCTGCGATCGCCCCTGTTCGCGGTGCGCCGCGGAGAACATGACATTGGCGTCGAGAAACAGCTTCACCGCTTGCGGCGCGCCAGGACCTTGCGCAGGCGCGCCGCTTCGGCTTCGGTATGCCTGTTGGCAGCCTCAAACTCCTTCATGCGCGCTTCGGTGTATACCTCGACCGGATACACGGCGGCGGGCCGCAAGATCACCGCGCCGTCATCAGTCGCCTCGGCGAGCAGTGTCGCCGCGCCCTGTATCCCCATTTTACGCAGCATCGCCGCAGGCAGCGACAGCTGCCCTTTCTTGCCCAATTTGATCATATCCATGCCATTCTCCGGATTCCGGGATGCCGGATTATCGCATATCCGAGTTGTGGCCGGCGCGACCCCATCCGCGCAAAGAGCAGCCAAGGGCGCCGCCTATTTATGTTGACATGACATCATATATTGCTGACAATGCCTGATGACCGCGATTGCGAAACAGAACGGCGCCAAACTATTGCGCGGGCGTCCCAGGACCAGCGCGCTGACGCGCACCGAACAGCTGCGCCGCGCCAAGCGGGCGCAGCGCGAGCGCGCGCGCGCGAGCGGGCTGGTGCACTATCAGATCGCCTTGCCGCGCGCCGAGGCCGAGCGCCTCAAGGCCGCGATGCGCCTGCAGGACTTCACGCCGAGGTTAAAGGCATTGCTGGAGGAAACGGTGATCGCCGTGGACGATTACGACAACCTCAAGGCCTTGTGCTGGAGCCGCCGCGACCGGTTCCTTGGCGCCGAGGAGGCGTTCCGGCTGTACGAGCGCAACTGGCGGCACGTCGACCGCGGCAACATGACGCAGGCCGAACGGGCGCTGATCGCACGCCTGGCGGAAAGGTTCGGCAATGGCGTTCTCAATGTCTGACGCCCGTCTCACAAAGAGCCATCTGCGCGGATGTGCGTGAGATGAGCCCCAAATACAAACGACCCCGGCACCGGCTGGTGATGCAAATCCTCGCCGCGCTGGATGCGGATTTTCTCGCGCGCGCCAAATGCTACTTTGGCGGCGGCACGCGCATCGCGCTGGCGCTCGCCGAGTATCGCGAATCGGCTGACATCGATCTGCTCTGCGCCGACCGCGAGGGTTACCGCGACTTGCGCTCGACCGTCACCGGCAAGTCCCTGGGGCGGATCGCGCGCGGCCCGATGGCGCTCGCGCGCGAAGTGGTAGCCGACCGCTATGGCATCCGCACTTTCGTGCAAATGGAACAGGAAAAGATCAAGTTCGAAATCGTCAGCGAGAGCCGGATCGCGATCGCCGGCGGCGTCGAGCCCGGCTGCCCGATCCCCGTGTTGACGCACCTGTCGTGCTTTGCGGAAAAGTTTCTCGCCAACGCGGATCGCTGGAACGACGAGTCCTTCCTTGGCAGGGACGTGATCGATCTCGCGTTCATGGCCGCCGCCTGGAATCCGGCCGACGCCGCGGCCGGGCTGGCGCAGGCGCGCGACGCTTACGGCAAAGTGGTGGAGGATGCATTGAAGAAAGCCGTCCAGGCGATGAGCGAACGCAAGGATTACATCAAGCGCTGCACCACCGGCCTTGGCGTCGAGGACACGCGCACCCTGGCGCGGGGATTGCGAGCGCTTTCCGGAGTCAGGACCGGCAAGAAGATGTTCGCCCGGAACAGCCCATGATCCTGCGCTGGCGCCTGTTCCCCAAGTACGCGACACTGATCATCGCGCTGGTCGGCGGCATGCTCGTCGCGAGCGGCGGCATCAGCCTGTATTTTTCCTATCGCGAGAACCAGGAGCATTTGGTCACGCTGCAGCGCGAGAAGGCGGAAGCCGCGGCCACCCGCATCGAGCAGTACATCCGCGACATCGAACACCAGTTTGGCTGGACTGCGCTGCCGCAGGTAGGCGCAGGCGGCAATCCGATCGATCAGCGCCGCTTCGAATACCTGAAATTGCTGCGCCAGGTGCCGGCGATCACCGAAGTAGCGTGGGTCGATGCGACCGGGCGCGAGCAACTCAAGGTTTCGCGCCTGGCGATGGACGTGAGCGGCGCGGATACCGATCTGTCGCGCGATCCCAGGTTTCTCGAGGCCAAGTCCGGCAAGACATGGTATAGCCCAGTGTACTTTCGCAAGGAGACCGAACCCTACATGACGATTTCGCGCCCCGCCGGCAGCGGCGGCGTCACCATCGCCGAGGTCAACCTAAAATTCGTCTGGGAAGTGGTGTCACGCATCAAGATCGGCCAGGCCGGGCTCGCCTTCGTGGTCAACTCCGCGGGCACGCTGATCGCGCACCCGGACATCAGCCTGGTGCTGCAGAAAACCGATATGACCAAGCTCGCCCAGGTGGCGGCGCTGGCGCAGGGCGCGGAGGCGGACATTACCGCACCCTCCATCGCGCGCGACGTAAAGGGCGTGGAAGTCCTCACCGCCCACGCCCGCATCCCGACGCTCAACTGGACGGTGTTTGTCGAACTGCCGCTGGCCGAGGCGTTCAAGCCGGTGTACGAGTCGATCCAGCGCATGGGCCTGCTGCTGCTCGCGGGTCTGGTGCTGTCGATGCTCGCGAGTTTTTTCCTCGCGCGCCTGATGGTGCGTCCGATCCGCGCCTTGCAGGAGGGCGCAGCGCAGATCGGCACCGGCAATCTCGACCAGAAGATCACGGTCACCACCGGGGACGAACTGGAAACGCTCGCCGGGCAGTTCAACCAGATGGCGGCGCATCTCAAGGAAAGCTATACCGGCCTCGAACGCAAAGTCGAGGAACGCACCGCGGAGTTGAGGCAGACACTGGACTATCAGACGGCAACTGCCGAGATTCTGCACGTCATCAGCAGTTCGCCCACCGAGGAGCAGCCGGTGTTCGACACCATCGCCGAGCGCGCGGCGCAGCTGTGCAACGCCAATATGGGCTTCGTCTTCACTTTCGACGACGAGTTGATCCACGTGCGAAGCACTTTCGGGTTGGATCAGGGGGGCGTAGAAGCCGTGCGTCGGCAGTTCCCACGGCGCCCAGGCCGCGAATCTATTGCCGGGCGGACGGTTCTCGATGGGGCCGTGGTCCACGTTCCCGACGTGCTTGCCGATCCGGAGTACGCATTAAGGGAAACAGCCGAGGTGGGAGGCTATCGCGGCATCTTGAGCGTGCCCATGCTGCGCGAGGGCCAGATCGTCGGCGCGATAACGGTCCCACGCGCCGAAGTCGGTCATTTCTCGGAGAAGCAGCTCGATCTGCTCAAGACTTTCGCCAGCCAGGCGGTAATTGCGATCCAGAACGTGCGCCTGTTCAACGAGACCAGGGAAGCGCTGGAGCGCCAGACCGCGACCGCAGAGATTCTCAAGGTCATCAGCAGTTCGCCGACAGACCTGACTCCGGTATTTGACGCTATTCTCGAAAATGCGCTGCGACTGTGCGATGCGGATATGGGCGTCATTTTCCGCTACGAGCGAGGCGAATACCGGTCGGCCGCGATGCGCGTTCCAGATCCTGCGTTCGCTGCGGCCCTGCGCGAGCCGTTGCGGCCAAGTCCGCAAACCGGCCTGGGTCGGATTGCAATCACCAAGGATACCGTGCAGATTCCGGACGTGCTCGACGAAGCAGCCTACCGAGATCGCGATCCGCTGCGCATGATGACGGCCAAGCTCGGCGGCGTGCGAACCTGGCTCGGCGTCCCGATGCTGCGCGAAGACGAACTGATCGGCGCTATCCTCATATACCGCAAGGAAGTGCGCGTATTCGACGAGCGGCAGATCGGACTCCTGGTCACTTTCGCCGACCAGGCAGCGATCGCAATCCAGAATGTTCGTCTGTTCCTCGAGATCCAGGAGAAGAACCTGCAGCTCGAGATCGCCGGCAAGCACAAGTCGGAGTTTCTCGCCAATATGTCGCACGAGTTGCGGACGCCGCTGAACGCGATCATCGGCTTCTCCGAGGTGCTGCTGGAGAAGATGTTCGGCGAAATGAACGAAAAGCAGGAGGACTACCTGAAGGACATCCACTCCTCGGGCAAGCACCTGCTGTCGCTGATCAACGACATCCTCGATCTCGCCAAGGTCGAGGCGGGACGGATGGAACTGAACCTGAGCAAGTTCGATCTGCCGACTGCCATCGACAATGCGCTCACCCTGATCCGCGAACGCGCGATGCGCCACAGCATCGCACTCGCCGCCGAGGTCGATCCGCAGCTGGGCGAGGTGAATGCGGACGAGAGGAAGTTGAAGCAGATCCTGCTCAACCTGCTCTCGAACGCGGTGAAGTTCACGCCCGAGGGCGGCAGGATCGCGGTAGGCGCGCGCCTCAAAGGGGACATGATCGAAATCTCGGTAACGGACACTGGCATCGGCATCGCGCCCGAAGACCACGCGGCGGTATTCGAGGAATTCAAGCAGGTCGGCACGGACTACACGCGCAAGGCCGAAGGCACCGGACTGGGGCTTGCGCTGACGCGCAGGCTGGTGGAATTGCACGGCGGCGCGATGCGCCTGGAAAGCGAGCCCGGCAAGGGCTCGACGTTCTCTTTTACGCTGCCGTTGACCGCCGCGGTGCCCGACACGGCCGCGGCTTCCACCTGATTCCCAACGCAATCGAAGGCACGCACATCATGGCAAACGAACTCATCCTGATCGTCGAGGACAACGAGAAGAACCGCAAGCTCGCGCGCGACGTGCTGCAGTTCAAGGGCTACCGCACCGTCGAAGCCGAAACGGGCGAAGACGGGGTGGTGCTCGCAGCTGAGCATAAGCCCGATCTGATCCTGATGGATTATCAGCTGCCCGGCATCGACGGCATCGAAGCATTCCGGCGCATCCGCGGCGATGCCGCAACGGCGCACATCCCCATCGTGGCCATCACCGCCTCGGCAATGCCGGAGGAGGCGAAGAAAATGAAGGACGCCGGCTTCGACGGCTTTCAGACCAAGCCGATCAACGTGAAGGAATTCGTGCAAGCCGTGGCGGCCGCGCTGTCAGGGAAGACGGCGCAGAAATGAGCGCGAAAATCCTGGTGGTGGACGACACCCCCATGAACGTGAAAATGCTCGCCGACGTGCTCACTTTCAAGGGCTATCAGGTGGTCACGGCGGCAGGCGGCAACGAGGGTCTGGCCAAGGTCGAGTCGGAGAAGCCAGACCTCGTGCTGCTCGATGTGATGATGCCCGACCTCGACGGTTACGCAGTGTGCCGCGCAATCCGCGCGAAGCCGGAAACCGCCATTCTGCCGGTGGTGATGGTGACGGCGCTCGATCCGGCGCAGGAGCGCGTCAAGGGGCTGGATGCGGGCGCCGACGATTTTCTGTCCAAGCCGATCAATCAGCCGGAGTTGCTGGCGCGGGTGCGTTCGCTGCTGCGCGTCAAGGCATTCCACGACCAGGTGCAGGCGCAGGCGCGCGAACTGGCGGACTGGAACCGCACACTGGAACAACGCGTCGCAGACGGCGTGCGCCAGCTCGAGCAGATGGGGCGGCTGAAGCGCTTCCTCTCGCCGCAGATCGCCGACCTGATCGTAGGCGGCACGACCGACGATCCGCTGAAAAGCCACCGGCGCGAGATCACGGTGGTGTTTCTCGACCTGCGCGGTTTTACCGCCTTCATCGAAACCGC
>Ga0315281_10008245_pt1 | contig 14574 bp, 8 predicted proteins | sample YL17G07_0_MG_FD_204540 | JGI IMG/M metagenome (GOLD analysis project Ga0315281, IMG submission 204540) | Sediment microbial communities from Yellowstone Lake, YNP, Wyoming, USA - YL17G07_0 | ecosystem: Environmental > Aquatic > Freshwater > Lake > Sediment | place: USA: Wyoming | collected...
GCATGCGGCAATTACCGTCAAAAGGTTTCTGGTTTTCACGATTGCTCTCCGTTCAACAGGGACATTCCGTAGAAAACTGTAATAGAATCGCACAGCATGGTCATACTTATTTCTCGTCGGCCTTCGGCTTATTATCAGGGTTCGGCTTTTCAGCCGGGTTCGGCTTCGTCTCGTCCTTTGGCTTTTCCTCGGTGAATTCAACGCTCTTGAGGACGGATTCGATTTCGGTTTTCATCTTGTTCCAAGTTTCCTTTTCGGCGCCCCCGAGGATGACAATGAAACCCTTGTCATGCGGCATGATGATATAGCGTCTCACGATGGTCTGGTCGTTGGCGGTTTCCTCGGTGTCCATCCATTTTGCGTCGACCTTGCCGACCTTCATGTCTCCCTGGCCCGTGACTTTTTTCCCGTTGGAAATATTCTTCACGAGCGCATCCATTGTGAGGCCTTCCTGGGCGGGCAGGGTCTGGACGAGTACGACGGCCTGCGACCAGACGTGGACAACCATTGAGGTGATGCCCCTTCGGGGATCCGGCGTGGAGGTTACCCAGCCGGGGTTGGGCAGTTTGAGTTTGAGGCCCGCGGCCTTGTCGGTGACAAGCAGTTTGCTTTCGTCAAAGACGGGCTTGACGAATTCCATAGTCTCGATGTACTTCATCATGTCCTTCTCGGCGCCGGCGAACACGCCTTGCTGTCCGGCGGCCAGGAGGAAGATCATTGCGCCGTTTTCGATGATGATGTAGTACTTGCCGGAACCCGCTTCCATTCCGGCGCCTCTGGTGAGGTCTCCGGAAAGGCATTTGCGCTTGCCGATGTCGATCATCTTCCCGTCGCCGAATTTGAACTCCTTCATAGACGGCCCGAAGAGTTCAAGGGCGTGTTTAGGGTCCGCGCCGTCGGGAACTCCGCATATGAACAGGCCGATGACGGCCATTTCGTTGATGGGATCGGCCACCACAAAAATGTTTGCGTCGAACATCGCGGCGAAGAAGTACTGCGCCGAGGGGCGGTGCATTTTCACGCCGGCGGACGCGATGGTCAATACATCGCCCGCGAGATAGTCTGGTTTCTTGTAGCCGGGCCATTTCTCGTCAAAGTTTTTGGCGGTCTTTTCGTCGCTCAGTATTTGCGCAAAGATGCCGTCGGAGATGATGCTTCGCTCCATTTTTCCATCGGGGCCGAACCAAATTGTGCTTTGTTGGGCCTTGACCAGCGTGAATGTGCGGGCCTTGTCGCCTTCGCCTTCCTTTGTTTCGCCCGAGTATGTGTAATCCTCATCGTTGCTGGCCTTGAGGATGGTGTCAAGGACCGCCAGCCTGATGGCGCCCTTGTTCTTCAGCATTTTCTGGCCGTACATGTATTGGAGGCCTGCGTCGGCGTAGAGCATCGGGCAATTATCGACGTTGACGGTGTCCGTCTGGCTCTTGTCGTTTAACTTGGTGGTGAGCGAAACGACCCAGCCCTTGCCTTTTTGCTCGAATTTGGCGACTTCGGACAACTTGTACACCGGCGTCACGGTGTTGGAGGAATAATACAGCGGCGCGAAATTGTCCTTGAGGACCAGGGCTTTGGTCACGTTGTCGCGCTTGACGGCCTTGTCCCCGACGGTCACCTGGCCGAAGTCGGTAGTCACGACAAGCAGGCATTCCTTGTCATTATACTTTACTTCGGAAATTTTCGTGTTGCTGTAGCCGGCCTTCTTGCCTTCGGCGAACTTGCCGTACCAGTCATCCTGGAGGAGTTTTGCGTCCTTGATTTCCGGGAAGGCGACATCATCGGCCGCGAAGGCGAGGGACGTGACGAAAAGAGTTGCGAGGAGTACTGCGAGAAATCCGTGGATCTTCATGGTAGTTCTCCTTCTGGAGAATGAAATAGAATGGGAATGGCGGCGGAATCGTGTCGTCCTTCTTTGAGATTCCCCATGCGGCCGCCGGAAAAACAATGGCGCAAAAGGGCATTATCCCACGAAACATTTCCCGTGTCCAGATTTTTACGGTCAACCTCCTGCGCCCGGGTGCGCTTCACTTTTGAGGCAGTATTTCTACCCGCGCGTGTGGTGAGTTTCGGCGCGGAAGGTGGACCGGGTCCATTCTACGATCTCGCCCGCCGTACGGCGGGCTTCGCTCCGTAAATGTACCCGGTCCCCGCGCCGGGGCGAGGGGCGGGCGGCTCGCCTGCTTCCTTGCCGCTCTTGGCGGGCGGCTCTCCGCTCGGCGGGCTTTCCGGGGGTTTCTCCTCTTTTGGTGCTTCCTTTGGAACAACGGGTTCAGAGACTTTGAGCGTTTCGATTATCTTGTCGATGTCCGGCACTGCATCTTCCCAGAAGGACGGGATTCCCGCGAAAACGAGTGTGAGGACGGTGTCGGCGCGGAGAATGCAAACGGCGCGCGTCTTGACGACGGATCCCTTGTTGTCAAGTTTGCGCACGAGCGCTTCCACGATGATCGCATCGAAGCCGCCGATTTTTATTGTCTTGATGTCCTTGAGTTCATTGCCGGGCGCGGAGGCTGATTTTTTGACGCTTTCCAGCGCCTTTTCGAGGGTAATGTCGGGTGCGCGGGGCGCGACAATGACTGTAAGGAACAGCATGTCCCACATCATTCTCGCGGACAATGCACTGTTTTGGCCGGGAACGAATTGCCACTGTTTGCCGGGGAGGGTCAGTTCGAGGCCGAGAACGGGGTCCTTTTTGACGAGTTCCGGTTCCTTGACATTTTTCGGCAGGTCAATGAATTTCAGGGAGGAGGCGATTTTACCAAGTCGCCACTCGGACTTCTTCCAGATGGGTTCCGGGGCATCCATGAAGACTACCACGCCGCGTCCGTCCTTGATGATAGCGCGGTAGAGTCCCTGCCTTGTTTCGCCGAGTTGTGTTACAGTGATGTCGCCGAGGATGGCTTTTGCGCCTTCCATCTGCAAGTCCCTTGGAACGCTGAAGTTTATCTCTTCATTGGGCGCTAAATCCTTGACCGCTTTTGCGAACCGCTCGACAATGTCTGCGGGGGTTGCCTTTTCGGGGACAAAGGTGAAGACCCACACTCCGACGTTTCCTTCCGAGAACCCGTCATATATGGTGATGATGGGAACGTCGGCGGATACTCCGAAGAAGCATGACCTGTCGGGGCGGTCGATGGAGATGCCAAGTTCGGGGAGAGTGGCGGTGTTCTTGTCGATGTAGGGCGGGCACTGGTAGCCATCAAGTTTGCCGGGCATCTTGTTGTATTTCTGCTCGTCGGCGCGCAGGGTGGTCGAGAGGCCGTCTTGTGAGACCCTGACGACTGTGTTTCCGCGCTGGTCGACAATAAGTTTCTTTGAATTGCGCGTTTCAAGCGAGTAGGCCAGGGCTTCCTTGCCGTCGATGGCTGCGGTTGTCTTTCCGTGATAGGTCATGTACACGCTGTCCAGCCCTCCGAGGGGAGATACTTCGTGAAGTTCCCGCTGGTCGCCGTTTCGAAGGACGGGGAGGGTTTGCATGGTGAAGGCGGTGAATGTGAGAATATCGGGATATACAATGTATCCACCTGGGACCGGGTCTTCCCGGCGCGATATTTTCTCGCCGATTTTCTTGTAGAACTTGAGGAGGGGGCCTTTGTCGCCGTTTTCCAGGCTGACGAAGCCGTAGCGCTCCCAGCCGTCGTGTTTCTCGGTCTCTTCGGCGCAGATAAGTTGCATGGAGTTGCCGTCTGCGAGTGCGCGGGTGTGAACGCTCAGGGAGCGCGCGTTGTCGCCTTCACCGACGGACATGTCGGCCTGCTCTTCTATCAGGAAGACGCGCTTGTTGTCCAACTGGCCTTCGCCGATGGTCCACTTCGAGAAGCCGACCTTCACGCCTTCCGCGTAAATTTCGCAGAAGACCGTTCTGGTGTTCTTCAACTCGCCGGAGGCGGGAAACTGGGGCGGGGCGGGCTTCTGCGCCTCATCGGCGAAAGCCACGCCGGTGATTGCCGCGGCAACTACGACGGCCGCCAGCAAAATGCGAATGTGACGATGGTTCATGGCCTATTTCTCATTTGGTGTTGGAGGTTTCGGTTGCGAAGAAGACTCGCCGGACTTCGTGAAAGTCAGGCTGCCGAGAATCTTCGCGTAGTCATCCTTGACGTTATCGTATTCCTTGTCAAGGCAGAAGGCCTCCCAGCGGTAGAGTGTATCGCCGCGTACGAAGAATATGTGCACGGCCACGTATTTGGTGTCTTTGCCCGCGCCGTGTTCAGTAATTGAATACCTGACTCCTAAGGCGTCGATGCCCGCAATTTTGGTCTTGACGTCCTCGATGACCTCGCAATCCTTGTCCTCGGCAGGGCCCTTCTTGAAGTCCGCGAGAGCCTTCTCCGCTGTCTCACCCTCCTTCAGTTTGCGTGTCACTACGGAAGCGTCTGCATTGTTCCACGTGTTGCGAAGGTAGAATACCTCGTTGTCTTCCAGTCTTTCATGGCGAAATGTCCAGATTGCGGTGGGAGCCGAGACTTTGAGGCCGAATTTTTCCGAGGTGAAAGTCTGTGCGGCGGGCTTGGGCGATTGCTCAGTGAGTTTTATGCTCTCGGCGCACTTTATCAGGGTGTCTTTTCGCTTGTCCCACAGGTCATCAGGCGCGCCAGCCCTGACAAGAATTCCGCAGCCGTTTTCGACGAACGCGTAGTACACGCCACGCAAGCCGACCCCGAAGTTGTCGGTTCCGGTAAATTCGCCTGTCAGGCATTTCACGCCATTGATTTCCTTTGTCTTGCCTGCTGCTGGAACGAAGGCATTTCCGATTAGATCGTGCCAGTGTTTGACGAATGCCTCGCGGTCAACCTTGTCCGGCAAAGCCGCGTTGCCGTCCAGTTCGACGTATCCACCTACAAAGGGGCTGCTCAGTCCCATGTTTTCATCGAACTTTGTGACCGCATACACGCCGTCGGGTATGTTGACTGTGAATCCTATGGTCTTTGAAACCGCGAGGTTATTTTCAACGAAATCGGGGGCCTTGTAATCGTCGAGTGTGCGGTCGAATTTTTTATAATTCTCCGCAGTGGCGCTTCTGTATGACTCCAGGAAATTGTCATTCGAGGCGCGCAGTACTATACCGTCTAAGGTCAGCCAGAGCGTAAGAGGGCCGTATTCGACAACGAGGATTTCAGTTTCCTTGCTCTCCCATGTTATTTTCTTTTTTTCTTTGAGAGTATACGTTCCGAACATGAATCCAAATGCTTCCAGCGAGTAAAAACGAAAGTAGAATGCTTTCTCCTTGGGCATGGCAGGCAGGTATCTTTTTACAAAGATTTCGGGGGAACTGCCCAGGAAATAGATGTGTTCGCGGGGGTTGCCCTGAAATACCTTTTCCATGGTCTTGCCGTTCGTTGTGTCACGGGCTGTAAACATAAGGCAATCATCCTTCTTGGACACTAAGACCCTGGACTCCACAGTAAGCCCTTCGGACTTATCCGTTTGCTCGCCATAAACGGGCGTATAGTCATCGGCGCTTACTATCAGGCGGGTTATTTGCTCGCGGGTGTATTCCTTGCCGTCGCACTGTCCTTTCATCACCTTGTTGCTTTCGTATAGGAGGCAGGGCTTGTTGTTGCAGGTAATCTGGAAAATGAGGTTAGATTCATAGCCTGTTTTTGTTTTGCCGCAAAACCATTCCAGGTAATTCTCGCCCGCGGGCTTCTTGTCGGTGAAGGCGGGGCATTCGATTTTCGGTTTTGCGTCAGGAGTTGTTGTGTCCTCCGCGAATGCTGAGATGCCGAGACATGCGACAAAAGACAAGGCGAGAAGACAAATAATGTGATTAGTGCGCAGCATGGTACACTCCTAATTGCCAGAAATGCTATCCCCATAAATCACGCGGGGATTATAGCATCCAGGCAGTTCCTCTTCCATAATAAAAGGCCCCGCTTTGAGACGGTGCGCGCCAAAATTGTGGGTATCTGGGGTCAGACCCCTTCCGAAGCCCCGAAGCGGGACTTCTCCTTGGCGTCTGACCCCGTTAATCACCCGCAATTTTGGCATCCACCTGAGGCGGGGCCTTGTGTTCTGACGAAAGGGTGGCGCTCAGCGCTTGCCGGACTTCTTCTTTGCCTTCCTGGCGGGCTTGGCCTTTCTGGGGGCCGGCTTCTTCGCGGCCATCTTGTCTTCGATGACGGCCTGGGCCGCGGCGAGGCGCGCTATCGGGACGCGGAAGGGGGAGCAGGAGACGTAGTTCATGCCGACGCGGTGGCAGAACTTGACGGAGGCTGGGTCGCCGCCGTGTTCGCCGCAGATGCCGACCTTGAGTTTCGGGCGGGTGGCGCGGCCGCGCTCGATGCCCATCCTTATCAACTGGCCGACGCCTTCCTGGTCGATGCTTTGGAACGGGTCAACGGGCAGGATGCCCTTTGCAAGGTATTCCGGCAGGAAGGTGCCGATGTCGTCGCGGCTGTAGCCGAACGTCATCTGCGTCAGGTCGTTGGTGCCGAAGGAGAAGAACTCCGCTTCGGTGGCGATCTTGTCGGCTACCAGCGCGGCGCGCGGCAGTTCAATCATCGTGCCGACCATGTAGTCAAGTTTCATGCCCTTTTCCTTCAGGACCGCTTCGCAGGATTCGACGATGTGCTTCTTCGCTTCGCGCATTTCCGCGAGAGTTCCCGTGAGCGGTACCATGATTTCCGGCAGGACCCTGATTCCGGCCTTCTTCGCGTCGCATGCGGCTTCCATGATGGCGCGCGCCTGCATCTTGTTGATTTCCGGATAGGTGATGCCGAGCCTGCAGCCGCGGTGGCCGAGCATCGGGTTGAGTTCGTGCAGATTGATGACCTTCTGCTTGATTACGTCAACGCTGACACCCAGAGAGTCGGCGACTTCCTTCTGCGTGGCCTCGTCCTGCGGTAAAAACTCGTGCAGAGGCGGGTCCAAAAGCCTTATCGTGACCGGGAACCCGTCCATCGCCTTGAAGATGCCGAAGAAGTCGTCGCGCTGCATGGGGCGGATTTTGGCGAGCGCTTTCTCGCGCTCTTCAACCGTCTCCGCGATAATCATTTCGCGCATGGCGGTGATGCGGTCCGGCGCGAAGAACATGTGCTCGGTCCGGGTAAGGCCGATGCCTTCCGCGCCGAAGCGCTGGCGCGCTATTTCGGTGTCGTGAATCGTGTCGGAGTTGGTGCGCACATTCAGACGGCGTATCTGGTCCACCCATTTCATGAGCGTGTCGTACTGCGGGATATTGGTGGCGTGGACCGTTTCGAGTGTGCCGCGCATCACTTCTCCGGTGCCGCCGTCAACGGAAATGAAGTCGCCTTCCTTGACAATTACGCCGTCCTTCGCGGTGAACTGCTTCTTAGAGTAGTCTATTTCAATGTCGCCGCAACCGACGACGCAGCAGCGACCCATGCCTCTTGCGACGAGCGCGGCGTGGCTGGCCTTGCCTCCGGTGGAGGTGAGGATGCCTTCGGCGACGTGCATGCCGCCCACGTCCTCAGGCGAGGTTTCCTGGCGCACGAGCACGACCTTCTTGCCATTCTTCGCCCACTCTTCCGCTTCGTCGGCGGTGAAGACGACCTGGCCGACTGCGGCGCCGGGCGAAGCGTTGATGCCCTTGGCGATGACTTCGCGCTTTACTCCGGGCTTGAAAGTCGGGTGCAGCAGGTTGTCCAGTGCGGAAGGCTGGACGCGCATGACGGCTTCTTCGCGTGTGATCATTTTTTCTTTGACCATGTCCACCGCGATTATGACCGTGGCGGCAGGGGTGCGCTTCGCGTCGCGCGTCTGGAGCATGAAAAGGCGGCCTTCCTGTATCGTGAACTCGACGTCCTGAACGTCGCGGTAATGCTTTTCGAGACGCGCGAGTATTGTCGCTATCTGTTTGTGCATATCCGGCGAGTCGGCGGCGAGTTCTGAGATGTGCTTGGGCGTGCGGATGCCCGCGACGACGTCCTCGCCCTGAGCGTTCATGAGGTAGTCGCCGTAGATTTCGCGCGCGCCGGTGATGGGGTTTCGGGTGAAGAGCACGCCGGTGCCGCTGTTGTTGCCCATGTTCCCGAATACCATGGCCTGAACGTTGACCGCGGTGCCGAGAAGGCCGGAGATGTTTTCGATCTTGCGGTAGGTGATGGCGCGCTTGCTGTTCCACGACGAGAAGACGGATTCGATGGCGCGCTTCAGTTGCTCCTTCGGATAGGCCGGAAATTCGTGGCCGGTTTTTTCCTTGACGAGCGCGAGGTATTTCCGCACGACTTTGCGAAGGTCTTCGTCCTTGAGGTCGGTGTCGTAATTGGCGCCGACTTCCCTTTTCACTTCCGCGAGCAGATGCTCGAAATCATGGTGCTCCATGCCGAGCACGACGTCGCTGAACATCTGGATGAAGCGGCGATAGGCGTCCCACGCGAAGCGGGGGTTGTTGGTCTTCTTTGCCAGTCCCTCAACGACGGTGTTGTTCAAGCCGAGGTTCAGCACGGTGTCCATCATGCCTGGCATGCTGACGGCGGCGCCGCTGCGCACGGAAAGGAGAAGCGGGTTGGCGGGGTCGCCCATGGAAGCCTTCATCTCTTTCTCGACCTTTGCGAGGTACTGGCCGACCTGTTTCATGAGATCAGCGGGCATCTTCTGGCTGTTTTTATAGTAGAGGTCGCACACCTCCGCGCTGATTGTAAAGCCGGGGGGAACAGGAAGACCGAGGTTCGTCATCTCGGCGAGGTTTGCGCCCTTGCCGCCGAGGGTGTCTTTCATTGCGGCGTTGCCGTCTGATTTGCCGCCGCCGAAATAGTAGCAGTACTTTTTCATCGAATAATCTCCTGATGCAGGTTCAACGTATTAGTTTTTGACAATACCGAGCCGCCTCGCGCAACACTGATTCTACAGCGTGCCCGGAAACCCGTGCCGGACAAGGCGACCGCCGCCGCTCGATCGGATGAGGTCATTCTCCTGTGCGCAAAAGCGGGAGTTCCGGCACATGACAAACACGAAAAGGGAGGAAGACTCCTCTCTCGCGGCGTGAAGAAGCGGGAATGATAGCCCATCGTTTCCTGTTTGTCAATTCGATTGAAGCGAGGTGTCCGGCGTGTTCCCGGAGTCGCGTACGGAGGCGGTGCGCCTGAAGGAGCCAAAAGAAAAAAGACGGCGCATATCGCGCCGCCTGGTTTCTTGTGACGTCCGTTGGGTTGCCGTTTCTATTCCCGGGCTCGCATCCTGCGGCGGAGCAGCGCTACGGCGCTGGCGAGGCCGGAAACGGCCAGGATCACGGTTCCAGGTTCGGGGGTGGGGGCTGCGGCCGGCCCTTGCGGGCCAAGCGTTATGTGTTCGGCGAGGGGCGGCACTGTGAACGGCCCTCCTCCGGGGGAACTTGCCTCTATGAAGGGATTCATTCCCTCAAGCGACGCTTCCGCTCTTTTGCATGGCTTGAACGAAATGTTGCTTGTGGGGAGGACAGGATCATTGCCTTCATTGGACACGGGAGTGGCGGGACTCTGCGCCATTTCCATTTTCGTCCCGGTGATGCTTGCCTGCGTGGGCGTCGGTGCCGCAGGCTCAGGAGCAGTTTCCCTGCTTGGCTCAATTTGTTGCGGCTGTGGCGGTTCGGGTATGAGCACGAAATAAATGAATGCCGCTGAAGAGGCGATGAAAATGCATAAGAAGGCAATGGTAAAGAACATCGGTTTCCTTGCTATTCTTGGCATCGCCAACACTCCCATGAAACACTTTAAGCGGCAAAACATTGAACCCCCAATTATCTAGACACATCAACCCGCCCGAAAATTTCGCAAAAAATGGGCGAATTAGCCCGCCCTAAACCTCATAGTTGCGGAGGCGTTCTTGACTTGGCGGGCATTTGGTGATTTAATACGACTTCTGGATTATCATCAGTTCAATTGACGGTGGGGAACGTGAAAACAGAGGTAATCAAACTAGACCCGGAGAATTATAAACTCGGCGACCTTGAGCGGCCGGCGAAGATTCTGGCGCAGGGTGGGCTTGTTGCATTCCCAACTGAGACGGTTTACGGTCTTGGCGCCGACGCGCACAACCCCGACGCGGTGCAGAAGCTGTGCGCTGTGAAGAACCGTCCCCGCGAGAAGCCGATGAGCATTCATATCGCTTACGCGGGCGAAGTGTATCGGTACGTGGATGAAATCCCGCCGCTGGCGCGCCGCCTGATGGATAAATACTGGCCCGGTCCGCTGACAATCGTGTTTCCCGGAAACGCTGGAGCGGGGGTGGGGATACGTTTTCCGGCCAACCGGCTTGCCCAGGACTTGATCCGGCTGGCGGAGGTGCCTGTGGTTGCGCCGAGCGCAAACCTTGCCGGTTACCCGCCCCCCGAGAACGCGGAACAGGTCTTGCAGGCCTTCGACGGCAAGATTGACGTTGTCATCGACGGCGGGCCGACGCCTCTCAAGCAGTCTTCCACGGTGGTGCGAATCAGGCGGTCAGGCTGGGAGTTGCTGCGCGAGGGGATAATCACGCGCGAGATGGTCAAGGCGCTGGAAGGCGAGACAATACTGTTCGTCTGTACGGGCAACTCCTGCCGCAGCCCAATGGCCGAGGCCATCTACAAGAAAGTCCTGGCGGAGAAACTGGGCGTCAAGCCGGAAGAGCTCGAGGAGAAAGGCTACCGCGTCATGTCCGCGGGCACCGCGGCGGTCCTGGGCGGCAGGGCGAGCAGCGCGGCGGTACAGGTCATGCAGGAATACTCATGTGATATATCCAATCACAGGGCGCAGCCCGTAAAGGCCGCGCTGGTTGAACAGACGGACCGCATATATGTGATGGCCGCGCTGCACAAGAAAATCCTTGTTGACTGGATGCCCAGTCTTGAGCGCAAAATACATTTGCTCGATCCTGAAGGACGCGACATTGAGGACCCGATCGGCGGTTCACTGGACCAGTACAAACAGTGCGCCGACCGAATTTACAGATGCATAAAGAGAGTGACGGAGGTGCCATGAAGATAGCCATTGCATCGGACCACGCGGGGTACAGTGAAAAGGAGGAGGTAAAGAAGATGCTGCAGAGCCTCGGTTACGAGGTGGCGGACTGTGGAACCGAGAGCGGCGAATCAGTCGACTACCCGGACTTCGCCGCGAGGGCCGCCGAGAAGGTTTCCAAGGGCGAGTGCGAGATGTCCGTAATGCTGTGCGGCACCGGCATAGGGATGGCCATGGCCGCCAACAAATTCTCAGGCGTGCGCGCGGCGGTGTGCTACAGCGAGTTCTCCACGGAAATGGCGCGGCGGCACAATAACGCGAACGTGCTGTGCCTGGGCGCAAGGTCCCTCAGCATGGACCAGATAAGAAGGTACGTGGACATTTTCCTCAAGACGCCCTTCGAGGGTGGGCGCCACCTGCGCCGCATCAATAAGATCCACGAACTCGAGCACAAATGAGACCGGCGGCCAGGAACATCATCATAGGAGTGGCCGGGGCGGTTGTCGTTTGCGCGGCGGTGGCGGTCGCCCTCTATCTGCGCGCTAAAAAACCCGTCAACGAGAAAATGACCGCCGCTGAAGCCCTGGCGCAACAGGCGGAGGAAGAGGAAAGCGAGGCCAAAGCACTCACAGCCGAGGGTAATTCCACGGATGCGGACGCGCTCAAACGCAAGGCGAAAGCCGACTACGATCAGGCCGTCCGCCTATTCCTTGATGTTTACCAGGATACCAAAGAGGAGAGAAGCACGCGGGTGACCGCGGCGTATCGTGCAGGCCTCATACAGTACATGCGCGGATCGGAGCAGGAGAGGGTAAACGCAATATCTCTGCTGGCCATGGTGGTCAGGGACGGCACCGATTCTTTTGAGCGCTTTGAATCGTGCAGAGTGCTTGCTTCGTGGTACTGGGACCTGGGCAACATGGCCGCCGTCCACAATACGCTGGTGAGAATCCAGGAGGACAAGGAAATGGTCGGCCGCCTATATGGCGTGCTCAACGCCTTCCGCAATAGCGCTGCCGCGGACACCGACCGCCAGTTCTTCGTGAAGGACCATCCCGAACTGGGCCTCACTGCAAATGAAATAGACGCCGGACCTTTTTCCACCGACGACGAAAGATACTGGACCTACAGCCGCTTCTATCGCGATGTCGCGGACAAGATAACCAACGGCAAGACTGGTCCGGAAGCGGTCTCAACGCTTTTCGAGTGGTGCTGCCGGAACATCGTGACATTGGAGGAAGACGCGTCGCGCACGGTCGCTATCCGGCCATTCCAGAGGCTGCTTGTCGGGCACGGCACTGTTGAGGAAAGGGCGTGGGTTTTCTGCACGCTGCTTGAGGCGCTATGGAAGTACGAGCAGGGCGGCAAGGTGCTCGACTACGATGTTCTGGTGATAAAAACGGGGAACGGGTCCACGCTTGTGTGCGCGTCCGCGGGAGACGACACGCGGCTGTACGACGTGGGGATGTGCCTGCCGGTTTACGGCAAGGGCGGCGCGACAGCGGTCACGCTTGAAGAAGTCCGTCGCGCGGAAGATGTGCTTCTGAACACGGGCCTGAAAGGCGTGGCATATCCGTACAAGTCCGCCGACATAAGAGACGGGTCTTACCTGATTCCGTTTGAGCCGTCGGCCGCGGCCTTCAGGGAAGTCCTGATGCTGCCCAACCAGTATGTCAAGGAAAACGAATTGTTGCTTCACCGCACGCAGGGCCACTATCGTCCGCTGTACGAAAGCGCGGTGACGAAATTCGAGAACGAAGTGCGAAAGCACTTTTTCGCGGACGCGGTGAAATCCGAGAATCCGAGGTTTGACTATCCTTTCGTGGCGCATGACGGAGGCGTGCTGGAGTTCTGGCGCGCGCCCTTTGAGCAGCACGAGTTCGCCGCGCTGCAGCGCATCCTGAATTCACAGGGCGCGGATGCGGAGCAGATAAAGAAACTCGATGAGAAGGAGCGCAAGCGCCTTGACGAGTACATCAAAGAGTACGACGCGACGCAGAGCCGCCTGAGGAATTTCTTGGAAGGCAGGAGGCGTGATTTGCTCGGCGACTACGCGGGGTCTGCGCTGTGGTACGAGAAGGGTGTTCTCTCCTTGCCGGCGGAGAAGCAGCCGAGCGCCGATGTCCTTGAGGATATCAGATATTACCTTGCTCTTGCGCTGTTCGACGAAGCGCTTTCGGCGGGGGAGAAGGAATCGCCAGATGCGGCGTTGAAGGCGGAGAAGGCGCTGAGGAATTACATTGACACTTATCCGAGCGGCAGGTGGAAAGACAGCGCGCTTTTCCGCCTCGGCCTGGTTTACGCGCGGACGGGCCGGGACGGCGACGCGAGGCAACAATATGAGCGGGTGAAGGGCTGTCTCGAAATTCCCGCGAAGGTTCAACTCAAGAGGCTTGCCGCGCAGGCGCACTGATTTTCGGCGAGTGCGCGCGACAAATACAATCTGGAAAAAGGCGCACCGAAACCATGTTGCGTTTCGATGCGCGCTTTTTTTTCACCTATCCTGTCGCGCGGCCTCGCGGAGGCCCCGGATCACGGCTGCTCTTCTTCCTTTTCCTCAGTGTATCCCGTCTTGACGAGACTGGCCATTATCTGATCATAATAGTCTTTTCTGATCTGACTGTAGTCAAGCGTGTCGAGAATGGTATTAACCAGGTCCGGATCGTTGGTGAAAATAAGGAGTTTCGGATCGCGGTAATATGGATTCGGATTGTTCAGTATTACCGGGATAAGCCTCAGAATCCTCGCCTTCTCGTCCTCATATTGCTTCAGCGACGGACGCAGGACGGGGTCCTTGTCCGTGAGTTTGATGACGTAGTAAAAGGTGTTCTTCAAGTCTATTTCCGCGGGCGCCTTGGCGGGGTCCTCAATTTTCCTAACGACAGCGGAGTACTTTCCGTCCGCCAGCAATTTGAAGGCCGCATCCCTGAAGGCGGTCACGTCTTCCTTGCCTATGCCCTGAATCTCCGTGGCTGTGCGGTTGAAATAACCAGTCTCCTTTTTGAAGTCAGCAGGCGGCTTGGGAGGCTTTTGCCCGGCGGGCTGCTGGGAGGCGGTGTATTTCTGCTCGTCTTTATCAAGGTTGTCCGCGTCCGTGTCGAACGGGAAGGTGTCGGGGTTCTGTTCCGCTTCGTCCGAGTCGCTCTTCCAGTGATTGAAGAGTTGCCTGTAGGCCTCCTGCTTCACCCTGTATTCGACATAGTCCTTTTTAATGGCGTCTTTTCTCTCGGGCGTCAACGCAGCGAAGTCAGGCCGCTGATCTTCCTTGACATCTGAAATCCTGAAGATGTAGCGGCTGTCTTCCTGGGCGGGCGTCAGGTAGCCCGATATGCCGCCCACATAGACCTTGCGGTCCGGGGCGGAGAGTCCCTGCTGTTTGTCGAAATCCAACTTGCCGATGTCAACGACGAAAAGTCCGTTCTCGTCGGGGACGCGGGCAAGTTCGGTTCCGCCTATGCGGTCCATCTGCGCGGCAGTCTCCTTCGTGAAGAAATCGGCGGTTCCGTACTGGACGGCATCCTTGAACTTCTCGGCGACAGGCTTCAAATCCGCCAGGGATTCGTTCCAGCGGGCCTGGGCGATGGAGACCTTGAGGAATGCCGCCAACTTTTCGAAGAAGTTGCTCATGGAAACGTCGCGCATCGTCGCGGCCGCAGCGTCGCGGGTGTTCACGCGGCTGGCGGCATTTACGCAGTCCTCC
>Ga0315281_10008246_pt1 | contig 14573 bp, 12 predicted proteins | sample YL17G07_0_MG_FD_204540 | JGI IMG/M metagenome (GOLD analysis project Ga0315281, IMG submission 204540) | Sediment microbial communities from Yellowstone Lake, YNP, Wyoming, USA - YL17G07_0 | ecosystem: Environmental > Aquatic > Freshwater > Lake > Sediment | place: USA: Wyoming | collected...
AAAGTCTATGCTTTCCCTGTTGCCGTCCTTGTCGATGTGCTCGATGTAAATGGGGACCTTCTCGCCCATCCCCGTCCCCTTTATGACCTGCCCCGCGAGCTTCAGAATGTCCGGCGGACTGACACCTGCTTCGGGAGGGAAGACCCCTTTCTCGGTAATCATGCCCTCATTCATCATGATCGCCCCGAGCGCGGCCGGTATGCCCGTCCCCTCGCCGGCACCCGCTCCCTTCGAAGTCATCGAAAATACAAAAGTATGCGGATCGCCGTCTTTCTTCCCGCTCACCTTGACCTTCAGGCAACCCGTCGGCTCACTGAGCCCCGCGGCAGCCAGAACCGCGGGCCGTTTCGAGATTATGTACGCCACCGCGAACTCGATGGGGACTACCTCGTTGCCCTGGACCACAAGCGGCTCCTCGACGCAGATCCCGAGCCGCACCGTGTCCATGGTCAGGTTGAAATACGAAAGCGGCAGTACGACACCGTTGTTCGTAACACGCTTGATACCCTTGAGATGCTTTGGAAGGGTTATTGTCTCCGGATGCGGGTATGGATAGACGGGATAGGTCCCGATGTCCTTGAAATCGGTCTCCTCGACGAAGGCCTGACCGCTTTCCTCGAGCATCATGACCTTTATGAACTTACCGTCTATAAACAACGGTATCTCGCTCGTCATGGCGTGGATGCGGTGCTTTATGACGGCTGCACCCTCTGTCGGTTCCCCGCCGTGAGCGTGGTATATGTCCACCGATTCGACCTCGGAAAGCATCTCGTCGGCGCACCACTTTGCAAGCACGTTTGCCAGGCCGGGGGAGTTCCCCATTCCGATCAAGGCAGATACTCCCGCCTTCTTCGCATTGTCGTTCATGGCGAGCATCGCCTCTGTGGCGTCCAGGTCATCGCAAACGTCCACGTAGTTTATACCCGACTCGATAACGGCCCTGAGAACCGGCGGGCCGAACCTGTAGAAGGGGCCTATGCAGTTGACCACCACAGTCGAACCCTCTATCACCTTCCCGATGCCGGCCTCGTCCTCGACATCGACCGAAACCGCTTTCACCCGCTCAGGGTCAAGCGCCTCCGCCATTTCGCAAGCGGCGTCATACCTCTTTTCAGCCACCACTATCTCGTCGAAGAAATCACCGGAAGCCAAGGTCCGCACGGCGACGCTCCCGATGCCCCCGCAGCCTCCAAGCACCAGTACTCTGGACATCTCTCACCCCCGAGGGTTGATGATTCCGAACGTCACGAGAAGAATCCTAGCACTTGCCGGGGGAGAACGCATCCATCAAAACCAATCGTGAAAAAAAACAGTATCTTCGCGAAGAGACCCTCCTCTGAAGTGGTATCAGCCCGCCCCATGTGCAAGACTTTTAGGGTGAGGGGTCTCATGTTCACCGTAGATTAACCGATAAGGTTCGGCGGATGGTTGTTGAGAACATCGACGTCGCCAGAATCTTCGACGAAGTGGCCGACCTGCTCGAGATAAGCGGGGAGAGCTTCTTTCGTGTGAGGGCTTACCGCAACGCATCAAGGGTAATCAGGGACCTGACCACTTCCCTTGCGAGTATCGCGGAAGAACCAGGCGCGGGCCTCGAGAGCCTGCCGGGAGTTGGGAAAGACCTCGCCAACAAGATCTCCGAAGTCCTCGAGACGGGCGACCTCGCCCTCAGGATGGACCTCGAGAGCCAGCTTCCAACAGGCCTTCTTGACGTGATGAAGGTGGCAGGCCTCGGCCCTCGAAAAGCACACGCGCTTTACCTCGAGCTGGGGGTTAACGATCTTGAGAGCCTTGGCGAGGCGGCACGCAGCGGAAGAATCCGCGAGCTCAAGGGCTTCGGTCCCAAGACGGAGACCAACATTCTGGAAGGTATTTCCACCCTCGAGAGCTTCGGTAAGAGGATGCTGCATGCCGATGCACAGGTCTATGCGGAGCAGTTGGTTGAGCATATGCGGGCATGCCCGGGCTTGAGGGCCGTCGAGGTGGCCGGGAGCTACAGGCGCCTCAAGGAGACGGTCGGCGACCTCGACCTCTTGGTCGTCTGTGATGATTCGGGTGCCGCGACCGAGCGGTTCGTCTCGTTCCCGGGGGTGAAACGTGTCCTTGCAAAGGGACCCACAAAGACATCCTTGGTCACGGGTCCGGACCTGCAGGTGGATATGCGGGTCGTTGAGGAGGACTGTCTCGGCGCGGCGCTCCAGTATTTCACCGGCTCGCAGTCGCACAGCGTGGCCCTCCGCCAGATAGCACAGAAGAAGGGTCTGAAGCTCAACGAGTACGGTATTTTCCGCAATGATAAGAAGATCTCCGGCAAGACCGAGGAGGATGTCTACGAGGCCCTCGGGCTCCCCTGGATCCCGCCGGAGCTGCGCGAGAACAGAGGCGAGATCGAGGCGGCGATTGAGGGTCGGCTGCCGGAGCTCGTTGAACTAAAGGATATCAGAGGCGACCTGCACGTCCACACCGACGCCACGGACGGAAGGGATACTCTCGCGGACATGGTGGCCGTCTCCCGCCGAAGGGGTTACCTGTATATCGCCATCACGAACCACACCAAGAGGGTCACCATGGTGGGCGGCCTGGATGAGAAGGGGCTGCTGAGACACTGGCAGGAGATAGAGAAGCTCGATGCCGGTACGCCGGGAATCCACGTGCTCAAGGGGGTCGAGGTCGACATCCTGGATGACGGCTCACTGGACATCGCGGACGGAGTCCTGGCAAAGGCTGATTACGTCGTCGCGTCTGTCCACTACAATACCAACATGCCGCAGGCGCGCATGACGAAGAGGATCGTGACTGCGGTTAACCACCCGCATGTGAACGCGCTGGGGCACCCCACGGGCAGGATAATCAACAAGAGGGCCCCTTACCGGGTGGAAATGGAAGACGTTATCTCGGCGGCAGCCAGTACGGGCACGTTCCTTGAGCTAAACGCCGCGCCCGACCGCCTGGACATCGACGACAACACGTGTCGGGCCGCCAGAGACGCCGGTGTCAAGGTCTCCATAGCGACCGACGCCCACAGCGTGAACGGGTACGACTTCATGAGGTACGGCGTCAGCCAGGCTCGAAGGGGATGGCTGGAGCGCGGCGACGTGATAAACACCCTGACCTACCGTTCGTTGAAGAAGCTACTTTGAGACACGGTGATTGCCCTCACTTCAAACCAATTGCCAAGGTTGCCCTGTTCCACTATAATATGGAACCGAGGCGCAGTGATGCGCGGGAGTGACGGTTTTTCTGTTAGGTGCTTGTACAGGAGTCCTTATGAGTTTCCGAGGAGACCGCATCCTCGGAATTTTTTATAGGAGGAGGTGATAGTCAGTGAAGATATACGTTGGCAACTTGAGCTATTCCGTCGACTCCGAAAACCTTCGGGCCGCATTTGCGGAGTTTGGGACGGTCGACTCGGCAGAAGTCATTGTAGACCGCAACACCAGCAGGTCCCGTGGCTTCGGTTTCGTCGAAATGAATAACGACGAAGAGGCAAAAGCGGCGATCGAGGGCCTTAATGGAAAGGACCTCGACGGCAGACCGCTGAACGTGAACGAGGCTCGGCCGCGCAGGAACGATTCCGGCCGCGGGGGCGGGGGCGGGAGCTCGTACCGTTATTAAACAGGCCAGCGCTTGCGCTTGGTTATGACCATCATGCAGTCGGGGGCGCCTTCCAGCAGGCTTTCAGTCGCTACAAGGTTACCTTCAAGGCGCCTCACGGTCTAATTGTCTATGCTTGTGCTTTATCATCCGGCATCTCATAATCCCGTCCGCTTTTTCACGTCCAGGAAACGCTCGTAGGCCTGATCCCACTCCGCGGTGCCAGCCGGAGTGTAACTCTCGAGCTCAAACGAGCTTCTTGTGACCCGGCGGATATCCTCAAGGGATGAAAGAAAGCCCAGGCCCATCGCCTGCACGAGCACGTTGCCCGCGGCAGTCGCCTCGACGGGGCCCGCCGTCACGGGAAGCCCCGTGGCATCCGCGGTGAACTGGCAGAGTAGCCTGTTGCGCGAACCGCCGCCGACAACGTGAATCCTGTTTATCGGCTGCGCGCGTATCTTCCTCAACTGCTCCAGTATCTCCCTGTACCTGAGCGCAAGCCCCTCCAGGATTACGCGGACAATACCGGCATGCCCGCGTGGTTCGTCCTGTCCCGTTTCACGAAAGTAGCGGGCTATGGCCTCGGGCATCGAGGGCGGGTTCAAGAACTCCTCGTAATCGGGGTCGAGGATCGCCTGGAACGGCTCGGTTTCCCCGGCCATGCCCGCCAGTTCTTCATACGAATACGCCCGCTCACCGGCCCAGACCTCCCGGCACTGCTGGAGCAGCCACAAGCCCATGACGTTCTTCAAGAATCGGAAGGTGCCGCAGACTCCGCCCTCGTTCGTGAAGTTGAAGCGGACCGAGTCGGCGGTAATGACGGGTTCGGTGGTCTCTACCCCCATGAGCGACCACGTGCCCGAGCTTATGTAAGCCCAGTCATCCCCCTCCGCGGGAACGGCCGCCACCGCGGATGCGGTATCGTGGCTTCCGGTCGCAATGACGGGAATGCCGCCCAGTCCCGTTTCGAAGCCGATTTCCTCCGACAGTCTTCCCATGACCGTCCCCGGCTGGACTACCTCCTGCATTATGCCGCTCGAGACACCCAGGGCATTGAAGATCTCCTCCTCCCAGATCAAAGGCCAAAAATGAGGCTTCCAAAAGTGGCTCCAGTGAATCTCGCCCGTAATCAAACGAATTTTACGCGACCGGGACAACAACTGCACGGGAAACCGCTGCACCTCGGTTGATAGAAATCATTGTTGCCTCCGGCCAATGGAGGTATCAAGGGTTTGCGAGGTGCGAGAAACCTGGAGGTGTTCATATGGCCCAGTTTTTAGAAATAGCAGCGTCCGTGTTCTCGCGTACATGCGACCACATGGATTTCGACGGAGGAGGATGGTTCTGGATGATGCTCATGATGATCATCGGCACGATAATCGTCGTCCTCATCGTCTACTTGTTGATCAAGAGTTTCTACCATGGCGAGATAACGACCAGGACCGGCGTACCCGAGTCTCCGATGGATATCGCCAAGCGCAGATACGCCGGCGGTGAGATAACCCGCGAGCAGTTCGATAATATCAAGAACGACCTGAAAGCTTGAAAGGCAATAGAATGAGCCGGCCAGTTCCACCTCCGGCACTGGCCGGCTCGAGTCCGGATCTTTGCTCAGCTTGATGGTTAACGGGGCGACGGCAGCGGTTTGCCGTCAACGCAGCCGGGGGCTTCCCAGCCCATTATCCGGTAAATAGTCGGCGCTATGTCCCCGACTTCAATCTCTCCCTTGAATTCCGAGCCGCCTTTGTAACCTTCGTAGCCCGAGGGGACCTTGAGCAGAAGCGGCATGTAGGAGGTCTGTAGACCGCCGTGCGCCCCGGGCATGGCTACGAGGATCGACTCGGGAACGTTGATCCCGAGGTTGAAACCCACCGCGTTGATGCCGGACGCCAGTATGTCCCCGTGCGCCATTACCTGGTAGTTATAGAGCGGGAAGATGAACAGGTCGGGCCACTTCTGCCCGTTCGGCTCGTTGGGATGGCTGATCCAGTAATCCGAGTAGAGCTCCATCGGGCGGACCTTGCCCGCCTTCCCGAAGTCCTTGCCTTCCTTCATCTCCTGCCTGTTGATGACGGTGAGCGGCTTGACTTTGCCCAGCTCCTTGTCGTCGACCGTGTAATCCTCGAGTATCTTGTTGATGGCCGCCAGCTTCTTCGGGTCCTTGCTCCATATGAAGTTTATCTCGGTGCCGCCTGACTCGAAGAAGTCCTCCTTGTACACAAAACCATGCTCGCGCAGTAAACCGCGGAGGTCGATGACCTCGTATCCCTTCTTGGGGTCCTTCTCGTTCTCCATGCCGTGGTCGGAAAGGAACACGATGGTGCTGTTGTCGTAGACGCCCCTCTCCTTCAGCAGCTTGATGAAGTCGCCGAAGAGCAAGTCCGCCTCGCGCATGATGTCGAGGCACTCCTCCCTGCGCATGTAGGGGCTGTACTTGTTCTCGTCTTTGGAAAGGTCACTCGAGTCGCTGCTAGTCCACTCGTCCTGCGGCCAGGAGGCGCCGGTGAAGTGCCCCGTGTTATCGAGGTCGCCTATGTTGACGTAGGAGACGTCCGGGTCCTCCTCATTGATCGAGCGGAAGAACGATTCGGTGATGTAGCGGTCCTCGGCGTGCATGCCCGGAGTCTTGGCGAAGAGAAGGGATATGGGCATCGCCAGCATCCGCAGTCCGAAGAACATATCGAACTGGCCGAGGGCGGTCGGGATGGTAATCGCCGCGTTGTTGTTGCTGTGGAACAGACAGCGGGCGGAAGCCGACATCCTGTCCTTCGGGTTGCTGTCGGTCGGCGGGTCGCCCGCGTTGGTATACTTCCACGGCGGCTTGAAGAATAGCGGCCAGCGCTCGCTGTGCCCCACGATGTCCACGGTCTTCTCTCCCTCGAGGTCGGAGAGCCAGTTCTTGTTAGACCAGACACCACAGAGGGCCTTCCCGTCGGTCGCGTTCTTCGCCACCTCGTACACGCGCTGGATAGGCTTGCCGTCCGTTCCGTAGAGCATGCGGTCCATGCTGTTGGTTCCGGCAATGACCTCATTGTGATTTGTGAAGTCTATATAAGTCCCGCCGACCATATAAACGCCCTGCGTGCCGGTGTAGGTTCCTGCCAGGGCGTTCGTGTGGTTCATGTCCGTCGCCGCAGGGAGGTAGACCCTTGAGTTCTTGTAGTTGACGCTTTCCTTCATGAAAGCCTGCATGTTCGGAGTCAGCCAGTCGCCCTCCTTGCCGGGACCCGTTCCGGCGCGGTCGAGGTACAGGTACTGGGGGTCCATCGAGTCTACCGACCAGAAATAGATGTTCCGCACGTCGGTTATCTCTGCGGCGATACTGACCCTTTCGCTGCGGCCGAGACTGCTTTCGGCGGAAACGACCATGTCCAGCCTGTCACCGACGCTCGCGCCAGCCGGCGGGGTCACCGCCAGAGTGACATCCTCCGTATCGCCCGGCTTGAGTGCTTTGATGATCACCCTGTCGGGAGTCACCTTCCAATCGCCCGTGTCCTTCGGCATCGTCAGGTTGATATCGGCTGTCTTCTTGTCGATGTTCGACACGTGGAGGATGAAGGAAGTCTTCTCCCCCGGCATCAACTGGTGGGCGTGGGGCTTCATGCCGTTCAGGTCGCTTGCGCAGAACAGCATTCCAGGATTGACGACCTTCACCGCGAACTCGGATGTGTCGCCCGTGTATTTTCCCGGGCCGAGGGTCAGGGTCAGGTCCTGAGGCACGTTCCTGGGGAGCTCGACAGAAGGTGTGACCTCAGCCTTCAGTTCCACGGGCCTGCTGAAGAGAAGGTTTCTCGTTCTGGCCCGCACCGTCACCTTCTTTACCTCTTTCCCCTGGAGGTCAACGAACCTCACCCTGCAGGGGAACGCCGCCTTGAAACCCAGGGCGTATGTGTCGTCGGCGCCTCCCTTGTTCTTGGCGGCGACCTTCCAGGTAAGCGGCTTCCCGGTGAACGCCTGGAGCTCCGGGTCCAGGAAGCCCGGGCCCGTAAAGTGCTGGCCGTGTGAGGCCTCGAGAAGCGGGAGGGAGGCGAGCGCGGTCACCTTCAGCCAGATGTAGTGCTGCTCGTCTCCCCTTTTGGCGGATACCTTGATCCAGCCGACAGTGCCCTCGGGCGTGTCGGCGGAACAGGTGACATCGGCTTTTGATCTGACCTTCCCGTCCTTGCCCTGCGGCTTTGCAAGGTTCGGATTGATATCCGCCTTGAAATATCCGGACTCGCTCGAAACCGAAAGAGATACCTCAGCCCCGTTGTCCGTTATGTTCCTGGTCTCGACCCACGTGAACGTGGAGGTCAGGCCGGTCTTCGGAGAGAGCATCTGCTCGGGGAACATGGAAAACAGGTCGAAGGTGGCCGCACCGTTGGCGCCGGCCGGGACCTGGGCCTGTGTCACTCCTGAGACAGGGGCCACGGGCGTTAGGGCAAGGCAAAGGGCGATTACCGCTAGAGGCGCAACGAATAACCTGCTGCGCCTGAAAAAGTCCCAAATCATAGAGTTCCTCATCTATATCCCCTTTGTCCAGAGTTGTCATATATGCGTCTCGCCCCGGCTCAGGCCTCCAAACTACCGGCGCCGCTGGAAGCCCGCAGCAGACCGGCGACCTCGCTGTTCGTCTTTGCCACGTAGACGAGAAGAGCCCCCAGGCCGGCAAAGAGCCACGTCGAAAACAACAGAAAGAACAACACCACGAAAAACGCGGCGTGCAGCTCACCGCCGTACTCGGTGATGGTGCTCGAAACCTTCACCATCATCCCGATCACGAAGAGCGTGCCCAGGACGGCAATAACCAGGCACCCGATCAATACTGCCTTCTGCCACATCGCATAAGACTTCTTCTTGCCAGCAACCTTGTCCATCTCAACCTCCTCTTAACGGTTCCAACAAATTAAAACACGATAACAGGTCGCCCGACGGCTGTCATCGCGGAGATCCCCCGACCGCTTTCTTGAGCTTCCTATCGTAAAGAAGCCCCTGGACGATAGACCGTGGCTCGATGCCAAAGTAATACCTGTGCCACAGCCATGTAGACTGCAGCGAATCCTTCAACATTTCGAATGTGCCGACCTTCCGCTGATATCTCTTCCTGACTTCGACCGCCTCTTCGTAAGTGGAGGCCTTGACCATCTCGTCGGGCGCCTCGCCGGGAACGACCAGGCCTCCCGCGAGTAAGGTCCTGTAGCGCTCCGCGGTCTCCTTGACCGAAGGACCACAAACAAGGGCACACTGGCCGCACGTGAGGACATTGGGGTCGCTCAGCCGTTCCAGCCCGGTGACCCCGAGCCTCGCCGCGTGCTCCTTGAGCAGCCTGTTCGCCTCAAGCCGGTCCTCCGGAAGGTCGTCGACCGGAGGCAGTATGTCGTTCGTCTCCTCAGGCCAGCAGATGCTGTCCACCCGGCGGATGAGGTCATACCTTGGCGTGGAGTCGCCCGTGGTCGCACCGCGGGTAAGCAGCGATAACCGGAGCTTCAATCTGTTTGCTTCGGGCTGCCTGCCGATCCAGCTCTCGATCCAGTACTTGCCCCAGGTAGTCCACTTCTTGTCGGGGTTCAACGCATGCAGGCCGAAACACGACGCGTTGCAGAGGTCGAGGCCACGGCGCTTTCCCCGCGGATGGAGCTCGCCGTTCAACAGTACGTACTCCTCGCCCTCCCCCTCGAACATGCCGGCGACGCACGTCTTCGCGCATAGCTTGCATCCCGCGCAGTAGTTGTCGATGAAGTGCCGCGGCGGGAGCGCGGGGTCGCTCTCAAGCGCCGCGTCGGTCACCACTGTGCCGAGGTACATCGCCGCTCCGTACTCTTCTGTCATCACGTTCCCCGACCAGCCCTGCGCTGCTATCCCGGAGGCGACCGCCCCGAAACGGTGCGAGAAGCTCGGACGGGTAGAGAAGGTGTCAAGGGAGCGGCGGTAGGTGTTGTTCGGCGGCACCACCTCGGCCCGGTGCCCCAGCGCTCTTATGTAGTCGGCGAGGCTCCTGCTCACCCGGTGCATGCGCTGGTTCCCCAACACCTGGTCAAGGTTGTGGGGCGTGGGCGACTTCTTAGACAGGAACGCGTATATGGCGTCGACCCTCATGGGGAGCGCCATGGTAACGATAGACTTCGCGCCGCGCATGGTGTAAGTGGGGTCGAGCGACGGCGGGCCGTCGAGCCTGTCGGGCCCCGCGACGCCGACTACCTCGATACCCTGGCCGCGCACATACTCTTTTATCCTCTCTTCAAGCGAAGACACTCTCTGCTTCCTTTTCTCAGGAGACGAGGTTGCCCAGGGCCATCGCGAACGGAAGGTCTCCCTCGATCTTTAGACTCCCGCTCATGTAGGCGGTGGTGCCCGAGAGCTCTCCCTTGCTTATCTTAACCCAGTCCTCCAGGGATGCTTTGAAGGTCGCGCTCGGCGACCCGGCGCCGTTGAATATCACCTTGAATTCAAGGCCAGGGCCCTCGGGGCGCGAGAGATCCAGGTTCATGGTCCCCTTCGTGTCCTTGACCAGGTCGTATCGTGCGCGACTCGTCATCTGCCCCATGTCCGTGAACGCGTCCACCGCGCCCTCGAGCTTCCCGGTCACGGCCTCCCGCCACGCGTCCTCGCTCAGCCCGATCGTTATTATCGGGTTCTCGATAGGGCCAGAGACGACCTTGAGCTCTTTTGCATCCTTGACGATAATGCCGTACGTCTGCTTTTCATCACCCAGGATGTCGAACTGCACGCTGAACTCCGTCCCCTCCATGTCGCTCGGGCTCACTTGAGAAACCTGCTCTGCGAAAATCTTCGGGACGTAATCCTCAAAGTATTCTTTTACGGTCACGTCTTCACTGACTTCCATCTACAAAGCCCCCCTTCCCTTCTTCGTCTTTGTCTTTGCGGATATATTACCTCGTCGACCTTCATCAACGTCCGCCCCCGCCCTGCTCAATGCCCGGATATGGTATTCGATCATCTCGTCGGCCAGCTTCTCGATGCGCGGCCGGCCACCCGTCACCACGTATTCCATGATCACGTAGACCGTCGCTCCCATCGCTATGCTCGATACCACGTTGAGGTCGCAGGGCCTGATCAGCCCGTGGCGCTGGAGAAGGCTGAACTCCTCGAGAAGATGTTTCCTGGCTAAGCCGGAGAGTTCGTTGACCCTCTCGGAAAAGTCCTCGTCGCTCCCGAGTGCGTCCCTGTAAACGACCGATGTTATGTCCGGGTTCTCGCGGTGGTACTTGAGGATGCGAATCATGTTTTCGCGCCATACGGGAACAACATCGACGTTATTACTGATGGCCTCCTCGAGCTGTTTGTGGTTCTCGATGAGCATGAGCGCGAAGTCGGAGAAGTACCTCTCGATCAGTTCCAGAAAGACCTCTTTCTTGGAATCGAAGTAAAGGTAGAAGGTGCCCCTGCCGATGCCCGCCCCATCGACGATATCGGTCACAGACGCTACTCGATAGCCTTTCCTCGCGAAGACGTCGGCGGCGACCTTGAGGACCTGTTCTTTTCTCTCTTCCGCGGGCATCCGCTTTCTGACTGTTTTCAGAACTGACATGTCAGTACCATAACACCGCCTTTGAAACGACGCCAACACCCGGTCATAACCACCTGTCCATCATTCTTACCAGGTGTTTGACCTGGGAGCCCACGAGCTCACGGCTGAGCCTGTGGGTGAGGTCCATCAGGTGCGTACCTTTATCGACGGACACGACAACCTTGTTCTTCTCCACCGCGCGCAACACAGAGTCGGCAACTTTTTCCGGTGAGTAACCGAATTCCAGCCCGTCGCGGACCCGGCTCAGCCCCTCTCCGTCGATGTCGCAGAGCGAGAGGCAGGCCCCGCGCCTGGCGAAAGCGAGCGCTATTTCCCTGCCGATGCCGCTCGCCGCGCCGGTGACCACCACAACCTTTCCAGTGAAGTCATCCACGAGGTCACTCCATTTCCTCCAGTAGTGAAAGGGTTTCTTCTTGCGGCGGGCGCGGATACGCCTGGCAGTACTTTGCGTCGCGCATCAGGCGCTCCATCCCATAGTCCCTCATGTAACCGTAGCCCCCGTGTATCTGCACCCCGTCCAGCGTCGCAGCCACGGCCCTGTCCGCCGCGAACACCTTTGCGGCCCTGCATGCGGAAAGGCGCGGTCCACCGGTACCGCTTGATTCAGCCGCCTGCTTCAGCGCGGCCTCGCCGGCTTCGAGCCCAACGAGCATCTCGGCAAGCATCAGTCTTATCTGCTGGTGGTTGATTATGAAGTCTCCCGCCTGGTAGCGCTCAGACGCGTAGGCATGAGCCTTGTCGTATGCCTGGCGCGCCAGTCCGAGCGAGATCGCCGCTACCCCGAGCAGCAAGCTGCCCTCGAGCTCATTAGACAACTCCGCGCTTAAACGGCCCGAAGCCTCGAGGTCGCTCAAGTCCTTTACACCCAGGGTTGCCGGCCTCGCCGCACGCAAACCCATGGGATAGGAGATCTCCCTCATGGAAACGGACGCGTCCTCCGGCAGCACCGAGAAAAGCTCTCCACTGCTCGAGACGAACACTACGAGTCTGGCGGTTGAACCACCCGGCACGAAAGCCGATTGACCTCCCCCGTCAAGTTCGCTGAAAGGCCGGGCGAGAGCGGCCGACCCTTCGCCGCGCCCGAGCTTCTTGATAGCCTCTCCCCGGCCCGCCTTCTCGAGCGCCCACAGGGCCAGGTTTTGGGACAACATCATTGCCGCGAAACCGGCCGACGCGCGGGCCACCTCGCACAGGACGAGGCAGAAAGAGCAGGCGTCCATGCCCTGCCCGCCGCCTTCCTCGGAAACGAGTGCGGAGGCCAGGCCGAGCGAGCCCGCTTTCCTCCAGGCTTCCTCCACTTTTCCCGAGGCGGGCGACTCGTCCATCTCGCGGGCGGTATCCTCGAGCACGTCCGTCCTGAAAGCGGCGACCGACTCGAGCAGCATCCGCCTCTCGTCGTCCAGCAGCAACTCCCGCGTGGGTTTCACCTACCCCACCCCCTTCCCGACGGCCTTGAGGGAGAACGGGTTCTTCAGCTCGACCTTGAGGCTCTTCTCGATATCAGCCATAAAGAGTGTGAGGCGGTTGAGCTGGTTCGTCCCCTCGTATATCTGGGTGAGCTTCGCGTCGCGAAAAGCCTTCTCGACCCAGCGGCGCTCCTCGCCGTCGTCCATACCCATTAGCTCAAGCGCGAGCGAGCTTACATACATGGCCGTATCCCCTCCAACGGCCTTGGCCATGGAAGCGAATGCTAGGGCGTGGGAAGCCTGATCGGGGGAAGTGGAAATAGCAATCAGGACATCGCTCAACGTCTTCCCCGCGTTCGAAAGGAAGAACCGCCGAGACGTATCCGAGGTACGGATGCCCTTGGGTATCAGCTTCACCGACTTCATGGCGGCGCCCTGCAGGACACTGCCGACGGAGTTGTCAAAGGCGAGTGCGGCGTTGAGATATGCCCACCGTGCAAGCTGGATACGAGTCCTCATATCGGCGAGCGCCATCTGTATCCTCTGCTCGGCGATGGGCCTGCGGCCGCCCTGCGGCCTTTCCGCCCACTCGAGAAACCACTCGTACGCACCCCTTGCTATTCCAGTGGCAATGGCTCCAACCGGCGCCCTTGAAGCGGCCAGCAGCAACAGGGTGCCGGGCTGCATGCCGTCCCCCTCGAACCCCAGCACGTATTCGTCGGGTACGAAGCAGTCCTCGAACGACAGTTCCGCCGCCGGGCATGCGCGCTGGCCCATCTTCTCCTCCACGCGGGGGACCGAGAAGCCCTCCATATCCTTGTGGATCAAGAACGAGGTCCAGGTCTCGAGCGGCCGTTCACGGTCCGTGGCGCAACAGAGTGCGGTGTACGTTGCGACGGAACCGTTCGAGATGAAGCACTTGCGCCCGTTAAGTACATAACCACCGGGCACCTTCTTCGCGTTCATCGATAGGTGCGCGGTCTTGAGAAAATGCGGCTCCTCGACATCGGTCCCCGCAGAGGGCTCGGTTACCGCGGCCGCCATCAGCACGGGTCTGCCGTTCTTCTCTTCCTCGGCAATCTCGCGCAGCACTTTCTCCCAGTGGGCCATTGAACCGGATACGAGAAGGGGGGAGACTCCAAGGGCATGCGCCCCGAAGATGTTAGCAACCCCCGGACAGGTGGAACATAGCTCCTCCATTGCGAGCGCGAAAAGGACGCAGAGGCCGCCCACGCCGTCAACACTGGAGGGTATGATGAGCGAAAGAAAGCGGTACTGGAGACCGGCTTCCACCAGGTCCCACGCAAAGTAATCGTGCTCCTTCTCCATGCGCCGGTCCAGTTCCAGGGCGACCGGCAGGACGTATCGCCGGTTGTATTCGGCGCAGTCACGGACGGTCCGGGCGAGCTTCTCGACATAGAATGGGCGCCTGCGCCGCATCTCCTCGAGCATGGGGAAATCGGAAAGGAGGCGTTTGCGCACTTCACGGAGGGATGGATCGTTCCGGGGCATCTCGCATCACTCCTTCTTCTTTGCCTTTGCGAGGCCGGCAAGGTCTCGGAGCGAAAGCCCGAACCCCTGCTCGATGAAGAATGCGACCGAAGCCAGGGAGACGTGCTCCGGGCCATACAGGATGGCCTGCATGCTCGGCACGTAGATGTACACCAGCGGCTTCTCGGAGACCAGCAGGCTCTTGAGTTCCCTCGCAACCGGGTGCGAGTTGCCCACCTCGAGCTCGGCGTTCCCCTGCCCCAAGGCCATGCCGTACTGGCGCGCGTTGACCTTCATCTCGGCGTACTGCGGCTGCTGGTACTGGTAGAGGTGGCAGATGTACTTCATCGTGTCGCTCCTCGGCGCCGGGATCTTGCGGCCCTTGGTACGGCAGATGAGTTCTTCTCCCACCGCGAGCTGGCAGGTGACCCAATCCTCGGTGTCCGAGAAGTCGATGGACGCCATGAACTTGGGGTAGTTATACAGCTGTATCCCGCCCGTCAACGCTACCTCGGTCGTCACCGGCAGGTGGTGTATGTAAGCGTAGAAACAGT
>Ga0315281_10008247_pt1 | contig 14573 bp, 14 predicted proteins | sample YL17G07_0_MG_FD_204540 | JGI IMG/M metagenome (GOLD analysis project Ga0315281, IMG submission 204540) | Sediment microbial communities from Yellowstone Lake, YNP, Wyoming, USA - YL17G07_0 | ecosystem: Environmental > Aquatic > Freshwater > Lake > Sediment | place: USA: Wyoming | collected...
AGGGGCCTGTTTGCGGGTGGGGAGTGGTCAGATGGCGCGACGCTTGGCGCCCGGGGTTGCCCATGCGTCGAGCGAGTTGATGCGCTGGGCCAAGACCGGATCGTCCCAGCCCTCGTGGAGAGGGATCTCCAAGCTCCCGCAGTACGACCTGGCAACCTCGTCGGTCGGCAAGACCGCCCGTTCCCAGTTGCCATCGGCGTCTACCAGGACGAGATCGAACGTGCCTGCGCCGATCCGCTGCAGCACGCCTTCGACGCCTTTGGCCTTCCTGGCGAAGCGGTCGAAGGACGCGGGTATGGTCGTCATGGCAGAGCAACCTTTCAGCTAGGGGGCCCCGGACAGGAGCACGGCGATGGACTCGGTCGCGGCGATCAATGGGGCCTCGGTCTTCTCGCCCGTGGCTCTCAGCTTCAGGTCAACGGTCCCCGCCTTGATCCCGCGCTTCCCGACAACTGCCTGGATGGGGAAGCCGATCAGGTCCGCATCGGTGAACTTCACCCCGGCCGCCACCTCGCGGTCGTCGATGACCACTTCCACTCCAAGATCGGTCAACTCGCGGTAGATGCGCTCGGCCTCGATGACGACCTGTTCGTCGTCGCGATTCGCGACCACGACGACGACCTGATACGGGGCCATGGCCTTCGGCCACACGATGCCGTGCTCGTCGTTGTGCTGCTCTACGACGGCCGCCAACATGCGGGATACCCCCATGCCGTAGCAGCCCATCTGGTAGGGCCTGGCCGAACCGTCCTCGTCCTGGAAGGTCGCCTCGAGGGGCGTCGAGTACTTGGCCCCCAGCTGATAGATGTGACCAACGACGATCGAGCGACCGAGGTTCAACCGCCCTCCGCACTCCGGACAGGCATCGCCATCCAGGAATCCCACGAGGTCGTCCCAACGATCGACCCGGAAGTCCCTGCCCTCGTTCACGCCGGTGAAGTGGTGATCGGCCTCGTCGGCACCGGCGACCCAATCGCGCCCCCCCTTCACGGAATGATCAGCCAGGATCTCGATCGACGTATCCAGTGCGGTGGGTCCGACGAATCCCTTCACGAACCCGCGTCCGGCGAAGTCCGACTCGTCGAAGGCCCGCACCTTCTCCGGGAACATAAGACGCTCCAGTTTGGTCGTGTTGACCTCGCGGTCACCGGGAACCAGCACCGCGGCCGATCTTCCCGCTACGTCGAACATCATGCACTTGAGGGTCTTGGACTCCTCGACTTCGAGGAACGTCGCGAGCGCTTCGATAGTCGCGGCACCGGGAGTATGCACCTTGGTCATGGACTCGGTGCCCGGGCCCGCCGGCTCCGGAGCACGCGACCTCGCGGCCTCCGTATCCGCTAGGTAGTCCCCGTTCTCGCATTCGACGAACAGGTCCTCCCCCACGTCGGCGCGCGCGATGAACTCGTGGTTCACGCCGCCGCCGATCTGCCCCGGGTCTGCCTCGACGATCACGTACTCGACGTCGCAGCGCTCGAAGATCCGCTCGTAGGCCTCGTACATCACACGATAGGACCCTCGCATGCCGTCCTCGTCGCGGTCGAACGAGTAGGCGTCCTTCATCAGGAACTCGCGGCCACGCAGAAGACCGAACCGCGGACGGGATTCGTCCCGGTACTTCCATTCGATCTGATACAGGTTCACCGGCAGGTCCCGGTAGGAAGGCAACTCGCCCGTGACCAGAGGGGTGACCACCTCCTCCTGCGTGGGGCCGAGAACCATCTCGCGGTCGTGCCGGTCGTGAAGCTTGAAGAGAGCGTCGCCGTAGAGGTCGTATCTCCCCGTCGTCTTCCACGGTTCGGAGGGGATGACGATGGGCATGCGTACCTCCTGGGCGCCCGTTGCGTCCATCTCCTCGCGGAAGATCTCTTCTATCCGGCGAAGAGCGCGCAGGCCAAGGGGAAGCATCGTGTAGACACCTGCCATCTCCTGACGGACCATCCCCGCGCGCAGAAGCAGCCTGTGGCTTGGGATCTCAGCTTCGGCCGGATCCTCCCTCAGCGTCGGCGCGAAGAGTTCTGAGAACCGCATGGGGCAAAGGATACTCGCCCGACCACCCCCGTTCAGCGGAGCCGAGTGGGGCAGCTAGTCGTTGGGCTCGTCGGCGACGAATCGCTCGGCTTCAGCCATCACGGCTTCCACGAACTTGCTCTCGGGCACCTTGCCAACCACTTCACCGCGGACTATCAGATGGCCGAAACCCTTCCCCGCGGCGATGCCGATGTCGGCCTCCCGTGCTTCACCGGGCCCGTTCACGACGCAGCCCATGACCGCCACTCGGATGGGCTTCTCGAAGCCCCGGGCCTGGAGCGCCTCGTTGATCTGGCGGGTGAGGCCCAGAACGTCCACCTCCGCCCGCCCGCAGGACGGGCACGCCACAAGGTCTAGGCCGCGCTCGCGAAGCCCGAGCGACTGCAGGATCCAGGTTCCCACCTTCACCTCCTCGACCGGGTCGTCGGTCAGGGAAACGCGGATGGTGTCGCCGATGCCCTCGGCCAGCAGCGCGCCGATCGCCACGGCGCTCTTGATGCCTCCCGCGGGCATGGGTCCGGCTTCCGTGACACCGAGGTGGAGCGGGTAGTCGCAGACGGCGGCGAGTTGACGGTAGGCCTTGATCATCTCCAGCGGGTTCGAATGCTTCACGGAGATCTTGATGTCGAGGAAGTCCTCTTCCTCGAGGATGCGGGCTTCGTTCAAGGCGGACTCGACCATAGCTTCGGCCGACGGTCGACCGTACTTGTCGAGGAGATCCTTCTCGAGCGACCCGGCATTCACGCCGATGCGGATCGATACGCCGCGCGCCTTCGCCTCACGGGCGATCAGCTTGACCTTGTCCTGGTACTTGATGTTGCCCGGATTGATACGGAGACCCTGGATGCCCGCTTCCAGAGCAGCCATCGCGTACTTCCATTGGAAGTGGATGTCTGCGATCACCGGGACGTATGACTTGGCGGCTATCGCCTCGAGAGCCTCGGCATCCTCCCAGCGGGGAACGGCAACGCGGACTATGTCTACACCGGCTGCCGTGAGTGCGGCAATCTGTTGAAGTGTCGCGTTGATATCCGAGGTCTTGGTGTTGGTCATCGACTGGACGCGGATGGGTGCGTCGCCGCCGACCTCTACCGAACCGACCTTGATCTTCCGGGACACGCGCCTTTCGGCAAGGTCGGCCAAACAGCTACTCCCCGAAGACGTGGAAGACGATCCCCCGCTGCTTCGGCTGGTCGAGCTCGATCAGCATGAGGCGCTGCCAGCGGCCGAGCATCGGTTCGCCGGCCGTGACCGGGATCGTTTGCGACGACGCCGACAGCAGCATGGCCTTGATGTGGGAATGGCCGTTCTTGCGTTCCTCCACCTCGTCGAGGTTCTGAGTGCGCCGCTCCAGATCGTCATGCGTGTAGTAGATGCCCTCCGGAACGAGGTTCTCCATCCGTTCACGGAAATCTTCCATGGCGCCGTTCTCCCACTCGTTGATGATGAGCGCCGTAGTCGTGTGCCGGCAGTAGATCACAGCCGCCCCTTCGGTTACGCCCGAATCCTTGATCGCGCGCAGCAGCTCATCGGTTAGATCGATGAACTCGTATCGGTGTTCCGGCATCACCTCGATCGAATTGGTCTTCGACTTCAATTCTCTCTCCCATCCTCGGGGGCAACCGGCAGATCGAACGTGAACACGCTCCCCTTGCCCACCTCACTGTCCGCACGGATCTGCCCTCCGTGCGCCTCGACCACCGACCTGGCGATAGCCAGTCCGATGCCCGTCCCCCCACCCTCGCGCGAACGCGCAGGGTCTACGCGGTAGAACCTCTCGAACAACCGAGGCAGATGCTCCTCGGCGATACCTTGCCCGGTGTCGGTCACCTTGACCTCGCACCGGCCGTTCACCCTCATGGCGGACACCTTCACCGCCCCACCAGGCGCCGTGAACCGCACGGCATTATCCAGGAGATTGAAGAGAACCTGGTGGATCCTGCCCGGATCGGCAAATACCATACTGAGTTCTTCGGGCACTTCGCTATCCACAGACACTTCCTTCCCCCCCCTGGCCACGCCCACCTCACGGACAACCTCTCGGACGAGTGGAGCTAGAGCCAGCGGCACCCGATCCAGGGGAAGATCCCCGGACTCCATCCTGGAAAGCTCCAAGAGCTGATCCACGAGCGCAGCCAGGCGGTCCGACTGCTGGAGCATCACCTCAAGGGTTTCCCGATCCGGAGCCTCGACCCCGTCCAGCACGTTCTCGAGGTGGGCTCGCAAGGCGGTTATCGGGGTCTTCAGCTCGTGGGACACGTTTCCCACCAAGTCGCGCCTGAGCTGCTCCACGCTGGCCATCTCCGCACTCATCCGATTGAACGCTTCAGCCAGTTGGCCGACTTCGTCGCGCGAACGCGTCTCAACCCGATGCGTGTAGTCACCCATGGCCATGTTCTTCGCCGCTTTCGCCATTTCCCTAAGGGGTTGGGTCATGCCTCGAGCCAGTTGGCGAGCCAAGAAGAGGGCGATGATGGCCGCGATCGCGCCCGCCAGAACCAGTTGCCACCACTGCTGCTTCAGGAAGCCGATGGTCGACCCGAGGCGACCGGAGAAACCCTGGTCGGGGGCACGCCGCATCACGTAGTCGATCCCGAGGACCGCGCCGCCACTTACACGCGGAACCGCGACGTATTCGACGCCGTCCTGGATGCCCCAATGGGCCTGTTCGTCGGTGAAGACCGGGGGCGCCACGCCCAGATCCGTTCCCTTCACCTGGAGGTCACCGAAAGTCGGCCGGAACACGACCATGGTTCCGGCCGACGGACTTCCCAACTTCCCTGCAGCGGAACGACGCGCCGCATCCAGAAGGGCCAGAACCTCTGAATCTCGGGGAGAGTTGCGCAGCGCGTACGCCAGAAGGAAGAACGCGAGGATCAACGTCATCCCGACGGCGAAGACGATGGTGGAGCCGAGCTTCGAACGGATGGTTGGGAGCCGTTCGAGAGGACGCACGACTACTCTTCCGTGAAGGCATAGCCGATCCCATGAACGGTGCGGATGCACTCCGGATCGCCGCCTTCTTCCATGAGTTTGCGACGGATACGAGCGACATGAGAGTCGACGACGCGCCCACCAGCGTAGTCCCGATACCCCCAGACGCGATCCATGAGGGTTTCTCGACCGAACACCACACCTGGTTCCCGGATCAAGGTCATGAGGATATCGAACTCCAGAGGGGTGAGGGGAACCTCAGCATCGTCGATGGTTACGCGCCGACGTTGCGCGTCGACGGTCAGTCCGCCGCGGATCACGGGTTCGGCCGTCGACAAGGAGCTGGCGCGATCGGCGCGGCGCAGTATCGCCTTCACCCGAACAGCTAGCTCACGAAGGCTGAACGGTTTCGTCAGGTAGTCGTCGGCGCCGACGGCGAAACCCGCGACCTTGTCGGCCTCTTCCGTCCTCGCGGTGAGCATCAGGACCGGGACCCACTCGTCGCGCTGGATGACCTTGCAGACCTCCAGGCCGTCCATGCCCGGAAGCATCAGGTCCAGCACCACGAGATCCGGGCGGTGTTCCCTGGTCATCTCGATGGCCGTAGGACCATCCCCGCAGGTCAGAACCCGGAACCCTTCGCTCTGGAGCCTGGCGCGAACGGCCTCGGCGATCGCTTCCTCGTCGTCCACCACGAGGATCGTTTGCTCAGGCATGGAGCTAATCGTAGTGTGCGAGCCCACCCGCAAGCCCGAAGGGATGTTGAGAACCTGTGACAAGACTCCGAGGACGACCCTAGGGGAACAGGTTGGGTACCGGTTTCACGAAGTCCAGGTAGACGACGGCCACCATGAACGTGATCAGCAGGGCCGCAACCACCGCGGTGACCGGGATCATCCTCCTCATATCAACCTTCTGGCCGTGGCGGAGCTTCTCGATAGCCAGCGTTGCGAGGTGCCCGCCATCGAACGGCGGCAGAGGAACCAGGTTGAGTAGCCCCACGAACAGGTTGATGGACACGAACAGGGCGACGAACGCATCGAACTGTCCGGCGTCCGCCGCCTGGCTCGCGATCCGCGCCGCGCCTACCATGCTGACCGCGTCTCCGGTCGACCGCTGCGCGTGTCCGAACACCAGTCTGAAGAGACGGCCTATCCCCTCTGGACCGAAGACCCTCGCGAAACTGTCGAAGACCTGCGTCACCCCGCTCCAGAAGACAACACCGGCATCCTTGAAGGATCCGAAGAACCCCGACTTGTCACGTGACAACACCGCCCCGGGGCTGAGGCTGATCCCCAGGAAGGGTCTGGTTTGACCCTCGAGCGTCGCCATCTCCGGGGTCGCGGACACCGTGACTTCTTCCCCGTCCCGCCGAACGACCAGAACGAGGGGGGTGCCATCGGTATCCGCGCGGGTGAAGCCGATGAAGTTGTCCACGTCTGCGGGGTGCCCGTTGACGGACACGACCACGTCGCCGGGCCTAAGTCCAGCGGCTGCCGCCGGCGAAGTGTGGCCGTTGAGCTGTGACTGAACCTCGGTGATGGCCGCCGAATACCGGCTAGGTTGGCCAACTACACCCAGGTACAGGACAAGGACTACGAACGCCAGCGCGAAGTGCGTCACAGGTCCTGCAAGGATCACGAGAGAGCGCTGCCAGATCGGCTTGGCGCCGTAGGTTCGCGGAAGGTCCTCCTCCAAAGGCTCGAGGAAGGGATTCATCCCCGCGATCTTCACGTAACCACCGAGCGGGATCGCCTTGACGCCGTACTCGGTTTCGCCGCTTCGCGTGGACCAGAGCTTGGGCCCGAAACCGAGGAAATACTCTTCGACCTTGATGTCGAACTTCCGTGCCATCAAGAAATGGCCGGCCTCGTGGATGAGTATCACCACGACGATGGTGACGACGAAGCCGATAGCGGCGAACGTTCCGGTCAAACGAGCCTCCTAGAGCGAGGCGGCGAACTCCGCCGCACGGTGCCGCGCCCAGGTGTCCGCGCGGTCGAGATTGACCACCGACACGATCTCCGGAGCTTCATGCTCGTCGACGACCGCGGCGACGATCGCGACGATCTCAGTGAGCGGGATCTTCCCCTGGAGGAAAGCCATCACTGCGATCTCGTTGGCTGCACTCATGACCGCTGGGAACGTGGAGCCCATCTCGCCCACTCGGAACGCTAGATCGAGCGCCGGGAACGCCTCGCGATCAACCGGTTCGAAGGTCAAGCTGCTGTCCGGGTCTACCAACGGCGGGGCTTCGATGCCCGCGGGCAGTCGCTCAGGCCACGCCAGCGCCAGCTGTATGGGCAGGCGCATGTCTGGCATCGCCAGCTGGGAGATGATGGTTCCGTCGACGAACTCCACCATCCCGTGAACGATCCCCTCCGGGTGGACGACTACGTGGATGGTGTCGTAGGAGATACCGAAGAGGTAGTGAGCTTCGATCACTTCGAGGCCCTTGTTCATCAGGGTGGCCGAGTCGATGGATATCTTCGGGCCCATCTGCCACACGGGGTGAGCGAGCGCCTCCTTGACCGACGCCTTGGCCAGCTCCATGCGCGTCCAGCCCCGGAAAGGACCCCCGGAGCCGGTAAGAACGACGCGTTTCACGTCCTCGCGGCGCTCGCCGCGCAGACATTGAGCTACCGCGGCATGCTCCGAGTCCACCGGGACCAGTCGCTCGGGCTCCCCTTTGACGAGATCCAAGACCAGATCGCCGCCGACCACGAGGCTCTCCTTGTTCGCCAACGCCAGCATCTTGCCGCTCTGCAGCGAGGCCAGAGTGGGCCCGAGTCCGGCGGAGCCGACCATCGCATTCAGGACCATGTCGGCCTCGGCCTCGCGCGAGATCTGCTCGGCGGCCTCGGAACCAGTGAGTATCTCGACACCCTTGACCGGACCGAGACGCTCCTTCAGATCGAGCGCGGCATCCTCATCAGCTATCGCTACAACCGGAGGCAAGAACTCTCTGACCTGCCCCACGAGAAGCTCGTGGTTGGTACCTGCGGATAGGCCCACGACCTTGAATCGGTCGGGGTTCCCCCGGACAACGTCCAGGGCCTGAGTTCCAACGGAACCGGTAGAGCCGAGGACGACGAGCGTTCGCATCAACTCAGCCTACCCGGCGCCTGGGGCAACGGCGACGGAACCGGGGACGCGAAGGTCAACCGCTCAGAACCATCCTGAGGATGACCAGTGCGGCGGGGGCCACCAAGAGAACCGAGTCGATCCTGTCCAGCACTCCCCCGTGACCGGGAAGGATGCTGCCCATGTCTTTGACCCCGAGATCCCGCTTGACCACGGATTCTGCGAGATCGCCCATCGGCGCCAGGATGGCAACCGCTATGGCGAGCAGCCCCGCCCCCGCCCAATCGACACCGTCGATGGAAGGAAGAGCGACCATACCGATGATGATCACCACGAAGGTGGCTCCTATCGCGCCTTGCACGGACTTCCGCGGGCTCACGCTTGGTGCCAGGGGTGTATCGCCCCAAAGCGATCCGACAGCGAAGGCGGCCGTGTCGTAGGCAAACACCATGGCCAGCACCGACAGCACCAGTGCTCTGCCCGATGGCTCCACCCTAAGAACTACCAACAGCGGAGACGCCATCAACGGGATCCAAGCGATACCGAACAGGGTTAGGCCGATATTGCTGACGACGTTCACGCGGTGCTGGACGGGCGTTGACATGTACCAAACGAACGTCGCAACGATCGAAAGGCCGAACATCGCCAGCATCGCGGGCTCTCCGTGGAAATAGCCTCCGGCAAGGATGAGCGCGCCGCCCACCAGGCCGAGCGCCGTCGCCGGCTGGTGACGACGCCGCGTGATGACTCCATAGAACTCTGCTTGCGCAGCAAGGATCACGAGCCCGGCGACGATGGCGAAGGGTCCGCGCCCCATCCCGAGTGCCACCGCTCCCACCAAAGCCATCGCGACTCCCGTGAGAAGAGCAGCCGGCACGTCTCGACTCTCGCCCGCCTGCGCAGGTTCGGCTCCAACTTCTTCAGAGGTCGGCTCCTGCCAACTCGGGCCATGCAGTCCCTCGGTGGCACCGATCTTGACTGCGACGGGTTCCACTCCGGGCTGCTCGAGATCGGCGAGGATGTCCTGTTCTATGTCGAGTGGCTCATCCCCGTACGGGTCGGCGAAATGTTGCGCGGCTTCCTCCACGTCTTGTGGTCCGGAGACGCTCTCGTCGTCTATGAATACCGTGGAAGCGGAACTCCCCTCCGGGGTCGGAAGATATCCCCCAACGTCGTCCACCGAGGCCACGACCGGTTCGTCGCCATCCTCTGCATACTCGCCTTCGATCAGAGGAAGCTCTTCCTCGGTCAGGGATTCCTGATAGAAACTCTCCTCGGTATCGACCGCGGGCTCAGCCTCGAACTCCGGCGTCTCGGCCGCAGGCTCCGGCTCGGTCGCTTGCCAGTCCTCCGACTCGAGCCCGCCGGCCTCCCCCTCGGGCACAGGCCAATCGCTGTCCTGAAGAGGCGTGAAGAACTGGTCCAGATCCTCGAACAACGCACCGGCTTCCTGGCCGTGGTCTTCGCCGTCGCCTGCCATCAGACCTCCATGAGTTCTTTTTCCTTGTGGACGAGCGCTTCGTCTATCTCGGCCACGAACCGATCGGTCAACTTCTGGAGCTCCTTCTCGGCCCGCTTCAAATCATCTTCGGAGATTGTGTGGTCATGCTCAAGCTTCTCCAGCTCATCCTTGTGGTGCCGGCGAACATTCCTGACCGCCACTCGACCCTCCTCGCCGCGCTCCTTCACGACCTTGATGAGATCCCTGCGTCGCTCTTCGGTGAGCGGAGGAAACGAAAGGCGGATCACGTTGCCGTCGTTGGAAGGGGTGATGCCAAGGTCGGAGGCTTGGAGCGCCTTCTCCATCGTGGGCATCGCGTTGCGATCGAATGGCTGCACCAGAAGCGTTCTGGGCTCCGGAACCGAGAAGGACGCGAGCTGATTCAGCGGGACCGGCGTCCCGTAGTAGTCGACCACCACTCTCGCGAGGACAGCGGGCGTCGCCCTTCCGGTGCGAACGCCCGAGAGATCTTCGTGAAGGTGGTCCACCGCGCCCTTCATCTTCTTCTCGGCGTCAGCGAGAGCTGCTTCGACCGTCATCTCACACCGCCCCGTGGACTAGCGTTCCGATGGGCTCGCCACGAACGGCCCTCATGATATTCCCTTCCACCCTCAGATCGAAGACGATGATCGGAAGGTTGTTCTCCATGCACAGGGAAATCGCCGTCGCATCCATCACCTGGTAGCCCTTGCGCAGCACTTCGATGTACTCGATATCGTCGAAACGCTCGGCGGTCGGATCACGATGTGGGTCGGCGCTGTAGACGCCGTCCACCTTGGTTCCCTTGAGGATCGCCTCTGCCTTGATCTCCAGGGCGCGCTGGGCAGCCGTCGTGTCGGTGGAGAAGAACGGAACTCCGATGCCGGCGGCGAAGATGACGATACGGCCTTTCTGCAGGTGGCGCTCGGCTCGGAGGGGCACGTAGGGCTCGGCGACCTGACCCATGTCTATCGCGGTCTGAACCCGGGTGTAAGCGCCCATCTTCTCCAAGGCGTCCTGCAAGGCAAGCGCATTCATGACGGTCGCCAGCATGCCCATGTAGTCGGCGCGAGCCCTGTCGATCTCGGGTGCCTGCCGTCCGCGGAAGATGTTTCCGCCCCCCACCACGACCGCTACCTCGACTCCGATGGCCGCGACGTCACTCAGTTGTCGAGCGATGAGGGTAACCGCGTCTGGTGAGATGCCGAAGCCGCCTTCCGAAGGAGAGAACGCCTCTCCGGATAGCTTCAGCAGAACACGTTTGTAGATGGGCTGGGTCGTGCCGTCGGTCTGCCGAACCGCCTCACCCACTGGTCACTCCGATCCGAGGTCCTCGCCCAACTTGAAACGAACGAAGCGCCTGACGGCGATCTTCTCCCCCAGCTTGCCGGAGACCTCGCCGACCAGGGTTCCAACCGACTTGGAATCGTCTCTGACGTACGGCTGGTCCAGCAAGACGTTCTCCTTGAAGAACGCCTCGAGCTTTCCCTCTACGATCTTGGGGATAACCTTCTCGGGCTTGCCCGATTCTTTCGCTTGCGCCTCGTAGATGCGCGACTCCGTTGCGATCAGGTCCTCGGGAACATCCTCGCGCGTCACCCAGCGTGGGGCCATGCTCGCGACGTGGAGGGCGATGCCCTTCGCAAGATCGCGGAACTCGTCCGTGTTGGCCACGAAGTCCGTCTCGCAGTTGATCTCTGCCAGAACGCCAAGAGACGAGTTGAAATGGATGTATGACTCCACGACACCTTGGTTCGCGGCACGCCCCGCCCGTTTCTTGGCGGAGGCCAAACCCTTCTCGCGCAGGAGTTCGACGGCACGTTCGGTGTCGCCGCCGGCCTCCTTGAGGGCATGCTTGCAATCCATCATCCCCGCGCCGGTCCCGTCACGCAGGGACTTGACCGCTGCAGCCGATATCTCGGTCATGCGGGACCGCCACCCTCGGTAACCTCCGGCAGCTCGACCTCGGCTTCAGGCGCGGGCTCTCCTATCTCGACCTTCGGCTCAGCCTCGACCTCGGGTGCGATCTCGGGTGCGATCTCGTCTTCGACCTCTGCGATCTCGGGGGCGATGTCCTCGTCGACCTTCGACAGGGCTGCCGCCTCCGGCTCGGGGCTGATCTCCGGATCAAGCTTGGACGATCCACGCCGACCGTCTTCGAGTCCCTCACAGATGACGCGAGCCACCAGGGACAGCGCACGGATCGCGTCGTCGTTCCCGGGGATCACGAAATCGACCTCGTCGGGATCACAATTGGTGTCCACCACCGCGATGACGGGGAGGCCCAGCTTGCGAGCCTCGCCGACGGCGATGTGCTCCTTGTTGGTGTCGATTATGAAAACCGCGTCCGGCAGCTTCTCGAGGTCCTGGATCCCCCCGAGGTTGCGTTCCAGCTTCTCCCGCTCGTTGCGCAGGCGGATGACCTCCTTCTTGGGGAGGTAGTCCATCGCGCCGCCCCGTTCCATCTCGCGAAGTTCGCGCAGACGGACCAGGCGCTTGGAGATGGTCTGGAAGTTCGTGAGCATCCCGCCGAGCCAGCGCGTGTTGACGAAAGGCATGTTCGCGCGGGTGGCGTGCATGGAAACCACTTCCTGGGCCTGCTTCTTCGTGCCGACGAAGAGGATGTTCCCGCCGCGCTTGCCCAGACCGAAGGCGTACTTGTAGGCCTCTTCGAGGCCGGTGAGGCTTTTCTCTAGGTCGATGATGTATATGCCGGAGCGTTCTCCGAAGAGGTAGGGGCTCATCTTCGGGTTCCAGCGCCTTGTCTGGTGCCCGAAGTGCATGCCTGCCTCGAGAAGCTCCCGCCGAGTCACAACGGGCACTGCTGTCTCCTTCCGGTTGTCTCCTCCGCCGGTTCAACCCGTGCCGCGACCCATCGTGACCGCCAAGGCGGATCGGAGTGGGACCCCGCGACCGGTCCCCTGACGTGCGTATTCGGCGCTCGAGAGCACCGTGGGCCCGAGTCTAGCAGCCCGGGCAGGCCGGACTCAGCTCGGCTCGGAGACCCGGACGCTCACCGAATCGATCCCGCGGGACCCGCTCGGGTGAGGTGGAGCCTCGGCCGTGACCTGCGCCTTGCCATCCCCGTCCCAGGCCCTGACCATGACCTGGACGTCGCCGGGCCGGGTGGGGGTCCAGGGGAAGCGCCAGAGGCGCCAGGTGTAGGGCGAGAGGGCGGACTTCAGGGCTGCATCCTTCCAGGTAGCTCCGCCGTCGGTGGAGATCTCGACCCGCGAGATCCCTCGGTCCCCCGCGAAGGCCAGGCCGGCGATGGTGGCCGACCGACCCACTGTCGCGCTCTGGGGAACGTCGGTCCAGGAAGCCGTCGACACCACGGCGGCCTTGGACCACCCGCGCTGCTCCCAGAAGCCGTCGTATGGCTTCGAGACGACCTCGATGCTCGTGAGCCACTTCGGATTCTTCATCCCATATGTGCCGAGGGACAGCACCCTCGCGGGGAAGCCGTGAGCCCTGGGAAGGGCGTTGCCGTCCATGCCGATCGCGATGAGCGTCGTCTCATCCATCGCTTTCTCGATCGGAAGGCTGTCGGAGTAGCCATCGGCGGAACGGAATACGACCTCGACCACCTCGGTCGGCATCCCGGCCTTGGTGAGGATCTCCTTGAGAGGGACGCCGGTCCACCTCGTGGTCGAGATCAGGTCGCCCCCGACCGGATTCGAGATGCATTCCAGCGTCTGGTAGCGCTCGACCGCCGGCATCGCGGTCAGCTCATCGTAAGTCAGCGCGACCGTTCCACCGAGCAGACCTTCGACCGACAGCTTCCACGTGGCCGCGTCGAGCGACGGATCCACGAACGCCTCGTCCACCGTATAGAAGTCCGACACACTGGTTACCTCGGAGGTCAGCCCCGGGATCCGCGAGAAGGCCGCGTCGGCCGGCGCGGTTGACGGCCGCGGCGCCGGCGAGAGATCGCGCGCTACCAGCTTCTTGCTGCCGGGATCAGAGCCGGGCCGCACCGCCCTGCTGAGGCCCGATGCCCCGAGCAGTATGCCCCCGATCCCGGCAGCCGATGCGCGGAAGAGGTAGCGGCGTGACTGGTCCGCCGGACCCTCGAGGGCAGGCGCTTCCTTCAAGCGGGATCGAACGTGAGACGCTACGGCCGGAGCAAGCAGCGCAGCGACTATCCCCGAGAGCAGGTAACCGCCGATGTGAGCTGATCGCGCGGCCGCAGGCGCGAGGGCAAACCAAGCCAGCCACACCGGCGACAAGGCCACCAGACACGCGAGATAGGTCCTGCCCCCGAACGCCCTCTCGAGCCCAGGTATCAGTAGCCCGAACAGCGCCCCCGATGACAGGAAGACGGCCGAGAAGGCGACTACACCGAGCGGCAGGGCGAGGTGGCCGAGATGTTCGATGAAGAAGGTCGCGAGGACACCTGGGGCCGCTTGGACGAAGGATTGCGCGAGCTGGAACGGCGGGAATGGCGACCCGGGCGCGAAGAGGCCGAGCACCGCAAGCGCTCCTGTCGCGCCCGCGATGCCGGTGAACCCAGCGATGGCCGCGTCGCGCCTCGCGTTGCGCTGCGGGACTTCGATCCGATGAGCGCCCATGAGAACGAGCATAGGACCGCCCAGAAGTTACGCGGTTGCTGCCGGCGTTCGGATCCTCAGCGCTTGCCAGGGGGCTTGAGCGCTGGACGCTTGCGTATCTGCGCCGGGACGTACGGCTCGACGGCCTTCCACCGGTCGATGAACGCGGCCAGGAAGACCATGTAGACGAAGACCGATGCCAGCACGTCCAGCCAATCACCCAGGGTGGGATTGGCCGTTATCAAGCCTCCGTCCGGGTAGGTCAATCCGAACATCAGCGACAGGAAGTAGCAGATGACCACCAACAGCAGATGTCGAGGCCACCCCGGCATCCTCGCGCCTCTCACCGACCGGGCTACGGCCTCGCGGGCGGGCGCGCCCAGGCGCACCGCGACGGCGGGTGTGAAGCCGAGGAAATACAGACCCGCGAGAAGCGCGACTTGCGAAAGGGTGTTCGCGAGTTGAGGCCCCAGGATCTGCGGAAGCAGCAGCGT
>Ga0315281_10008248_pt1 | contig 14572 bp, 12 predicted proteins | sample YL17G07_0_MG_FD_204540 | JGI IMG/M metagenome (GOLD analysis project Ga0315281, IMG submission 204540) | Sediment microbial communities from Yellowstone Lake, YNP, Wyoming, USA - YL17G07_0 | ecosystem: Environmental > Aquatic > Freshwater > Lake > Sediment | place: USA: Wyoming | collected...
CCCCTCCCGCCTGCGCGTGAGCGTGTTCGTGAGATTAAACGATCGCGGCTTCCAGTCGAGCTCCGTGAGCCTGCCGCCCTCCGCCGGGTCGAGGAACAGGTTCATGAACTCGGAGTTCAGCATGACCTCCTCGCTCCCGTCCATGTCGAAATCGCCCTTCTCTATCTCAAGCCACGATGGCTGAAGATTTTTCTTTTGCGTTCCCTGCCCTCTGTTCCCTGAACCCTGACCCCTGAGAATCCCATCCGCCAGGACCTCCGCCTGGATAAGCTGTTCGAACAGTCCGGAACGCAAATGGGGCAAATACAGCCCGCCGAAGACGCCATGCCAGTACGCATCGTTGCACTGAGACTGATAGAGGTGGTCGAGCATACGCGCCGAGTCGGTGCTCTTCTTCGCTCCCTCTCCGGCAAGGGCCTCGCAGGCTGAATGCACCTTCCGGCTTACCATCATCATCCGCTTGTGCATGTGGTTGCTCTCGGAATACTTGGCGAGAAAGTTTCTCCAGATCCCGCCCTTGATGAACGGTCTGAGACCGGCAAAATCAGGCGAGTTTTTGACCTTTGCCAGGGCGTCGCCGTATTCCTTCATCGTGCGCGTGGGAAGCGACCATTCGCCCATCTCCATGTACGATGCAGCAGGAAGATATGCCTTGCCGCGCGGCGGTTCTTTGGCGATATAGCCTGAGAAGGTCGTGGTTTCGAGCCACTCGCTGTTCTGTTCAAGGAGCGTGAAAAACCGTTCGAGCCAGCCCTCCTCATACACGGTGCGGTACGTCTCGGGCCAGACACCGAATTTTTCGCCGTCGTCAGCCATAACCGCACAACGGTTCCGCTCCGACGAACGAAGGGCGGCAAGAAGATCGATCGCCTCCTCGGGTGGATGGAACGGGATCAGATATCTTAGTTTCTCGCTGCCCGGGAAGATGCGCACGAGGCTTTCCTGCTCCTCGGTAAGGTGATACCCGTCCAGTTCGTCGTCACGGAGCCCGGCCATCTTGAAATGGAAATCATCGACCACGACGTGGTTGATGCCCGCCGCGGCAAGTGCCTTGGGCAGATGAGGCTCCCAGACCCGCTCGGCGAGCCACATGCCCCGGGCATCGTAGCCGAGTGTGCGCCGGATGTAATCCGTCAGCGCACGGATCTGGCCGACCTTGTCGTCATCAGGCAACACGGCAAGGATCGGTTCGTAGAACCCGCCCGAGAGGATTTCCGCTCTTCCTTCGGCAACAAGTTTCTTAAGCATGTCGAGGAACTCGGGATGCCGCTCTTCGAAGAAGCGGTACAGGATGCCGGTGTAATGCAGCGTGATCTTAATCGAATTATGGCGTTCGAGAACCTTGAGAAAAGGCAGGTAGGACTTCTGGTAAGCATCTTCCGCCACAAATTCAAAATTCCCAACCGGCTGGTGGTTGTGAATGGCAAAAATAAATTGTACTTTCGGCATCTTGTTGAAATCCCGTGTTTTCCTGATATTTTTCAGCACAAATGAGATTAAATATTAGCCTTATAGCCGCGAAAAGTCAATCGAAAACGGGAAGTAAGCTCTTGCATCGGGAGTTGAAACAAGGGGGGCTTCATGTTCAAGCGAGCAACGACCTAGGGAGCCGGAATCTGTTTATTTCTGTTTCTGATCATTCGAACGCCGGCGTACAGCAGCAGAACAGGTATCCATATCCAGATCATTTCCGCGGTCAGAAGAACGAAACCGTCATGGCTGGGAAAATTGCGAATGTGCATTGGCGAGGCGAATATGGGACGCCAGGTCAGGAAGTACCGCGCATTGTCGAAAGGAATAAAGAAGCCCACACCCAGGCCTTTGTCCGTCATGGCATCGAGAAACCCATGTGACGCGGTCACAATAAAAAAGAAGGCGATCATCGCCCACCACTTTTTAGAGAACTGCCGGACGGACGGAAACGCGAGTATGACCACGAGCACGCTCAAGAGCAGGGCGAAGGTCAACGAGTGAAGGAACCCCCGGTGGCCGAACATGTCGCCGTATTTAATCCCGTAGTAAAACCCTATAACGTCAACATCGGGAAGCACCGAGCAGACCGCGGACAGGACCCAGAACCGCGTGGGCATTTTTTCAGGGGTGTAGGCTTTTCCAAGAACGCCTGAAACAAATAGGTAGGTGAATTCCGATGGCTTGGCTTTATCTTACCCCGGCCTCCTCACCAGCCGTCCGGCGAGGAAGAAGAAAGCCGCTGTGTACGCTCCCAGTACGAGCGCGGAGCTCATCGGGAGATGCCCCCCTGCAGCAAGCGCCCGGAGCAGCAGGCTCGCGTGCGTAAGCGGGTAGATGAGAATAAGACTTCTGAAGGGCTCCGGCATCCGGTCGGGTGTAAAGAACGTGCCCGCCAGGAAGGACATGGGAAGGATGAAAAAACTGTTGAAATTCGCCATGTCCTCGTGCGTGCGCGTGATCATCGCCGCTGCCACTCCCGCTGCGCCGAAGCAGAAGGCAGTGAGCGCCAGCACCAGCAAAAAAGCGACCGACAATTGCATGGGCACGCCCGAAACGACCCCCACCAGCATAAGCATGAGCGCCGAGAAAAGACCGCGCATGAGGCCGGCGAGCGTCCTGCCGAGAACGATGTCCCAGGGGCTCACGGGCGAAACAAGAACTTCCTCAAGCGTCTTCGTATAAAGCTTGCTGATGTTGAGCGACGTTGCGACAGGGGTGAAGCTGTTGTTCATGGCCGAGAGCGCGAGGATCCCGGGCAGGACGAATTCGAGGTACGTGCCGCCGCCCAGGTTCATGCCGCGGCCGAGGCCCCAGCCGAAGGTCACGAGGTAAAGGACCGGCATGACCATGCTCGAAGCAAGAAACCGCCAGGGCTTCCTGCGGATGAGCATCCATTCTTTCCAGAGTATGGGGGTAAAATTCATAGGATACCCGTTACTAGCCGCGGGACACTCATCACTCCGAACTCCCAACTCCGAACTCGCTTCATCCTTCTATTCGCTCCCCCGTCAGATTGATGAACACATCCTCGAGCGTAACATCGCGGACCGTGATATCGCGGCACAGATTCCGGCCTTGATCGAGCGCCTCTTCCCGTGTCTGGAAGAACTGCCGCGGGACATCGTGCCTCCCGATACATTCGAGGGCAAACTTGCCGACACTGTCCATGAGCGCGGCGGGTTTGTCCAGGGCGATGATTGTTCCGGCGCGCAGGATTGCCACCCGGTCGCACAGCGCGTCGGCCTCTTCGATATAATGCGTCGTGAGCAGGATCGTAATGTTGTTCCGTTTCAGCGATTCGATCAGGCCCCATATCATCCGTCGCGCCTGCGGGTCGAGCCCCACGGTCGGTTCATCCATAAACACGACCGCGGGCCGGTGCATGAGCCCCCGGGCGATCAAGAGCCTCCGGCGCATGCCGCCCGACAGGTGCTCGACAGAATCGTCTTTTTTGTCCCAAAGGCCGACAAAACGCAGAAGCTCACCAATCCTGGCGTCCCGGTCCCCGGGCGGCATCTTGTGGAGCCTGCCGTGGTACTCAAGGTTCTCCGCGCAGGAAAGATCGATATCAAGGTTCAGCATCTGGGGGACCACGCCGATCGATCGCTTGACGCTGAGCGGATCAGAGGCCACGTCGAACCCCGCGACCGACGCCGTGCCGGACGTGGGACGAAGCAGCGTGGTCAGCATGCGGATTGTCGTGGTTTTACCCGCCCCGTTCGGTCCCAGAAGCCCGAAAACCTCTCCTTTGCCGACGGAGAAATCGACCGACTGGACAGCGCCGAGGGAGCCGAAATATTTTGTGAGGTTACTGGTTTTGATCATAAGGCCCGTGATACATGAAACGTAAGCGGTGAAAGGCACACGCACCCGGTCTCCATCAGATTTACCTTTTCACCTTTCACTTTTTACCTTTTACGTAGCATCCGTTTCTATCCCCAGCGCCCTGATCTTCCGGTGCAGGTTGCTGCGCTCCACGCCGATGGCGTCGGCGGTGCGGCTCACATTGCCGCCGAATTCCTTGAGTTTCCGGGCGATGAAATCATGCTCGAACTCCGCCCGGGCGGCCTTGAGCGTTGCATGATTGCGGCTTTCCCGCCCTCTGCCGGACAGGGCCGGCGTCCGATGTCCCGGGGACAAGGTACTGACCGGCGGCGGCACATTGCCGGCCGTAAGCATGGGACCGGGGACCATGATAATCAGCCGTTCAATGATGTTCCGGAGCTCGCGCACATTCCCCGGCCAGGGGTACCGGACAAAGAGCGCGAGCGCGGCATCGTCGATGGTCTTCGGCTTCTGGCCGTAATCGCTTGAAAACTCCTGCAGGAAGTGGCGCACCAGGCGCGGGATGTCGTCCGACCGATCGCGGAGCGGAGGCACCTCAAGGGGGATCACGTTCAAACGATAGTAGAGGTCCTCGCGAAAAGAGCCTTTCCGGATTTCGTCGGCAAGGTTCTTATTCGATGCGGCGACCACGCGCATGTCGGTCTTGAGCATCCTGGCGCCGCCGACCCGCTGAAATTCCTGGCCTTCGAGCACACGCAGCACCTTGGCCTGCGTGGCCAGGCTCATATCCGCGATCTCGTCGAGGAAAATCGTGCCTCCGTGAGCAAGTTCGAATTTCCCGCGCTTCATGCCTGTTGCGCCGGTAAAAGAGCCCTTCTCATGGCCGAAAAGCTCGCTCTCGATCAGTTCCTGCGGTATTGCGGCGCAGTTGACCTCGATAAAAGGACCATCCGCTCTTTTGCTTATACGATGGATGGCCCGCGCAACGAGTTCCTTGCCCGTGCCGCTCTCTCCGTGGATCAGCACCCAGCCGTTCGTGGGCCCGGCCGTTGCAATTTGCTGTTTGAGCGTACTGATCGCCTTGCTCTCGCCGACGATCTCGCACCGCCGTTCAATGCTCCGCTTGAGCGTTTCATTCTCTTCGCGCAGCCGATGTTCTTCAAGCCCGTGCTTGACCACCAGGATCAAATGCGCGAGCTCCGGCGGCTTCACCATGAAATCGTAGGCCCCCATCTTTGTTGTCTTAACCGCGGTCTCGATGGTCCCGTGGCCGGTGATCATGATCACCGGCAGATCAGGCCGCAGCTCCCTGATCCTGCCGAGCGTCTCGATCCCGTCCATGTCGGGCATGGCGATGTCGAGCAGCGCGAGGGACGGCTGCGTTTCAAGAAGCAGGTCGATCCCCTCCCTGCCCGAGGCGGCGGCCGCCACCTCGTAGCCCTCGTCCCGCATGACGTCCGCAAGACTCTTACGCACGCTCTCTTCGTCGTCAATTATGAGAATGGTTTCACCGGACATATGATTTCCTTGCTAAGTTCAAGTTTTGGATAAAACAGGTTGCGCTACGCTTGATTGATAAACATCTTCATACAATCTCGTTATTTTTTGACCAATCTATCGATTGCGCGTTGTAGATGCAGCACATGAAAACAATCACCTGTCAAAGCCGTTTCCTCCAATAATTCGGGTCTCTGCGCAAATGCATTACCGCGAGGATGAATATCTCAGAGCTTTCAATGCTATAGAGAATCCCAAAGGGAAACCGATTCACGAGGCACCGTCTCACGTCTCCTTCCATGACCGGCCATGCTACAGGGGAGTTTACGATAGTTTGCAAAGTGGAAAAAACTTCGGCTGAAAAATCGTATCCGAGGCCGGATTCACAAGCTTCGTAATATTCGACGGTCTCATGAAACTCAGTTTCGGCTTCCGGATGAAATGAATAAATCATTTTTCAAAACGCTCGCGGATTTTCGAGAAAACCTCGTTCCCGGGAATGGGTTTTACCGCGCCGGAACGAAGCTCAGAGAGCCGTCGTTGGGCGACCTTGATCCATTCTCTGTCAATGGCCGCAACCGGCGGGTTCATCGTACGAAGCAAGGAATCGATAACCATCGCCCTTTCCTCAACGGGAAGGGACTCGGCCTCCTGTATTATTTCCTTCATTCCATGCATAATGCCCTCCTTTCACACTCCCCCGCATTTTACTGTAACAAACCGCTGTAGGCAATTCAAAATGAGACGGATGCGGTATTCATCGTATAGACTGGGCTACGCATCACAACCCAACTTTTTCTTTAATTCAATTGGGCAAGGTGCTGCTTTTTGCCTAACCTACCTGCTCCTTGCGCCTTTAATTGATTCCCTATAAGCCTTTTTATGGTTCAACCATGCAATCCCGCACTTGGGTTAAGCACAGACAAACCAGCCTACCACTGCGAAAAAAACTTGCGAACTTGTTCATCGCTAATGAACTTGTCATACCCTGACAGGATCATTTCATTGATTGAAGGCGCGTAGTCCGCAGGCGGTCCAAACTTTCCGGTCTTTTTTGGCACAGCTACATAAACCTTGTTGAGGAGTTCTTTGCCATCAGACTTGCGAATGATCCTGTATCGAACCGAGTAACTCCAATCCACGCTATAGCCGAAATTGTCCGCTTTGAATTCAAGAACCTCACCTGAGACCACCAGCGGATTATTGTCGCTGAGTTTAAATCCGGTCTTCTCGAGTTCTAGCGCGGTCGCCCGTTGCACCAGATCAGCAATGTTGGCCGCCACAAATATGCCACCAATTGCAGTGCTTTGAATCTGATTCGCCGCAACAGTTCCAGTGTCCGCTGGCACGTATGTGAAGCGACCGATAGCAGTTCGCCCTTCATAGCGCACATAATTCTGAGCGGAATAGTTTACGGGGATTGTAAACGAGCATCCTGTTAAAAAAAGTGTACCAACAACTGCTGCAATAGCTCGATAGTACATTTTTTTATTCAGCATTTTCTCTCCTTTTAGACAACGCTGTCTATCGGGTCAGGTACTTTATTATGGTATCATGTCTTGTCCCGTGCAAGGTTGCTCACGTCGAGGATGAATTAACTTGCCAGGCATTTTCTCCAACACTTTCAAACACTGTTTTACTTTAAGCTGAGCCTCATGAAAAGAACCACCGTCTCGACTTAAGTATTCATCAAAAGTTTGCAACTTATCTTTAAGCTCATCAAAGTTATTCTCTCCCAAAGAAACCATATCTGCAGCATTATAGAGTTTTTTTGTTCGGAGTCTACCTTTAGGAGGGATGTCTACTTCAAGAAAATGATAGCTATTAACAAGTTTAATCGCGGCTAGAATAGCAACGTCACGCAGATGGTTTAAGTCGCCTTGTACACCAATTTTGCTTCTGAAGATTGACGCAATTCTAGGCTGTAAATATTCCACAAAATTCAATACAGGCATCGCATCATTTTGATGCGGTGGGTCGCCACTTCCGTCATCAAACGGAAATGAGCTTGAGTAGGCATCGATAGCCAAAGTCATGGCCAATAGACACTCATCATCTAGAAACAATTGATGCTCATACAATAACGCCTCAAGTTCACGATATTGCTCAAACGGGACAGGAACATAGAGCCCGTCCTCAGGGTCATATTTTTCTACCCACTTTTTATTAATCTGTGCAATCTTTGTAATTAATGCAGCAAAGGCACTCCGTTGGTGATCAAAAAATAATGAAGTACGAAGTTGGCTAACTTGGTTCTCATGCTTAATGGCCTCAACTTTTGAGTTAAGGTCAGTTTTATAGCTTTCTAGTTTTGCTGAGTATTCGTGTTTGATCGATTGTTTTAGGCGCTCAGATATCCAGCCATGTAACAACCAAACTAATACAGCCCCACTCACGCCACCTGAAAGCAAACTTAGCAGATGTTCCATATAGCTCCTTGAAGATGCCTAACTAGTGGAATCTATCAGTTTTTTCAACTTCTCCACCACCGTATCAATCTCCCCTTCCGTCGTCTCCCTGCCCAAACTGAACCGTATCGCGCCCCTCGCAAGCGCGGAATCAATCCCCATGGCAACAAGCACATGCGACGGCGTCACCGTACTGCCGTGGCAGGCTGCCCCGGGGGAAACGGCGATTCCCGTCAAGGCATCCATGACCGTTACCGCATCAAAACCCTCAAAGCTGATGTTCCAGGTATTCGGAAGCCTTTTTTCAGGATGGCCGTTCAGATGCACTTTGAGTCCCGCGCGCTTCAACCCGTCAAACAAGCGCTGTCCGAGCGCACGCTGCCGTTGGCCTTCACTCTCAAGAATCGGCATCGCAACCCTGCTCGCCGCGCCGAGCCCGACAATGAACGCTGCATTCTCCGTGCCCGGCCTGAGACCGCGCTCATGCCCCGCCCCGTGCATCAGAGGCGGGAGGTTGCGGCTTTTTTTGATATACAGGGCGCCAATCCCCTTCGGCGCATAGAACTTGTGTCCTGCCACGGTCAGAAAATCAACGGAAAGATCAGCAACGTTCACCGGCACTTTCCCGACGCTCTGCGCAGCATCGGTATGGAACGGAACACCTTTGGATGAAGCGATCCGGGCAAGTTCCTTGATATCCTGGATTGTTCCCACCTCGTTATTCGAATGCATGATCGTGACGAGCGCAGTATCGGGCGTTATCGCCTTCTCAAGCTCATCCGGATTCACCATACCCTCTTTATCAACAGGCAGATAGGTCAGGTCATAACCGGAGCGTTCAAGGTAACGGCAGGGTTCCAGCACCGAGGGGTGCTCGATCCGGGAAGTAATGATATGCTTTCCCTTCCCCGCTGCCCTGGCAATCCCCTGGATCACCATGTTGTTCGATTCCGTCGCCCCGCTCGTAAATATAAGCTCGGAAGCCTCGCACCCCAGGAGGAGCGCCAGCCGCTCCCGCGCCTCTTCGATACCCGCCTTGAGCGGAACACCGAAGCTGTGGCTGCTCGACGGGTTGCCGTAGTTATTTTTCAGATAGGGCAGCATCTCGTCGAGGACCTGTGCATCAACAGGAGTGCTTGCGTTATAGTCAAGATAGATTTGTGTCATAGGTTAACCTGCGATTTAAAGGAGGATCTATCAAGGGATAGAGCGGCGCCTCTGCCTTGCACTGCTCACGAATCACTGCGGGCAGATGAGAATATTCTTCACCCGAAGCAGAAGAACGTTCATGCGCCTGCCTTACGCTCGAACATGCCCGTGGTCATATAACGTTCGCCAACATCGGGGAAAAGGGTCACGACCCGCGCCCGTTTCCCGAGCCGTGCAGCAACCAGGAGCGCAGCCCAGCAGGCGGCGCCGGAGGAGATCCCGACGAGCAACCCTTCCTCGTGAGCAAGACGCCTCGCCGTATCAGCGGCATCCTCGTTCGAAACCTTGATGATCCCGTCGTATATTTTGGTGTTCAATATCGCCGGCACGAATCCCGCGCCGATACCCTGGATGACGTGCGGTCCCGGCTGGCCGCCTGAGAGCACCGGCGACGCTGCCGGTTCAACTGCGAAGATCGTGATGTTTTTGAATTTTTTTCTGAGCACCTCGCCCACACCCGTGAGCGTGCCGCCGGTGCCGACGCCGGCGACAAAAGCGTCGATTTTCTTCGCGCCCATCTGCGAAATGATCTCTTTCGCCGTTGTGCGGCGGTGGACCTGGGGGTTCGCGGGATTGCCGAACTGGTCGGGTTTGTAATATTCTTTGCTCGAAGCAAGCAGCTCATCGGCCTTTGCGATGGCGCCTTTCATGCCCTTGTCCGCCGGCGTGAGAACCAGTTCGGCGCCGTAAGCCTCAAGCAACCTGCGGCGTTCAACGGTCATGGACTCGGGCATGGTGAGAATAACGCGATAGCCCTTGACCGCGGCCACCATGGCAAGGCCGATGCCGGTGTTCCCGCTCGTGGGCTCCACAATGGTCATGCCCTTTTTGAGCAGTCCTTTTTTCTCCGCAGCCTCGATCATGGCAAGGGCGGGCCGGTCCTTCACGCTCCCTCCGGGGTTGAACCCTTCGAGTTTTGCCCACACCTCGGCATGGCCGGCCTTGGCCAGTTTGTTGATCCTGACCATCGGCGTATTCCCGATCAGATCCAATATTGTCTTAACCTTAGCCATAGCCCATCCTTTCCTCAAGCCTTCTGCAATTCACTCCGCACTCCGAACTCCACACTCCGAACTAGCACTACTCCCCGCCCCGTTCGATCATCTCTTCCGCGTGCCTGATCGTCGCGTCAGTGATGGTCTTGCCGCCGAGCATGCGGCTGATCTCCTCCACGCGCTCTTTCCTGTCGAGCAGCCGCACCTCGGTGCTCGTCCGGTCCTTCTTCACGGACTTGGAAACGCCGTAGTGGCTCCCGGCCATGCTTGCGATCTGCGGCAGATGGGTGATGCAGAAAACCTGCCGCTTCGCGGCCACGCGTTTGAGCTTCTTGCCCACCTCTACCGCAACCGCGCCGCCGATGCCCGCGTCCACCTCGTCGAACACAAGCGTGGGAATGCTGTCGCCTTCCACCAGGATGGTCTTGAGCGCCAGCATGATGCGCGACAGCTCGCCGCCCGAGGCGATCTTTGCGAGCGGCTTCGGCTCTTCTCCCAGGTTCGGAGAAATCAGAAACTCGACGCGGTCCGCGCCGCGCGGCCCGAGCGCGTGGCCGTCTTGCGTATCATTACCCGGCTCCTGGGTGATCTTCACGGTAAAGGCGGTTTTCTTCATGCCGAGGTGCGCAAGCTCCGCCTCGACTTTCTTTTCCAAGTCTCGTGCGGCCGCTCCGCGCTTTTTCGTAAGTTCCTGAGCACGTGCAGTCAGGTCTTTCTGAACTGCTACGATGTCGGCCTTCAGCCGTTCCTGTTCTTCAGTGCTCCGTTCCATGCGCTCAAGCTCGGCTGACGCCTTTTGGCCGAACTCGATGATCTCGTCGAGGGTGCTCCCGTATTTTCTTTTGAGTTTCTGGATCAGGTCGAGCCGGTCGCCGATCTGTTCAAGCCGGTCAGGGTCGAATTCCACGCGGTCGGCATAGGCCGAAACCTCGCGTGCCGCTTCTTCGATCTGAGCGCGTCCTGATTCACAGAGCTCAAAGACAGGCAAAAGCCGGTTGTCGATGGCCGCGATCTCCCGCAGAGTGTTCATGGCCTTCTTGAGCCCCGACAACACCGAACTGTCGGACGCATAAAGCGCGTCGTCAGCGGCCCGGGAAAGCCCGGCAATCTTTTCCGAATTGGCCAGCAGCTTCTGTTCGTTTGCAAGCTCGACGTCTTCACCGGCCTTGAGCGTCGCCGACTCGATCTCGTTTTTCTGATAGCGCAGCATGTCCTCGCGCTGCGCCCGGTCACGCTCGCCGGACTCAAGCTCCGCGTGCTCCTTCCTGATGGCACGGAGACGCTGATACTTTTCCGCCACAATGTCAAGAAGCGCGCCAAGTTCTCCGTAGGAATCGAGCAGCGCCATCTGGCGCTCAAGCGACAGCAGCGACTGGTGCTCGTGCTGACCGTGAATATCGGCAAGACTCGCGCCCAGGGCGGAGAGCGTGGCGAGGTTCGCAAGGCTCCCGTTGATATAGACCTTGTTCTTGCCCGAGGCCGAAAGCACCCGCCGTACGATCAGGCCTTCGCCGGGGACCATTTCGATCCCCTGCCCGGACAGCAGGGCGGTCACGTCCGCGGTGCCGCGTCCGTTCAGCTCAAAAGCCGCCTCCACCACAGCCTCCTGACAGCCCGTGCGGATGAGGTCGGCGCTCGCGCGCTCGCCGAGAGCGAGGTTCAGGGCGTCGACCACGATGGACTTGCCGGCCCCGGTCTCGCCGGTGAACACGTTCAGCCCCGGTGCGAACTCCACCCGAAGCTGGTCGATAATGGCGAAATTTTTTATGTTCAGTTCTTTTAGCATAGTGAGACTGGGTACAGGGTTCCGGCAGGACTGAACCCAGACGACTGGATCCTGGCCACTATTATTTACTCTTTACATCCTCTGCTTTCTTCATTGCAAAGCGTTCCTGGGTGGTTTTTCCGCTCCCGCCTGCTTTGCGGTAAAACGCGGCAGCCTGTTCTTTTCTGCCCATGCGTTCACTTGCCCTGCCCGCCCAGTAGTAGGCAGTACCGACCCACATGCCCGAGGCGGGGTAGCTCTCGGGTATTTTCAAAAATTCCGCTACCGCTTCGGCATCCCTGCCCAGAAGAAATTCGCAGAACCCGATCCAGTATTGGGTTTGCGCCTGTTCGGAAATTTTCTGGATTTTCAGCGCCCGGCGATATGCAGCAATGGCATGGTTGTAGTCAGCAAGGTGGAAATAACTGTCAGCTATCCGAGTATGGAGAATAGCCGGGTCAAGAGTGCGGGATGGGGAGGAAAGGAGCGACTGATATGAGCGGATGGCCTCTCGGTAATGTCCTTGCGCGAACAGCTGATTTGCTTTTGCATCGTTCCGGGGAACACCCTGCCCGCTGGAGGGATGGGGCAGGCCGAACAAGATCAGGAGCAGCAGGGGCACAATAAACCGCTTTCTTTTCATCGTCATCCCCTCCCCAAAAACTGTGTCAAATTTAACACAAAGTATGGGCCTATTCAAGTATAATCTTCCATGAAATTGCGCAAGGATATCGGAAAACCGTGACGCTCAATTCTTTTTGCGGAGTGCTTCATGAAGCACGCGGCTTAATTCCTCTATCTGATAGGGTTTGGATAATACCGCCAGAAAGCCATGGTCCCCGTAATGCGCCAGGATGTCATCTGCTGAGTATCCGCTTGAAACGATCGCCCTGACCGAGGGGTCGATCTCCGCCATCCTCTTGACTGTTTCTTTTCCACCCATGCCTCCACGAATCGTGAGGTCCAAAATTACCGCGTCAAAAGGCTTACCTGCTTTCTTCGCAACGGAATATTTTTCCAAAGCCTGCTCCCCGTTCTCCGCGAAAACCGCCTCATATCCCAGACCGTTCATCATATGGCCTGCCACCATTCTCACGATATCTTCATCATCCATCACAAGAATTCTCCCCTTGCCCGACAGGAGATCTCCGGCCGCGGCCTGTTCGGGCACAGGCCCCTCTTCCGAAGCAGGAAGATAGAGGGAGAACGTGGTGCCTGCGCCGAATTGCGAATTTACCATGATAACGCCGCCATGACGCTTGATGATCGAATAGGAGGTTGCGAGGCCGAGCCCGCTTCCTTTTTTCTTGGTCGTGAAATAGGGATCGAATATTTTTGAGAGAAAGTTCTCAGGAATGCCCATGCCTGAGTCCTTGATGTCGATCTGCACATACTTCCCTTTTTCAAGCGGCAAGCCGCTTGTTTCAGGGATCAGAACATTTTTCATGTCGATCCTGACGGTCCCTCCGTCAGCCATGGCTTCGCTGGCATTTAGAACGATATTATGGACGACCTGATTGATTTGCCCTTCGTCAGCCTCTACCGGCCAAAGGTTCTCGTCCGCGGAAGGCTGGTAGTTGATATTCGAGCCGCTCAGGGCGAATCGTACCGCGTTGTCTATGACCGTCGGCAGCGCGATAACCTTCTTGACCGGTTCACCGCCTTTTGAGAAGGTAAGAAGCTGTTTGGTCAGGTTCGTTGCCTGATAGAGCGCTTTTTCGGCCTGCTCAAGCATGCCGTATGCCTTTCCTTCCCTGTCGGAAGACATCTTTGCCATGGAAATACTGCCAAAAACACCCTGCAAAAGGTTGTTGAAATCATGAGCTATGCCGCCGGCCAGGAGTCCGACCGCCTCCAGCTTCTGGGTCCGCAGCATCTGCTCTTCCAGAAGGTGCTTGTCGGTGATGTTGTTGATCACCTCTATCGCCGAAACGACCGCCCCGGAAGCATCTTTTAAGGGGAAGGATTTTGTTTCCACGTAAAGGACATTTCCGTCCTTACTGGCATGCTTATGAACACAGGTATGGGGCTTGCCTGTATCGTAGCAATGGCGTACGGCGCACTCCTCACCGGTCTCAAAACAGGGCAGGCTGCTTTGATGGGAAATCTCATAGCAGTGCCTCCCGACGATCTCCGGCACGGGCATGCCGACCTGAATGCCGTAGGCGCTGTTTGCCCGCACGATCCGGTATTCCCGGTCGATCACAATGAAAGCCTCGTCCACGGTGTTGAGGATGTTCTCGATAAAGTCACGGCTGCTTCGCAGGGCTTCTTCCATTTTTTTGCGTTCCGTAATGTCCTGCACCGTGCCGCTTTTCACCAGCGGCTTGCCGGCAGCGTCATACGACACCTCTCCAATGGTATGAACCGTCCTTTCCGTGCCATCGGGACGGATCAGACGGTAGTCCATCTCATACGGATGTCCTTCGTACAGCGCCGCATTCACGGCTTTTACAAAAGGCTCCAGATCATCGGGATGCATGGCTTTCCCTACTGCATCGAATGAGGGAACGAATGTCGCCGGGTCCACACCATAGATATGGTACACTTCCTCGGACCAGTACAGATCGTTCCTAATAATGTTCCATTCCCAATTGCCGACATGGGCCATCTTCTGCGCCCGGGACAGACGTTCTTTACTTGTCCGAAGCGCCTGCTCCGACAATTTACGTTCGGTGATGTCGCGGGCCACGGCAACCATGTAATCTTTGTTTCCTATCGTCTCATACGTGACATTCACTTCCACCGGCAGCGGTGTGCCGTCGCTCCGCTTATGAGTTCCTTCCAGAATCAGGGAACCTTTGTTTTTTAGCTCATTGACATGGGCGTCCCATGTGGCCTGTATAGTGGACCCCAATTTTCGGACAATAGTTTAAGATGGTAACCTGCCGTTAAAAAGGAGCAGGTTATGAGCGAAAAAAAGCGCAAAAACTTCAGCA
>Ga0315281_10008249_pt1 | contig 14571 bp, 27 predicted proteins | sample YL17G07_0_MG_FD_204540 | JGI IMG/M metagenome (GOLD analysis project Ga0315281, IMG submission 204540) | Sediment microbial communities from Yellowstone Lake, YNP, Wyoming, USA - YL17G07_0 | ecosystem: Environmental > Aquatic > Freshwater > Lake > Sediment | place: USA: Wyoming | collected...
GGCTGCGCTGCTCGTCGCTGTGAGGGACGTAGGACAACTGTGCCCTGCGGCTGTAAACCGAGTACCGCGTGGTAGAAGGCTCCTGAAACACCATAGCCTTCACGTTAAGAGGATTCTGATGCTCCCTCGGAATCAGAGGCGGTGTCCTCCAGCGAATCCCCCTTTCCATCTCCCAGAAATCGCCCGCAACATGCATCAGGTTAGAACCGAACTTCGGTGCCTGTGGAAATTCCACCAATCCCGTCTTCGGATTATAGACGACTCTGAAGTCGCCCTCGGAACGCCTGCGATAATAAACCTTTTGCTTAGTGTATCTACCAATCCCCGTCCTCACAATATATCTTCCGCCGAGGTGATGCTCCAAAACAATACGCGCCTCAACCTTATCATGCTCCATCCAGATGCGCTCCATCGCATCTATGAGAAGCTCCTTTAATTCCATCCAGTCTGAAGGCCAAGAATAGGCTGTCTCAACTGGAATCCTCTTCTCATCTATGTATGCGTAAAAAGTCAGAATTGGAGGAGCCTTCACCTATTCCGCACCATCCACAGGGTAAATATGAGGATCAGTAGACCGATAAACGCTCCGCAGATAACGTCTGTGGTGTCCACTATGACTCCATGACCTAATTGGGAGAGGATGTACGGAAGGAACGGAATACCGAAAGTGTCCCTAGGCGTAAGCCACGTCCAGCCCGATTCATACCCCCAGCTGGCGTAGACCCATTCAAAGGCAGACTTGTTCTCCCAAAACATCGTCGCCGTCGCGCTTACAACATCCATGAGGCCAGTCCAGATCATAACGAAAGGCATGGCTGCCACGACTATAGCCTCCTTAACGCTGTACCAGTTTGGATTCTTAGTGACATAGAAGCTCAAAACAACGCCGGCGCTGAACAGGACCTCTATGAACGTCAAATATGGGGACCACGTCTTAATCCCGACGCCATCATGGAGAAGCATTAACGAGAGCGTCGCGTCTATTACAGCGTAGAAGACGAAGCCGATAACTGTGTTCAGTAGCAGAAGACGAGCGATCTTCCCCAAGCTTTCACGCTCGCTATACTATCGGAATCTTCACCAATAAAGTATAATTGGGCCTTCAGGCACTATCGTCAAGGTCAAGATGTCTGGTGCCACTGTAACCACAACCTGCACGTTTACATCGAAATCATTGGTCAAAGTCACACCCCTACCAGGCTCAACAGCCGTAGCTTTCCCGACAACGCCTAAAAATATCGTGTGATCCCCGTTTCCAAGCGTTTGCATCTCGCTCTCCATCGTGTTAGGTATGATGAAAAGCTGAATCTGCGTGCCGAGAGACGCTTGGTCGACGTGGCTTCTCCTAGGATTTAAATCTGTGTTTTCGCTTGTCGCGTAACCAATGTAGTCGTATGAAACTGTGCCGTTGATGTTACCCGTAACGATCGCCGTTACCTTCCACTTCACGTATATAGCGCCGACGATCTTTCCTTCATGAAGAACCGTTAAAGGAGTGACCAACGCTTGAGGGGAATAAGTTTCGTTGCTACCATCCCAATACTCCACTACAACTTCAGGAATGAATCGCGCTCCACTCGCTGAAACGTGAGGAACCATCATATACCAACCAACAAGAACGATGATTGCGACGATTAGGAGAACCCCAACCGCCTTGGAATAACTCGGTTTTTTAGATGAACTCATCATATCACTTAATAGAAGAATGAATAGGGGGACGCGTTCTCTTGAAAGCCGTTACCATGTTGAGAATGTACGGGGTAAAGTATATGAGAACGCCTAAGCCTAACGCTATCCACCAGTTTTGCACTAACCAAGTGAAAATCTGATAAAATATCGTCAAGACTGTACCCAAATCAGCAGGCTGGGCTGGCGGTTCTTTCATTTCTACAATTTTATCTTCAATCCAAATCGTGTAAGTCTGATCTATATTCGGTGCTGTAAAGCTCACCGTGAAAGCGAACTGTGGCCAATCAAAAAAGTCTCGCATCCACTGACCCTTCACGTCGAGTGTCATGACAGAGCCACTAACCACATGATACAACTTTATTTTTCCATCTTGACCCACCGGGTGATACGCACCCAGATATGTTACCCCACCACTCGTAATACGTTTCTTGTATGAATCTAGCAAGTAGATCGTAACGGTTACACCCCCAGAAACCACACCTTTTACAATTTTAAAGACAAACCATGTTGAAGCGGTCGTCGTGATTGTTTTTAGACTGGAAGTATAAGTCTGGTAATCTGGATGGGTAAGCGTAACATAATAACTGCCAAGCGGAACTGCGATGCCACATTCCCCGTTATTGTCAGTATACTTTCCATAATCGTTTCCTTGCCCTGAAAAAGTCCAATCCAATTCAACATATACGTCTTTTACGGGGTTTCCAGTAGTATCGTCTAACACTCGTACACAGAACCAGCCTCCCTGCACTTGAAGAGGCATCATTCCTAACTGTTGCATCGGATACTCGTACCTAGTCGCTTGAAACTTGCTTTCAGCGTAAAAAGCGACTCCTAAGAGAACGAGGAAGATGAGGATTAACGCACCAAATCTCGTAACATTATTATTTTTTTGCACCATTAAAAGAAAAATACGACAAGAGTTTTTGTGTCTTCGTTGAATCTTTAGATATGGGGAAAAATATAGTAGGTATCAGCGAATCCTGCTTGATTCAATCTTCTGTATCTTCGACTCAGCAGAAATGGTTTTCACCTGGTCCCAACTATTCAATAGAATCTTCTCACCTGACTTCTTTTCATAGAGGTGGAGAATCTTCTGTGGAGTAAGAGCAATATCCTGAAGACAACAGACGGGCGGGCAGGGCTTGATAACTTCAATACCCCTAGTCTCATGGTTGTACCAGAACCAGAAATTCTTGCCGAGCAACCCTCGGTTGTTGATATCTCGTACAATCCCTTTTATGCTTGGGTCTTCAAGCTGCAAGCCTTCAAGCAAGAAGTCTATTTGGCTGCGGGCCTTATCCTTGCTGCTCGGCAGATCACGGAAGAACACATTCGTAGCCGCATCTCGAATCTCGCTGATGATTTCAAGCGGCCTCTGCGTGCTGCACTCAATCGACAATCTGCTCCTCCTGCTCTCCTTGATGAAGTCGCTCAAAGTTTCCCCTCCACGCAAAGCGTCTCCGGCGTAAAGGATCGACCTGGATGACGCCAGGTAGCTCACCTCGTCGAGCACAACCCTCGCAGGCTGCGAGAGATGAGACTTGCGCCACTGATCGAACTGGATGAGAAGATTCGACGCCACCTCAACATCAATGTTCGTGTCGTTTGAAGCGATATACCTGTCCATGTTCCGCACATTTAACATGCCCACAGGCTTAGAAAACCCGAACTGCTCGGAAACAGCCTTCAGCTCATCGATAACGATATTAAAGTCCACGGTGAAGCTCTTCGGATTCTCCACCTCTATAAGCCTATCATAAATCGTCGGTGGAAACTTCTCCGTGTCGATGATCCCCTCACCCTTCCTCACAACCGTCAACGTGAGAGTGGGAATACCCTGCGGCTCCACGCCGAGATTCTCCCTCAGATCGTCGCCCAACGTCTCCGTGCGCTTGTTGTAAGGGAACAGCGGCAACCCCATGATGCTGTAACTGTTGCTCTTATCGTTCAAAGGGCTGAATACAAGCTCATGCTTCGAGAGTATGACGTAGCATACGATGGCGCTGAGGAGAAACGTCTTTCCCGATCCGCGGGGACCGTAAACAACCTCCAATGGACCGTACTCAGCCTTCGGGAAAATCGGCATACGGTACACTGGTTCAAGAGTGATCTCCTTCGCGATCTGACCCGGCTCCCAGCAGTGGCGGGGCATGATGAGGCACGGCGCATAGTAGCCTCCGAGCGTCTTGGAAACACGGACAATACTTTTCTCCTCGCCCTTCGCGTATGTTTCAGCCAACGACTTCATAATCGACTCATTCAACTCGTCGTAGAGGCCGTTATATTCGCGAAGCGTCAAGTCGTAATAGGCGTAGGCCCCGGTGGCGTGCAGAAACTGGTAGATGTAGCCGTACTTGATGACCTCCATGCCCAGATGGATCAGTTTGACAGCCTTATCCACTGGAACACGTGTCAGGGTCCCTCTCACGAGAAACTGGAGAATCTGCTTCTCCTCCGCAGGAATCTTCTGCTCCCCAGCCAACTTATGGAAAAAAAACTGGTCCAGATAGTTGCGGAGCTGAGGCTGATCTATATGGAACTTCTCCCACCCGAAAAGCTCACTGGTCTTCAACATCACCAGGCTGAGCGCCTGGTACGCGCTTGAGAAGGCGGATGCCAACCTATCGTAGGCGACGTGCATCAGGATGATCTCAGGCTTCTGCGGAAGGATGCCTCTGGCGATCAGTTCCCTCAACGCGTCGGCGAACACTATCCTCATTGTTCCTCCGCATCGACAGACTCCTCCCGACTTGATCCGTGAACGGATGTCACCAAGGTTTCCGCACCTGTCGCACTTGCATCCAAGAGTCTCAAATATCTCGTCCTGCCGAATCTGCAACGGACGCTGGAGAAGCTTGCGGTCGCACTTGGACATAGCCGTCTCGAAGAATATCGCGTTCATCTTGATGTCCTGCCTCAGAGGAGCCAACTCAGGCACAAACGGGATGTTGTCCATGTACCGCCGGATCGCCTCAACGCCTCCTCGCCCAGCGCTACACTCGATGAGGCGCTTGAAAAGGCTGGAAAGCCACACGCTGGGATTGAAGCCCAGCGACTCCACGCTGCTCATTTCTTCCCCCACGGAAGCCTGAAACCCTTCTTCACCACATCCTCGGACTTGATGAACGTACTATCGACGGCATCAATAATGATCTTCTTCGCAGATTCGATGGTCTCACCGACGTACTCCTTGTTTTTAAAAAAGATGAAGCGTACTCGCTGGGAAATCCATATCTTGAAACCGTTCTCGGTTTCATCCACAGTAATACTCAAACTTTTCTTCAAACAAAACCACTTACCCTGATTTCTGCTGCGCTGCCATCTGACGCGAGATCATTATCGCGTTGATGAGGAAAGTCTTGCGAACCCACACGTTCTTCTCACACGCTATCATTATTCTGCCTATCAGGCTGAGGAACTCGCTTGGAAGAGTCTCGTTGAAATATTTTGTGCGGTCGTACAACGCCTCGTCAACGCCCTGCTCGACATATTCAGGCACGCTCTCCTTTGTCTGGCTCTGAATCTTCACCAGGAAACGCGCCGACGTGTACTTTGCGCGAATCTTCGATATGGTCTCGGTTATCCAGTCCAGGCTCTCCATTTCATCCTTCCCCTCTTCAAGCTCATCACGGTGGAGAAAACTGGAAACGATCTCGCGCACCTGCGGCAGAAAAACAAGAACCACGCTTGAGGGGATCACGGCGATGGCGAGGATCGGAGGTACAAGTTTCTGCTGGACAGCCATTATGCTTGCGACGTTCGCCGAAACCAGCACCAGCGCTTTCGGCAGATTGAGCTGGGATTCGACCTCTTTCTTCTCGGTCTCCGCCGCTTCCTCCTTCTTCTCCTCCAAACCAGGCACTGGCATCGTCGCCGCCTCCACCAAAGTAACCACTTTGTCCTCGAAGCTGCCGAGGAGAAGCTCCATCAGCATGAAGGTTTTGAGGAACACTGGCGAAAGTATGAAGCTTCGGAGCTTCATTTCACTGACCCGCAGATCATTATGTTTGGTGTCAATCTTCGTTATTATGTCCTCGAAGACAAGGGTTTCCTGCGACATCTATCTACCTCCTCCTGAATATGAGGAACGCGCCGAACAATGCGCCGAGAAAAACGCCTATAATGGGTTCGATCACGGAGAGAGACGCAACGTAGTAGCCCCCTATAGTTGGAAAGATGAAGGCTATGAAGTCCAGCATATCGAATTTTTTGACCCCGAAGTCGGGAAGCTTACCCTTGGTAGTCTGGAAGCCCCGCGTCGCCGTGCGCTGACCATCCATCTCTGTCGCCATCAAGGAACGGTCCCTCTGAATCTGGTCGAGTTCCCTATCCTTCTCCTTCAACTGATCCCTCATCGACTTCAATATGTGGTCTATCTCAACGTTGGATCGGACGTAAAGCGCTATCTTCGCCAAATATTCAGGCGGAAACTTGTATGGTGTACTCTGCGGCACATCTGGAAGGAACAGGTGAACCGTAACCTTGCCCAACTTGTAGATGTCCCACTTCTGAGGCAACGTATTGATCACGCCCGAGATCACACCCTGGCTCAGAAAGCCCATGCCGAAAGTGAATTTGGATTCTGGATCGTGGGACGCAAACTCGCTGAGCGGCTTATCCACGTGTCCCCACTGTATGAGTATCTGCTTACCGAACATCCTGTCGCGCGTCACGATTATTCGGCACGCCTTGGAAAGCTCAAAGTTTTCAAACGAAGCCTTAGCAGCCCTCAAATCCGCATCGTCTTTTTTGCGGAGAATCGCGTCGATGTCTTCGTTTAACACCTGCTTGAACACCAGCTCCATCTCCGTGCTGAGAAACAGGCTGGTCGACTCGACGAGCGTTCCCTTGATGCGCTTCAAAAGCTTTCTTCCAGAGTAACGGCCTATAGTCTCATAGTATCCGAGGGATATCCCCTGTGCGGCTGGCGAGATGTTTCGCCAGATCATCCACACCGCGATGCCGATTATCAGCATAAGACCTGCAATAGCGACCTGCGGAAACAAACCGTAAAATTCAAGCACCCTGCTTCACCTCCCAATGCTCCTCCTTATGCCTCAGACCCCACTCCTTGACCGCGGCGACCTCGTGGTGCGTGTGGAGCACTACCAGCATCAAAACGACGCAGACGACGAAGGAGATCACGGCGAGAGCCCCGACAACCGCCACCGTGTTCGTCATCTGATCCACCAGCTTGTTCTGGTTCGCCTCGAACAGCAGCAGCTCGTTCTGCCACCTCTCCCACATCTTGTCTGAAATCTCGTCGGCGGTAGGGTAGCTCGGAGCCTTGATTGCGGAGAACTGGAAAGTAACCGTGAAGTCGGTCGCCTCTACTGGAATAGGAATCCCCTTCGGAGCCCTCCTCTCCTCGAAATAGCCTACCGTGATCGTCTGGGCGACAGTCACATTGTACAGGATGTGAATGAACACCGTGAAGAAATCATACGCATCCGTCGCAAACCCGACCTGCGTGGGTCCAGTCGTCACATTATACAAGCTACTACCCAAGGTTGAAACTTGAACCGTCACATTCTGCGTGTAGATAAACTGGACGACGACGCGGCACGGAGACTGCAAGTCAAAAGCTGTGAACTCCAAGTTGATCGGAGCCGATGCTGTTTGAGCACCGACCGTGCTGGCGAACCAGAGGGCAAGCTGAATGAAAATAATCACAAGCAGAAGTATGATGAGCAGACTCCTCTTCCTCATACCAGGCGCTTCCCCCTCTTCTTGTACCTCTTCTTAAACGTCTTGATCATGAATCTGAGAAGTTCCGTTCCAGCCGCAGACCCGAATCCTGAGAAAAAGCCGATGGACGCGACCGTCCCATACGTCAGGTCAATTATCATTTGATCAACCTCTTAACCAATACACCGTTCAAAAAACCAAGCGTAAAACCTAGAATGTTGAATCCGACAAAAACCACTAGAAAACTCATAATCCAGCCTCCCGACGAATCAGGGGTACAGTATTTTTTTTAGACATAGAATCTCCGCCAGTTTTCTCAGAAGTTTTCGCGGAAGAAGACACCACCTCTTCCCCAGCAGACGTTTGCTTCGTAGCCTGAATCTGCATGAGCGGAAGCATGTTTGGAATGTACCGTATCAGATTTTCGTATTCCCTCGGAACGTAGAAGGTGACGGGAATAAGCGGTCCTGACGAGTCGCCCTCACTGGGTGGAACATATTTGATTGAAGGCTTGAACAACACGGCGTAAGCCAAAACCGCGATGAAAGCGACTGCCACGCTGTCAATGAACCATCCATTGAACAGAACTCCGCCAGTAAAGCCGTCTATAAATACCTGAACTGGTGAAATGAGAAAATAGGAAACCAGCAAAGCCGCCAGCACGCACAATAACACAACAGGCGCTTTGCTTCTCATTTTTCCAGCTCCTTCCTCATCTTCTCCTGGAGAAACATGTCGACCTTCCCGATCATCTCCTGAAGCTCGGAGATTTGCGGAAACCCACGTAGAAGAAGATGCTTTTTCGCCGCCTCAAGGCAGAAGACGCACTGCCCATCGTCGGTGGCTTTGGCTGTGATGCTCCTGTCGGCGTTCTTCCTCACAAACAATCCGAACTTCAGCATGGCAGCTACAAATTTTTGAAGTTGCTGACCGTCCGATTTGGACGCGTCCTTCACCTCTTTGTACAGGCTGAGCACTATGTCGGCGTTAAGCTGTTTTGTCGCCTCCGAACCACTCACTACAGCACCCCTTATATGAAAAATAGCTAAAAATATTTTTTCCTAGTTTCTCCTATTTTTCTGTTAAGGGAGAGAACATGGATAACGACGAAGTATTGATAGAGGCAGAATTTCTGGCGAAACTGAGCAACAACTTGATCTTCCGAAACTTCATACCCATCATTATGCTTGCTGGACTATTCGGGTCATTGTTCATCATCGCTCCATTAACAGGCACTTGGACCCCAGCCTCGCCTTGGAGTGTGTTGTTTGGACTGGCGATCGAAGTCACAGTATTCTTTGTGCTGGGGATTTATTACATGATAAACCGATTCTTCGAGGCGTTACTCGGACGATCGTATTACGACCTCCGCGGCTATAATCAATAGCTTCCCTTTTTTTTATAAATTGTTTTTCAGGAACCTCGGCCTGAAGCCCCTGAAGCTGCTGGCTCTAAACAGGTCGGGCTCCTCATTCGCCATAGACACAATAAAATAATTCAATTTAGCGACAACGCTGAGAAAACTCTGGTTAATGCGAATCTGAGACTCTATGCCCACCACCTCATGATCCTTCTGGTACTGGCACAACGTGTACCAGAAAACCGTTTCAACCATGTGCCTCTTACTCACCTTCAAGCCGAGAGCCCTCACAAGCCAGAAGGCGCGACGAATATTCACGCCCAAATCATTGTTGAAGAGCTTGTCACCCTCCATCCTGAAACGTTTAGAAACCTGGTACGCATCCTTCAACGCGACAACCAGTGGGGGAGGCTCAACCATCTCAGCCATGATCCTCGTCTGCCTCGCACGGATGCCCAAATCATCCTTCCCACCGCTGCTCCTCGACAGGACCCTGCAGTAGGCATTGTTGCTGAGGTTACTTCCAGCAGACTTGTCGGCCGCAAGCTGCGATGTGAAGGCATACGTAGTGTCAAACCCCAGACGCATGTCCAAGCTGTCCCTAGTCGCCAAGACAAGTCCGCAGCCCTTGCACACGACCTCGCCAGCCTCGGGATCGAAGTGATACTCGGTGCTTCCACAGCTTTCGCACTGAACTGTTTTATTAACGGTTTCATTAACAGTATTTTGCTTCCGTAAAATGCTCAAGTGTACCCGTAATGCAGACCGCTTCAAGCCCGTCATAGTGCATATCTGCTTACGGCTGAAGCCCAGAGTGGCCAAGTATATAATCTCATTAGCACGGTTCTTCCTTGGCCTACCATTAATAGCCTGCATCGCCGGAAGCTCATTCAAAATCTCACTCATTCTTTCACATCATAACTCCAACATCTCAAACAATTTGCTGGCAATACAGTTAGCCTTCTCATTCTTGCATGCTATTAATCTTATCCTCTCATACTCCTTCTTCAACTTGGCACGGAGGACAGAGTAATCCTCCATCTCCTTCTCAACCACCTCAAAATATGTAGCCATTTATTCCGCCTTAACCTGCTCCAATTTAAAACTCTTGTGAAGTTTTGAACATACCTCATACACCGTTCCATCTTGAAGCCGGTATGTTTTTCTGAATGTTTTATGGGCTTTGTCGCAACCCTCAGGGATGTTGTCTCCAAAACAGCCACCACAAACACTCATTTTTTCACCTCTCAAACGCACTCCTGAGTCGTTCCACAGTACGGACAGGGCATACCGCATGACTTCCCCCACTTAGGCAACGTCGCGCCACAGCCCTCACAGATCCTCTCCTCCAACTCTTTTCTAACCTTACTCTCCTCAACCATTCAAAACACCCCCACTTTTTCTCCGTTTTTTAAATCCATGCCACAAGCTCATTTTTGTCCATTCCACCTGTGAACGCTGTAAAGGAAAAGCACACCACTGTCGTATGCTTCGTAACTACGGAAGAAAATGGACAGAGGAATATCGCTTGGAGCAACATACACCAAACTCCTCATCGAGCCACCATTCTTAAACGTCGCATCCAACAACACACCAGGCCTAAACGAACGCAACGCAATACCCTTAATCCTCTCAGCCTCACTTCTTTCGCTCATCTTTCAAGACTCTCCTTCTTTGAAACCGTGAAGGCAGATGTCACCTTCGCTAACATTAGAGCAAAGTCTAGTTTTTGTGGCAACCCAACAGCATTGGTTAAGCTCATCGAAGTGAGAGCAAGTATTATCGCATATACGAACCTGAACATTCTGCTCTGAACCGTCTTTCCAAATAGAACAGTCTTCGCAAAACATCTTTTCCCCGATACACTGTTCACCAGTATAGTCGCAGAGATACTCTTCCTCTAAAACATCCTCACCTGTATCGTAAGTACCTTCTTCACTCATGTTTTAAAACCTCTTTGCCGAGAGTGATCGCATAGCAAGTCGGGGTATCCACATCATCGGACTGTTCCTTAAACCATGACGGCGTTTCAACCTCCTGGATCATCACGATCCGCCTCCGATGAACACGCTTGCCACAGATGAAGACCGCCGTGTCCAGCGATATCCCCTTGTCGACTATACGCTTCCTCCAGAAAGGCGATGCACGACGGAACTCCGTCGTCTTCTCCCCACTGGCTATTGCATCAAAATACTCTTTCCTGATTCTGAACACAAGACTCTTATGCTCTCTACTCATTTTTCATCATCTCCAAAAATGGAAGCGTGCTGGAACTGTTGGTCCCACGCAGGGGTCTCGAAGCGAACGGAAAATAGGTCTACTATGTCGGTGACAAAATTTGGGAAAACGCTTCGTTCCACACCCACTCTTTCCCTCAACGGGAAAACTCAACTCCAGCACGGCATCCAAGTCAGGTTCTCCTCCTACGGTTCTTCGTCCTGCTTTCCTTCGATTCTTCTTGCTTCTGCATCTTCGAGTAATGCCTGTTAATAGCGAAGGAAACGGTGAGGAGACCCAGACCGACTAGGTCGATAATGACCCCAAGAGAGATATTGAACTGCGAACCCACAACTATCGAGCACAGTATCGCAATCACCGAAGAGAGCAACAGGGCATCACCGAGCTTCACCTTCTTAGTCACGGCTTCCCCCCTCACTAATATTCAGCACCAAGTAGGCCGCGTCCCTCATCCATTCGCTAACGGCCTTCCCCTCCCTCTCAGCAGCCTTCTCAATACGCTTCCTCATACGGGACCCGACCTTGACTGGAAGTGTCTGGTCCAGCTTCTCCACAGGTATACCAAGCCTGCCCAGTTTAGCTTGTTTTATCCTGCATAATTTGTTCACCGAATCCCTCCCAGCACAAGGCACGTCACCGCGAGAAGCAGGTCCCAAGCCGCCATGAACAGATTATGATTCTGCGAACCCCAGTCCTGCACGCCAGCGTAGCTACCGACACCGCCGAAGACGTAGAAGCAGCCTAGGATGATCCACAGAGGAGCGAGGTTGAGAACACTCGCGGAGAACAAGACACACCCGAGGATTGTGAAGAGAAGGCCTTGGATAAGCAGGGAAGCGTTCACAATGAAGTGCTTGGACCGCACCACAACGACAGCGGCAGCGCAAAAGTAGGCCGCGGCGTTCATGAGGACAAAAGCCTGAAGCATCAGGGCTCCTCCAGAACGATCGAAGGCCACCTATTCTGAACGAACCCCTCAACCTCATAGAACAGCATGTCAACGGCCTCGGCGGACCTGCGGTAAACCCTAACCAAGCGCCGACCATTAAAGAATCTTTCAAACGCCCTCCCCTCCTCCACGAACCCGCGCAGCCGCATCAGCCTTAGAAACCACGCTATCATGGATGGCGACAGCTTGGTGCCGAGAGAGATGGACCTGGTGGAAACCCAATGGCTACCGTCTAGGCTACTCCACACCGGCTCAAACTTCCTCAAACGACTCATCACTTCACCACATCCTCAAGCGGCTCAACATCTACCACCCTGAAAAGATGCGAGCAGTCACCACTCAACTCATCATCTACATCGCGACGCTTCCTCTCCATCAGCTCAAGATGCGACGCGATCTCAGGCAGAAACAGTTCGCTCCACAGACAGCCGGCGGAATCAACCGGCACAACCGAGCCCAAGCGGAAAAGCATGCGACGCCTTAAACCCTCAAAATTGTAAGAATCGTCCGAAAGCTCCTTGTCGGCGATGAGCAGCCAAAACCATTTGGGATGAACCAGATAAGTCACACCGGCAAGCTTCTCCACGACAACAGTTCTGGGGTCCAGCTCAGGGAAAACATCCTCCCATACCTGCGGCCTGCCCCGCGTCCATATCGACCTGACACCGGCACCCATACACCACCTATTAGCCGACGGAGGCGAAGCACCTATCCTTCCAGCAGCCTCAACATAACTACAACCATTACGAACGGCTTCAACGACCGCGGCCCTCTGCTCACCCGAAAACAAAGCTCTCCTACTGTTGTTCACTTTTCCGCCTCCTTCACAGGTAAGCCTAAAACTTTTTCAAACTCGCCGAGCCGCTCCATGAAGCGCCTGTTCTCAACAATGAAAGAATCAACCACCACGATAGCCCGATCAACATCCCTGCGCCACTGCATCAGAACATCAATGGAAACCCACTTTCCATTCTCAAAGTTCCCGATCTCCGCTTTTAGCTCCTTAATCTTCCTGTTCAACCCGTTGTCCTTGAACGTCTTTGGAATGGCCTTCCGCACCATAACGCTGTGCTTCTCCGCCAACTCAGAATACTCCTTCTGCAGGTCGGAGAAGGCCCTAGCATTCTTCAACACGTCGCCCAGTGACCCTACTTTCCTATTCTTCACCATATTTCTCGAACCCTATAACCCACATACTCGTCAACCTTGGCGAAACCCACGAAGGATCCTGAAACAGTTTCAAAAGAACAAACATCTAAACAATCATCCTCCTAACATCTTGCTGGCTAACAGGTTTAGGCTGCATAATCTCCTTAACCCCTTCAAAAAACTGTTGAATCAGGATACTGTTCTCTTCAATAGCCTTCCTGCTCAATTCAAGAGCCCTCTCCGAACGCTCCATCCAATCAGGGTACGAGAACTCAACCTCAACCGCATGAGGATGAGTGCGATCCCCCAGCTTGATGACGACCCCGTTGCTCTCAGCGTACTTGTCAATCCGCATGTACGGCAACCGTTGAGCCGTCGCATACACGTCGTGAGCACCCTTGAATTGGATAGAGTCAAGCACACCCATCATCAATTTATTGTCAGAAACCAAACCCGTAAAACTGAAGCCGTTGCAGACAAGCTGCTTTACCCTACCCATATTCGCAGAGCCGCTGCGGAGAATAAAGTTCACCCGCCCAGTCTCAAACCACTCCATCCTCCCCAGCCCGTCACGCCAGACAAGCATCCTGTTACGGCTCCTGCTCAGCACCCAGCCAGCATCCACAGCAACGGCCCTATCCACCAACTTAGAAACAAAGCACCAGCCCCGCACACGATGACTAATTGGGCACTTTAGCCCTAGCCCATTCTGATGGTAATGTTTCCACAGATTCTTCAGACGACCAACATAGTTAGCGTACTGAGAAAACGGCAACTCCAACAACTTGCAGAGAGGCTTGGCCGTCAGCAATGGATTCTTGTTGAGCTGAGCGAATACACGGTGTCGGACGCTCAGAACATTACCATTCTTACTGTAATGATCCGCACTATTTGATGGTTTGGGCTTTATGGTAATGTTTTTAGACAAGATTAGATTTCTCCTTCCCTTGTCTCCACGTCATGAGCCTTGAAATTATCTGGAAATGACTCCTTGATTTTTTGAAGGATGAGAACGTCATAGCTTAGAAACTCAAGCCAATTCGCAAATTTGTTGCCACGACATCTAAAATAGATCACGTAGTCGAGAGGACGATCAATCAGATGATAACGCGATTTATCATCCCAGATGATGCGTTTCCCGAATTTGGCAGTAATAACATTGACCAGTTCGTTAGTTTTCCTAGTTTGGAGACGTATTGAACGCAGATAACCATGTTTTGGAGGGAATGTTTTTAATTTGCCATTCACAGAAGCATGTTCGGGGTCAGCCTTGAGGGCGGATTCTGAACTGTCTCGCTGGCAGGCGGATACTTCAAGTCTTCCCGAGAGGAACCCCGTCTTGTTCAGCCTGTTCGCGGTTCCCCCTCCATCCGATGGCGCTCACTCCACGCCCGCTTCTTCTTAGCGGCTAACTCATCCCTGTGAACCTCACGGTAGGCCTTCCCCTTAGCGGCTAACTCATCCCTGTGAACCTCACGGTAGGCCTTCCCCGTAGCGG
>Ga0315281_10008250_pt1 | contig 14566 bp, 14 predicted proteins | sample YL17G07_0_MG_FD_204540 | JGI IMG/M metagenome (GOLD analysis project Ga0315281, IMG submission 204540) | Sediment microbial communities from Yellowstone Lake, YNP, Wyoming, USA - YL17G07_0 | ecosystem: Environmental > Aquatic > Freshwater > Lake > Sediment | place: USA: Wyoming | collected...
CGGCAGTGTTACGATGATGAAATCGAAGCAAGGGAACAGAAGGTGCATTTGTCGAGGACCTGCGAAGGCAAACCCAGGCAAAGTTCTGCTTAGAGGAGAAGCTCTCCCAAGTAAGAGCGGTGGGAAGCTTCACGTTATGATTCAGCTTGACCCAAAATCATTCAAGAGGTTCTTCGGACGCAATCAAACGCTGAGAATTTACAGAGTCAGCGAGATCCCCAAGGGAGGAGCCGGAGCCCGCGAGTTTCACAAGCTGCGTTACGAGATAATAGCAATCGAAAGAGGCGCCTTCAGGCTTCGGCTCGAAGATCTCGCTGGAAATAAACAGACGGTCCTCCTGAAGGAGGGAATGACCTACGGAGCAATTCTGCCCCATGTCCTACATACTTACGTCGCGCTTTCCGACAGAGCCGCCCTGCTTGTTGTCGTCAACACACCATATGACCATAAGAGGCCGACCACACACGACTCCTATCCTGAGAGCGAATTCCGTCACTTGCAGTCCGTTCAGGGGCGCCGGAAAGGAGTAAGCTAGCAATGAAACTTCGCCTACCCAGACATCAAACTCATTTCATATGTCGCACGCATGGATGTGGCAATGCTTGACCGACCGAGATAGACCGCAGAGAAGCTCCCATTGTCCTAGTAGGCCAGAAATTATGAGTCAATGGGAACTGGTGGGCCATACATGATTTCATCGGTGTACTTGAATCATCTTACCAAGTGTACGTGTCCAAAGAACCCCCAGCCTATTCAGAGTGGGTGCAACATACACAAATCCGAAACCCACTTCACACAATAACGATTAGAGTGGCAGAGTTGACAACATCTTCTGGGCTTAGTGTTGAAATAGCTTATTCAACTGAAGAAATGACATGGCAGGAGAACCTTGCAAAATGCCCGGCTGCAACAGCTTTCCAAAGTTATCCTTGGGCGACAGCATATCATGCGGCTCTTAATGACATCCCTATTTTCGTCTACGTAAGAGACGAACATGATGACATTGTTGCGCAATTGCTCCTGTTTGTGATAAACCAATACGAACGCGAGACTCCTCCATACAATCGGATTCTACGTTACGTACCCTCCCACTTAGCGGTCGGTACGAGGATCGTGTGGCAGTATGGGCCATTGATTCAGAAGAAGTCTGATGCTTCACGAATAACAGATGCTATCTTGGACGCGGTTCTGAACATAGCCAAAGAGTGGAGCGCGACACAAATCTATGGTACATCTTCGCCTCTGGTGGATCACTCGCCTCGCTCTCTGAGCGCATACAAGACCAGAGGGTTCTTGGTTCGCAATTGGGGCACTTTCATAACTGATACAGGTAGGACCTTAGATCAAATCTGGGCCAGTTTGGACAAGAAGGCGCGTAATGACGTGAGGCGAGCGGAGAAAGAGCTAACAATCAAAGACGTTGAATCCGAGGATGAACTTCGGGACTTTGCAGCGCTGCTTACGAAGTTCAACAGGACCAAGCGCGGGATAGTGCACGCAGAGGAGGCTGCTCTCCGATACTACAAGGCTTTTTGGAAACATCTGCACGTCTTAGACCGCGAACCATTCCAGGCGTATAGACAATTCCTTACTTACAGAGGCGATCAAGCAGTAGCCGGCTTGGTTATCAACAGCCTCAACGGAAACGTCACACAACATAGTGTAATAAGCGACGGCAGCAGATCGAATCTGGGCGGGCCATTGTTGACTTGGCACGCAATACGATGGTCGAATACTTTCGGATCGAAGACCTTAGATCTTGTCGGCGTGAACCCCTTGTCATCTGATAGTAAGGAACGGGCGATCTACTTCTACAAGTCAAAATGGGCTGGAACATTTCGAGATCAGTATCACTTCATAATGGTACGTGACCGGTTCAAAGATCGTATCTTTCTGGCGTCAAACCTTGTGCAGCGCGCTATCTGGAGACTGCAGTGAAATCTAGGGGCGGAATGTCTCCAAACGAGCCGAGAACGCTGCACGTCTTGCTATCGGTAGACACGTATGGAGACGGTTGTATCATTGGAAAGAAGCAAATTGAACCGTTTCAGTCAGACCTGTTTTCTGATCAGCTCGAATGCTTCAGACGCTTCGAAGCCAACCGAAGCCCCTCGATACTTGGCGAGTGCCTCTATTGCTTCCTGAGATCTAGGATGAGGGAACTCCCGGATCTCCCCCTCATAGAGCTTCAGAGCGTCAATTTTCAACGCCAGAGTGTCTCTGATATCGATGAACAAGTTGGGAGTGAAACTTGACTTAAGTTGCCCGAACGCCCACTCGGTCGACGAAGGGATCTCGAACGCGCAAAGCTCACTCACGGGGCAACCCGACATAGGGCGTGTGGCAGTCAAGACAGCACGGTGTGCAATTGCATGGTCGATGTTAAGGTCTCCGCGGTGGTGAGTGTACACAGACTCAGGTTTGAAGCGATCTACCAGCTCCTCGACAAGTTTCACTATGTCCACTAGAGGCATGGTATCAAGGCGGTTGTCGGGGAGGTTACATAGTACAACTTCTTTCACTCCAAGAAGTTTGCTTGCCTTATGGCAAGATTCTTGCAAACTTCTTATCAGAACTGGCTCTGCGCTCTCCGGCCTCGAATAGCGAGACGTCACACCCTGGCCTAGGATCGCAGCGAAGACATTATGTCCCTCACGCGCGAAACGAGCAATCGTTCCGCCACAACCGAGCACTTCGTCATCTGGGTGAGCTGCGACGATGAGTATGTTCATTAGACAATCTTCCCCTGGCCTGCCGTCATTATCTCATAGCTTCTTGGTCCGTGGTTGAAAATTAAATCAACTGTTGACATATGTGCTTCAAAACCGGGATGTGACTGTCTGTAGACTGGATGAATATAGTTCTGGTAGATTACTCTTATTCCCGCATCTTGGAAGATTTTCTCTCTGATATAGTTCTGCCCAAGCGGTCCAGAAAGATAAACGTCGGCTCCAACGGCACGGCATAAATTCAGAGCCAGTTCGTCTTTCCGTCCACCAACCTTCATCTCGCTGCTGCGACGAAGTGGCGTTCGAATCTGCAGCGTGCTAAGTATGTGGTTTGTTGTCTTGTGGATCAGATCAGATAGGTAATGCCAATCATGGCTATATGTCTCTACGAAAAATCCGATGTGTTCCTTGAAGTATGGTGCCTTCGCGTAGTTCATGCGTATTGTGTTCAAATGCTTGTTGGCCCATTTCTGGTCGTTTGCTATCTCCAGTTGATTTATCAATTCGCCAAATCTTCCCTTTGTCTTTAGAGGAACGGTGAGCCAACACCAACCCTGTTTCATGCGCAACTTGTTCCGGTTGGTAAAGCTGTTCTTCTCGAATTGCACATCATCCAATACAATGTGCAAATCCGACACTGCTATTCTGTGAAAGTAGCCCAGCCATGGCAAATAGGCAGGCTGGTTGATTGAGACGATCATTTGCTTTGCTGCTCATGGTACATATATATGGTAAAATCGTGGGGGAGGTAGTCGTGTCTCAGGATCACCCAAGGAGTAACGTGGCGACAAAATTGCAATGTCTCGATCGGATCTGCAGAAAACTCATTCGGTTGTTTTGACGGGGCCCATTCGCTCAACGAACTGAAGGCCACGCCAAATCTCGATAATTGATACATTCGCGCAATTATCTGTCTCATAATACTCTTAGCTTCATGGCCTAGGAGGTAGTAGATGCCATTGGCCATTACCACGTCAAACATATCATTGAAACCTTCATCCAAAATGTTGCAGACCCTCAGGTCAAGGCGTGGTCTCAGTCGCTTAGCTTCTTCAATTGCTCGTTGAGAAATATCGATGCCGACATATTCGACAGAACCAAAACGTTCATCTAGATACTCAGCGTAGTCAGCGAATCCGCATCCCACGTCAAGTATTCGTTTATTCTTTAGGTTTGTGATATCTGACAACACGTTGAACCTGGTTGTCTGATTTTCTTTGCGCCCGTAGTCAATTGCCCGTATATCGTAACCGTATCGATCTACGCGCTCGTCGAAGAAATTGGCTACACGCTGGAAGGGGTCCTTCGGTTTCTCTTTGTTCAACTACAGCACTTGAACACATTAGGAGCAGTCGCCTAATCAAGTCTTCCTTGGTTTCCGTTTCATGCTTAGAATTTGGAATTCAGAATTAGCGTTGGATGATTCTGATTGGACAAAACCGGCTCTCTTGAATGCTGAAATACTATGTGTGTTGTCTGCGCGAATTGTCGCGCGGATCTCGAAAGCATTCAGTCTTCGGAATGCTTGCCTACAGGCCTTCTTTAGAGCTAGGACACCTAATCCCTGACCTGTGTATTGTGGGATCAGATAGATGGAGACTTCGAATCGACGATCATCCTCGCGATCAAATCGTACTTGACCGATTGGGGTCCCTTTGAGAGACACTATGAAGAGAAGGCTATCATCTCTAGAGAGTATACTCTGAAACCATCTGCAATGCTCTTCCCATGTAACAGTCTTTCCGCTCCTGCTAAGGGCAACAATTGCAGGTATGTTCCGCCACACGAAGATCGTCTTACAATCCTCAGGTATCGCCTTCCGCAGTTGCATAAGCTTCGTCGATTCAAGTGTTCGAGACTTTCTGCTCATTCCGACAACTCGTGCATTCAACCTTCGAAATCCTCTGATGCGAACACGTGCCCGCGGGTGATGTCGCGGACAAGTCTGCAGCCGACAAGTCGTTCTTTGATCTTGGGAGGGAAACCGGTTCCGGGTCTTGCGAACGCGATATCCGCTTCTGTAATCGAGTATCCTGATTTCAGATTCGTCGCGGCTACGCAGGATAGACGGCACTTATTCCTGGTCTTCAGCTCTCCACGCGTAGGGCCGATAGTGGGATCACCGAGTTCTATCTCCAGCGTTCGTATCGATTCTACCATCAATCGCAATTCGGTTGGGTCGGCTGAGAAGCGATGATCAGGGCCAGGCATTCTTTTGTCAAGTGTGAAATGCTTCTCAACGACACAGGCTCCCAAGGCTACCGCACCAAGTGCGGCCAAGATGCCTTCCGAGTGATCGCTCAATCCTACTGAGACGCCGAACTTGGCAGCCATTGCTGGGATTCTGCGAAGGTGCAATTCTGTCGCAACTGCTGGATACAACGATGTGCAAACCAGCAGGATAACGTCCTTTCCACCACCATCTCGGAACGCGTGAAGTGCTTCTGTTATTTCGTCGAGTGTGCCCATTCCAGTGGAAAGAATGCATGGTAGTCCCGTTTGCCCCATAGCCCTAATCAAGGGTAGGTTCACGAGGTAATCTGACCCGTTCTTCAAGGCAGGTGCACCCAAGTCGATAAGTTCTCTAATGCCTTTCTCGCTGGTGGGCGTGCTCAGAAACATAATTCCACGTCCTTTGCAATGTTCAGCCAATTCAGCGAACGTTGATGGAGAAAGCTCGCATCGTTTGAAAAGTTCGAATTGGCTCTCGCTTACTTCGATCCCTTGGGAAACATACTTGTGCACAAGAGATCGATCAAAGATAAAATCCTCAGTTCGGTAATTCTGGAACTTCACGGCATCACAATGTGCCTCTGCAGCCTGATCTATCAAGCGATGTGCAAGGTTGATGTCTCCGTTATGGTTGATTCCGATTTCCGCTATAATGAAAGCCGGCCTTCCATCACCAACTGAACGTTGACCTATCTGAAGAATCGTCAATCGAACTTCCTCAGAAAAGCCACTGCTCTTCGTGCTCCTTGACCATCAACGAGTAGCCTTCCTCTCTCCCGCATCTTCTCTCGGAGTTGAGGAGTGCTAGTAATCTGCAAGATGGCGTTCGCCATGTCGGACACACGTACAGAACTGTGCCACCCCAAGTTCAAAGCGATGCCTTTTGATTGCAGACTCTCGGCGATTCGACTTTGGTTTTCGGCGAGTACTACGACAATGCTGGGCAGGCCCATGTACGCCAGTTCCCAAGTGGTGCTTCCGGCACCTGAAATTGCCACATCGGCCCAGGCTATCATTTCTGCCATTTTGGCTAGGGCGGCCTCCACTCTGAAGCGGGCTTTCGAAGTTCGAGGTAAAGATGTCATAGAGGCTTTACCTTCCGGGATCATGATGACGGTTTCGAGCCCATCGATGTTCCGAACTGCTCTAATCGTTTTTCCGATCATACTGGTTTGTTCCCCACCGCCAAATGTGACCAGAAGACGACTGGCTGAGTCGGTCAACTTGTGTCTTTCTGCATGTCTCTGGATGATGAACTCCTTTCGTAAGAGAACGTATCGACTTCCTAGCAACAGCTGTGTGTAGGGTTCCCTGTTTGGATATAGGTCCTGACTGGCGTAAGTGTTCTGATTCAGCACAATGTCCGCATAATGGTGATCACGCCCCCCGGTATCGTCGATCAGGAGAATGCGAAAACCTGCCTGTTTCAATATGCGTTGATATGCTGAAGTGAAGTGGTATCCATCAAGCACTATCCACGACGCGGCTCTTTCACGTGCCACGGTAGCCGTTTCAGTGGCGTCCTGAGCGCTCCCTGTCTCTGACTTGAGTTCGACAGGCCAAAGATGTGCTGAACGCAATCTTTCCCTTAACGTCCTGAATTGCACCTTGCCGACTAAGGTTGCACGTCCCTTGGCATCTTGCCACGCCTCGAACAATGCGAGGCATCGCATTACATGGCCGATTCCATTTTTCTCTTCAGCATCAGCTCGAATAACGAGATGGGCAGGCAATATCGAGCGCTTCATTTTCGATATGCGGATATGACCTTGTGCACTGCTTCGATTACATTGTTAGCGTCTTCCTCTGTCATGGAAGGAAAGAGCGGCAAAGTAATAATCCGCTTATAGGCTCGTTCGGCTACAGGGCAGCTGTTTGCCTCGTAACCTAGAAGCCTGTAGTGTGGGTGTAAGTATACCGGTATGTAATGGACATTCACTCCGATATTTTCGGCGCGAAGAGCCCTAAAAACTTGATCCCTGTCAACTCGGAGCTTCTCAAGCTCCAATTGGATGACGTATAAGTGCCACGCGGATTCCCGATCGGAGCGAATAACAGGTATGTGAACTTCATCTAGTGTCTTGAAGGCGTCGCTGTACAGGGCGGCAATCTCTTTCCGTCTTTCCAAGAAGTGGTCGAGCTTCTTGATTTGTGACAGTCCGAGTGCACATTGGAGATCGGACAAGCGGTAATTGTAGCCAAGAGTTACCATCTCATAGAACCATTCGTCTCGCCCCCGGATTTCTCTTGTAATCCCGTGATTCCTGAAGATGCGTATCTTTCTGGCAACTTCCTCATCGTCTGTTGTAACGAGCCCACCTTCCGCGGTTGTGATGAGTTTGACCGGATGCATGCTGAAAACGGTCATCGTCGCGAGCGTGCCAATCCGCTTTCCTTTGTATAAGGCTCCAAGCGAGTGCGAAGAATCTTCAATTACCGAAAGGTTACGTCGTTTTGCAATGTCGTTTATCTGCTCCATATCCGCAGGCTGTCCTGAATAATCAACAGGAAGGAGCACTTTAGTGGAAAGAGTAATCTTTTCTTCAATCTTCGATGGGTCAATGTTCAACGTGCATGCCTCGACATCAGAAAAGATCGGGTTTGCTGCTTGATACAGGACAGCGTTTGCGGTTGCCGCAAAGGTCAACGGAGTAGTAATCGCCTCATCTCCTGACTTCAAACCTGCTGCGAACGCTGCTGCATGGAGCGCTGCCGTCCCTGAACTGAGAGCGATGGCATACTTTACTCCAATGTAATTTGCGACAGTTTGCTCAAATTCAGCTACCTTAGGGCCGGTAGTTAGCCAATCAGAGCGTAGCGTCTGAGTTACCGATGCAATGTCTTGTTCGTCGATATTTTGGTGTCCGTATGGCAGTAGTGTTCTTCGGACGGGATCTCCGCCGTCTATGGCAAGCCTCATGGTCTTGACCTCTCGACCATCTTTGACAGGGCCAATCGAAATGGATTCCTATCTGGGCTCTTGAAACGAAAAACCTCTTTGCGTTCAGGGTGGATCGGGTTTCTGTTTGACCTTTCGGTTAATTGCCAACCAATCAGCATGTTTCCTCAGAGCCCCAATAACCTCCAACCAAGAGAACCTATCATGGCCAAAGTATTCGTAGATCCGTCTAACGAACTCGACATCTTCCCTCGTGTCCACAGTCCATCGCATTGACGAGTAGTCCGTGTCATTAGCTATGCCGCGAGTAGTAAAGAGTTCTGGATGGCGGTAAATGTATAGGGTAACGTGCTCCCGCCAGTTGGGGTTTTTGTCAGCTCTCCAGGCCTTTTCCAAAGCACTGAACTGCATCACCTCAACATCCAATCCTAATGGAAAAGTTCGAGTGGGCATGTTGTTGCTGACGAAATCAAGGTTCGGTTGTCCTTCCAGGAATGACTGAACGACCCTATCTACAACCTCGGGATCTGTTAATGGGCAGTCCGATGTGATGCGAACAATGTCATCTGGGCCATAGACGCTTGCAGCCTGGTAGTATCTGTCCAGCACATCATCTTCGGAGCCCCGAAAACAAGACCATGACTTTTCCTTGCACAATGCTTCGATTAAATCATCGCGAGAGTTGGTTGTAGTCGCGACGACAACATCACGAATTAGTTTCGCTCTTCCTGTTCTCGTCACGACGCGCTCTAGCATCGTTCTTCCGGCGACATCCATCAGAACCTTACCGGGAAGCCGCGTGGAGCCCATACGTGCTTGAACAATCACAATGGCCATTGATTCCGCCGTAGAATGGCAGATAGAGCGCGAAATCAATCATATAAGTTCTGCCAGTCATTGGTCGCCGGAAATCTAGGTGTATCTTGCGTAGATATGAAGCAGTGGGATCTTCCGCCTTCGGACGGATCCTTACGAAACGGGACATGTTTCAGAGAAAGAGCGGAGGGTAGGTTCAAGTGCTTCTGAGGACCATTGGGTATTTGGTGGGTTCTTCAGGAGCGGGAACACCTTCCGAAAATACAGCGTTGCCAGTATTCCAAAACGAGGAATAAGAGCTGAAGAATTTCCTAAGCGTACATCCCAAGTGATCGCCCTCGCGGGTGATTCCGCAGGATTATTGATCAAGGATTTGAAAGGCCAAAAATACCGGTCAGCCTGAGAAGGCATGGCCTATGAGGCCTCTTTGTTCTCTCCGGGCTTCGATGCCTGCCACACGACTCAAAGAAGTTAGGGAACGAGATCTTCTTTCCTTAACAAGTCCGCGAGTTCTCTAACGGTCATTCGTTCAGCTGCCTCGCTTGAATACCTTTTCAGGCCGGTCAATATTGGACCATATATGAAACCGTCCTTTTCATCTCCATTGCAAATAACATAACCATGTGAGGTTGAATAGGCAGCTCTGATCTCGTGCTCGTTGATAAGCATTTCATGATCCTTCTCACCAACCCTGGCGCCAGTGACTCTCGTCTGTATGTGAGTTTTGGGTAGCAGAGAAGCGAATGCCTCGGCCAAGTCTCTAACCAGATACGACTTCAGTTTCGGTATGAAGATTTCCGAACCCCGTGCGAGGCTTAGGCTTGAGAAAATGAACTCAACAGCTTGATTGATTGTGATCGAGAAACGTGTCATGTCAGGATTAGTCATCATGATTTCTTGACCGTTCTTAACGCGCTCCAGCCATACAGGTATTACTGATTCTGCTGAACCCAAAACGTTACCATATCTCACGCATGTGAAAATCGTCTTTCGGCTTCCCTTGTAACGATTCGCCGCAACGAAGAGGCGCTCCATACATAATTTAGTCGCACCGTAGAGATTAAGCGGTGAACACGCCTTATCGGTGCTTACGCCTACTGCAATCTCGGGAACCGTGTCTAAGCAGGCCTCGATAAAATTCTGAGATCCCATGACGTTTGTTTTGATTGTCTCGAATGGGTTGTACTCACAGCTAGGAATGATCTTCAGGGCGGCGCAGTGAAATGCAACATCGCATCCTTCAAGCCCGCGCCTAATACGTGAATAGTCCCTAACATCGCCCACAAAAAACCGAAGTCTAGAATCAGTTTGACGCCGCTCGAGTTCGGCTAGTTTTGCTTGATTGTTGTCGAAAACTACAATGCGCCTAGCCTCTGTCAAAAGCAACCGGCTGACAAGTGATGTCCCAAGACTTCCGCACCCACCCGATATGAAAATCGACTTCCCATTGAAGCTATACATGAACTCATCAATGGCGAGTTTTCCTAGAAAAAGCTGAGGGTTCGGGCACCGAACGTGAACCGGAACGCTATCAGCGTGGAGCGATGGTTATTACCAGCGACCTGCACATTGCGGGCTAAAACCACCGGATAAGTCGAAAATGAGCGACCAGCAAGCTCTCGAATGGATGCGGATCTTCGGGCAGCAGTATACAAGGAGGAATCCTTCAACTCCTCAAGAAGTAGACGTGATATACAGCGAAAGGTACGGCATTTCAAGAAGCGAACTTAACGAGAAATTCGTGGGACGAATCAATAGATCTGCGAGCGTAGTGGAAGTTGGAGCCAACGTAGGCAACCAACTTGCCTTGCTGAAGGAAATGGGGTTCAATTCCCTCCACGGTGTTGACCTCCAGCTTTTTGCTATCGAAGTCTCAAACCGTAGAAGAGACATCGAGATGGTCCAAGGCTCCGCGTTGGACATACCTTTCAAAGACTCAGCTTTTGATCTTGTCTTCACATCTGGATTACTTATCCATATTCACCCGCTCAATATAGCTCGTGTCATGAACGAGCTGCATAGATGCGCTCGCGAGTATATTTGGGGGTTTGAATACTACGCCAAAGAATACACAGAGGTCCAATATCGCGGTCAGGCAAACATGCTCTGGAAAACAGATTTTTCGAAACTCTTCCTCAATGCATTTTCTGACCTTGACCTTGTCAAAGAGGAACGGTTAACGTATCTCGATAGTGACCCCATCGACGCGATGTTCCTGTTACGAAAACGTAGCTAAATCCTCGGACAGACTAGAGGATCCAGACCTATGACGAACCGAAATATCATTCTCAATGAGAGCGTCAAGTTGGACCACGCCGGGAGCGGATCAATTCTCTCACTCGCGTTTCGTCCGAGAGTCCCTCTGATCAACGCTACACCGATTCGAGTGTACTACGCACAGTCGAAAGACGCCTCACATGCGCCTCGATCCTTCGAGCGCGAAGAGGCGATTTGGAAATCAAGAGTGTCCGATGGGAACTGTGTAACAACAATCGAACTGCTCAATCGTCTTCAAAGTGCGCCTGTGGAAGGAACGAGGCTCATCGAGTTCGTTCAGTGTGATGGCGTGTCAATGTGGCAGTTTCTTCCTTCTTATTTTTGGTTGCAGTTCTTTCTGGCCGTCCAATTAATCGACATTGTGAAGCGCATAGTTGACGATGTGAATCCGGGAAAAATCAGAGTCTTTCCGAATGACGACCCCACGTGGCCAATCTGGCACGGAGTAGTACGTGCGGTTGCGACTACTCGCGGGATACCGGAAGTAGTAGTTCACCAGACATCCATCTCCGGGTTCGTACTCTTTCTGAAGAATTCACTTCGTGAGATTGGTATGAAGGGATTGGCGAGACGCGTTGCCAGACGATCAAAGTCCAAAAGGACCTCTCTGTTCTCCGAACAATCCAGCCACGAATCGACAAATGCGCAGCCTCCGTCAAGGAAGATACTCTTCCTTACTCTGGGTAAGAGACATTGGGTTTCTGTTCCTGGAGAAGTTGACAAGCGATATGACGAACAAATGTACCCATTGCTGCCCGCCCTTCGAAATGCGGGTTGGGGCAAGTTCGTGATGGTTGACTGTCTTAATCTCTCCATGACGGAATTGGTGAAACGCATGCATGACGGGGAGGCCGGAGTTAGTTGGCGCAACTTCGCATACTACAAAGACAATCGGATCATTGCAAATAAAACCACGACTTTTGCCCGCATGTGGAAGGTACTGCAGCGCGACGCAGAGTTCATCAGAGATTTCCAATATGAGGGCGTCCCATTAATGCCTGCTTTGCGGCGTTTTCTTGAAAATGCCTTCCTAAACCTACTCCCTGAGTGTGCAGAAATGCTAGCGACAGCTGCTCGGATGCTTGAAGAAGAGCGTCCCGATGCCGTTATTGCCACTTACGAGAGTGGCCCCTGGGAGAGAGCAGTGATCGTTCAGGCAGCGCGCATGTCCATACCAACGATTGGTCTTCAACATGGCATGATATTCGACAATCACTCGGACTACATGCATCTCAACATAACCACTGACCCGAGTAACTCAGGGTTCGTGGTGCCAAGTGTGACATGTGTTTGGGGACCGTTCTGGAAAGAGGTGCTTACCAAGTCTGGCCACTATCCAGACGAATCAGTTGTCGTCACTGGTGACTGGCGCTATGATTTTCTATCGAAACTGGACGGCGGAGCCTTTGCGCACAGGGTCAGAAGGAACCATGGTGTTCACGTCAAGCAAAAGGTTGTCCTCATCTTGTCATCGGGAATGGGAACTGTGGACTATCTTCGAACCTGCATTTCTCTGATAAGAGACCGGAAGGAGTTGTCACCTATCATCAAACTCCACCCTGGCGTAGACAGACTTGGGCCAGTCGTCGACTTGCTCAAGGAGTTAGGTTACAGTCAAGATCTTGTGGTTTCTGGACAATTATTCAACGCAATTGCGGTTTCTGATTTAGTCATCAGCCAAGTGTCGACTGCAATTGGCGAGGCAGCACTGTTAGACAAACCCGTAATCTTGGTCAACTTCCAGAATGCAGATGGTGTGAAGGAATACGTTAAATCGGGAATTTGTCTCTACGCAACTGATAGCCATCAATTATCCGACGCAATCGAGCGTGCACTGTATGACAAAACCACCCGAACTCGTTTGGAAGTGGCGCGGAGAGACTTCGTTTCACGGCACTTCTTCAGGTTAGATGGCAGTTCAGCACAGCGCGTTGCACAAGTGCTTTTGGGATTGGTCCGAGGCAGAAACCCGCACAACCTTAACATTTGATGATTTCTTATTTGCTGAGGGGGAAGAACTCAAACGGGAGAATACTAGTTGGTTGCTTACTAAGATCTCAGCAATTCTCATGATGTGACCTCATACTCTTATTACGTCTTGGTCGTTAGTTCCGATGAACCCTCTTTGGCTTGGTGTATGTCTCTGCACGGAATATTGCATCTTTATCGGCATCTTCCATGACCTTTTCGTTATGCTTTCGAGATTCAACTTGACCAAATAGGTTGCCTTGAATGCATAGAACGCACCAGCGAACGTCGGGTCGAGGAGGGTGGTCGTTCTGAACGGTCCAAGCAGTCCCCATAAGCCTGCGGTATACCCAGATAAGTAATAGCAGTAATCACACCGTATGTCTGTTGCGAAGGTGAGAAGGAAGATCCACAGTTCGTCTGGGTGGAGTGCGAGGCACACACTAAGTAAAGGTGAGACCCAGATGAAATGCCATTGATTCCCTCCGTAGATCCCCGCGCCGAGCAATAGTGTGAGGATGGAGACGGTTGTTAGATGCACGAGGCTAGCAGGCGTTTTCCAGTAGCGTAGGACGAAGTAGAATTGTATGGCTAGGAGTACGGGCGCTAATCTGGCAACTCCACCTAGTATGTTCGGACCCAGATGATCTAGCAACCAGCTCTCCCGCAGAGGTACATTAGCAACTGTAGCTAGCGTCGCGCCTGTCGCAGTGTACACGGCTACAAGCGAAACGATTAATGGCAGAAGGAATCCCGCTAGCATGATGCAATACGTGCGTAACCCCTTGGTCTTCGCTAGGGGAAAGAAGAATGGGACGGTTACAGCGGGAAACATGCGGTAGCAGGCTTGCCAGTGATGTGCCAAGCCCGCAGGGAAACCACTTTCTGAACTGGTCTACTCGCTCCGATTTCCCGTGAAGACTGCACGACTTCAGAACCGCTGTAGGCCGCCGCAGTTGTGCGGCGATCGCCCGAACATGCATGCATAGTCTATGATTTGAGACTTGATCACTCCCTTGCGCCGTACACATTACTCGCAGAACGACATTCTTATCGAGACGAGGAAGCTTATCCTCATGAGGGACCCACAATAGAGCCAGGTTCAGATGAATGATCGTTTGTCTAAGGTAAGCATCATTCTTCCAACATGCAACGGCGCCAGGTACGTACGTCGATCCATCGACAGCTGCCTGAGACAAACCCACAGAAACATTGAGCTCATAGTCGTGGACGACGGCTCCACAGACGACACTCCGGAAATCGTGTCCTCCATTCGGGATCGAAGGGCCTCGTATGTCAAGCATGACACGAATCGCGGCCTTCCGCTGGCGCTGAACACAGGGTTCGCGAAGGCGACCGGCGACTATTTGACTTGGACTTCCGACGACAATTTCTATGCTGAGCATGCGCTGCAACACATGTTATCGTTCCTCGAAAGCAACAGCCGAGAATTCGTCTATGCTGACTTCTACAGGTTCACTCACGACGACCTGTCCGACTTGGAACGCGTGAAACTGCCGGACGACCTGTCATTGCAGGAGGAGAACCATGTCGGCCCGTGTTTCCTCTATTCGAGACGCGTGAAGGATGTTGTGGGCGACTATGATCAGGACACGGCTGAGTCGGAGGATTACGACTACTGGAT
>Ga0315281_10008251_pt1 | contig 14566 bp, 14 predicted proteins | sample YL17G07_0_MG_FD_204540 | JGI IMG/M metagenome (GOLD analysis project Ga0315281, IMG submission 204540) | Sediment microbial communities from Yellowstone Lake, YNP, Wyoming, USA - YL17G07_0 | ecosystem: Environmental > Aquatic > Freshwater > Lake > Sediment | place: USA: Wyoming | collected...
CCATCCTCAAGGTGCACACCTTTCCTGATCTTCTCGATATCCTGCTGCCCAGCACTGGTTTCCAAACTCACGTGGTACGATTTCTCGATCTCGTGCGAGGGATGCATGAGCCGATGCGCAAGTTCTCCATCGTTGGTGAATAATAAAACGCCGGTGGTATTGCGATCGAGCCGACCGACCGGGAAAATGCGCTCGCGGGTTTGAACAAGGTCGTAGACCGTCTTGCGATTTTTTTCATCCTTCGCCGTCGTGATATAGTCTTTCGGTTTATTCAAAACGATATAGACGAGCGATTCTTCGATGGAAATGACTTTGTCGTTAATTGCTACGCGGTCGGTGGAAGGCGAGACTTTCGTGGATAAATCGGTAACAACTTTCTTGTTGACTGTTACTTCTCCATTCAGAATCAATTCTTCTGCTTTTCGACGTGAGGCAATGCCCGCCATCGCGATGAAGCGGTTTAACCGAACAACTTGCGGAAGAACGTTTTTACTTTTGTCTTCCACTTGCTCCATCCTTTCTGCGTGTCGTGTTCTTCTGTAAGGTGCGTCTCGGGGAACGATTGAGCCGTAGCGATTGAACGAAATGTCTGCTGATCAGAAGCAGATTCCTGTGCGCTGCGGATAATTTCAGGCTCGGAGGAATCGAGCGATTCATCGTCTGGGGGCGCCGAATCATCCCGAATTTCGGAGAGCGCCTCTGCAGCCCCCGCTGTTGCTCCTATCGATGAGTCACTCTGGATCTCCGATCGAAGTAGCGGTTCATCGAGTTGCTGTGGAGCTTCATCGAGTGATTCAGACTGTACATTTGCAGACTCCAGCACGGGTAGTTGAGATGCTTCACTCTCTCTAGCATTGCTCTCAACAGTAGTCTCATTCCCGATCTCGGCCTCATCCTTCGCCTCAATCTCAATCTTATTCTCGATCTTAGCCTCGTCATCAATTTGAGCCGGTGGCCGTGAAGGAATCACTTTTTCAACTACAGTCTTGCCGACATCTTCGCCGAGCGGTTCCTGCAGTTTTGATTTCTTTCGAGGAATGTGAGGTGCGCGCGAATTCGGGTCGAGCTTCTCCTCCATCTTGCCCTTGAATTCGATCTCCTGCTGATCGGCAAGCATTCTCTTTTCGACTTCGAGCTCAGTTTCACCCAGAAGTTCTTCGATTTCGCGCGGCTTAGGCAAGTCGGTAATCTCGTTCAACCCAAAGTGCTTCAGAAAATCGGGTGTTGTGCCGTACAACAATGGCCGACCCGGACTGTGAGCGCGTCCGACAATTGTCGCAAGGTTCTTCTCCAATAGAGTCTTCATAATGTAATCGGCATTCACTCCACGGATAAACTCCACCGCAGACTTGGTGATCGGCTGTTTATACGCTATGATGGCGAGCGTTTCCACGGCTGTTTGGGAGAGCTTGCGACGCGCCTTTTCTTTGAAAAGCTTCCCTACCCATGTGGCAAATTTCTTATCAGTTGAATAGACATATCCACCCGCTATCTGCTGAATTCTGTACGCACGGTTTGAATCTGCGTATTCCGCATTGAGCGCCTCGATAATTGCACGAATTTCCTCATTTGTGGCCGTTGTTTTCTCGTTTTCGGGCACATCGCGGTTGACGTCGTCAAAAACAACGCGGAGCATTGGAAGGGTCACCGGTTCATCCGAAGCGAATAACAAGGCTTCGATGATCTGCTTCACGTGCGACGAAACAGCAACTGCCGTCGCACGTTCATTCGGCGCTTCAATGTTCAGCTCTTCGCTCATGCGAAAACCTCCGTTGGTAGTTTGACGATGACCATTTCACCGTACGGGTCAACCTGACGCACGCCTATCTGTTTCTGTTTGATTAATTCCAGCAATGCGATGAACGTAACAACAATGCGAATCTTTTCCACCATAGAAGAAACCATCTGAAAAAATGTTGCCTCCGATTTCTCTTTGAAGAAGTTCAAGATGTAGTCTATTTGCTCGTCGATTGTCACGCTGAGCTTGTTAATTTCGTGGACGTGCTTGCGTGGCATCCTATCTACGACGAACTTGAACGCGGCGATCAAATCGAACAACGATACGTCGCGCAAGAGATTTTCCTCGCTTGGATCCTCTACGATCTTCGGATCGTTGGTAAAATTTCTCCGGTAATATACTTTGCTCTGCTCATTGCTCATTCGCTGCATCTGTTCGGCCATCTCCTTGTATCGCTTATAGTCCAACAGCCGGCGGACGAGTTCTGCGCGCGGGTCAAGTTCTTCATCTCCTACACCCTCCCGCGGCAACAGCAACTGCACTTTAATCTGCATGAGTTCCGCGGCCGTGACAATAAACTCACCTGCGATGTCGAGATCTAATTCCTGCAAGTACTGCAAATACTCGAGGAAGTCTTTCGTGATCTTCGCAATCGGTATATCGTAAATATCCAGCTCGTCTCTTTTGATAAAGAATAGGAGAAGATCGAGAGGCCCTTCAAAGTCTGATAGCTTAATACGGTACATTTCTTATCCCAGGGACATGGCTGAATGAACCTCCATCATTGTCTCCTCAGCTACTCTTCTCCCGCGAGATTCTCCGTCGGCTATGATGTCCTTCACTTCATCGAGATGAGATTCATAGTGCGCCCGTTTGTCACGCATCGGGGCAAGAGCATGAGCAATCTTCTCTCCGCAATTCTTTTTGCAGTCAACGCAACCCAGAGCACCCGACTCGCATCCGTTCCGTATCTCCGCCACTTCCTGCGCGTTAAATTTTTGATGATAGGTAAACACAAGACAGATATCGGGGTGGCCGCGATCACCCTTGCGAATTTTTTGGGGATCAGTGACTGCCGGCTTCAATTTCTTCTGAATTTCAATCGGTGAATCCGACAACAAAATTGTGTTGCCGGTCGATTTGCTCATCTTCTGATTTCCGTCTAGCCCCGGCAGCCGCGCAAATTTCGTCAGACGCGGTTCCGGTTCGGGAAAAATCACGCCGTACTGATTGTTGAAATGCCGTGCGATCTCGCGCGTGATTTCAATGTGCGGCACCTGATCTTCACCGACAGGAACAACATCGCCTTTGTACAACAAGATGTCGGATGATTGCAGCACCGGATATCCGAGATGTCCGTACGACATCGAGTCGATATTGAGGTCGCGTACCTGATCTTTCAGAGTCGGGTTGCGTTCCAGCCGCGCCGTTGTAATGAGCATCGAAAATAACAAATGTAGTTCAGCATGTTCCTTAATGCGCGATTGACGAAAAATCGGGCTCTTCGCCGGATCGATCCCGGCCGCGAGCCAATCAATCACCATGTCGATCGAATGTTGGTAGAGATTCTTCGTGTCCACATTCGTCGTGAGCGCATGATAATCTGCAATGAGATGGAAATTATTGAATTCATTTTGGAGCGCCACCCAATTTTCCAGCGCACCAACGAGATGGCCCAAATGAAGTTTTCCGGTGGGGCGCATCCCGCTTAATATTCTCTTCTTGGACGTCAATGAATTTTTCGAAACTCCTTCGGCGAAACTTAGTTCATGAACAGGTACGGTTTCCATCGTTCATCCATGTTGCCGACAAAGTGCTTGATGAACGTAACGTGATTGGGGCGGCTTGGCTTTCGCAACAGGGGCATGCGCGCCTCCTCCGGCGTTCGGTCTCCTTTGGCATTGTTGCACCGGACGCAGGCGCAGACCAAATTCTCCCAAGTATCTTCCCCGGTTCGTGAACGCGGCATCACATGGTCGACCGTCAACGGCAAATCACCTCTGCCGCAAAACTGACATCGATGGCCGTCACGACGCAGAATGTTTTTCCGCGATAGAATGATTTTCTTGTAGGGGACGCGAATGTAGACAGAAAGGCGCACTACGCTGGGAAAAGGCATCGCCATAGAGACGGATCGAAGAAGTTTGCCGGCATGGGCCTCAATCAACTCGGCCTTCCCAAGGAAAAGTAAAATAATAGCTTTCTTTACGTTGCAGACACTCATTGGCTCATAGTTCTGGTTGAGCACCAATACTTTGCTGTTCAACCGACCATGAATGCTCTTCGAAGTAAGTTTAGAACTGAAGACTGCCTCCTATTTCAACGTGGATAATTGAATTCTCACGAATATCGTTCTTATTTCCACAATCTCAATTAATTTCTCCCAGCCGACGCGTCCCTACGAACATTGAGCAGAGCTTCTCATCATACAGCGCGTGCGATGGATTGAGACTGTTGATCCTGACAAATCCTGACGAGTGGATAATCGATTCCTCATCGCCAAGAGAAATTCCGACGTGGGTAATCCGGTTCTTTCTGGCGCTGAAGAATACCAGATCTCCCTCCACAAATTTACCCGGATCTTTCCCCGCATCCTTACCGCATCTCCATTGCAGGGATGCATCACGCGGCAGTTCGATCCCGTGCATACGGAACACTGTTTGCGTCAATCCGGAGCAATCAAAACCCTTTGTCGATCTGCCACCCCACACATACGAGATACCCAAAAATTTTTTCGCCGTCGAGATAATTTCTTCCGATGACACATTTTTCCTCGTTCCATTCAAGCGGATCGCCCATGGAGAAGGCATCCAGGCCTCCGTTCCGTCCGGCAAACCTACCTGTAACCAGTTTTTCAACTTCTTGTTCGCAGGCAGATAAGTTCCCGCAAGGAACTCTCTCACGCACACCGAACTCCATTTCGGCTCTTCCCGCAAGCCGGAAATCAACTCCAGCGTCGTAACTTTCTTTTCTTTGGACCAACGCCGATATACCGTATCTGAGGCCGCCACAATCTGATTGCCCCCTACCCAACCTACATAGCCGTCAAGATGAAGACGGATTCGTATCCAATTATTTGACTCGACTTCAAGGATATCGGCGGTCTCGCCGATCAGAAATTGGGTTATCTGCTCACTTTTATGGGACGGCCCATGTCGTAATGGCGCGACACTTACATTGCAGATTGCAAATGCCTTCGATTTGTCAATCTGGCGAGTGAGAAGTCTTACTGTATAGATGACACTCGCACCAAGATCCGATTTGTGTTTTTCAAAGAACTCGTGAATCGCTCGAGCAACAAAGTCACTTGAGGCTTTAAATTCAATATGAAGAACTGTCCCCTTTTTCTTAGCCGTGAAATCAAGGACAACAAATCTCGTGTCGATGCCTGTTGATCTCTTTATTTTCTCAATGAGATCTCGGACAACGCCTTCAATCTCAGTCAATTGATATCCATCTTTCTAGGGATACTTCAACTACAGCGTACAGTGGAAGAAAATATAGCAATCTCGGGTGGGATTGTCAAGAAAAGGGGTATGTTTGTGGAGGAAGTGAGAACTCTCCGGATTCAGCGTTTTTTCTCTTTTTTGTAGCGCTTTTTGATCTCCGCCAGAGAGTCCCCGCCAAATTTCTGGAGAAACGCGCTAGCCAGCACGGGAGCGATAACTGCCTCTGCAATTACCGAGCATGCAGGAACAGCGCAAACATCGGAACGCTCGTACCGCGATGGTACCGCTTTCATCGATTTCAAGTCTATCGACCGGAGCGGCTTTGCAAGTGTCGAAATTGGTTTCATTGCGCCGCGGAGGACTATCATCTCACCCGTGGTGATGCCCCCTTCAAGTCCGCCAGCTCTGTTAGTCGGACGAATAATGTTCTTGTTTCTTCCAAGCCGGATTTCGTCGTGAACTTCGGAGCCGAACATCGTAGCATTTGCGAAGGCGTTTCCGATTTCAACTCCTTTCACCGCATGTATCGAGACAATAGCCTGAGCCAATTGGCCGTCAAGTTTTCTGTCGTATTCGACATAACTTCCGAGCCCCGTCGGCGCCCCCGTAACGATAACTTCGAAGACTCCTCCAAGCGAATCTCCCTTTTTCTTTGCAGACTTGATCGCGCCGATTGCCTTCTGCTCAATCTGCTTGTCCAAAATCCTCACAGCCGATACGTCTGCTTTTTCGGCCACTTTGTACGCGCCGCACGATGCTACCGTCAGTTTCTTGATGAGCTTATCGATGCCCCTACGATCCCGCACCTCAGCCGTGCCGATGCTGAGCACATGACTTCCAATGAAGATGCCGAATGTCTCGAGGAACTTTCGGACGATGGTGCAGCAGGCAACCCTCATCGCAGTCTCGCGTGCGCTCGCGCGGTCGATGACATTGCGGAGATCATCAAAACCGTACTTGATTGCCCCAACCAAGTCCGCATGACCCGGACGTGGTGTTGAAATTTTGTCAATACCTCTCCCGCTTCCTTCTACGGCCATTCTATCAGACCAATGAACCCAATCCTTGTTTCGAACAACGAGGGAAATGGGAGAGCCAAGAGTCTTTCCAAACCGAACCCCAGAGAGAATCTCGACTTGATCCGATTCAATCTTCATTCTCCCGCCCCTGCCGTAGCCTTGCTGACGCCGCCAGAGTTGATGGTTGATGTATTCAGATGAGATTTCTATCCCGGCTGGAAGCCCCTCTACAATGCCCACTAAAGCTTGCCCATGCGATTCACCCGATGTAAAATAGCGTATCACTCCTGATTACCTTTCGCTTATTCGATAATTAATCGCCTGCCGTTACCCTCAGAAAATGGCCACTTCCTCTTACAATATACAAAAAAAGTCCCTGTAAAACATCACAGGGACTCTTTAGAATAATTACAAGGGAACTAAGTTAATCCTTCGGAATCTGTACCGCGATAAAACGTGAAGTGCCGTTGGCACCTTTTACACGGAGCATGAGCGCGTCACCCGCCCTTTTCGACTTCACTATCTTCTCGAATTCAGGAACGGATGTAATTTCTTTTCTATCCGCTTCCACGATAATATCTCCTTCTTGTATCTGGCGATTGTCCGCCTCGCTGTACCGCTTCACTTTTGAAACCATGATTTCGCTTTCAACTTTTCGATCTTTCTTCACCTTTGCTTCCGCCTTTGCTACGGTGAATCCGAGCGCGTCAAATTGAACAGGCTTTGACGCTTTCTCCTCCGAGATTTCGTCTTGATCCTGGCTATCTTCGACATTGGAAGCAACCGAAGACTTGTCGGCACGGGGTTTTAGCTTCACAGATTTCTCGATCGCCTTCCGATCGCGCCAGATTTGCAGCGTCACTTTCTCACCAGGATGTCTGCCGGCAATAAGCGATTGAAGTTCGTTCGGAGCCTTCACACTCTTGCCGTCCACGAAAAGAATAATATCACCTTCCTTGATGCCTGCATCCTTTGCCGCGCCTCCTTCAACCAGATCCTGCACCATTACTCCCTCTGCTTTCTCCAATCCTGCGGCCTTCGCAACCGTTGCATCGACCGACGAGATGGAAACGCCGATGTAGCCCCGTTCAACTTTACCGTGAAGAATCAAATCCTCGGCAACGGTCCTTGCCAGATTAATCGGAATCGCAAAGCCGTATCCCTGATAGCGAGCATTTGTTGTTGCGATCGCGGTGTTAATGCCGATGACTTCTCCATAAATATTCACAAGCGCTCCGCCGCTATTGCCCGGGTTGATTGCAGCGTCAGTCTGAATGAAATTCTCGACGCCGTACGTGTCGCCTATGATCTGAATATTCCTTCCGAGATAACTAACGATGCCGGCAGTAACTGTAGAGGTAAGCGCGAGCGGATTTCCGATTGCGATCGCCCATTGACCGACCTGCACGTCGTCCGAGTTGCCGAGCATTGCTGCTGGAAGATCCTTCGCATCGATTCTGATGACGCCAATGTCTGTCAACGGATCCGTTCCGACAAGTTTTGCTTTGAATCTCCGAGTATCGCTCAACACTACTTCGATGCCGTGCTCATCAGCATCCTGCACAACGTGGTTGTTCGTGAGTATGTAACCATCGGAAGTTACGATTACCCCGGAACCCGCTCCTTGTGTTTGTTGATCTTCTTCCGGCATTCTGAATTTGAAATCGGGGAAAAAATGAAAGAACTCGTTCCCTTGTCCCTTTTTTGCTTTGGTCGTGACGATTATCGAGACGACCGGAGGCGTGGCCTCCTTGGCGACATTGACAAATGCTTCATTCAACGTTTTCAGTTCGGCACTCGCCTTCGACGGAATTCGATCGGCCCCAAGCTTCACTGATTTATTTTGAGCAAGCCCGATGTCCACCCCATCAAAGTTGGAGACCAATATGGCCCCGAAAATTATTCCGATCACGATCAGGAAAAATGCTGCAAAAACGGATTTTCTCATATTAACACAACCTCCTCAAAAAGAATTATAATTGGATTATACATTTGTAAACAATGAAAGCGATCGTAACGTTCGCACGCCTTCAATATGATATTTCAAGTACGTTTGCAGCAGCGCGAGCAGTTCGCTCTGCATTGAGCGGGAGATCGGCTTTTCGGAAACCGATTTGATCGGTGTAGTGCTCAACCTGCTCAGCAACTGCAATATCCCGTTCGATACTTTCACTCCCCCCAAGTTTCGTTCCTTATGACAATCCGAGCATACGGCAGAACCGCTTGCCAACAAGATATACGCAGATGCCCTTGCCTGTTCGTCGAGGAGGCTTCGCCCGCATCGCGCGCAATGCTGGATGTTGAGTCTGTAACCAAAGATTTCTGCCATTTTTAATTCAAATGCGAAAAAAATATTTTCAGGATTCTTATCCGACTCGTCAACTGCGCGCAAGGATTCCAGCAGGAGCGCGTACATAGGCTGGTTTTCCTCCTCGTCGTGCATCACCATATTCACAAGCTCTATCATCGCCAGGCCAATGGCCATCTTCCCACCGTCATCGTTGAGTCCCAAAAACGGTGAGGCAATCTCACATTTGGAAAGGAGATGCAAATCGCGATGCTCTTTCTTATACATCACGACCGATGAATGCACCATCGGTTCAAGCGAGGCGCCGAATTTGTTTCTTGAGGCTCTTGCTCCTTTCGCCATCACTCGGATTTTTCCGTACTTCCTTGAATAGAGCGTGACAATCTTGCTCGTATCGCCGTATTTCATCGATCGAAGCACAATGGCGTCTGTAGAGACAATCATACGGCATCCTCACTTCCTCTTCTCTGCGCCCATCGAATTGAATCGAAAAACGGCGGCCGCAAAATCCCACGCTCTGTAACGATTGCTGTGATAAGGGGATGCGGCGTCACATCGAAGGCTGGTGAATAGACATTTGTACCCTCAGGAGCCGTCCGACGTCCAAATCCCTCGGTGACCTCAATAGGATCCCGCTCTTCGATCGGAATCAAACCGCCGTGCTCCGCTCCCGGATCAATAGTCGAGGTCGGGGCTGCGACATAGAACGGCACGCCATGTTCTTTTGCGATTATTGCGACATTGTATGTCCCGACCTTGTTCACTACATCACCGTTGGCCGCAATTCTATCTGCGCCGACTACCACGAGGTCGATCTTCTTTCTCGCCATAACGAACGCGGCAGCGTTGTCGGTAATGAGTGTAACGGGAATTCCTTTTTTCTGTAATTCCCACGTCGTCAGCCGCGCGCCTTGAAGAAGCGGGCGCGTCTCATCAACATAGACGGATATTTTCTTGCCCTGTTCGAACGCCGCGGTGATAATCGACTGCGCCGTACCCTCACCACCGGTTGCGAGTGCGCCGGTGTTGCAATGAGTGAGAATTACCGCCGGATCGGGTACAACTTCCGCCCCGTACAGCCCAATAGCGGTGCACATTTCCCTATCTTCCCGATGAATGGCGAGTGCCTCATCGAGCAGCATTCGTCGAATCTGCGTGACACTCTCTTGTTTATTTAGACGGCAGACCGAGCGCATTCGTTCCAGCGCCCAGAATAAATTCCTCGCCGTCGGCCGAGTAAGTGCAATCTGCGATGCACTGCGGTCGACAGCATCGGAAAGATCCTTGAGGGTTGCTGTGTGAATATGTTGAGTGGCGAGCACGATACCATATGCTGCTGCGACACCCAAGGCGGGAGCTCCGCGGATCTTCAACGTTCGAATCGCATCCGAAAGTATTGCGAGGTCATCGGTCTCAATGGAGATTTCTTCGGTGGGAAGTTTTGTCTGGTCGATGAATCGGACTTTGCCGCCAATCCACTCAATGCTTTTCATCTGGGAAGAAGTAGGTCAGAATTTCACCAGATCCCTGAAGGAGCGGAACCGGTCTTGAATTTTCAAGTACGTCAATTCGCGCAAACCATCGACGCCGAACTTTTCTACACAGAACGACGCCATAGCGCTGCCATAGACCACCGCTTTTTTCAGATTCTCATCAGAAATGTCGTCGCTTTTTTCCAGCCACCCCATAAATCCTCCGGCGAACGTGTCTCCTGCACCTGTTGGGTCATAGATATCTTCCATCGGATAAGCAGGTGCAGAGAATATCGTGCCTTCGGTGATGAGCAGCGCACCGTGTTCCCCTTTCTTGATGATGATAATTTTCGGTCCCATGCCGATCACTTTCTTGCCCGCCCGAATGAGATTCGGTTCCTGCGTGAGGAGCCTTGCTTCGGACTCATTAATGATAAGGACATCAAAATGCTTCATTGTCTTCATCAACTCCTCGCGCTTTCCCTCGATCCAAAAATTCATTGTGTCTCCGACGATGAGCTTCGGTTTCTCAATCTGCTCAAGTACTTTTCGCTGGAGGATGGGATCGATGTTTCCAAGACATACGTATTTACTCTTTCTGTAAACCTCCGGGATCTTAGGGTCGAATTTTTCGAATACATTGAGCTGCGTGAAGAGGGTATCGCGCATATTCAGGTCATAGTGGTACTTACCCGACCATCGGAATGTCTTGCCATTCTGAATTGTCTGCAGTCCTTCCAACTCAATATTGTGCTCCTCGAGAAATGTAATGGCAGATTTCGGAAAATCGCCGCCGACGACGCCGACCAACCGAACCGGCGATGCAAAATAGCTCGCCGCTGTGGAGATATACACGGCAGATCCGCCAAGTGTTTCTTTTACTTTTCCAAACGGTGTCTCGATTGTATCGAGTGCAAGCGAACCGACGACTAATAAACTCACAGGCAACTCCTTTTAGGGTAATGAAGATGCGTGAAAAAAGACCAACAGTATGATCGTCGCGCTCCGAGAGAATTCCTCGGCACGCAGAGCTGAAAGGTTATAACTGGGAAAAAACCTGACATCGGCCATCCAAGAACAGGATAGTATAAGAAAATAATATCATATCACCAAAGGTCTATTGGAATATCAGTCAGGAACGATGCCAGTCTACCCTGTACAATATACTCATGAACAATGTTTAATGCTTGGACTTGCCCTGGCCACACCAGTAGCTGTTTCGCCCGCTCCAACGAGCACCACTCATATTGGTAATGCTCTTTCGACAAGAGAGGTTGTGAGCCGGCTGTGACTTCTGCCGAGAATACCGCCGAGATGTGAACGACGTCCCTCTTCGGATTGAGAAAGGTGTTCATATGCGGGACGAGCCAGAATTTCTGCGGCACGAACCCCGTTTCTTCCTTCAGCTCCCGAAGAGATGCCTTCAGCGCAGTTTCATTCCCTTCGATAGAGCCGCTTACGATCTGCCACGTATCGGGATAGATTCTATCCGATTTTGAGCGCCTCAAAAGAAGATACATCGGTGCGTTGTTTGAGTAACAAAACACACATACTTCGACGATGCTGCACTCAAGCGTCGGCATCAGGAGACACTCTTCCGTAATTGAGAAATTTCGTTCGATGTCAAGGTCCGAGATGCGCCGGCGGGAAGGGAGCCCAGGCGCAGCGGTCCGATCGAAACGCGCCGAAGTGATACCACCGGATGGCCAACTGATTCGAACATTTTTCTGACTTGCCGGTTTTTTCCTTGAACGATGGTAATGTCGCACTCCGTGTTTGCAGTGTTACGTGCCACGTTCGACACAGTCGCGGGGAGCGTCGTAAACCCATCCTCAATTGTTATTCCGTCGCAAAGAGCGCGGATCGCTTCTTCACCGATCAGTCCCTCCCCAACCACATGGTACGTCTTCGGGATTTTTGAATCCGGATTTGTCAGGCGTTCGCCCAATTGGGAATCATTTGTAAACAGAAGCGCTCCAGAGGTCTCTTTATCCAACCTGCCGACGGGAAAAATAAACGTTTCATGCTTACCGAGCAGGTCGAATACTGTCTTTCTTCCTCGTTCGTCCGATCTCGTCGTGACTACACCCGCCGGCTTATTCATCAAAATGTAGACAAATTCTTTTTTGGCCGAGAGCGAACGAGCGTCGACACTAATCTTGTCGCGGACCGGGTCGACGCGAAACGCCGGATTCATGACAATTCTGCTGTTAACGAAAACCTTCTTCTCGATGATCAGATGCTCCGCCTGTTTCCGGGAACAATATCCTAGTTTTGAAAGAGCGCGGGACAAACTGACAACACGCTTCGGCTTCTCCACGATGCTAAAATCCCTTGTGGATGTTCTCCACGAGTCGTAGCGGCGTAATCGCGAAGTCGGCGAAATAATCTTTCCATCGGTCAGAGATATTTTCCTCTTCGAGCATTGTAATTTGGTCGCGAGACACCGGAAAGAATTTGAATCCGCCGAGCATCGACGCCATCAGCTTCATGGCAAACATCGGTTGATGAATTTTGACCTTATGTTTCCGCACCACATAGGCTACCATGTCGAGCAACTCATCGTACGTGTAGCGATCCGGTCCCGCAACATCGTACCGCTTTGCGATGGACAATTCGCTCGTGAGAGCTTTCACAAATCCTTCGGAGACATTCTGGATCGCGACGGGCTGAAATCGATACTTGCCGTCGCCGAGGACTGGAACGACAAACGGCGCGATGACCAAAAGGTCGCCCAGGACGCTCATAAAATTCGCGAATCCCTCTTTTTCGTTCCCAAACATCAACGAGGGACGAAAAATCGTCCATCGTAATCCGGAAGCTATAAGATATTCCTCCGCACGAAATTTTGTTTCCTGATATTTTGGCCTTGCTCCTTCGCAGACGCCGAGGGCGCTCATCTGGATAAATCGGGTCACGCCCGCAATTATTGCGGCGTCAACAAGAGATTTTGTTCCGAGAAAGTGCACTCCTTCAAACGTGATCCCTTTTCTCGGAAATTCCCGAAGCAAGCCTGGGAGGTTGATTACTGCCTCACACCCGTCAAGCGCAGCACGATAAGAAACAGAAGCTTGAACATCGCCAGTGATGATTGTGATCTTTCCCTGAACCTCTTCGGGAAGTTTCCCTTCAGATCCTTTCCGTACAATGGCTGAAACGGAATGGCCGGCCTTGATTAGATCACGGACAATCTGGCGTCCCACATATCCTGTTGCGCCAGCAATAAAAACTTTCACTGTCGCTTATGCTCCGCGGAGAATATAAAAAGAATTTGAGTAGACTTCAAACAGACTTCATCATTAGGTGGCGGTACGTTTTAAAAATAAAGTCATAGTGAGCGAGTGGCGGCAAGCCGCCGCGAGCCCCAAAGGGACAGGTCGAACTATGACCCTTCGACGCGCTCGCTACGCTCGCTTGCTCAGGGTGAATCATCATATCTAAATTTTTGAAAAGTAAGTTCGCACCACTACTTATTTTTGAATCGGTTTTGAATGCCGCACTGCCGCGCGGATCGCCTCAGCAGTTGCTTCAGCTCCCATCTCCGCGACCAGATCAATGGAAGCAATGGCGTCTCCAGCACTCAACGCGAACGTCGTATCGCCATCATAGGTAGTGTGCGAGGGAAGAATCGCGCGTGCCATTCCATCATGCGCTCGCTGTGCGACGCGATTGCAATCCACTTTGCTCAAACGCGCATTTGTGGCGACAACAACCAGCGTTGTGTTGGTGTTACGAAGGAGCAGTTTCTCATCCTGAAAGCTTTGCATTCTCCCCTGATTCCCCAAGAATTTGCCTTCGAGTTGGGCGCCGGCAACGATCGATCCATCAAGCGCAATAATGTCTCCGACTGCATTGACAACGGCCAGAGCTCCCACGCTCACCCCGCCAAATTTCATCGAAAATGATCCAACCCCTCCCATCATTGCAGTCGCCAAGCCGTTCCATTTCCCGACAGTCGCACCTGTGGCAGCTCCGACATTTCCGATCTCAAAATCCTTCGAAGCATACTTACAGGCGAGATAAGCGTTTTCGGCCGTGGGAAATACTCTGGAATCGCCAACATTCAGGTCAAATATTACCGCAGAGGGAACAATGGGCACGAGCGCCCAAGGAGTCTGATATCCGATGTTTCTTTCCACTAGATATTGCATGACGCCGTTTGCGGCTCCGAGACCGAATGCACTCCCGCCAGTCAGAAAGATAGCGTGCACTTCATGCACTTGTTTGTCCGGTGCGAGCAACGCAAGTTCCCGCGAACCAGGAGCACTTCCCCTGACATCACAACTCGCAATAGTTCTCGGTGGACAGAGAATCACGGTGCATCCCGTCTTAGCGTTGCGGTCTGTGTAGTGACCAACTGTTATTCCGAGAATATCTGTGATCATCATGATTGAAGGGGGAAGACGGAGAATTTTTATTTCTTCAGTTGGAACGACCGATGTGCAAGAAATACCCCGGCGGCAACACCCGCGTTCAAGGATTCCGCTTTGCCAAATTTTGGGATAGCGACATGCTCGTCGAGAATTCTGGAAATCTCCGGCGAAATTCCGCGTGCTTCATTGCCGATAACGAGCACAGAT
>Ga0315281_10008253_pt1 | contig 14564 bp, 12 predicted proteins | sample YL17G07_0_MG_FD_204540 | JGI IMG/M metagenome (GOLD analysis project Ga0315281, IMG submission 204540) | Sediment microbial communities from Yellowstone Lake, YNP, Wyoming, USA - YL17G07_0 | ecosystem: Environmental > Aquatic > Freshwater > Lake > Sediment | place: USA: Wyoming | collected...
GCCCGGCGAGGCCGCGGACGGCCGGCGCTACATCCCCCAGGCGATCGAGCGCGGCTGCGCCGCGGTACTCTGGGAGAGCGCGGGCTTCGCCTGGGACGATGGCTGGAAGGTGCCGAACGCCGGCCTCAAGGGCCTGAAATCGCGGGCGGGCTTCCTCGCGCACGCGTTCTACGGCCGTCCTTCGGATTCACTTTGGGTATGTGGCGTCACAGGCACCAACGGCAAGACCTCGTGCGCGCAGTGGCTCGCGCATGTCCTGTCTTTGAAAGAAATCAGGACAGGCGTGATCGGAACGCTGGGAAGCGGTTTTCCGGGTTCTCTTGCCGCGAATCCGAATACCACGCCCGACGCGCTCGAATTGCACCAAGCGCTTTCGGAAATGAAAAGCGCGGGCGCCGCCGCGGTTGCCATGGAGGTGTCCTCGCACGGCCTGGACCAGGGGCGCGTCAACGGCGTCGCCTTCGATTGCGCGCTGTTCACCAATCTCACGCACGACCATCTCGATTACCACGGCACCATGGCGGCTTACGCGGAGGCGAAAGCGCGCCTGTTCGACGCGCCGGGCCTTGCCGCGGCGGTGCTCAACCTGGACGATCCTTTCGGTGCGCAGCTCGCGAAACGCCTTGCGGGACGCAGCGTACGGACGATTGGTTATGGCATTTCTTCCTCCGGAAAATCTTCCGGGAATACGGAAGAGTTCATCTGCGCATTCGAACCGGATGCCGATTCCATTCGAATAAATTCAAGCTGGGGCGAGGCGACCGTCACGTTTTCGCAGCTCGGGCGGTTCAATGTCGCCAACGCGCTCGGCGTGCTGGGCTGTCTGGTGGCGAAGGGGATCGCGTTCGAAGAGGGCGCGAGGCTCCTCGCGACGCTGCCGCAGGTTGCCGGGCGCATGCAGCAAATCGGCGATCGCCCGCTGGTGGTGGTCGACTACGCGCATACGCCCGACGCGCTCGACAAGGTGCTTTCGGCGCTCAGGCCGCTGGCCCAGGCGCGCGGCGGGCGGCTGGTCGCGGTATTCGGCGCCGGAGGCGGGCGCGACCAGGCGAAGCGGCCGGTCATGGGCCGCGTGGCTTCCGCGCGCGCCGATCGGGTCGTGCTGACCTCGGACAATCCGCGCGGCGAGGATCCGCGGGCGATTGTCGAAGCGATCCGCGACGGCGTGTCCGGAGACTGCGTCGTCGAACTCGACCGGACCAAAGCCATCGACGCTGCCATTGGATCGGCGGCCGCCGCCGACGTCGTGCTGATCGCCGGCAAGGGTCACGAAGGTTTCCAGGAAATCGCCGGACAGCGGCTGCCGTTCTCGGACGCGGCAGCAGCCGGCGCAGCGCTCGGCCGCCGGGGGATTCGATGATGAACCTCGCCGAAGCCGCCGGCGCCATGGGCGCCCGCCTGGCGGGCGGCGGCGCAGAGGGGCGCGAGGCGATCCGCTTTCAGGGCGTCTCCACCGACACGCGCTCGGTCGGCAAGGGCCAGCTGTTCGTCGCCATCCGCGGCGAGTTCTTCGACGGCCATGATTTCCTCGCGATGGCGAAGGAGCGCGGCGCGGTCGCGGCACTGGTAGATGAAAAGCATGCCGGCAAAGCGCGTGTCAACGAGCGGCACGGGGCTGCCGCGTTTCCCCTGCTGGTGGCCGACGACACGCGGCGCGCGCTCGGGCGCCTGGGCAGGCACTGGCGGCTGCGCTTTGCGCCGGCGGTGATCGCGATCACCGGGTCGAACGGCAAAACCACTGCCAAGGAAATGCTGGCTTCGATCCTGCGCCGCCACGCCGGCGAGGGCGGGTCGCTCGCCACGCGCGGCAACCTTAACACCGACATCGGCGTGCCGATGACGCTGCTCGGCCTGCGCGCCAGCCATCGCTACTGCGCGATCGAACTGGGCATGAACCATCCGGGCGAAATCGCCCTGCTTGCGCAAATCGCACGGCCCACCGTCGCCCTGGTCAACAACGCGCAGCGCGAGCACCTGGAATTCATGCAGTCGGTCGAGGCGGTGGCGGCCGAGAATGCGAGCGTGTTCGACGCGCTGCCCGAAGATGGCATCGCGGTCCTGAATGCCGAAGATGCGATGGCGGGGGTGTTTCGGGAGAAAGCCGGCGCGCGCAAGCGCATCGAATTCGGCATCGACGCGCGCGACGTCTGCGGCCGCTATGCGCTGAAACCTCTGGAGAGCGAAATCGTCCTCAGGACGCCCTCGGGCGAGGCGCGCGCGAGGCTCGCGATACCCGGGCTGCACAACGTGCGCAATGCGCTCGCCGCGGCGGCCTGCGCGCATGCTGTCGGCGTTCCGGCCGCTGTCATCGGCGCCGGCCTCGCCGCGTTCCGGCCCTACGCCGGCCGGCTGCAGGTGAAGAAGACCGCCACCGGCGCGACCCTGATCGACGACAGCTACAACGCCAATCCGGATTCGGTTCGCGCCGCCATCGACGTGCTCGCCGCCTGCCCGGGCCCGACCGCGCTGGTGCTGGGCGACATGGGCGAGGTGGGCGAGCAGGGCCCCGAATTCCACGCCGAAGTTGGCAAGTACGCGAAGGAGAAGGGGATCAATGCTCTTCTGGCCTTTGGTTCTTCGTCCAGGGAAAGCGTCCTTGCGTTCGGAGAGGGCGCAAAGCACTTCGAGGACTGGAATGAAATTCTGTCCAGTCTGAAAAACACGAGAACAATCCTGGTAAAGGGCTCCCGATTCATGCGCATGGAGCGCGTCGTGGCCGCGCTGACCGGCGAGAAGGAAATGGCGCACTGATGCTGCTCGAACTCGCCCAATGGCTGGCGAAAGACGTGCGCCTGTTCAACGTCTTCAGCTACCTCACGTTGCGCGCGGTGCTGGCCTGCCTCACGGCGCTCGCGATCTCGCTGATCCTCGGGCCCTACGTGATCCGCAAGCTCACCGCCTACAAGATCGGCCAGGCGGTGCGCGACGACGGCCCGAGGTCGCACTTGACGAAGGCGGGCACGCCCACCATGGGTGGAGCGCTGATCCTGCTGTCGATCGCCATCACCACGCTGCTTTGGGGCGACCTGCACAACCGCTTCATCTGGGTCGTGCTGCTGGTGACGCTCGCCTTTGGCGCCATCGGCTGGATCGACGACTACCGCAAGGTCGTGCACCGCGACCCCAAGGGACTGTCGGCGAGGACGAAACTCCTCTGGCAGTCCGTTTTCGGACTGGCCGCGGCCTGTTATCTGGGCTGGCTCGCGCAGAGCATCCCGGCGCTGAATACCCTGATCGTGCCGTTCTTCAAGTTCATTGCCTATCCGCTCGGCACCGTCGGTTTCATCGTGCTCAGCTACTTCGTCATCGTCGGCACCTCCAACGCGGTAAACCTGACCGATGGGCTGGACGGCCTCGCCATCATGCCCGCTGTCATGGTGGGCGGCGCGCTCGGCATCTTCGCCTACGTCGCCGGCCACGCGGTGTTCTCCAAGTACCTCGGCGTGCCTTACGTCGCAGGCGCGGGCGAGTTGGCGGTGTTCTGCGGTGCGCTGGTCGGCGCGGGCCTGGGTTTCCTCTGGTTCAACGCCTATCCGGCGGAAGTGTTCATGGGCGATGTGGGCGCGCTCGCGCTGGGCGCGGCGCTGGGCACCATCGCCGTCATCGTGCGCCAGGAAATCGTGCTGTTCATCATGGGCGGCGTGTTCGTCGCCGAGACCCTGTCGGTGATGATCCAGGTGATCTATTTCAAGGCCACCGGGGGCAAGCGCATTTTCCGCATGGCGCCGCTGCACCACCACTACGAGCTCGAAGGCTGGAAGGAATCCCAGGTCGTGGTGCGCTTCTGGATCATCACCATGATGCTGGTGCTGTTCGGCCTCTCGACGCTCAAGCTGCGGTGACCATGAACATGCGCCCGCCGTTCCCGAGCACGCTCGTCCACCCGCAACCGATGGCGCTCGCCGGCAAGCGCGTCCTGGTGCTCGGCCTGGGCGATACGGGATTGTCGGCGGCGAACTGGGTGAAGCGCGAAGGCGGACAGGTCCGGATTGCCGATACCCGCGCCGCGCCGCCGAGGAAGAAAGAACTTTCCGGCGAGCTGCATACCGGCAGGTTCAAGCCTTCATTGCTGAAAGACATCGAACTGGTTTGCGTCAGCCCCGGGCTTTCCCTTGACGAAGAATTGATTCAAGCCGCCCTTTTGAAAAACATTCCTGTCGTTGGCGACATCGAATTGTTCGCGTGGAAAGTCCGCGCGCGCGCCGGAGAAAAAGTGCTGGCGGTAACCGGGACGAACGGCAAGAGCACCGTCACCGCACTCACCGGACATCTGCTGCGCACCGCGGGTGTGGATTGCGAAGTCGCAGGAAACATCGGCCCGCCCGCGCTGGCGGCCTTGATGAAGAGAGAAGAAAAACATCCTGCGCTCTGGGTGCTCGAGCTCTCCAGCTACCAGCTCGAGACAACGTGGGCGCTCGAGCCCGACGCTGCCGTGATGCTGAACCTGTCCGAAGACCATCTCGACCGCTATGCCGGTCTTGCCGACTATGCCCGAGCGAAGGCGCGCGTGTTCATGGGCAAGGGCGTGCAGCTGCTCAATCGCTGCGATTCGGTCTCCATGGCGCTCGCCCTTGCCGGCCGCGATCAGGTGACCTTCGGCAGCGACGCGCCGCCGGTGGCGGAGGATTTCGGCATCCTCGAGGTCGGCGGGCGCGGCTGGCTGGCGCGCGGCGTGGAACAGTTCTTCGCCGTGGACGAACTGCCGCTCGCCGGCGCGCACAACGTATCCAACGCGCTTGCGGCCTGCGCGCTGGCCCATCTCGCGGGCGTGCCGCTCGCGGCGCTGGGGCGGGGCCTGCGCAGTTTCCGCGGGCTGCCGCACCGCATGGAGCGTGTCGCGATGCGCGGCGGCGTCGAATGGCTGGACGACTCCAAGGGCACCAACGTCGGCGCCACGGTGGCGGCGCTCACGGGGCTATCCAGGAAGGCGGTGCTGATTCTGGGTGGCGAGGGCAAAGGGCAGAACTTCGCGCCGCTGGTGCCCGCAATCAGGCAACGCGCGAGGTACGTGCTGCTCATCGGCCGGGATGCTGCGCTCATCGAGCAGGCGATCCGGCCGGCAGGGGTGCAAATGGAGACCTGTTCGTCCGTCGAATCCGCCGTCGCCAGCGCGGCCCGAATGGTTGAAGCCGGCGACGCCGTGCTGCTCTCGCCGGCCTGCGCGAGCTTCGACATGTTCCGCGACTACCAGCACCGCGGCGAGGCTTTTGCAGCGGCTGTGAAAGCGCTCGGCCATGAATAGTTCGCAGTACAAAACAACAACGGAGTATGACCGCTCCCTCGCCTGGGCCGCCTTGCTGCTGGTCTCGCTCGGGCTGGTGATGGTTTACTCGTCGTCGATCGCGACCGCGGAAGCGGGCCGCTACTCGGGGAACAATTCCGCCTACTTTCTCCTGCGGCACTGCCTGTTTCTCACGCTGGCGCTGAGCGCGGCGACCGCGGTTTTCCTGGTGCCCGTGCGCCTCTGGCAGAAGGCCGCGCCGTGGTTTTTCACCGGCTGCATCGTACTGCTGGTGCTGGTTCTGATTCCGGGCATCGGGCGCGAAGTGAATGGCGCGCGGCGCTGGCTCAATCTGGGGCTGGTGAACATGCAGCCCTCCGAGCTGATGAAGCTCGCGGTGGTGCTCTATGCGGCCGACTACACGGTGCGCAAGCACGCGGTGCTGAAGAATTTCCGCAGAGGGCTGCTGCCGATGCTGGGGGTGATGCTGGTGGTGGCCTGGCTGCTGCTGCGCGAGCCTGATTTTGGCGCCTTGGTGGTGGTCGCGGTGACGGCGTTCGGCGTGTTGTTTCTCGGCGGCATGAGTGGCCGGCACTTCGGCGCGCTGCTGGCGATGCTCGGGGCGGGGTTCGTGCTGCTGGTGCTCTCGTCACCCTACCGCATGCAGCGCATCTTCGGCTTCATGGATCCCTGGTCCGACGCGTACGGCAAGGGCTACCAGCTGTCGCACGCGCTGATCGCGTTCGGCCGCGGCGAATGGCTCGGCGTCGGTCTTGGTGCGAGCATCGAGAAGCTGCACTACCTGCCCGAGGCGCACACCGACTTTCTGCTGGCGGTGATCGCCGAGGAGCTGGGGTTCATTGGCGTCGCGGCGGTGATCGCGCTGTTCGTGTGGGTCGTGCTGCGGGCCTTCGCCATCGGCCGCCAGGCGGCGATGCGCGAGCGCCATTTTCCCGCCCTTTTGGCGCAGGGCATCGGCATCTGGATCGGCTTTCAGGCGCTCATCAACATGGGCGTCAACATGGGCCTGCTGCCCACCAAGGGCTTGACGCTGCCGCTGATGAGCTTCGGTGGCTCGGGTCTGATCGTGAACTGCTTGGCGATTGCGGTGCTGATCCGCGTCGATTGGGAAAACCGCCAGTTGGCGAGAGGGCTCAACGCATGAATGCGTTCCTTCACGCGTGAGTAAAACGATCCTCATCATGGCGGGAGGGACGGGCGGGCACGTCTTCCCCGGGCTCGCGGTGGCGGACGAGATGCGCGGCCGCGGATGGAATGTCGTCTGGATGGGCGCGCGCAGCGGCATTGAAGCCCGGCTGGTTCCCGCACGCGGTTATCCAGTGGCGTGGATCCGCGCCGCGGCGCTGCGCGGCAAGGGTTTCGCCGCAAAGCTGCTGCTGCCGTTCAACCTGCTGATCGGCTTCTGGCAAGGCGCGCGAACGATTTTCCGCGTCCGGCCCGATGTCGTGCTCGGCATGGGCGGCTACGTCGCCTTCCCCGGCGGCATGATGGCCTCGCTCTTCGCGCGGCCGCTTGCGGTGCACGAACAAAACGCGATCGCCGGGCTCACCAATCGCGTGCTCGCCGGCGTCGCCGACAAGTTGCTGACAGCGTTTCCGGGTGCGCTGAAGAACGCGGAATGGACCGGCAACCCGGTGCGCGCGGAGATAGCCGCGATGGCGCAACCAGCCGCGCGCTATGCGGGCCGCAGCGGACCGTTGCGCCTGCTGGTCGTTGGCGGCAGCTTGGGCGCGCAAGCGCTGAACGATGCGGTGCCGAAAGCCCTCGCGCTCATTTCAGAAGATGTCCGTCCTTCTGTTTTGCACCAGGCTGGCGAGAATAATCTCGAGGTCCTGAACAACAACTACCGGTCCTCCGGGGTTCGCGGCGAGCTGGTCGCATTCATCGAGGACATGGCGCTGCGCTACGCCGAAGCCGATCTCGTCATCTGCCGCGCCGGCGCGATGACCATCGCCGAGCTCTCGGCGGGCGGCATGGCGAGCGTGCTGGTGCCGTTTCCGCACGCCGTGGACGACCACCAGAGCGCCAACGCGCGCTTTCTTTCCGGGCAGGGCGCGGCGATTCTGCTTTCACAGGAAAGACTTACTCCGGGCGGGCTGGCAGCTCTTATCGGGTCGCTCGATCGCAAGGCGCTGCTGGAGATGGCGCAGAAAGCAAGATTCCTGGGAAAACCCGATGCGGCCAGGATCGTTGCCGATCGCTGCGCGGAGCTTGCGGGATGAAGCACAAGGTGAGGCGCATCCATTTCGTGGGCATCGGCGGCTCTGGCATGAGCGGCATTGCCGAAGTGCTGGTGAATCTGGGCTTCCAGGTGAGCGGCTCGGACCTCGCCGAGAACGCCGCGACGCGCCGTCTGGCGGACCTGGGCGCGAAGATCATGGCCAGGCACGACAAGGGCAACATCGAGGGTGCCGACGCGGTGGTGGTGTCGACCGCGGTAAAGGGCGACAACCCCGAGGTGGCCGCCGCGCGCGCGAGGCGCATTCCGGTGGTGCCGCGCGCGCTGATGCTCGCGGAGCTGATGCGCCTCAAGCAGGGCATCGCGATCGCGGGCACCCACGGCAAGACGACCACCACCAGCCTCGTGGCAAGCGTGCTCGCCGAGGGCGGCATGGACCCCACCTTCGTGATCGGCGGCCGGCTGAACGCCGCCGGGTCGAACGCGCGCCTGGGCGCGGGCGATTTCATTGTCGTCGAGGCCGACGAGTCGGATGCGAGTTTCCTGCACCTGCAGCCGGTGCACGCGGTGGTTACCAACATCGATGCCGACCACATGGAGACCTACCAGCACGACTTCGCCCGGCTGAAGCAGGCCTTCATCCAGTTCCTGCAGAACCTGCCTTTCTACGGCAGTGCGGTGCTGTGCACGGATGACCCGCATGTGCGCGAGATCCTGCCGTTCGTCTCCAAGCCCGCGGTGACCTACGGCACCGCCGCGGATGCGATGGTGCGCGCCGAAGGCATCGAGCACGCGTCGGGCCAGATGCGATTTAGGGTGCGGCGCGCCGGTGTGCATGAACCCGGCGCGCGGCCGCTGGAAGTCACGCTGAACCTGCCCGGCCACCACAACGTGCTCAATTCGCTCGCGGCGATTGCGATCGGCCTGGAGGTGGGTATTCCCGAGCCATCGATCCTGAAAGCGCTTGCCGAATTCAAAGGCGTCGGCCGGCGCTTCCAGCGCTGCGGCGAGATCGCCCTCGATGCTGCTGATCCCGGTGCCGGGCGCTTCACCCTGGTGGACGACTACGGCCACCACCCGGCGGAGATGGCGGCGACGATTGCGGCCGCGCGCGGCGCGTTTCCCGGCCGGCGGCTGGTGCTGGCGTTCCAGCCGCACCGCTACAGCCGGACGCGGGACCTGTTCGAGGATTTCGTGCAGGTGCTGTCCACCGCCGATGCGCTGGTCCTCGCGGGCGTTTACGCGGCGGGCGAACCGCCGATCGCGGCCGCCGACGGCCAGTCGCTGGCGCGCGCCGTGCGCTCCGCCGGCAAGGTCGATCCGGTGTTCATCGAGGACATCGGCCGGATGGCGCAGGGCATCCGGCAAGCGGCGCGCGATGGCGACGTCGTGCTCACGATGGGCGCGGGTTCAATCGGCATGGTGGCGGCTCAATTGTCATGAGTGTCGAGACGATCCAGTTTCAGGGCCTGCGCGGCGAGTTGCGGCGCGACGAACCGATGTCGCGGCACGCGAGCTGGAAGGCAGGCGGCCCTGCGGACCGCTTCTTCGCCCCGGCGGACCTCGAGGACCTGTCCATGTTCCTTGGGCAGCTGCAGCCGGAGGAGCCGATCCTGTTTGTCGGGCTGGGTTCGAACCTGCTGGTGCGCCAAGGCGGGTGGCGCGGCACGGTGATATCGACCTATGCCTCCAGCAAGCGCCCGCGAATGGAAGACGGCTTGCTTTATGCCGAGGCGGGCGTCGCCTGCCCGCGGGTCGCGCGCTTCGCGGCCGACAACAACCTCGGCAGCGCCGAGTGGTTTACCGGGATACCTGGCACCGTCGGCGGCGCGCTCGCCGGCAACGCCGGCTGCTACGGCGGCGAGACCTGGGACATCGTCGAGCGCGTGGTGACCATCAACCGGCGCGGCCAGTTGCGCCGCCGCCCCAGGGACGAGTTCGAATTCGGCTACCGCCACTGCGAACTGAAGACGGACGCGAGCAGCGATGGCGACGAATGGTTCGCCTCGGCGCATTTCAGGCTGCCCGAAGGCCGCCGGGACGAATCGCGCGCCATCATGCAGGCGCTGCTGACCAAGCGCCGCTCGACGCAGCCGCTGCAACTGCCGAATGCAGGCAGCGTGTTCCGCAATCCGGCCGAAGGAAAGACGGCGGCGAAACTGATCCAGTACTGCGGGCTGAGGAAGTTCGAGCGCGGCGGTGCCCGTGTTTCGGAGAAGCACGCCAACTTCATCGTCAATCCGGGTGGTGCGGCAAGCGCCGCCGACATCGAGGGGCTGATCCTGCACGTGCAGGCGGTGGTGGAGGAAAAAACCAGTATCCGCCTGGTCGCCGAAGTGCGCATCGTCGGGCAGGCCGCATGATCGCGCCCGAAAAATTCGGCAAAGTGGCCGTTCTGCTGGGCGGTAAATCGGCCGAGCGCGAGATCTCGCTCATGAGCGGCGGCGGCGTGCTCAAGGCCTTGCGCTCGCAACGGGTTGATGCGCACGCCTTCGATCCGGCCGAACGTGACCTGTGCGACCTCAAGCGCGAAGGTTTCGCGCGCTGCTTCATCGCTTTGCACGGGCGCGGCGGCGAAGATGGCACCGTGCAGGGCGCCCTGGAGGTGCTCGGCCTGCCCTACACCGGCAGCGACGTTCTCGGGTCGGCGCTCGCCATGGACAAGGCGCGCGCCAAACTCGTGTGGCGGGCGAGCGGTTTGCCAACTCCGGCCTACGAGTTGCTCGATGGGGCAAGCGATCTCCAGGGTGTCGCCGGCAGGCTCGGGTTCCCCCTGGTCGTAAAACCGGTGAACGAGGGATCCTCGATCGGCATAACCAAGGTGCGCGCTGCCGGCGGCATCGAGGAGGCGTATGCGCTTGCGGTCAACTATGACAGCGCCGTGATCGCGGAGAAATGCATCGAAGGCCCGGAATACACGGCGAGCATCGTCGCGAACGCGGCGTTGCCGTTGATCCGGATCGAGGCGCCGCAGGGCAACTACGACTATCAGAACAAGTACTTCACCGACAACACGAAGTACATCTGCCCCTGCGGCCTGCCCGCGCCGAAGGAAGAGACCCTGAAAGCACTCGCGCTTGAGGCCTTCAGGCTGCTCGGCTGCTCCGGATGGGGGCGCATCGACCTGATGCTCGATGCGAAGGGCGATCCCTGGCTGCTCGAAGTAAATACTTCGCCCGGGATGACCAGCCACAGCCTGGTGCCGATAGCCGCGCGCGCAGTCGGAATTTCCTACGAAGACCTCTGCGTAAAAATTCTCGAGGGAGCCGGCATACGAGGCGAAAGGCGGCGCCGTGTGGGATAACCCCAGGCTGCTCCATAAGGCGGCCACCATCCTCATCGGGCTTGCGGCGCTGCTGTTCGCCTATGCGGGTCTGCAACTGCTGCTGCGCTCGCCGTTGTTCCCGCTGAAGGAAATCGTGGTGCGGGGCGAGCTGAAGAACGCCGGGGCCGCCGAAATCGAAAGCGCGATGGACGGTGTCGGCGGCAATTTCTTCGCCGCCGATCTCGCGTCGGTGCGCGCTCGCCTCGAGGGGGTCACCTGGGTACGGCGCGTGGACCTGCGGCGCGTCTGGCCAGACCGGATCGAAGTAATGCTCGAAGAGCATGTCGCTTTTGCGCGCTGGGGTGGCAGCGGCTTGGTGAATACCTTCGGCGAACCTTTTTCGGCGCCCTTGGATGGGGGTCGCGCGGCGAAGCTGCCGCTCCTCGCCGGCCCGGCGGGCAGCGAAGGCGAACTTGCGCGGCGCTACCGGCGCTTTGCCGAATTGCTCGCGCCGCTGGGCGAAAGTCCCGACCGGGTGGTGCTGACGCCGCGCTACGCATGGCAGTTGCGCCTGGCCGGCGGCGGGAACGGCGGCCTGAATCTGGAACTCGGCCGCGATGGCGCCGAGCCGGTCGAGCAGCGGTTGGCGCGCTTCGTCGCCGCCTACCCGGAAACGCTTGGACGCCTGCCGCGGCGTGCCGCTGCCGAGAGTCGTTTCGTGGACCTGCGCTACCCGAACGGCTTCGCCCTGCGCGTCGCCGGCTGGAAAGGCTGAAGGATGGCGAAAGAGAACCGCACCCTCGTCGTTGGCCTTGACATCGGCACCTCCAAGATCGTGGCGCTGGTGGCCGACCTTGGCCCCGACGGCGTGCTGGAGGTGCTCGGCATGGGCAATCACGAATCCAAGGGCTTGAAGAAGGGCGTGGTGGTCAATATCGAATCAACGGTCGCGTGCATCCAGCGCGCGCTCGAGGAAGCCGAACTGATGGCCGACTGCAAGATCGCCTCGGCCTTCACCGGGATCGCCGGCAGCCATATCCGCAGTTTCAATTCCACCGGCATGGTGGCGGTGAAGGATCGCGATGTGAGCGCCGTGGACGTGGAGCGCGCCGTCGAAACCGCGAAGGCGGTCAACATACCGACCGACCAGCAGATCCTCCACGTGCTGCGCCAGGAATTCATCATCGACGGGCAGGAGGACGTGAGGGAGCCCGTGGGAATGTCTGGCGTGCGCCTGGAAGTGAAGGTGCACATCGTCACCGGCGCGGTGTCGGCGGCTCAGAACATCGTCAAATGCGTGCGCCGCTGCGGGCTGGACGTGAACGACCTGATCCTGCAGCCATTGGCCTCCGCGCGCGCGGTGCTCTCGGACGACGAGCGGGACCTCGGCGTTTGCCTGGTGGACATCGGCGGAGGTACCACCGATCTCGCGATTTTCACCCATGGCGCGATCCGCCACACCGCGGTGATCCCGATCGCGGGCGACCAGATCACCAACGACATCGCGATGGCCCTGCGCACGCCGACGGCCGAGGCCGAGGCGATCAAGACGCGCCACGGCGTCGCGCTGCGCCAGCTCGCCGACCCGAACGAAATGATCGAAGTGCCCGGCATCGGCGACCGCGCGCCGCGCGTCATGTCGCGCCAGACGCTCGCCGAAGTGATCGAGCCGCGCGCCGAAGAACTTTTTTCCCTGGTGCAGCAGGTGCTGCGCGAATCCGGCTATGAGGAGCTGCTGTCCTCCGGGATCGTGCTCACCGGCGGCAGTTCGATGATGCAGGGCATGGTGGAGCTCGGCGAAGAGATCTTCCACATGCCGGTGCGCATCGGCCTGCCGAAGTATCACGGCGGCCTTGCGGAGGTGGTGCGCAGCCCGCGCTACGCCACCGCCATGGGCCTGCTGTTCGAAGGCGCATCGCAGCTGCAGCAGGGGCGCGTTGCCAAACAAAACGGCTCCGTCCGGGCGGTGTTCGGACGGATGCGCGACTGGTTTCAGAGGAATTTTTGATGCGCAGTGTTACGTACGTCAACCGGCAAGGAGAAAAAAATGTTCGAAATCGTAAATGAAGGTTCAGCGGGACCAGTGATCAAGGTGATCGGCGTCGGTGGCGCGGGCGGCAACGCCGTCGATCACATGATCGAGCAGGGCGTCGAAGGCGTCGAGTTCTACGCCGTCAACACCGACGCGCAAGTGCTCGCCCGCAGCAAGGCGCGCAACCAGATCCAGCTCGGCTCCAGCGGGCTGGGGGCGGGAGCGAAACCCGAGGAAGCGAGAACGGTGGCGATCGCGGAACGCGAACGCATCGAGGAAACGCTCGCGGGCTCGCACATGGTGTTCATCACCGCCGGCATGGGCGGCGGCACCGGCACCGGCGCGGGCCCGATCATCGCCGAGGTGGCCCGCTCGCTGGGCATCCTCACGGTGGCGGTGGTCACCAAGCCCTTCACCTGGGAAGGCTCCAAGCGCATGAAGATCGCCGAGCAGGGCATCGAGGAGTTCGCGCCGCACGTCGACTCGCTGATCGTGATCCTCAACGACAAGCTGGAAGAGGTGCTCGGCGACGATGTGACGCAGGAAGACGCGTTCGAGGCCGCCGATGACGTGCTGAACAACGCGGTCGCGGGGATCGCTGAAATCATCAACCAGCCCGGCCTGGTGAACGTGGACTTCCAGGACGTGCGCACCGTGATGAGCGAGCAGGGCATGGCGATGATGGGCTCGGCAATGGCGAGCGGCGTCGACCGCGCGCGCATCGCCGCGGAGCAGGCGATCGCGTGCCCGCTGCTCGAAGGCGTGAACCTCGCCGGCGCGCGCGGCGTGCTCGTGAACATCACCGCTTCGCGCTCGAGCTTGAAGCTGCGCGAGACCAAGGAAGTGATGAACACCATCCGCGCCTTCGCGGCCGAGGATGCGACCATCATCTACGGCGGCGTCTACGACGATGCGTTGGGTGAAGACCTGCGCGTCACCGTTGTGGCGACGGGCCTGGGCCAGCCGCTCGGCGTGCGCCAGCAAAAGCCGCAACTGGTGGTGACCCAGAAGACCGGGACCGACAACCAGCCCGCGTTTTCCAATTCGGCCATGCCGGGGTCCGCGCCCGATTACAACGCGATGTCGGAAACGCCCGCAGTGTTCCGCAGGCGCGACCGCGCGGCGCAGGTCGAGGCGCTCGCCAACAGCGGCGTCGAGAAGTACGACATCCCCGCCTTCTTGCGCAAGCAGGCGGACTAGCCAGAGCAAGAGCGGACGCACGCGCGGCTGCCGCCCCCACCCTTGCCGGGGGGGTGGCAGCCATGCTTCCCGCGTCGGCCCTTTGCACTTCCAGTACACGCGACCTGCGCAAGACGCTACTATGGCGATGACTCGATCTCCAAGCTTTCCTTGGCGTTCGTGGTTACAGCGGTACGGGGTTCCCGTTCCGGGTCACCACATGCACTGACCGGAGTAAATATGAGCGCGACCAGCAAACACGTAGTGCCGAGCCCGAGTGGTGGATGGGCAGTAAGAAACTCGGGTGCCGCACGCGCGTCTCGGACCTTCGACACCCAGGCCGCGGCCGTCAAGTATGGGCGGGAAGCGGCGAAAAAGACGCGCGCCGAACTGTATGTGCATGGAAAAGACGGAACGATCAAGGACAAGAATAGCTATGGACGAGATCCGTTCCCTCCCAAAGACAAAAAGTGACCTGCCTGCATGGCGTTTGCCAGGAATGTCTTCGTTAATTGTCCGTTCGACCGGGACTTCTATCCTCTTCTCCGCCCGCTCTGTTGACGTCCATCCAGAACTGACCCACTTCGGGAGGTAGTTTTCACGCAAAACTGACCCACGTGATTGACTTGCCCGCTCAATAGACGAGCGGGAGAGCGAGGAGTGATCA
>Ga0315281_10008254_pt1 | contig 14563 bp, 11 predicted proteins | sample YL17G07_0_MG_FD_204540 | JGI IMG/M metagenome (GOLD analysis project Ga0315281, IMG submission 204540) | Sediment microbial communities from Yellowstone Lake, YNP, Wyoming, USA - YL17G07_0 | ecosystem: Environmental > Aquatic > Freshwater > Lake > Sediment | place: USA: Wyoming | collected...
CGATGACAGCGTCAGGGTTGTCGCGCGCTTCTGCAACCTAGCATCTCTGTGTGTCGCTTGGCGCGGGCGTCAGGACCGTTGTTTTGTGTGCGGGTATCATGGTGCGCGACGACGAAAACACGCCCCTCCCATGACGGTTCAAACTTGTGCGCGCGCACCAGCGACGACAATGGCCACGGCGCCGGAGTTGACCGAGAGACTAGCGAGTGCGTATGTCGATGAAGTGTACGCAGACTTGCAGAAGATTCTGAAGACTTTGGCTAAAGGCGTACGCGACAAAATGATTGAAATGCCTTGAACCTCGCATGTGGGTAGCTTGGTGCGCTCAAGGGTTTTCATAGAGGCGTAAGCGTTCCGCCAGTTCGCCAAAGCCGTCAAGCCAACCTTCGTCGCTTGGTACGTCAGCGAGATCAACGAATCTAGCGATGGCAACAACTCTAGGCCACATGGTTATTGACGCCCGGCTTTCCAACTCTTTGATCGCGTCATCCAGCAACTTCACAAGAAAATGCCTGTCGCTCTCTCTCCGAATAGGATCACGCGCTAATTCCAAGGCATAATGGTAGAAGTAGTCCAGAAGACCTTCCAAATCGCGGGTGGTCTCGTTCAATTCGACTTCGTTCTTGGGACGTACCTGGCTAACTTGAATGAGTGCATTCACAGCGTTTTTCAAGAACTGTTCAGTCTTCCAGCTCTCTTTCAATTCAATCTGCACAGTACAGTCAAGAGAAGAGGACGGATTCTAAGTAGTGTTGCGGGGCCAAGGATTTGTTTGGAAATTGTGCACGCCGCAGAATTTGCGGCTCCGTCTCTTAACTCCTCTTTGCGTGCTCTTGATTAGGACTGTGGTGTTGTAGACGATTACTTTGATCACGAATTCGAGTTTCTCGCGGTCTCTTCTGTTGGGAATCTCCGCCTATCCATCGCATCGCCGCCGAGTTCGCTCTGCAACCTGAAGCAAACAAAAAGCTGAGCCTGATCCGCGGGGTTTCGCCAGACTTGTTGGGCGGGTCCCGTTCACGCTTCGTCATGGACGCCGCCACCAAACAATACCACCGAGGAAATACTTGAAACTTTGAGCGTCTCAGCCAAATGGGTCCCACAGTGCTGGCTAGAACAAAGCACCTATCGTCTCAGGCTACGGATCGTGGGTTCAAATTGCGTCGCCCGCACCATGAGACCCACACACACAAATCAAACGACGACGCACGAACGACGGTTCAAATTCGGGTGCCCGCACCAGACTACTCACACACACAATTTGCAGCCTTCACCGAGCTTCATGGACGAATATCTCACTTACCTTGACGTGCCTAGGACTTATGCGAGATAGGCGGGTGAACCGTAGACAAAATCCTCTTTCCAGATCGCCTCCAGAGCGTCATTCGGGAGTCTTCGCTTGGCACAATTACATAGAGCTTCTGCGATCGATGACGACCCAGAATGTTCTCCTTCTATAAGCCGCATCCAAAACGCGGGCTTGTACCTTACTACATTGCTCAGAATGAACAAAGATGCAAAAAGCTTGCTCAGAGATCTGTGAATACCGCAATCGAGTGGACGAACCAAGTAGTCGCCTGCCACAGTGCCTTTCTCGACTGTTTGCAGATTCGTTAGCTCCTTACCTTTTTCAATAGATCTGAAACCGCAGTAAGACTCTGTCCTAACTTCTTCGAAGTTATGGTCAAATTCTGGAAACACACCACGAATCTGTTGGAGGTGTTCCCGAGAAGGAAACAGGACCTCCAGCTTTCCTTGGGCATCTGTCGCTGGCTGTCTGTAAAGGTAGAAGCAATGACTTGGTTCATTATAATGGCGCTTGAATACCTCCGACAGATCTGGCACGCACCTAATCAAATCCTTGAAGGTCAGAGCCGCTCCGTTACTAGGTACCCCATCTTTGATACTTCTGCAAAGACTTGGAAAGACTCCATCCCTGACTACGGCGAACTCCTTCTCAAGCTCCCATGACGAAGGATTGTTCACGTACTCTTCGAGCTTCCTCCTAAGATCGGTGCCAATCGACGAAGGTCGTGAGATCAGGCCGTGGAACTTCAAGTTCGACAACGACTGATCCGGATCACTTGATAGAATCACTGCCTTGGCAAGAGCTTGAGCTCCGTAGAACTGAAGAAGAGGATACGTGGCAAGCCCTACTGCATTTGCCGATTGGTAATATTCATCTGCCTGTTGAATACAGGCTGCAATCTCATATGAGGTTTCTTTCAATTTCTCAGATTCTGGCCATTTCTCGACTCTGCTACTCTTGATCTTGCCAGATAAGAGATTAGACACATTCAAGGGACTTCTCAGATATCTCAGATGACGCCACATCTCAACCGTTGGTGTCTCAGTCCACGTGAACACGGTCATGTATCTGCGTTCACCACTCATCATTGCGTGTCGTATCTTATTCCCCTTTTCGGAATTGTGTCGCTCAAACATCACCAAAGTGATGCCTGTCGAGGCCGCTTCGCAAAACGATTCTTCGTTTTGATTTGGTGTGTGGATCTCATGGTGCGCACACAGAAATCAAGACAGGTTCCAACGCCGGACAATTCACCTTAGAGTGACTACATACACTGGAAGCATGAATCGTTGTAGGTCTTCTCTCAGGCCCCATTCGTAACACGCGACCGCCCTCTTGTTACCGTCACAGATCAATAGGCCGTTCTTGTCTTCCACCAACGTTATCTTGAGCTCCAACCGGCCACTATCGAGCAGTTGGATGTATTGCCGGATCTCCTCAAGAGTTCGTCTGTCGGTGCAGCTTGGCTTACTTAGCGCCTTCGCGACTTGGCTTACAAGAAACTTGTCGGAGCCATGTTCATCAATACTTCGTATGGTGCCAAGATCACTCCATATCGTTCTCAGCCCACCAATTTCGGAAATCGGTGTGACTTCGCCCTTTGATACTTCTGCGCCTCTGTTGATCCGTTCCACCATACAGCTTACTGGTGTTTGCGACAAGTAGGTCTTGAGTGCGTTAATCTCAGTCAATGAACAACTCTTTCGATTGATTATCGGCATTCTTGCAGACCTTTGCTATCGGAACTGGGACTCCCCATATTGCTTGAACTCGCCCCTACGGTCGGAAATACCGACATGCGCGCCAATATCTAGACTGAGCAACATACGTCTAAACTTCCTTGTGTGTGGCTCTCTTGGTGTGCACACACACAGAGCGTTCTGTCTCTGGCGCCGGAGACCAACAAGTGTCCAGGTGCCCACATGCTGGCCAATTCATTCTGAACACCGCAGTAGGACAAAGCTCAGCTTCCTGTTGACCACAGGTAGTTCATTACAACTCTCAGCGGGCCAATCGTTTGTGCTAGCGCGTCGACAAAGGTAATCACTGCAAGAAGAAATAGGCCGACGATTCCAAGGTCAAGTGTCCGTGCAGACTCCTTGCTCACAAGATCTCTCCAAATCTTCGCAAACATCAGAGTGACTATCATGAAAAGGACTCCAATGTAGTTGGTTGCCGCGGTTAACAGTGAGGTGACAAGAGGCGTCACTTGCAGTTTTGAAGTTTGAAGAATTGGATTGGACGTTATCATCATGTTGAAGGCTGCTATGGATACAGCTCCCATACTTGCCGATAGGGCAAGAACCTTGACTCCCTCGTCATTGATCGTGCAGAGGACCCTGTCGAGTGCTTGAGGATTTTGTCTGGTCTTTCTCGACACGAATTTGGTGCCTAGGTATGCAGCTGTCACTTCAGCAAATCGCAATGAGATCATCGACAACGGGGTTGCGTACCAGATCCCCCAAGAAAAAGCGCATAGCAACAGCGCTACTGGAACTCTCAACCAATTGAGCGCCATTTTCGCCGTCTGAATCAAGCGGCGTTCAACGAGTATTAGAAGCAGACTGACGGAACCAAATGTGACAAGTAACCCAGTGATAATGTACCACACAATTCTGATTGAGAGAACTTGAAGGAATGGGAGATTGGACACTAGTAGAATTGTCGATACACGATCCTGAAACAGGATGTTGTTCAGGACAAAGTACAGGGCGAAGGCGACGGATGCTTTCTGACTGAACTTGATGACATCACTTTTTGATTTCGACCAGTTGCTGTCCGATGCGGTGCTAGGGGTTTCCAGTGTTCCGAGGAACAGAAGTGAGTAAGTGAGCACGACACCGAAGAGAACAAGGCGCCAGGGTTCTCGCTGGAACAGATTCAGACTGAAGGTTGTATACCACCAGAGGTAGGCAGTCGAGGGCATGGAGAGAAGAATCAATGCGATAAGATGATTGCGGAGCAAGTTCCGACGGAATTTGTCTTGAAGAGATCTGCATATTCCCCACAGCTTGTAAGCTCTCAAGACCTCAACTCCACTCGCTAGACTAGCCCTGTCTTCGACTCATCATTAGGAGGATGATTACGATCCTAGTGGCAACATAAATTCCGAATCGCCAAGGCACAAAGAAGCTGTTTATGATCACAATAAGGGTTGGATCGGCGGGTAGCGCTGCCAAAGTTGTCATCTCTCGATAGATCTCACGGAGAGAGACGCTGACGAACCCTCCGTCGAGAAAGACTAGCAGGACTCTAGCAAGGTAATCGGGTTTGTATGTAGTTATCTTTCCCTTGGCGACATTATCAAACAAGACCAGCAAAACGAAACCGAGAATGACTCCATTTACGGTTATTGCCCCACTCGAAATAGCGCTAGCACTTGCAAGTGAAATCGGTTGGGATGCGAAAGGAGCGTATGCAAGGCCGAACAAGATAGGCGGGATAAAGAGTGAAAGCAAGATAAGGAGGAGGCTTGCTGCGAAATTCCCGCTCTTCTCTAGGGAGATAGCCGGCAAAACATTTCCTTCCCAGAGGCGTCTCGTGAGAGCTAGGTAACTGATCTCTCGCGATAAGTGCTTTGCTCGAATTCGCGTTCTTTTTCGTCCTGAATGCTGGTCTTGAGCATCGTAAATTGAACCGTCGTCCGTCGTCGTTTCGAGTACTGTGTGTGTGGATCAGTTGGTGCGGGCATCCGAATTTGAACCGTCGATTGGTGTCGTAGTCTGAGTTTGTGTGCGCGCCATTAATCCGACATACACTTCGATTGTGAGTCAAGCCCCATGAGGTATGTTATATGGTTGGATCGTGGGCATCATCCAATAGTCAGTGAACCCGTTGAGAGTCGACCTCGGTCTCATCATCAGGATCTCCGTTGCTATGATAGCGGTGTCCCTCACCTGTGTGGCTTTCGGTTTTTCCTTGTCCTACAACCCTGACATTCCCGTCGTCATTAGAGAACGAATGAAGATGCTTGTTAGCTTCGCTCTTGTTGCGACTTTTCTATACTTGATCTCTTGTCTAGCATCTTTCTTTTTTTTTGACATTTGTCGACAAATCCTCACAGAAACTCAGAAGCCACATAGCTTTGGTATCTTGGTTCTCATTGTGCCTAGGCTTCATTGAAACAGGACTCTCACTACTTGCCTTGTTGGGGCTGAACGTGGCAATATTCTTCGACCTGACAACAAACACGACCCAAGTCACATCAGTCCCGACTACTGAGGCCTCAAAGACTTGGATTCTGCAGACGACAACTGTGTACCAACAGACCGTGTCAGTTACCCCATTAACCTGGTACATTCTGATCGGGATAGTTGTCACGACATTGGCTGTCGTGTTCGTCGTGGCTTGGCGTCGCAAGAAGATGCCTCGAACCACGCCATTCGCGTAGTTCTGTGTGAAATCCGAAGAGTATCGAGTTGTTGGGAGGAGTTGCATTTTTCTGAGTCGCTCCATAGGAATAGAAGCGGTTATTGAATGCTACAAACGGCACATGGGGGCATCGTGACTTGAACCGTCGTCGTTTCGTTTGAATTGTGTGTGTGTGCGCGCACCAAGGGACCCCACACACAGCTGTAGATCCAGTCGGTCTCTTCAAACATCACCATGACACGGAAACTCATCGCCGGAGAAAAGTTGGACTAATTGATTCTATGAACTTGAGCAGCCGTCGAGAAAAATCGACGGCGATGTCCAATGACCAAGCTCTGATGACGTCTCTATGGAAGGTGGATGGCTTTTCCTGTTCGCTGAGGATAGCAGTCATTTCTGGCGCCGCTGCGACGTAGAATAGAGATGGATGAACGAACAAAGAAAGAATGCCGTAATCGAAGTCGTAGAATTCTCCCAATCCAAATTCTGTGGCAAGCTCCTTGAAGTTCAGATCTGGACGGGACGTGCTCGGAATTGGGCCGAACATCATGGGATATAACTTCTTCCGCTGCTCCAACCTGACTAATTCCAATTGTAACGACTGTGCCATTTGCCAATTCTCATGAGTCGTAAATGCGTCCAGAACCTTCTCGTTGAATTTGATAGTCGTAGCCAGCACTCTGCCGATGAATTCACGGAACTTCTCCTGGCTAGAGTAGGCGTATCTCGTGGCGAGGAATAGCTCAAATGTGCACCTTGCCAACGTTGCTATGATCAATGGTTCCCCTGAATCATAGTGGTCGATCATGCCAGTCATGAATTCTCTACTCACGAAGAGTATCTTGACTAGAAGGCCCACCTGATTATACGTAAGATCTTGAAGCTGATTTCTTACGACATGTTGTGAGTCCCAGTTAGCGAAGATACTTTCAAGTTCTTCCTTTGTTTTTCCTACAATTTGTTTTGGTTCCCACTTAGGCAGGATGCTTTCAAGTTGTTTCTGTGCTTGACCTAGTTCACGCTCGATCTGCATTAGTTGTTCCTTCGTCACCAAACCCCGCCAGCTTGGGGGCTCTTCGTCGTCGGATCCCATGCTCTGTCGCTTAACCAGTCAAGGTTCAAGTACACAGAAAAGGGCATCGACCGTTCACTAGTCGGTGGGTCCTGATGAGATCCGTCTAACGATGCACACATTAGTTCAATGATTGCGGGTCGGAGTCAAATTGTTCAAGGCTGGGATCGAGCGGTGGGCTTCCGTGTTGGCACGATGCCCAGTGCAAGTATGAAAACAAGGCTGACGCTATGGTAAAGTCATGAACACGATTCAACACTGCCCATCTAGTACTTGTGAATTCAAGTCTCTCTGCCCAAAGAGCGACATCATGTAAACCGTTGTTCCTTCCGTCGAGCTTGATCCTTGAACCTATGGTCGTGGGTTCGATGTGTCATCATCCATTCTCAGACCCATCTCAATCGCCTCCTCTATTCTTTCAATACAATCGTCCAAGATCGCATTCAGCTCCATAGGGTTTGCATCCGAGTGCATCTGCCGAAATAGTTCCTTTCTTTCAACTAGCTGGCGTGGCGGCTCACCTGGCAGAGATACATAGGCCTCACGGGGCAACGTCGCGTCATGTAACAGTGATTCAATTTCCATCTTTTTGCCGCAAGATATTGCACGTGCCCCGACCCTTACGAAGACGTTAAACGTTGCGACGTCCAAGGGGAGATAACCGCATCCTGCAAGAGCGGCTTCGATGTCTTCCTTTTCAAGCTGCTTCTCCACGTATTCTTGCGCATAAGGCTTCACCTCCGCGGTCTCGCAGAGTTCTTCCATCAGAACCTTCAGATGATATCTCCAAATGTAGCCTCGCTGATGCCAGCTTTCTATTCTAGTCACGAGTCTTTCGTAATCATCGAATGATTTTATCATCCGCGCAAGAAATCCAAACCCTCCAAACGGTATTGCCTGATACTCGGACGCATTGGCCCCAAGGGATATCTGAATTCTCGATTCGACAAAGTCAATGAGAGTGTCAATCTCTTGGTTGCTCGCGAACTCCACGAGGCTCTGAGCCTCATGGTCGAGTCTCGCCGTGTGCTTCAAGCTGTCGAGTAATTCTTGCCGAAGAGAAGCGACTGTCTTTGATGGAAAGGCCCTGATTCTCTCGCCTTTGTTCAAAATCAAAATGTGAAGGCTTCGTATCATGGCATCGGACAAAACCATCTCTTTCGACACAGCCAAGCGCGTCAATCTAACAAGTAGGTAGGTGCTTTCGAGCTTGTCTACATTAAGGTAAAGATGCAGCAGTGCAGTAGCTCTAATCACTGAATTGCCTTTAGTCAGAAGGATTGCGAACCATTCATAGACGATCATCGGAGTGACTGGACCACGTGAGAATACACGTGTAACACGATTCAATATGCGGAGCATGTCGAATCCCAGCAATGCAGTCTTCTCAGATTCGACTCTATCGAGAGTTCTCGCAAGTCTCGAGAATGCAACGTTTTGCTTGATTGGGTGCCTACCAAGCGACGATAGAAAGAGCTGGGCTTTCGTGATCTGCGTGTCAGGCAGTTTCGACAAGACTTCTTGTGCTAATGCAAAAAGAGCCGCATCGTTCACCTCAGCCCGTGCTCCTAAAATCTCATTCTTGAACGGCTCCGGAACTTGTTGCCAAAGAGCATTGAATTCCTGGATAGCCGAGAAAAGCGGCGGATTGATCTTCACCCAACGGGTCACAATCGGAGGACTGGGCCGACGTTCAGATGTGAGTATGGCGTGGTCAATCCGAACTAGGAGTTGCACCACTTCTTGCGGGGAATCGAAGCTTTGGTTCAACGTTAGGACCAGTTCCGTGAAATCATCCTCGGACCTGTCAAACCTACTCATGCGGGTGTGTACAAACCATTCCCACCTGCCTTCCGCAGGAGCCTTGCTTTTCAATTCAGCGAAGTTCTCGACGACAAACTCGGAGGAAGCATAGTGGCTGAAGGTTATGTATTCGGGGTTGCGCGGCATATTCTGAAGATACTGTTCAACTTCGTCAGTGCCTGGAATGCGTTGCGCCCACCAAGTCAGGAAAAGCTGTTCTATCCTGTTCATCAGCATTAAGTGCAATCCTGGACTCAACAGTCGTCCCCCAATTCTTCTGGTCACCAGAACTCGTTCTTCACGAATTTCGGCTGAGAGTGGCAGTGTACCCTCGTCATGAGATCTCGTCCGCATCGAACCTATTTCCTCAGCGACTGCGATTGCTGCAAGATTCACTTCCACTGATGAATGATCTATCATATGCTCTAGGATGCCGATTGCCCGTTGTCTAAGCCCGCGGATTTCCGGAGTGTCTCTTAGGGGCCTCTCACTCCACTTCACCGTGAGTATTCCATACTCGGTATATTCGTGCGTGCCAGCCAGAACTTCACACAAGGCAGCCGACAACAGTTCAACATGTGCGTGATCTGGTTCATCGAGCCACTGATCGGCGATACTCAGTGTTTCTCTGATTGTTTGGATGCTATTGTGCAAAGGTGATGCACAAAGGTGAATCAGTGACTCCGGACGGTAATTGTCGTAGCTACCCTGAATACCCTTGGCGTGCATCGCAACTATTGTCTTGAGAACGCGATCTCTCAGAGTCGCGATTCCGACTAGCCCTGATAATGCAGGACCGTAATCGTCGGTAGTGAGTCTCTCACTTGATTGCAGGAATGCATCAATTACATCTATGCATTGTTCTGGCACTATCGCAACTAGCTTCACAATGAGATTCAATACTTCCTTCCGAGATTGGAATGGTAGAGTGTTTCCCTTCATCCACGGACGAGTAATTCTTGACAGAGCTTTCCCGACAGATGGGGAGTTGGCGAATCTCGCGGCCGAGGCGACATTGCTCAACAGCCTTTCTGGGCATATGTGCAACCATGTCCCTAAGAGATCCCCCAGTCTTCCCTCAGAAGCATCAAGCTTATCCGCCAAGTAGAGGTCCCCCTTCATGTCGGGATTGAATCGCACATTCCTGCCTACGACTCGTAGAATCCCAGCCTTAACCAGTCTATCGATCTCCTCTCCAATGCGCTCTTCATTCAAGATCGATTTCAAAGTCGCAAGTGCTTTGTCACTCGGAAGTGAAACTGGAACCACACAGGCAAGGTTCACCAGAAGATTCTCAGCTGCGGCGCCAAGGCACACACGAGCCTCGCGATCCATGTCATCCACAAAATAGCGCTTCATACTGTCAAGAGGAACGTCTGACTTGCCAGATATTTGCTGTCCAATCCAGACGATCAAGAAGGGGTTAGGGTATTGAGCCACTATCGTTGATTCACCCTCGACCTCCTCTCGCTTTGCAGCAGCTCGCAATAGTGCAGTCAAATCGCCTCTGTTCCAATCCGAGATGCGTATTTCTTCGCAAGACGGACCTAGACGTGTTTCTGCAACGTTTCCGAACACACTCTCACGTCCTGACGTTCGTAGAGCAAGGATGACCTTGATGGAATTGCTTGCTCGAAGGAAGCTTAGAAGAGGCTTAATCTCGTCCATGAATCTGTCAGCATCATCGAAGATCAGGAGGTATCGTCGTCCTCTCACGATTTCATCTTGCATGGCATCTTGAATGGTGCGAACACCTCCTCTTATCGCCCAAACTTGAGTTCTGCGATCAACCTCGTGAGCAATCTCGGCAATGCTTCGAAGCAAGTGAGACTTGCCGTACCCACCAGGTGAACTAATTAGAAGGACGTTTGCAGTGGCGGACAGTAGGAAATCCTTTGCCTTGTGCACGTAGTCTTCAAAGCTCTCTATTCTTGTCTCAGACATAGGCAGAAGAGCCCGTTCGTATTCCGAAAAGTACCGATTCCATGGTACGAGTTTCGGAAACTGTGGATCTCCGAAGAACAGGTGCCCCAAGAATGGCTGTAGTTCTATCCTTCGAGTCAGCTCCTCTCTGTGCCAAACCAACAAGCTGATAGTCGTGTTTCGGTTCAAATGCTGAAGTTCATTGACTTGAGGAACATTGAGCTCAGCGTTTGTTGCTATCCTAAGATGATTGACATGGTTTGCGACCGCGTTTTGTAGTTCTTTCTTGATCTCAGCCTTCAAATGTGGTAGGGCGTCCTTGAGTGATTTCTTCGTCCACTTTGACTGGATGGACCAGACACCATCTTTGCCCTCTTTGGAGTAGTACCCCATATACTGCCCGTCCCAGCTTCCATCTGCTCCGATGTAAGGACTACTTGGGATGAATCCTGGAGAATCGCATTCCAAGGCAAAGAGATGATTGACAAGGCGCTGGAAGACCTTGTCGTTGTCTATTCTTTCCCAGTCGAGAATTGGCCTTCACCTATCCCATTCTTGTTACAGGCTGGAGCCTTTGCTGGAGTTTTCGATAGACCTTGAACGGCCTTTTGCTGGCGGCATTCTTTCTCAGATAGTGAAGGGTACTTCTCTTGATGCCAAGGGTTCGGGCCTGAGATATCGAGAGCTCCAAAATCTTACTTCGAAGCTCGTTGCCATCCTGTCTTACCAAACTAGGAGACGGCTCAGAGAAATCAATCTCCGGTAGCCCACCACCTAGATGGCGGCCAAGCTCAACAGTCTTCTGCTCGATGACTGTATCCCATTTCAATGTGTGTCCATTATACCTAATTCCGGTGTTAAATTGCTCACGAAGCGAGATTAGAAATCGCTGTTTAGCTTCGGGCTCAAAGCGATATCGGTAATCGTCACCCGTGAAATAGAAATCTGGCAGATCCAACAATCCTGACTCGAAAGCTTCCATCACCGCCACATCAGTAATCCAACGGAAGGGCTCCTGCAAATCATACACAAGCGACTGCTTCGTCCGGTGGCCGCTTGTCTCGTGGAGGAAACCTACGGATGGTTCCAGGCCTACGGTGTTGACTGCTGCAGTGGTCTTGAGCATGTTCTTCGACTACAATGTTCTCGATACGATACTTAAGACTCGGCCATCGCCCCCTTTTTTTTGACGACCGTAGTTGCGGGTAGCCAATGAAGCCTAGAGCTTCGTGCTTTCCTCGACTCCGTTCAAATCGAACCCATCAGCGTCTTTCTTTGTTTCAGCGAGTGAATGCCGCCCTCGGGTCATATAACGGCTAGAATATGTAAGACTGAGCGCCTAAGGTGTCAGGGCGTCAGAAGGTTGGCCGCTCTCAGAGTGCTCAAACTTCGAAACATAGTCGATGTAGGTGTCCTGCTCGGAAGAGTCTACTACGAGAAGCATGGAATTGTCGCGGGGGAAGGTGGACCAGCAAAGCTGCTGGAGAAGCTCTACTACGCGATCGGTGAGCAACAGCTCGACGACCAAGTGAGGGACCAAGTGTACGCAACTAAGGGCAGACTTGAAAAGAAGTACCAGTACAGCGACAAGACGCTTGATCTTGAAGACGAGCAAGACCTCAAAAGGGATGCTAAGGTGTGGATAGAACTCCTCGCCAAGAGTGTGGGCACTAGAATCGCTTTCGAACCCACCAAGCCAATCATCCTGAACACAGAATCGTTGATGCAGGCAGCTACCGACTACTCGAATCCGTTCTTCGATGACAAGGTGTGGGGAGCCCTGGTAGAGGTTGCGCGGAACGACTTCAGGGAAACGACAAGATGCTTCATGGCCGCGGCCTGGACAGCTGCGGCTATGACAGCGCTGAGGGGGGCCGAGGCGGTTCTCAGGCAGTACTACGAACTCAAGACGCAGGCCAAGGGCGGAGAGAAACCGTGGGCTGAGATAGTGGAAGAGTTGGAAAAGATGCCTGACGTGGACAAAACACTTCTAGGTTACCTGAACTTCATCAGAGAAAGGCGGAACGAAACGCAGCACCCTGAAAAGACATACGACCAGAGAGAATCAGAAAACATCTTTACCGTAGTGGTCAACGCGGTAACCGCGATGTGCAATGAATCTCTTGCATGCCCGAAGCGGACGTGAGTCAAGACTGCGGGGCAAAAAGGGGGAGACGCCCTTCATCCTTGCAAGAAAACCTCAACTCGTTTCAGCGACGCCTTCAGTAGGAATGGCCTGGCACACATACCTGAACGTTGAAAGAGACTTCATCGACATCACGCATTATGTTGCCCTGGACCGGACGAACAAGGCAGTCTTGGAGCGCATCAAGGCCTTCTGCCACCTACTCCGATAGCTCTTCACGCGTCCGTGCCTTCTTGCTTCCGGAGCTACCCCATATGGCGGGATAGATGTTCTCACGATAGATCTTGCCCAAAGCCTCAATGTTCTCCTTGCTATAGTACTTCTCAACTCCCAGGTCCCTGCCTTTCAGCAAGGCACGCCACTCCGGGCTTATCTCCTCGAGACTGTCGATGACGTTGAAGATGAACTTGCGGAGACTCTTTGGTGTAATCTCCTCTTCATTCTCTTTGGATTCACGCAGGATCCGAAGCTTAGTCGCCCGCACGCAGGCGTTCTTGACAGCATATTCGATGGAATTAACAGTCGGGTATGATGGAAAGATCCTAGCGTTAGGAGTTGGAGGTTGTCCTTGCCTTAGCAGCTCGTCACGTAGGTTTTTCAGCATGATGGTCCCGCGGGGACCGACGTAGCAGATCGGTTCGAATTTTATCGAACCGCCTCCACGATGCGGCCTGAATCGCGTCGGCAGTGAGATATGGGCAACATCACGCTCGTACCAGTCTTCCTCCAGCCAGCCCCACTGCATCTCTGGGAAGACTCGAGGCCTTGCTGGACACTCTGCCATCACGGTGAACAGAACTGCTCTTTCCAAGCTTCCTGCTTGGGATATTATGTTCTCAATCTCTTCTCTTTCTAGAAGGCGAATCTCCTTTGGGGTCCCGTAGCTCATATGGATGAGCTTTCTCGGAACGGGAAAACCATGCGCTTTGAGAAAACTGTAACATGCGGTCAGGCCGAGGGCACAAGTCCTCTTGGCGTATCCTGCGCTGCATAGCGCTGAGTAAAAGCGCTTTAGCGCATTTTCAACCTCGCTCTTCGGTTCAGCCTGCAGTAGCGCTCTGCGCTTGAGATCGATAATCTCCTGAGGCGTCCACCCTGTGAAAAGACAGAAAACCGCAAACCACCAAAGGTAAACCTTCCGTGACCCTTCATTCTCACCGAGTGAAACGAACCACTCGACCACAAGCGGATCTCTCCCGAGTTCAGCGCAGAATTCCTTCGAAGGCCGCTTAAGCACTGGCCCGTCGGTTGCCTCCCCATTGGGTGAGGTTGCGGAAGGAGAGGTTCGCGGCATGAGAATGGGCGATCAGGTTGTCGGCATATATCTGCTAGGGAAAACTATCTAAAGCGCTGGATTAAGTTAGATTTCCTCACTTAATATCTTGATTAAGCTGCCTTTTCTCACTAAATATATTTCTCCATTTCCCCTTCAAGAAGCGAGCATAGGCCAAACCACTGGCCTGACAGCCACTCGTACCTGCCACAGCGAGTAGCCATGTTCACGACGCAAAACCGCGTCCCTATGCGCCTCTAAGCTGGCTGGAAGCACGAATCATGGTGATTGGCAGTCCAGGGAGCACGTCTGTGCGCATGATTCGCTGCGTGATTCCTCGGTGATCGTCCGAGGAAAAAGGCTCGGAGGGCCTTCAAGGTCAATCGTATCTAGACCGGAGTTGTGCTAGTGCAGTCGAGATGAGTGGCTCCCGAGGAGCAATCTCCCCCCTTTTTAGGCTCAGAGAGTATGTCTGCCGATATGCGTTGGAGAACGCTCTCGTGAATCTACGCAGCTTGAAATCGTGGGCTCGAATACGCCTACCCTCTGATGATGCGGTTCGGAAAGCCATCCTGTCGCAGCCAGATGAAATGCCACGTTCTGCTTTCATGGAATTGGCCATCTCTTGGGATAGGATGATGACATCAGCCTAGAACTGGGCTGGCT
>Ga0315281_10008255_pt1 | contig 14563 bp, 13 predicted proteins | sample YL17G07_0_MG_FD_204540 | JGI IMG/M metagenome (GOLD analysis project Ga0315281, IMG submission 204540) | Sediment microbial communities from Yellowstone Lake, YNP, Wyoming, USA - YL17G07_0 | ecosystem: Environmental > Aquatic > Freshwater > Lake > Sediment | place: USA: Wyoming | collected...
CGAGGTAATCCTCTATTTCAATGTCGGCATGAAGCCGCACGCCCAGGTGAAAGAGGAGATGGACCGCTTCATGCGCGAGGTCGCGCCCGCCTTTAAGGGCAAGCACAACGCGCGCCGCGCGGCCTGAAATGGAATTCGGCTATTTCACGCTGAGCGACAACAACTACCGCGACAATCCGCGCACGCCCAACGCGTTCGTGACCGACATCGTCAATGAGGCGCTCTATGCCGAGGAACTCGGCATGCATTCCGCCTGGATTGGCGAACATCATTTCAGCACGCTCGGCGTCAATTCCTGCCCGGAAATTCTGCTCACCCATGTCGCGGCCAAAACCAAGCGTATTCGCTTGGCGCCGGCGGTGAGCGTGCTGCCGCTGCACCATCCGATCCGCGTCGCCGAATACTGGGCGACGCTCGATCTATTGAGCGGTGGGCGGGTGGATTTCGCCACCGGCCGCGGCTACGATCGACGCGAATACCTTCCGTTCAAGGGAAACTTCGAGGACAACGTCGCGGTTTTCGCCGAAGGCCTCGACATCGTCCATCGGCTCTGGACGAGCGAGCAGCCGATCTCGCACCACGGCAAATACTACGACTTTGACGCCGTCTGGATCACGCCCACGCCGCTGCAACGGCCGATCCCGATCTACGTCGCCTCGTTTTCCAAGCCGACCATCGAACTGGCGGCCAAGATGGGTTTGGGCCTGGTCGTCGCCGCCGGACAAGCCTCCGCCATGCACGGCTCGCTCGCCGAAGTGAAACGCATTTTTCACGACGCCTGCGCGCGCCATGGCCGCAAGCCGGGCCGGCTGATCACCAGCTATTTCATCCATTTCGCCGACACGCCGGAACAGGAGCGCACAGCGCGCGAACGGCAACTGCGCTATCATCAGGAATGCACCTCGCCCGCGTTTCCGGGTGATCCAAAAACCGCGCCGGAATCGTACCGCTATTTCAGCAAGATTGTCGAACGCTACCAGACCCAGAAACCGGAGGACTTCAACGCCAATTCCGTTCTGCTCGGCTCCCCGCGGCAGATCGTCGACACGCTTGCGAGCAAGGTCGAGGCGGCCGGTTTTGACGAAGTGATCCTCTACTTCAATCTCGGCCTCAAGCTACACGCCCAGGTGAAGGAGGAGATGGACCGCTTCATGCGCGAGGTCGCCCCCGTTTTCGAAGGCAACACAAGAGACAGCGGCCATAAGTGAGCGCGAGTTTATTGCGCGCAGCGGCGGCGCGATGGTAGCCTGTCACGTTCATGGCACGTGTACACTAACGAGGCAGACGGCCGGTTATTTTGCTGTCCGTTAGATTTCCAAAATGCGGCCTGTAGTCTTCTAATTCGTGCTGAGGGAATGCAATGACCACAAAAAACAACACCACATCCAAGATTGACATGGAAAAGTACCGGCTCCGTCGTTTTGTCGATCGACTGATCGATATGGGTGAGGTAGAGGTCCATGACGAACCGGTGCCGCTCACCGGCCTCAGCGCTATCATCGAACGTACCGAGAAGGCGCTCCTGTTCAAAAAAGCTGGCCCCGAACAAGCGGAGATCGTTGCGAAGACCGCAGGCAGCCGAAAGCGCCTGGTGGCTGCGTTTGCAACCAGCGAGGACAAGATCCACGACGAGTATTTCAAGCGCCTGGCCAATCCACAGCCCGTGGTGGAGGTCCCTTCCGGCGAAGCCCCCGTGCACGCGGTGCAGATTACGGGCAAGGACGTCGATCTAACCAAGCTGCCTTTCCACCCGCAACACGCCTACGACGGCAGCTGCTATCTGAGCTCGGCAATCGATTACACAATCGATCCGGCGACCGGACGAAGAAATGTCGGATGCCGTCGTCTGAGCCTGCGTAACCGATACGAAACCGGGACCAACGTCACGGCCCCATCCGATCTCAAGCGCATTTACACGGCCTGCGTCGCACGCGGCGAACGGTTGCCGATCACCTTCACGGTCGGCGCGCATCCGCTGGATTTCGTCGCTGCGACGATGCGCCATCCCGGTGACGAATTGTCATTGGTCGGCACGCTCCGGGGCGAGCCGGCGCCAGTCGTCAAAAGCCTCACCAACGATATCCTGGTGCCGGCGGATGCGGAAATGATTCTCGAAGGTTATCTCGATGAACGTGGCTATGTGGAGCCGGAAGGTCCATTCGGCGAATACATGGGCTACTATGGATCGATTCACATGGATCCTGTGTTTCATTGCACCGCTATCACCATGCGCCGCGACGTGCTCCACCACACGTTGTTGCACGGCTCCGCGTTTGTCCTCGACCAGACGGATAGCGCCAACATCAGTGCTATGCGCATCGAGGCCGAAGCGATGAAAATCCTAAAAGCCACAGTGCGCGAGCCAATCGCGGTCTACCTCCGGCCGACGGCAGGCGGGACGAATACGCTGCGTGTTTCGATCAGGCAGCGTTCTTTCGGCGAGGCGCGGCTGGCCATCGCGGCGCTGTTTGGCGGAATCATGAGGCTCAAGCACATCTACGTCTGCGATGAGGATATCGATATCCGCAACGACAAGCAGCTTGAATGGGCGCTCGGGACTCGCTTTCAAGCCGATCAGGATCTGGTGATCCTTCAGGGAATCCCAGGAATGACCATGGACCCCTCGCTCAACGGGCGGCGGACGGGGGCCAAATCAGGCTTTGACTGCACGCGGCCCTTTGGACGCGAAAACGAAATTCCGCTGACCAGAAGCGCGGCTAAGATTTTCAAGGGTCCCGCGCGCTTTCAGAACATCGAGCAAGCGCTTGGTTCAGCGCCGATGTTTTATGCCGACCTCGTTGAATCGATCGGTAGTGACGACGGCCGCGAAATCGCCTGTGGGTTGGATGAGTTGCGTCAACATGGACGCCTGGGCCGCGATCGTGACGGCCGCTATTATCTTGCTCCATCAAAACCCGGCGTGACCGCTATCGTCGGGGATCTCTACCACGATCCTAATTCGGGCACGTGAACTCCGGCTGTTGAGCCGATAAGGGGGTAGCGCTCATGAACACCGCTCGACTCGCGTTATGCTGCGCTTGGATGATGCTCGCGATCATACTGGGACCGACGGCCCAGGCAGCTGACAAGGTTATTGCCGGCTCTCTCGGCGGCCAAGCGCCGCTCTGGAATATATATACGGCGCTACACAAGGGATTCTACGCCGCCGAGGGCCTCGATGTTGAGTTCAACTTCGCGCAAAGCGGGGCTGCGGTCACTCAGCAGCTCACGGCCGGTTCGCTTGACATCGTGCTGAGCGTCGGCATCACCGACCCAATCCGTGCCATCGACAAGGGCGCTCCGCTTGCACTCATCCGTGTTGTCGGCGATGCCGCACCCTATGTGTTGATCGGCAAGCCAGGTTTGAAATCGATTGCCGACCTCAAGGGCAAGATCATCTCCGTTGGTGCGCTTCATGACATCACCACCGTCTATTTCGAGCGCATGATGGCGGCGAATGGACTCAAGAAGGGAGATTACGAGATCATTCCGGCGGGCGTCGCGGCCGGGCGTTACGCCGCCCTCAAGGCCGGTGTCGTCGACGCCGCGATAGTTCTTCCGCCACTCAACTTCCAAGCCGCGGCCGCAGGCTTCGTTACGCTCGGCTTGGCGGCCGACTACGTGAAGGATCTTCCCTTCACCGGCATGGCCGTTCATCGGCGCTGGGCAGCCGCGAATGTGCCGGTCGTGAAGCGGATTCTCGCGGCGACCGATAAAAGCATCGCTTGGCTCGCGGACCCATCGCACCGTGACGAGGCGATCGAGCTTCTGGTCAAGGTCGCCCGTTCGAACAAAGAGGATGCCGCGGCCAGTTACGACTATCTTCGCCGGATCAAATTCTTTGAGCCCACCAGCAAGATCTCGCGCGCAAAACTGCGTAATCTGATCGAGCAAGAGAGGGGTGCTGGGACCGTCGATCAGTCCCTTTCCATCGATCGCCTCATCATGCCGGGCATTACGGAACTGGTAGATTAATAGGAAGCGTCCTTCCGCTATGCCGCAAACCATCGGAAAACCGTTCGTCCGCAAGGAAGACCTGCGGCTCGTCACTGGCGCTGGAAATTACAGCGACGATGTTAACCTGCCCCACCAGGCTTATGCCGCCTTTGTGCGTTCGCCGCACGCACATGCGCACATCGGCGCGATTGACACTGCGGCGGCGCGCGCCATGCCCGGTGTGCTCGCGGTGCTGACCGGCGCCGACGTCGTGGCCGACGGTCTCAACCCCATCCCCCACAGGCCACTCGCCACCCGCCCCCCGGCCGACATCGCGCTGAAAAACCGCGATGGATCGGATCATGGCTACGCGCCACACCATCTCTTGCCCGCCGACCGGGCGCGCCATGTCGGCGAGGCGATAGTGATGGTGGTTGCCGATACGGTGGCCGCTGCGAAGGACGCGGCCGAATTGATCGTGGTGGAATACACAGCGCTGAAACCCATCATCGCAACTTTGGCGGCTACCCAATCCGGTGCGCCACAGCTCTACAATCATGTTGGCAATGTCTGCATCGACGCCGACGCCGGTGACGTGGAATCAACCAAAACAGCATTTGCTCGCGCTGCGCATATCGTAAAACTCGACACCTGGGTGCAACGCGTGACGGGCGTGCCGCTCGATGCCCGCGCCGCGATCGGCATCTATGACCCGGTCAGCGAGCGCTACACGCTGCACGCCGGCAGCGGCGGCGTGGTGCGGCAGAAGCATGAACTCGCCGGAGTGCTCGGCGTACCGCCCTCCGACGTTCGCGTTGTTTCGGGCGATGTCGGCGGAAATTTCGGTACCCGCAATGCCTTCTATCCTGAATTCGCGCTGGTAGCGTGGGCGGCCAAGCGCGTCGGCCGGCCGGTGAAATGGACCTGCGAGCGCTCAGAGGCTTTCGCCTGCGACTACCAGGGCCGCGACCAGGTGATCCAGGCCGAACTGGCGATTGACGACGACGGCCGCTTTCTCGCGCTGCGCGGCTCGGTGATTTGCAACGGGGGCGCGCACAGCGTGATGTATGTGCCGCTGGTGAAATGCACCCAACTGCTGACGTCCGTCTATCGCGTGCCAACGGCGCACATCCGCGCTCGCGCGGTCTTAAGCAACACGCCGCCAACCAATCCCTATCGCAGCGCCGGCCGGCCGGAGGCCATGTTTGTCATCGAGCGGCTGATCGATCTTACCGCGCGGCAGTGCGGCTATGACCGCATCGATCTGCGCCGCAAAAATCTCATTCCTCCCTCTGCCCAGCCCTACACCAATCCGTTCGGCATGACATACGACAGCGGCGATTACCGGAAAATCATGGATCGCGCACTCGCCCTCGCCGATTGGAAGAACTTTCCGAAGCGGCGCCGCGAATCCAAGCGCAACGGCAAGCTGCGCGGTATCGGGCTTGCCAATTACATCGAGTCGACGAGCGGCTCACCGCATGAATACGCCAAGGTCGATGTGCAGCCTGAGGGCCGCATTGACGTCATTGTCGGCACGCTATCGAGCGGCCAGGGCCACGAGACCAGTTTTGCGCAGTGCGTCGGCGAATGGCTCGGTGTGCCGATCGAAAGCGTGCGGCTGATCCAAGGTGATACCGACATTGTACCGATCGGCGGCGGCTCGCATTCCGGCCGCTCCATGCGCATGGCCGGCGTGGTCATGGGCAAGGCCTCAGACCTGGTGATTGCCAAGGGCAAACGTATCGCCGCCCACATTTTAGAGACCAAATTGGCCGACATAACGTTCGCCGACGGTCGCTTCGCGGTTAAGGGTACCGACTACTCGATCGGCCTGTTCGAGGTGGCGCGCGCCGCGCGTGAACGAAACGACCTGCCCGACAATTTACGCGGACCGCTGGCGGCGGATTGTGAGGACACGATCCGGATCGCCGCCTTTCCCTTCGGCTCTCATGTCTGTGAGGTCGAGATCGACCCGGATACCGGTTTGACCGAAATCGTGCGCTATACCGCGATCGATGACGTCGGCCGCGCTATCAATCCGCTGATTCTACATGGCCAAACCCACGGTGCGATCGTGCAAGGCGTCGGCCAGGCGCTGTGGGAACATTCCAACTACGATCCAGAGACTGGACAATTGCTGGCCGGTTCGATGCAGGACTACGCTCTGCCGCGCGCTCACATGCTGCCGCCGTTCAACACCGAATTGAGCGAGACGCCGGCGCCCAGCAATCCGCTTGGCGTGCGCGCCGGCGGCGAGGGTGGCACCACACCCGCGCTCGGTGTCGTGGTGAATGCAGTGGTCGACGCGCTGACGGACTACGGCGTGACTCACATCGAAATGCCGGTGACGCCGGAACGCGTTTGGCGGGCGATGCGTAACGGAAAGACCAAGACCGCGTGAGCGGCGCAACACGAATAAAATCGCTTCCGTAAAGTCCGAGGTGTCGCCATCGAATCCCTCCCCCTCATTGCGATTATTTATTGCTGCGTGGTGATGGTGGTGGCCTATGCCGCGCGCGGCGCCAGCGGCTTTGGCGCGGCCGCCGCCTTGCCGCTGCTGAGCCTGGTGCTGCCGCTCAAAGTTCTCATCCCGGCGTGGACCATGATCGGCGTTGCGGCAGGCCTTGCGCTGTTCGGCGGCGATCGTCAGCGCATAGCCTGGCGCGAAATGGCGCGGCTGGTGCCCACCTTGCTGCTCGGCATCGCGGCCGGGCTCTACCTGTTCAAGCTGCTGGACGCCGCCGCCCTCGCCAAAGGCTTAGGCGCGCTGGTGTTGCTTTATGGCCTCTATTCCTTCTGGGGCACCTTTCGCCCACCGCCGAAATGGACGCCGCCGCCGCGCATCGCGGCCGCCCTTGGCGGCTTTCTCGGTGGCATCACCGGCACCACCCTCGGCACCATGGGCAGCGTGTTCTTCGCCATGTATTACGACGCCATCCGCCTCCCGAAAGAGCACTACCGCGCCACCATGACGGCGGTTCTGCTCACGCTGGCGCTGGTGCGCGGCGTCGGCTATTGGGCGGTGGGCGAGTTCACCCGCGAGGTCATGCTGCTGGCCGCGATTTTGTTTCCCATGATGCTGGTGGGGATTTTCATCGGCAACCGCTTCCACCACGGCATGAGCGAACTCATGTTCCGCCGCACGGTGGCGGGCGCGCTGCTCGCCAGCGGGCTGGCGCTGCTCGTGAAATAGGCGGCTGTGCGCTGCAAACAGTCAGTCACATCATTGTGACTGCTATGGAATCACGGAAATGGCGGCAAAATCTTTGGCACGCATTGTGCATTGCACAAATACGTGTATGAACCGCGAGCCCCGGAGATTCGAATGTCGTATCTGAAGTCCAAGATTCCCCTGCCGCTGCTGAAATACAGCCCGTGGCTGAAATACAGCGTCATTGGCCTGTGCGCCCTGTTATGGATCGCCGCCTTGGTGGGCGAGTTTTATTCCTCCGCCGCCACCATGAAATACCTGCTGATGTCGCTGATCATGCTCGCTATCGCGATGGTCTGAGCGCTCAGCCCAAATTCAGCTCTTTGAAAAGTCATTGCCCTTGTCGTCGCTCACTACTCTTCACCTCTCCCCGTTGGGAAGAGGTCGGCAAGTGAAGCGAGCCGGGAGAGGGGGAACAGCATCATCGAGAGGCCCGCGCCCCCTCACCCGACCGCCTTCGCTTTGCTTCGGCGGTCGACCTCTCCCCAACGGGGAGAGGTAAAACAGTAGCTACCCCAAATTCAGCTCCTTGAAAAAATCATTGCCCTTATCGTCGATGACGATGAAGGCAGGGAAATCGACCACCTCAATGCGCCAGATCGCCTCCATGCCGAGCTCGGGATATTCCAAGACCTCGACCTTCTTGATGCAGTGCTCAGCGAGCGTTGCCGCCGAACCGCCTATCGAGGCGAGATAGAAGCCGCCGTGCTTCTTGCAGGCGTCGCGCACGGCGGGCGAGCGGTTGCCCTTGGCCAGCATCACCAGCGAGCCGCCGGCGGCCTGGAAATCGTCAACGAAGGAATCCATGCGCCCGGCCGTGGTCGGCCCGAACGAGCCCGAGGCGTAGCCGGCCGGCGTTTTCGCGGGGCCGGCGTAATACACCGGGTGGTTCTTGATGTAATCGGGCAGCCCTTGGCCCTTCTCCAGCCGCTCGCGCAGCTTGGCGTGCGCCAGATCGCGCGCCACGACCATGGGCCCGGTGAGCGACAGCCGCGTCTTGATCGGATGCTTGGACAGCTGCGCCAAAATCTCCTTCATCGGCTTGTTGAGGTCGATCTTGACCACCGCGCCGTTGAGCGTGGATTCGTCGATGTCCGGCAGATATTGCGCCGGATGATGTTCCAGCTCCTCCAGGAACACGCCCTCGCGGGTGATTTTGCCCAGCGCCTGCCGGTCGGCCGAGCAGGATACGCCGAGCCCTATTGGAAGAGACGCACCATGCCGCGGCAGGCGGATCACGCGCACATCGTGGCAGAAATACTTGCCGCCGAATTGCGCGCCCACGCCCAAAGATTGCGTGAGCTTGTGCACCTCCTGCTCCATGGCGAGATCGCGGAAGGCGTGGCCGTCTTCCGAGCCGGAGGTGGGCAGATTGTCGTAATATTTGGTCGAGGCGAGTTTCAGCGTTTTCATGGTGAGCTCGACCGAGGTGCCGCCGATAACGATGGCCAGATGATAGGGCGGGCACGCCGCGGTGCCGAGCGTGAGAATTTTTTCTTTCAGGAACGCGATCATGCGGTCGTGTGTCAAAATCGACGGCATGGCCTGGAACAGAAACGATTTGTTGGCCGAGCCGCCGCCCTTGGCGATGAACAGCAGTTTGTATTCGTCGTCGCGCTCATTCTCGGCGTAAATCTCCACCTGCGCCGGCATGTTGTTCTTGGTGTTTTTCTCCTCGAACATGGAGAGGGCTGCGAGCTGCGAATAGCGCAAGTTCTTTTTGAGGTACGCATCGCGCGCGCCCTGCGCCAGCGCCGCTTCGTCGCCATGCGGGTCTTGCCCCTCGGTCCAGACGTACCGGCCCTTCTTTCCCATGATGATGGCGGTGCCGGTATCCTGGCACATGGGCAGCACGCCGCCGGCTGCGATGTTGGCGTTTTTCAAGAAGTCGTAGGCCACGAAGCGGTCGTTGTCGGAGGCCTCCGGGTCATCGAGGATTTTGCGCAGCTGCGCCAGATGCGCCGGCCGCAGCAGATGATTGATGTCGATGAAGGCGGCCTCCGAAAGCGCGCGCAGCGCCTCGGGCGCGACCACCAGCACGTCTTTGCCGAGGACTTTTTCGACGCGCACCCCCGCGGCCCTCAGCTTGCGATAGGGCGTGGTGTCTTTGCCCAGGGGGAAGAGCGGGGTGTGGTGGTAGGGGGGAGTGGGGGGTGGAGCATTCATGTAAGGGCTACCTTGATGTGGGCGCAGAGATGGAACTGGCTATGCCACTCGCACGATCTATGCGGCTCATTATCTCCCGCGCCAGCACCTTGAAATCCTCGCCGCATTCTCTCACTGCGGCCTGGTGGCCGCCGATTGCTCCATTAGCCGCGCGAAGTAAGAACATAGGCTTCCGAGCTTCCTGCGCCATTGCCATAAGCGATCGGTAGTCCTTAAGCTGCGCTATGCGTCGATCATCAGAATCGATACTTAATCCTGGCGGCGGAGTGACACTTTCAACGGCGGTCCTATATATGTCCGGAGCTCGGTCAAGCCATCGCTGATATGCACGTACCGCTCCCGCAGCGAATATCGTGTAGCGAGACACAACATACCCCAATGGCACCATCGTTCCGGGAGGTTTCTTAAACTTAAGCGATGCAGGCCACTCATCTAGCCTCTTTTGCCAATCTCGACGCCAACGCTGCATCGTCGGACCCACGTTTGCTAGCCCTCTTATCGAGAACATATCTGGAGCAATTGGTATTATAACGAAATCAGCGGCGACGAGACTTGCCCGATTTATTGCCCCCAGATTTGGTCCAACATCAATAAGACAAACCGTTGCATCGAACTTCCTTCCAGCTTCCGTCAGAATTCGGTGAAATGCTGTTGTAACTCGAAAAGCTCTTTCATCACCGCTCAAACACTTTGGCCAAGTCTCTGAAAGCTGGTCTTCAAAAACGGACAATTCAAGATCACCCGGAATGATAAAAAGCCTGTCAGCAACGCGAACAGGATCGGGAAACATGATGTCTCCTTCACCAGCCATCAACGGCCTTACCGCACCAAACATAGTTCGCCGACTATCAGTGTCCCATAACTTTTCTATAATTTCTGGTGCCAAGCACATGCTTGTCACATTAGCCTGAGGGTCAAGATCTGCGATAAGGACGCGCTCTTTCAAAAGAGACAGCATCCATGCAACGTGATACACGAGCGATGTTTTTCCTACGCCACCCTTATTGTTAAAAAATGCGATTGTTTTCATGATCGCACCCGAAGTCTCGCTAAGACATGAGTAGACCGAGCATCAAACTCAGGTGGAGGATTGCTATTTGCTGCACACGATTCCCGCGCAGCTGAAATCCCAAACCCGAATCGTTCAACTATGCCTAGCGTCTTCATCGCATCTGCCAAGCTTGGGTTTCTATAGTCTGTCAAACTCTCGCTGCCAAAATTTTGCGGCGTAACGATGCCAAATGGCCCCCCAGGGCTAATAATTTCAATTCGATTTTCATACCATGAAAGTCGAACTGGAGAATTTGTCATCTCATAACTTCGATGCATTATAGCATTCCGAAGAAGCTGTCGAATTGCCACCTCCGGGTAATCTGAGATATCCTTACGCACTGGACCCGATAAGTCAGCCCTCGTTCTATTCCATGTGCGCGTCAACAAATCGAGCTCGCGCACCTGATCTATTATCGTACCCGTAATTTCTTTTTGATCGCCAATTGCGTCAGTCAGATTCTGCCCCTGAATTCGCAAGGCTTGCACATACGCACCAGGAAAGACATCTTGCGGTGTTTTTCCGATGACGAGAATGGCAGTAGGAGTAGGCTGGCCATCTGGATCAATTAATCTCAGTGCTGCCAATCTTTGCTCCGTTGTTCTAGCATTGGCGGCGAGAATTTCCGGAGCCACGGCATTAGGCAGGTATTCCGCCTCAAACCGTGCGACGTCTAAATCATTGATCGACAGCCCCACGATGCCGCGCGAATCAAATGGCCTAGCACGTGCGCTACGCTTTTCATTAAGCCGGATTTCGTCGGCTAGCGATGCCGTGGTCCGAGCCGACCCAATTCCAATCTTAATTCTACCTTCAAAACGAACTGGTGGAATATCCGACGGCATGACCTGAATTACAATCACAGGACAGTCGTTGATTCTACGAGCCTCTACAATGATTGAAGGAATTGGTTGAACTTTACCTTCATTTCGCCAATTTGCGATCTCGCGCAGCGTCTTTTCGCTGAATGTCTGGTTAGCACAACTACCGTCATCATTTACACCAACAAATATCACTCCTGCCCTTCGGTTGTCAGGCAAGTCGTTTGCAAATACGCAAATTGCTTCGAGTATCTCTTCTTTCAAATTTGTCGATCGCTTTCGCTCCACAAGATCGCTCTCATGGGCGCGAAAGAGGACTTCAAGTTCCGCGTTATTATGCTTCACGATTGCTTACCTGTTGTTCTCGAGATGATGCCAATATGACGACAAGCGCAACCCCCAGCAAGCGCACCTTGGATCGAGCGAAGCATAATCCAGGGACGGCTGATCGGGCTATCAAGCCGCCCGGGATTACGTTGGCGTTTATCCGATGTATAATTTTTACTATCGTGCCCTACCTCCACGCCCCCGCACCGGTTCAAAGCTGATCTTCAGCCGGTGCCCGGTCGCCTTGGCGAAGCGGGCGAGCGTGCGTGTCGAAGGTTTGCCGCGCCCGCTTTCCAGCCGCGCGATGGTGCTTTGCGTCGTCTTCATGCGCCGCGCCAGCTGCGCCTGACTCAAGCCGGCGCGGATGCGCACCTTCGCCACCGCGGCAATCAATGCGAATTCCTCCTCCAGCGCATCATATTCCTTGCGGTAGGCCGGGTCTTTCATCCATTTCTTGTGTAAGTCTCTGATCTTAGTCATCGCACCTCCTTGGCCCGTTGCCGGGCAATTTCGAGTTCACGCGGCGGCGTCTTCTGGCTCTTCTTGATAAAGACGCGCAGAAGAACGACGCGCCGCACTGCCGCCGTGACATAAATCGCGCGGGAAATTCCATCCCGGCCGGTAATGCGAAGCTCCCAGAGCCTGTTCTCCAGATGCTTCACGCTGTCACGCGGCAGCGCCTGCAAGCCGACCTCCTCGATGAGGTTGGACAGGCGCACGAGGCGCGAACGCATGTCATCAGGCAACGCCTCGATCTCAGCATCGACAGCGGCGCTTAAGGCTTCGACCGTCCAGCGCGACATAAGTCCTTATATAGCAAAAAAGCGATAATGTCCAGTCGCCTATTCCGCCTAGCCGCGCGTGAACGCGCGTATAGCCCTCTCCGGGCTATACGCTGGAAGAAAAAAATCCGCCAGTAAACGCGCGCTATTTCTTCTTGCTGGGATCGTCGGCCGGATTCACGTAGGCGATGCCAAACGGTCCTTCGCCGCTAATTTGAATGACGGTCGCCACTTTGGCGAACGCCCAATGGTTGATATTCGCAGGCAGTTCGACAAAGCCGCCGGGACCAAGCTTATTGGCGTGCTTCTCATCCAGCTTGTCGCCGGTTCCGAAGTGCATCTCACCGGAGATCACCGTGATACGTTCGGTATGCGGATGCTTGTGGGCTTGAATCTTGTACCCCGCCGGCATTTTCAGACGGACAGTGAACGTGCCTGGCTTCCCCGGATCACCCGACAAACCTGCCATCTGACCGCCCTTTGGAAGCGCGTCGGGCGCAGGTCCCCACTTGATGGCGCTGGCCGAAATTCCTTTCGGTCCGGAATCCTGCGCCATGGCCACGGTGGCGAAAAGCGCAAGCGCTGATAGGGCGACGAAAGAACGCATGGATATTCCCCGTTTGGTTGGTTGGAGTTGTCGGCGCGCCGACTATGCAAAAGCCCAACGACGATCGCAATCTTATTTCGAGTCTTCAACAGCTACAACGAGCGGCCATGACGATGGAGAGGCCATGGCGATGCGGAAAAGCGACGACAGCAAGCGTGTCCCGGATGCGGTGCAGCGCAAGTGCGAAGCACGCAGCGGTGCACCGCTAAGCCGGGACCCATAATTTTGGGCCGCAGCGGTGGTCCCGGTTCTGCAGCGCATCACTACGCGCCATAGCGCGTCGAGGACGCGCGTAAACGCGCTTATAGCGCTCCGTGCTGCGCTGCGCCCGGGACACGAATCCTCACCCCGCCATCTCCCGCACCAACGGCATCACCTTGCGGCCGTAGAGTTCGATGCAGCGCATCATCTTTTCGTGCGAGAGCGTGCCCGCGCTGTATTTCATGTCGAAGCGCGCGAGACCCAGCGCCTTCACCGTCGCCGCGATCTTGCGCGCAACGGTCTCCGGCGCGCCGACATAGAGCGAACCGTGCTCGATCTCCTGGTCGAACTCGCCGCGGCCCATCGGCCCCCAGCCGCGCTCGGCCCCGATGCGGTCGCGAAAGCGCTTGTAATCCGGCCAAAATTCGTCGCGGGCGCGCGCGTCGGTCTCCGCCACATAACCCGGCGAATGAACCCCAACCGGCAGCGCGGGCTTTTGCATTTGCGCCAGCGCGCGGCGATAGAGATCGGTGAATTGCAAAAACCGCTGCGCCGGGCCGCCGATGATGGCGACCATCAGCGGGAAGCCGTAATGCGCCGCGCGGATCACCGACTCCGGCGAACCGCCGACGCCAATCCAGGTTTTCAACGTTCCGTGCTCGACCGTGGGATAAACGCGCTGGCCGGTCAGCGGCGAGCGCGTGTTGCCCTGCCATGTCACCGGCTTTTGCTGAATCAGCGCGGCGAACAGATTGACCCTTTCCTCGAACAGCTCCTCGTATTTGCGCATGTCAAAGCCGAACAGCGGAAACGATTCCGTGAACGAGCCGCGGCCGAGAATGACCTCCGCCCGCCCGTTGGAAACGCCGTCGAGCGTGGCAAAGCGCTGGAACACCCGCACCGGGTCGTCCGTGCTTAAGATCGTGACGGCCGTGCCGAGGTGGATGCGTTTGGTGCGGCTCGCCATTGCCGCCAGCACCACTTCCGGCGCCGACACCGCGAAATCCGCGCGGTGGTGCTCGCCCACGCCGATGAAGTCGATGTTCACCTCATCCGCCAGCGCCGCCTGCTCGACCAGATTGCGCAGCACTTGCGCATAGGACAATGGCTTGCCGTCGGCGCCGTCGGTGATGTCGCCGAAAGTATCCAGTCCAAGTTCGATCTGCTGCGACATGCTGCGCTCCGCCCCTCTCCTTCGTCATGCGCGAGCTTGACCCGCGCATCCATGAAGCGGTTCAGCGTAGAACAAATTTCCGAATTGCGCGATGGAGAGGCAGCATGGATGGCCGGGTCGTCAGGCGCGAAGCCGGCGCGTTCCGCGCCTTTTGCCCGGCCATGACGATGGAGAGTCAATTACCCCTAGCCAAGCGCCGAATCCTTCTCTAAATCCCCGCCATGCCAAAACGTCCTTTTCGCGTCGGCCGCTCGAATGCCGGACTCGGCCTGTTCGCCACCCAA
>Ga0315281_10008257_pt1 | contig 14560 bp, 11 predicted proteins | sample YL17G07_0_MG_FD_204540 | JGI IMG/M metagenome (GOLD analysis project Ga0315281, IMG submission 204540) | Sediment microbial communities from Yellowstone Lake, YNP, Wyoming, USA - YL17G07_0 | ecosystem: Environmental > Aquatic > Freshwater > Lake > Sediment | place: USA: Wyoming | collected...
GCCGCTAGCGCGGCGCCATGCGAATCGCGCCGTCGAGGCGGATCACCTCGCCGTTGAGCATCGGGTTCTCGATGATCGTTTGCACGAGCAAGGCGTATTCGTCCGGGTGGCCCAGGCGCGAGGGAAAGGGCACCTGCCGCCCCAGCGACTGCTTCGCCTCCTCGGGCAGCGCGGCGAGCAGGGGCGTGTCGAACAGGCCCGGCGCGATCGTCATCACGCGGATGCCCAAGCCGGACAGGTCGCGCGCCATCGGCACGGTCAGGCCGATGATTCCGCCTTTCGAGGCGGAGTAGGCGCACTGCCCGATCTGCCCCTCGTAGCCGGCGACCGAAGCGGTCATGACGATGACGCCGCGCTCGCCGTCGGCGTTCGGCGTCGTGCGGGAGATGGCCTCGGAGGCCAGGCGCGCGGTGTTGAAGTGGCCGATCAGGTTCACGTTGACGACCTTCTGGAACTGCTCCAGGGGCATCGGCCCCTCCTTGCTCAGCATGCGGCGCGCCGCCCCGATGCCCGCGCAGAGGATGGCGAATTGCACTCCGCCGAAGGCTTTGACCGCCTCGTTGACCGCGGCCTGCACCTGCTCGGCGCTGCACACGTCCGCCTTGGCGAAGCGCGCCTTGGCGCCGAGCTTCTTGGCGAGCGCCTCGCCTTTTTCCTGCTGCACGTCCACCAGCACGACGTTGGCGCCGGCCGCGTGCAGGCGGCGCGCGGTGGCCTCGCCGAGTCCGGAGGCGCCGCCAGTGATGAGGGCCGTGGTCCCTTGGATCTGCATGAGAGGGCTCCTTCTGCGAACGGGAAGCGGTGGAAGCGAAGACACGCGCCTTCGCGCCTCTGCGCGAGCTAGGCCTGGCCGCCCGCCGTCGAGCGTGGCTGGATCGGAGGCAGGACCGTGGCTACTGCCTTCCGCAGCGATTTGCAAACCGCGCCGGGTAAAGCCGGCTGCGTTCGCCCCTGGCAACCAGGGCGGACTTCGTGATTAGCTTGGGCGCGGAGCGGCTTCGCAACGGCGGGCCCGCTCCGGAATTCTTTCCGCAGGATTCACTCCCTATGCGCCGCTCCCCATGAAATACCGCGTCCTTCCCGAAGCCGATGCCGACGTCTTCTCCATCCTGCAGGGCGAGGCCCAGCGCGAGCAGGAGGGCCTCGAGCTGATCCCCTCGGAGAACTACGTCAGCGAGGCCGTGCTCGAGGCGCTCGGCTCGGTGCTCACCAACAAGTACGCTGAGGGCACCCCCGGCCGCCGCTACTACGGGGGCCAGACCTATACGGATCAGGTCGAGACTCTCGCCATCGAGCGCGCCAAGGCGCTGTTCGGCTGCGACCACGCCAATGTGCAGCCGCTGTCCGGCGCGGCGGCCAACCTGTGCGTGTACGCCGCCTGGCTCGATATCGGCGACACGGTGCTGGCGATGGACCTCTCCCACGGCGGCCACCTCACGCACGGCGCGCCCGTGACCTTCGCCGCCAAGGCGTTCAAGTTCGTCCGCTACAAGATGAAGGACGTGGAGACCGGGGAGATCGACTACGACCACCTCGAGGCGCTCGCCCTGGAGCACAAGCCCAAGATCATCCTGGCCGGGTTTTCCGCCTACCCGCGTGAGCTGGACTACCGGCGCATGGCACGCATCGCGGAGAAGGTCGGAGCGATGGCGATGGCCGACATGGCCCACATCGCCGGGCTGATCGCGGGCAAGGCGCTGGCCAATCCCTTCGAGCACGGCTTCCACGTCATGACGACGACGACCCACAAGACCCTGCGCGGGCCGCGCGGCGCGATGATCCTGAGCCGGGGTAAGCCGGGCAATCCGCTCCGCGCGCCGGAGCGGACGCTGGAGAACCTGCCCACCCTGATCGACCGGGCGGTCTTTCCCGGCTTGCAGGGCGGGCCGCACATGCACCAGATCGCCGCGATCGCGGTCGCGCTGAAGGAGGCGGCGAGCCCGGCCTTCCGCAGCTACGCGCAGCAGGTGCTGAGGAACGCGAAGGCGCTCGCCGGCGCGCTGCTGGAGCGCAAGTGCAAGCTGATCACGAATGGCACGGACAACCACCTGATGCTGATCGACACGATGCGCTCCTTCGGCAAGAGCGGGAAGGACGTGCAGGAAACCCTGGAGCGCGCAGGCATCACGCTCAACAAGAACGCCATCGCCGACGATCCGCTGCCGCCGTTCCAGGCGTCGGGCGTGCGGCTCGGGACGCCCTGCGTCACGACGCGCGGCATGCGCGAGCCGGAGATGCTCCGCATCGCCGAATGGATCGTGGCTGCGTGCGGGCCGAACGTGGACCTGGCGCGGCTGCGCCGGGACGTGCGCGAGCTGTGCCTGCGCTTCCCCACGCCCAGCGGGCTGGTCGAGCGGGCATGACGGACGAAACGCGGCTTTGAGCGCGGCGCGGCTGCGTACCGGGCCGGGAGAGCGCGCTGCCACGCGCGGGGGGCTAGCGCTCCGACTGCCGCCGCACCAGGAGCAGGTAGGGGAACTTCAGGTAGCCGCCCGATTCGCCGCGAATGAAGCCGAAACGGTCGGCCACTTCCAGATAGAAGCCGTGCTGGCGCGCGGGCACCTTGTAGGTGAAGCGCGAGTAGAGCCGGGGCACGATCGTGCGCACCTGCTGCCCCTGGCCGTCGTACAGGCGCAGCACCGGCATCAGGTTGGTGCGCTCCAGCCGCGCCCAGATGATCTCGACCGATTCCCCCTCCGCCAGTTCCTCCGCCACGTAGAAATCCGCATCGGCCCGCGCGTCCACCAGCCCGTAGATGGGCGCGTTGAACGCCAGGGCGTTGGCGCGATCCAACCAGCCGTTGTCCTCGTGCTCCGCATAGAGGGGATCGGTCAGCTCCGGCGCGCTGCCGCGCGTGAGGAACGCCTGCACGGCGTCCTGCACGCTGCCCGGCCGGCCCTCCGGGGGAAACAGGTCTAGTTCGCGGTGCGACGGCCGGGTCGTGCCCTGCATATCGAGCTCGAGCGTTCCGTCGAGCCAGTTGACGTTCCTGACGACGAAGTCGCCGAAGGCGCGGCCCCGCAGGTCCCGCTCCAGGTTCCTCCGGTCCGCCGAGAGTTTGCCCCGGTACACCAGGCCGTTGCGCTCCACGCGCGCGAGGTAGAACTGGGCGAAGGGACTGGAGCGCCGGAAGAAGGCCGCGCCGAAGGCTTCCTCCTCCGCCACGCTGCGCAGGCCCGCCACGCGCAGCTCGAGCTGCGTCGCCAGCGTGGCGAAGGCCGAAAACGACTGGAGCGCCGCGGGCTGAAGTTGCAGCACGAGCGGGCCGACCAGGCCGGCGAGCACGAAGTCGCGCAGGCGCTCGGCGCCCTTCGGCCCGGCGGCGCGCTGGTCGAAGCTGCCCATCGTGCCGCCCTGCGCGCCATGGAAGAGTGTCGCCTCCATCATGCTGTCGCGCGCGGCGGGCGTGGCACCCTGCGGCGCGCCGAGCCGGAACGAGACGAGCAAGTCGGCCTCCGCGCGCTGCCGCGCCAGCAATTCCGTGCGCCGCTTCGCATCGCCGGTTTCCCGCAGCAGGCCGGCCTGCTGCGCGGTCAGGGCGTTCGCTCCCGCCACCCGGAAGTTGAGCAGCTCCAGGCGGGGCTGCAGCTGAGCGAGCACCTCCTGGCGCAGCGCGGCGTTGCCCAGCACGGGATCGTCCTGCTCGTAGAGGATGCGCAACGCGCGCTGGGGATCGCTCAGCACCGGCATGGGCATGTCGCGCAGGTCCTCCACCAGCGGCGCCCGCGAGAACTGCGCGCTGACGGCGGCCGTATACCGCGTCCGGTCGGGGGATGGCTCGGAGCGGGTCGTGCGGAACCCGCTCAGGTAGCGGTCGAGGCGGGAGAGGATGCGGCGCCGCAGCTCGCGCTCGTACAGCGTCCGCCACTCGGGCGCGACCAGGCCTTCCAGCGCCTGCTGCAGGCACTGCGTCTGCGCTTCGCGGATCGCGCGGGTGCGCGCCTGATCCAGGTTATCGCCGAGGACCGGAACGTCGGCCTGGGCGGAGGTCTCGATGGTTTGGGCACGCAGCGCCGGCGCACCCGCGAGCCCTGCCAGCGCCGCCAGCGCCGCAACCGTGAGCGCCAGCGCCGCCCCGGGGACGGGTCGCCGGAGCCGCGCTCGCGGCACGGGGAGCGCCGCCGGCGCGGATTGCGCCGCGGACGAGTCGGGGACGGTTTGAACAGGGTGAGGGGTGTTCATGGGAAGACGAACATCCCCCAGGATGCGCGGATGCGCAAGCGCCCGCGAGACGTCGCGGGCACGCGCGGTCCGGGAGGCGGGCCGGCGCACGGGGAGAAGGCGCCCCCAAGCGCCGGCCGGGTATCAGGCTACCGGACGTAGCTCTTCAGCTCGTCCTTCATGGCGCGGATGGCCAGCAGCGCGTCCGCCCCGGACACCGGGTCGGTGGGGCCGAACGTCCCCTGGATGCGGCTCTTCGGCTCCATCAGATTGCGCGTCACCGCGGTCTCCACGGCGTTGAAGTACGGCAGGTCCCCCCGCACGTCGGGGAAGGGCGAGCGCTGGCCGAAGAACTTGGTCTTCAGCCCCTGCTCTCCCGTCACGCGCACCAGCACGTCCTCGATCAGCATGGCGAACTCGGCGCGCGACATGGTGTCGTTGGGATGGAACTGCCGGTCTGGCAGCGGCTCCAGGCCCAGCACCTTCAGCCGCATCACCTCCTGGATATCCGCGCGCAGGGCGTGGTTGGCGATGTCGGTCGCATCCGGCATGCGCTGCATCGTGTCCACCTTCATCTGCCCGCCGGCCTGCGTGGGCGCCTGGAAGCTGGTGTCGAAGCGCTGCGTGTTGCCCCGTTCGTACAGCTTGGAGATCTGCAGCTCCTCCACCAGCAGCGCCGCCACGTCCGCGCGGCTGAGCGAGGGCTCGAAGGCGATCAGCTTGCCGTGCATGCTGCCCGGAGCCGCGCGCAGGATCTTCTGCACCAACGCCATCTCGTCGTTCGCCTGCTGCGTGCGCCCCTTGTTCAGCGCCAGCACGCGCTGGTAGGCGTCCTGGGACTTCTGCATCTGGAACGCCGTGCGGTAGGCGCGCGCGATGAAGAAGTCCGGATCCGCGTCCTGCTTGCGCCGGTCGAGGTCCACGGCGGTCTCGTAGTCGCTTTCCGCCTTCTTCAGCCAGGAATCCGGCGTCTGCGTGTAGGTGTACATGCGGATGCGCGCCACGCGGGCGACGCGCTTCTGGTCCTCGTCCTTCGCCTTGCTCAGGCCGCGCGAGGCGAGGTCATCGGCCTGGTCCACCAGCTTCTCCTTGTCCTTGACCGGGACGCCGGTCAGGGTGGCGGCGTGCGCCTTGACCACCGCCAGGCCGGAGAGCGCCGGGGCGTAGTCTTTCTCCAGACTGAGCGCGAGATTGAACTCGTTCTCCGCGTCTTTCCAGCGCTCCTGGTCCATCAGGTCGTTGCCGCGCAGCGCGTGGTGATCGGGCGTATCGAGCCGGCCCTGCTGCTCGCGCGGCTTTTCGGCGCAGCCGCCGAAGCTGAGGGCCAGGGCCAGGGCCACCGCCGCGGCGAGGAGCCCGAAGGGCCCGCGATTTGCGATCCGCAATGCTGTCTCCATGAAATCCTCATGCGCTGTTGGCTAGGCCGTCGCGCCGGCCTGCGGGGTTTGGACGGGCCTCCCGGGCGCGGAGCGCGCGGGAAGGGCGCCTTGGGTGAAAGCGGCCACGCGGCCGGTCAATCCAGAACGATCATCACGCGCGCCTCGCGCATGAAGGTCTGCTGCTGGGACAGCGTGCGCAGCGTCTCGGCGTCCTCCTTCGAGAGCACCAGGTCCGACTTGCTCGGGCCCTTGGCCGAGACGGCCTTGACCAGCGCCGGGTTTCCCTTGACCCGGTCCGATTCGCGCGCCTGATCCACGGTCTTCACGTAGCCCACGATGCCCTGGGCGATGGCGAACTCGCGGCTCACGTAGGCCGAGCCGTACACCTCCTTGCCCTCCGGGTCGTACACCTTGGGGGACATGGCGGGCGTGACGCCCGTGCCGCGGCCGTCCACGATCAGCCCGCTGTAGACGGCGCTGCCGGTCACGTTCGAGGGCGCCACGGGCGCGGCCGGTCCGGAGACCTGCTGCGGACCCAGGTACACCTCGGGCGGGATGATCTGCCGCAGGCTCGCTTCCAGGCGCACCTGGATGCTGCCGTCGGAGAAATACTTCGGATTGCCGACCTCGCGGATGCCGTTGAGCGCGCCTTCGATGCTGGTGCGCACCTGGTCGCTGGACACCATCGCTTGCTGCAGCGAGGAGTCGGACGTGATGTTAACCCCGCGCACCAGCTCGAGCAGGTTGCGCGCGGCGTCGAGCCGGGCGGCGCGCAGGGCGGTCACGTTCTTCTGCCCGGCGGTGGTCGCGAAGCTGGCCGGCACTCCCATGCCCACGGCGATGGCCACCTGCCGATTCCAGTCCACGCAGGCGCGATCGTTTGGCGTGGTGCACGCGACATCTACGGCCTGCCCCCCTTGAGCGTCCGCCATCCGTGGCGCCGCGGAAGCCGCGAGCAGCATGAGCCCGCCAGCGGCGAGAAGGAGGACCGGAGCAAACCTCCACCCCCGGCGCGAATGCAATTCCGTCATACGGTGTCTCCTGGTGAGTAACCGCCGCCACCCTGCCGCATGGACCTTCATTCGCCCGGAAGAGCGGCGGTCCTGTGCCAGCCGGACACGGAGTTGTGCGTCGCGATCTTACAGACTCTGCTTATATCACGCCATGTCCGCGCGCGCAGCCCATGCGCGGGTGGAATTCGTCTCATCTATCCATAAACGAACATCATATCAATTGCGTGGATTCATTGGAGGCTGCGGGTGTACCCCAGTGCGGACCCAGACCTAGCGCGGCAGCACCTCGCGCCAGGCTGCCGAATAGGCGCGCAGATACTTGCCTGAGTGCTGAGACGTGGGGTGGATTTGCCACGGCAGGGGACGGATCGGTGCGACTTGTCCCAGCCCTTCAATCCGGCAATAGTGGCAGGGACCTGCCGCCGGAAGACGGCGGCCATGTCGCTGCGGCGCGCTTGGGCGCGGCGGCGGCGTTCGGCGCGACAGGCCGGGAGGATGTGCCGCCAGGGGTGCAGGGCTCGCGCGCCGGTGCCCGCACCGAGATTCGCGTACCCGGGCCGACAGCCCGGCAGCGACGCCCATCGATGCGATCCGCCATGACCGATACCGTCACTCGCACGTACCTGGCGCGCTTGGCCCTGAAGTACGGCTGCAATCCCCATCAGGTGCCGGCCGGCATCTACTCCCTGGCGGACCGGGAGCTGCCGTTTCGCGTGCTCAACGGGACGCCCGGCTACATCAACCTGCTGGACGCGCTCAACGCCTGGCAGCTCGTGCGGGAGTTGCGCGAGGCGCTGGGGCTCCCGGCGGCGGCCTCCTTCAAGCACGTCAGCCCGGCGGGAGCGGCACTGGCTGTGCCGCTGAGCCCGGTGCTGGCCGAGGTCTACGGCGTGGACCCGCAGGGGCTCTCGCCCCAGGCGCTGGCCTACGTGCGGGCGCGCGGAGCGGACCCGAAGAGCTCGTTCGGGGACTTTGCCGCGTTCAGCGACCCGGTGGACGAGCGCTGCGCCGAGCTGCTGCGGACGGAGGTCAGCGATGGGGCGATCGCGCCGGGCTTCGAAGGACGCGCCCTGGAGATCCTGAAGGCGAAGAAGGGCGGCGGATATGTCGTGCTGCAGGCCGACCCGGCCTACGCGCCGCCGGACGAGGAGTTCAAGGAGGTCTTCGGCGTGGGCTTCTCCCAGCGCCGCAACGACGCGCGCCTCACGCGCGAGCACCTCGCCCGGCGCGTCACCGCCCGCAAACAGCTGTCGGCCGCGGCGGAGCGGGACCTGCTGCTGGCCGCCATCACGGTCAAGTACACGCAGTCCAACTCGGTCGGCTACGCCTGGGACGGACAGATGATCGGCGTCGGCGCCGGGCAGCAGAGCCGGGTGGATTGCACGCGGCTCGCCGGGCGCAAGGCGGAGGTGTGGTTCCTGCGCCAGCACCCGCGCGTGCGCGGGCTCTCCTTTCGCCCCGAGGTCAAGCGCGTGGAGCGCACCAACGCGCGCGTGCGCCTGATTGAAGGGGACTTCACGCCGCCGGAACATGCCGCCTGGGCCGCCCACTTCGCGCACGTGCCCGCGCTGCTCGCTGCGGAGGAGCAGGCCGACTGGCTGCGCGGCCTGCAGGGCGTCAGTCTCGCCTCCGACGCCTTCTTCCCCTTCCGTGACAACATCGACCAGGCGGCGCGGCGCGGCGTCGCCTACATTGTCCAGCCCGGCGGGAGCGTGGCGGACGCGGAGGTGATCCGCGCCTGCGACGAGTACGGCATGGTGATGGCCTTCTCCGGCCTGCGCCTGTTCCACCACTGAGCGTCCTCCAGCCGCAGCGATCCCTGTGCACGCTCTGCTGCCGACTGACTGCGCGGAAGGCCATCTCCGGACGAGCATTCGGGGGCACGCCCCTGGCCCCGCGCTCCGCCACTCTGGCAAGGGGAGCGACCTTCCGCCGGCCGGATTTGCGACAGTGACCTCTGTATCTGTTTCATTTTCTATATCAGATAGTTAACACGGATTTCCGAAGGCGGCCCAGGCCGCTTTGCGACAGTCCGCAGGGGCTTGACAAACCGGGCAAAGTCGTCCTAAAAATAATCTTAATAGGACAGTCTGTGACCTTGCCTCGCAAGCACCGGAGTCACGGAAAGGAGGCGGCCATGAACACAAGCTCGCAAACGGGATCGGGCGCAAGTTCCTCGCTGCACCTGCCGGCGCGCCGCTTGAGCCTGAGCACCATGTACGCGTGGGGCCGGATCATGGAGACCTATCTGCTGCGCCATCCGCGGCACCAGGTGCGCGTGCTGTACCGGCACCAGGTGGTGCAGGACCTGAAGCAGCTGGTGCTGCATTCGCCCAACTTGGACCCGGGCGCGTTCGAAGTGCGCGTGCAGACGCCCGACGGCGACAGCGCGGAAGTGCCGCGGCTGCTGGCGCTGATGCACGAGGCCGCGGAACCGCATCAGGAGCACTTCTTGACCGACGACCGGCCGGAGCGGTGGTTCTCGGGCGCCGCCGCCGGCGGACGGAGCGGCTAGCCGGCCGGGCAAACATCTGGCCGAGGGTGCCCGCCCCTGCGGGGGACGCAGCCCCCGGGCGGCCAGGACTCGTGAGGTGCGGGGGAAGGGTCTCCCCGCCCTGAATAAAGCGCCACCAACCCAGGAGGAGACATGAGCCTCGTGATCTCTCTCGTGATGTGCATGATCGTCGTCAGCGGTCTGATCGTCGCGCTGTGGCCGCGGCCCGAGCGGACGTCCCGGCAGTACCGCTTCCGGGTATAGGCCGTCTTCTTGCCCGTCCTCCGCGGCCTGTGTCGGTTGCTCCGGGTCGGAGGGCGGGCGGGAGGATGCCGCGCCGCGCGCATGCGCCGGACGCGTGGTGTCCAACGCTGCGCCGCGCCATGTCCCCGGCCGCGCCCGCGCGCTTGCCAGCATCCACCGCGGCGGTCTAGCCTGATGCCCCTACGGAGATGGATGAGTCACTGGTGGGCTCCCCGGGCTTCAAACCCGTGCGCGAGGCACTAACCCTGTCTTGGGTGGGTTCGATTCCCACACATCTCCGCCAGTCATCGTTCGGTCGTGCGCTCCGGGGCTCGCTAGGGCCGGCCCCCAATCCGGCGGGCGACTAGAGTTCTGATGAGTCGCTGGTGGGAGGCTTCAAACCCGTGCGCGAGGCACTAACCCTGTCTTGGGTGGGTTCGATTCCCACACATCTCCGCCAGAGCAGTCGATCCGTCCCGCTCCGTTCCACCGATCGCGCGTCTGCATGGGCCACGGACCTCGTGGCGCGGCGTAAGATTGTGTACCGCGCGGACGGTTGCCTCCAGGTCCCATCCGAAGTGCGCCCGGGTTCGCTTACGTAGCATCAAATGCCCCCATAAGTGCGGTTCAGCTCCCCTGTGCACCCGTCCAAGTGCGGGCCGGCGCGCGGACGCGCGTGCATTCCCGACACTCGGCCGATTTCCAGACACTCGAAAGGTCCGCGGCCCCCGCTCCCGCGCCGCCGGGGGCACGAGGCACGACTCGCCCTGCGCGGAGTGGGCGCCGTGCGCGATGCGAGCGGCGCGGGCGATTGGGGCGCACCGCACGATGCGAACGGCGGGGGCGAAGGGCGGGGACTGCGGTCAGTGGCGAGGTCGAGCAGACGATCCGGATCGCCCTTGGGCGCGGCGACAAGGGAATTCGGAAGATCGCCCGCGAGCTAGGCGTGGGGGTGAACGCGGTCCAGAGCGCGGCCGCGAGTCAGCGCTGATCCGCGCAAGGGGAAGGCCATCTTCCTGCGGACGGCGTTTCCGGCTAAGACGGGATAGAGGTTCATCCCGATCGTTTGCTTCGGAATCCCGGTCTGTCCGAGTAGCCCATGCCCTCCGACCGCGTCGAACGCCGTCTGGCCGCCATCCTGGCCGCCGATGTGGCGGGATACAGCCGCCTCATGGGTGCGGACGAGCAGCGCACCGTGGCAGGCCTGCGCTCGCTTCGCAGCGGCGTGACCGACCCAAGGATCGCCGAGCATCACGGCCGCATCGTGAATACCGCAGGCGACAGCATCCTGGCGGAATTCGGCAGCGTACTGGATGCGGTTCGCTGCGCGGTCGAGATTCAACAGGGTATCGCGAGCGGCAATCCGAACGTCCCAGAAGACCAGCGCATCGTATTCCGCATCGGGATCAATCTGGGCGATGTGATCTTCGAGGGCGCCGAGGTCTATGGCGACGGGGTGAATATCGCGGCCCGCCTGGAAGGGATCTGCGATCCCGGCGGCATCTGTATCGGAGCCAACGTCTACGATCAGGTGCACGACAAATTGCCCTATGCCTGGGAAGACCGGGGCAAGCAGCACCTGAAGAACATCGTCGATCCGGTGCGCGCGTACCGCTGGAAGCCGGGCGCCGTGGCAGCCCGGAGGCCGGGGCACCCGCGCCGGTGGCGGGTTCCCTTCGTTGCGGCGGCCGTGGCGCTGGGGCTAGCGGCGGCGGGATGGGCCGGCTGGCGATTTCTGCCGGGCTTCGGCGCGCCGAAGCGCCCGTCCCTGTCCATCGTGGTGCTTCCCTTCGACAATCTTTCCAGAGACCCGGCCCAGGACTATTTCGTCGATGGGCTAACTGAAGACCTCATCACGGATCTGTCGCGCATCGCAGGTGCCTTCGTGATCGCCCGCAACACGTCCTTCACCTACAAAGGCAAGGCCGTGGACGTGAAGGAGGTCGCGCGGGAGGTGAACGTGCGTTACGTGCTGGAGGGCAGCGTGCAGCGCCAGGGCCGTGCGGTGCGGGTGACGGTGCAATTGATTGATGGCGAGACCGGGGCGCACATGTGGGCCGAACGCTTCGACCGCACGCTGGAAAACGTCTTCGCCGTTCAGAACGAGATTGTGGGGCGGCTAGCGGTAGTGCTCGGTGTCGAGCTGGTCCGGGCGGAAGGCCGGCGCGTGCAGCAAGGCGCCGCGGGAAGCTTGGATTCCCATGACCTCATGCTTCGCGCCAGGGCAGCGGGATCCCGTCAGGCCCGGACCCCCGAGGTGCAGCGCGAAGTCATGACTCTGGCGCAGAAAGCTATCGCGTTGGATCCCAGCAATGTGCAAGCGTGGGTGGAGGTCTCCCGCGTGCATCACTGGGACGCATTGCTCGGATTTAGCCCCTCACGGCTTGAGTCATTGCGGCTGGCACAGGAGGCCGCGGAGCGAGCGCGGGATCTTGACCCTCAGTCCGCCCCGGCCCACGAGCGTCTCGCGGACGCATATACCCATTTGGGGAAACAGGAGCAAGCCATCTCCGAAGCAGAAAAGTGCGTTACTTTGGATCGAAACCTGCTCAACTGCTACAACATCATGGCCCTTAGCTTGATCTACCTGGGTCGTTCGGAGGCAGCCTTTTCCCCAAACGCAAAGGCGATGGAGCTCAGCCCCCGCGATCCGTACGGCCCGGCCTTTTACGTTGTGGGAAGCCTAGCGCACTTGCATCTGGGGCACGATGCGGAGGCGATGGCATTGGCGCGACAGGGCATCACTATCGATGACAAATACCCCTTCAACTATTTCGTTCTCGCAGCCGCCCTTGGTAATCGCGGCGAGCTAGTGCAGGCGCGAGAAACCTGGTCAAAGTTCAAGACTTTTCCGACGAGTGAAACCCTCGATACTATTGCCAAGTGGCGAACGCGAGACCTCTCCCGCAGCAAGAATCCCACGTTCCTCGCTCAGCGCGAGAAGTATCTGTACCCTGGCCTGCGGAAGGCGGGCGTTCCGGAGGAGTAGCGGCACACCCTGCCTCGTGTGGCCTCGCCTGGGCTCGCCGCCCGCTCGGGCGTTGCGCTATTCTGACCTTGCGCCGGCCTCGGGTTTTCCCGCCGCTACGGAACAAGGAGATGTCCGAACTGCAGCAGCTCCTCGACAACAACCGGCGCTGGGCGAGCCGGCAGCGGCGCGACGATCCGGAGTTCTTCGACCGCCTGGCGGCCATCCAGGCGCCGCAATATCTGTGGGTCGGGTGCTCCGACAGCCGCGTCCCCGCGAACCAGATTACCGGGCTCATGCCCGGCGAGGTGTTCGCGCACCGCAACGTGGCGAACCTGGTCGTGCACACCGACATGAACTGCCTGTCCGTGATCCAGTTCGCGGTCGAGGTGCTTCGCGTCAGGCACGTCATCGTCTGCGGACACTACGGCTGCGGAGGCGTGGCCGCGGCGAGCGAGGACCGGCAGCTCGGCCTGATCGACAATTGGCTGCGGCACATCAAGGACACGATCGACCGGCGCCGCGCCGCGCTGGACGGCATCGCGGACCCGCGGGCGCGCGCCGACCGGGTGTGCGAGCTGAACGTGATCGAGCAGGTGAACAACGTCTGCCGCACGACGATCGTGCAAAATGCCTGGGCGCGCGGGCAGTCCCTGTCGGTGCACGGGCGGGTGTACGGCTTGGCCGACGGCTTGCTGCGCGATCTCGCCGTGCGCATCAGCGCGCCGGAGCAGCCGTCCGGGACGTACCGCATGTGGACCGGCCCGGGCCCGCGCTGAGACTCCTGTGACCCAGGGAGCCCTGGTGCGCTGGTGCCGCTTCAGCGCACAATCAGAGTGCAGTCGGGCGAGGGGCAAATACGCCTCCGAATGCTTTTCAACACAAGACCTACACTGGACTCCTGCGGAGAGACCCCATGCCCGCCCCGGCACGCTGGTTGCGGACTCTGGCGCTTGGACTGACGCTCGCAATGGCTTGGGCCGCGGGTGCCCGCGCCGAGGACGAGTCGCGCTTCAACGGCGGGCTGGGCTTGGCCGCGACCTCGTACGCCACGACGGATTCCCTGCGGGCCGCCCAGCACCGCGGCCTGAGCGACAGCCAGGGCCAGCCGATTGCGGACGGCCGACAGATCGATCTCAATCGCGGCAACCTGCACGCCTTCCTCGATTGGTATCCGTGGCCCACTTGGGGCTTCGGGCTCCAATATCACCGGGCCTCCGGCACGCGCCGGATCGCCCTGGACGCCGCGCAGTCGGCCACGCTCTTCGGCCAGAACACGCAGGGCACGACCTACCGCGAGGAGCTGGACCTGACGACGCTGTTTCTGACGGCCAACTGGCTGGCGGCGCGGGGCAGCTCGACCGGACTCGGCCTGACGGCGGGGCTCGGCCCCGCGACGTACCGATATTTTCAGTCCGTCGGCGACAGGGGCTCCGGGACCCCGCGGTGCGGGACGGACGGGATCGGCGGGGTGGGCATGCGCTGCGACGGCCGGGACGGCTGGGACGGCCGCGACGGTCACAACGACACGTGGTCGTCCAACCGCTATCACAACGTCAGCTCCGTGCAGACCGTGGCCGGGCTGGCCGGGGTGTACTTCGACTGGGGCCGTCCCTTCGGCATCCGGCTCGGCCTCGACTATGTCGTCACGCCGTCGGCGACGCTGCGCGCCCCGCAGCCGGCCGGGCCGAAGAATGACTTTTCGGTGGATGCGAGCGGCTGGCTGGTCTATCTCGACGCGCGCTTCGGCCCCTGAAGGCCGGGCGCCTCACCCCGCCCTGCTGCGCAGGGCTGCCCCTCTCCCGGTGGAGAGGGGCAACTGCTAACCGCTTCGCACGCGCAGGCTGTTCTCCCCCTTCTCCGCCGGGAGCAGGGGGCCGCGGGCGCTCTACTCTTCCTGCTCGCGGAACAGGCCGAGCTTTTCCTGCACGGTGCGGTCGGAGAAGCTGAACAGCACCGCGTCCTCGGCCGCTTCGTGGCGATACGGATGCCAGGAAGGGACGACGAACACGTCGCTCGGACCCCAGGCGAAGCGCTGGCTGGCGATCTCCGTGCTGCCGCGGCCCTCCAGCACGCAGAACACGGCCCCTTCCGTGGAGCGGTACGGCCGGCCCGTAAAGCCCTTGGGCAAAAGCTGGACGAAGGTGGACATCGTGGCCATGGCCGGGCCGCCGTCGCGGGGATTGACGTACTCCATCTTCAGCCCGTGCCGGGGATGCGGCTCGCCGCCGCGCCGCAGCTGCTCCAGGGCCGCGCGGATGCGCGCATAGGGATAGTGCCAGAGCGGGAAGCGTTCCGCGGC
>Ga0315281_10008258_pt1 | contig 14560 bp, 10 predicted proteins | sample YL17G07_0_MG_FD_204540 | JGI IMG/M metagenome (GOLD analysis project Ga0315281, IMG submission 204540) | Sediment microbial communities from Yellowstone Lake, YNP, Wyoming, USA - YL17G07_0 | ecosystem: Environmental > Aquatic > Freshwater > Lake > Sediment | place: USA: Wyoming | collected...
TCAGCTTCTTGCGGAGCCAGAGGAAGCCGGTCAGGTTCGAAGCCAGGCCGCCCAGGATCATGGCCGCAGCCACGGACAAGTACCCGAACCCGAGGAGGAAAACAAAGACATAAGCCAGGGGCACGGCGACAAAAAAGACACGGATGAGGTTGATGACCAGACCGGGCGTGCCGAAACCCATGCCTTGCATGATCCGGGCGACGAGCATGGTCGTGGACATCAGGGGGAAGGTGAAAACGTCGAGCCTCAGGTAGGCCGAGCCGATCCTGAGGATGTCTTTCTCCTGGGTGAAGATCCTGAGGAAGAGCGATGGGACCAGGAAAAAGACGACCCCGATGAGCGACGTCAGGATGATGCCGAGCAGCAGGCCCTCCCGGCAGAGCTTTTTCAGGAGGTCGAAACGGCGGCCGCCGTAGAACATGCCTACCAGAGTCAAGAGGGCCAGGGACAGGGCGGCGATGGGCAGGGAGACGAAGCTTTCCAGGCGGGTCGCCAGGCCGAAAGCCGCCACGTAGGCCGTCCCGAAGTGGACCATGAACCCGTTGAGGAACATGACATAGACCGACAGGAGGAACATCATCAGTGTCGCCGGCGCGCCCACCCGCAGGATGGCCCTGCTCAAAGACCAGGAAAATTTGAACGCCCGCACCCGGAGCTTGAGGTCGGACCTTCTCGGGATGTAGAGAAGATAGAGGACCAGGGTCACAAACAGCGAGATGTCCGTGGCGATGGCCGCCCCGGCGACCCCGAATTTCAGGGCATAGATGAAGACCGGGTCGAGGATGGCGTTCAGGATGAGGCCTGCCGCCTGGACTTTCATCGGGGTGCGCATGTCGCCCTGCGCGGAGAAGATGCTGTTCAGAGCGTAGGCGGGGAACATGACGATCGCTCCCAAATAGATGATCGACATGTACTGGTGGGAAAGCTGCTGGACGTGAGGGGATGCCCCGAACAGTGAGAAAAGAGGCCCAAGGGTCACCAGGCCGGCCAAAAAGGTGATCGCGGCAAAGACGATGGAAATCACCAGGCCGTGCACGGCCGCGTTCTCGGCCTCATTCCTCCGGCCGGCCCCTATGGACCTGGAGATCGTCGAGTTCAAGCCCGTGCCGATGCCCTGGGTCAAGGCCACCAGGATGAAAAAGACGGGGAAGCTGAAGGATAGGGCGGCGATGGCCTCAGCCCCCAGCCGGCCGACGAAGGCCGTGTCCACGATGTTGTACATCGTCTGGACGAACATGGCCACGGCCACGGGCAGGGACAGGGAGATCATCGCCTTGCGTGGGTTTCGGGCGAATTCCTCCAACCTGTTGCTCATGGGATAATCATCCTATTACATTCGGATTATATTCGGAAGAGGTCACCCAGGACCAATTCCCTCAAATTGACTTAGGATCGGGTTTCCGCTAAAATTTTGGCCACCCTGGCGGCGTAGCTCAGTTGGTCAGAGCATGCGGCTCATATCCGCAGTGTCGGGGGTTCAAATCCCTCCGCCGCCATTTCCTCCACAGCCATTATGACAAAGCGGAACCCGTCGAAAACGACCCTCAACGCCTTCGAGAGGACAATCCGCCGGCACGGACTTTTGCGGCCCGGTGACCGGGTCCTGGTCGCTTTTTCGGGCGGCCTGGATTCCTCGGCCCTTCTAGCGTTTTTGCTTGAGATCCGGGAAGCCTGGTCGCTGGACATCCAACTGGCCCATTTCAACCATCGGTTGAGAAGGAGTGCGGCGGCCGATGCCCGTTTCGCCGAAAAAAGGGCTCGGGAGCTGGGTCTTCGTTTTCATCCGGGCGAGGCCGACGTGCGCGGCCATGCCGTCCGCCATGGCTTGAACCTCGAGGAGGCGGCGCGAACGCTCCGGTATGATTTCTTGAAGAAAACCGCGCGCCGGATCAACGCGTCCAGGATCGCCACCGGTCACACGCGGAACGACCAGGCCGAGACCCTCCTGATGCGGCTCTTGCGGGGAAGCGGCCCGACCGGGCTGTCCGGGGTCCATCCGCAAGTGGACGGGCTCATCATCCGGCCTCTCCTCGACCTCGAACGCGATGATCTAGCGCTTTTCCTGAAAGGCAAAGGCTGGACTTTCCGGGAAGATGAGACGAACAGCGACCTTCGCTTCCTGCGGAACAAGGTTCGGCACAAGCTCTTGCCGCTCCTTAAAAAAGAATACGAGGCCCGGATCATGGAGCACTTGGCTTGCACGGCCGAGATCCTGCGGGAAGAGGACCAATTGCTCGAAGACATGGCCCGAAGCGAAGCCAAGACCGCCATCCGCCGCGCTAAGGGCCTGCCGGTCCTGGACCGAACCGCCCTCCGAGCGATGCCTGCCGCGATGACCCGCCGCGTTATCAGGCACTTCCTCAAGGAACTCAAGGGCGATTTGCGCGATGTCTCCTTCCAGGACGTGGAGGCCTTCCGGGCGCTCGGCAAGAACAAGGAAATCGCCCTGGCGGACGACCTCATCCTGCGCCGGGAAGGGGAGCGGCTTTTTCAAAAAAAAGGTCCCTTCACCGAACCGAAATATCATTATCTCTGGGACGGCCGCGGGGCTCTCCGGATCCCCGCCGCGGGATTGACCCTCCACGGCCGGATCATTCCTCGCCCGGGCCTTGATTCCTTTCGATTTGACGACGAGCGCCGCGTCTATTGCGACGCGTCCAAGCTCGAATTCCCCTTGCGGGTCCGAAACCGTCGGAGCGGCGACCGCTACCGTCCTCTGGGCGCGCCCGGCGCTAAAAAGATCAAAGAGATCCTGAGGGCCAAAGGCATGCCCCTCGCCGAAAGGGCCCGCCGCCCCGTGATCCTTTCCGGCGCGCGGATGGTCTGGATGCCGGGCCTGGGTGTGGCCGAGGAATTCAAGGTCGGACCCAAAACCACGCGGGTCCTGGTCATCGATAAGCGCGAAAACCTATAGGGAATTCTCTTTCCAAACCTCGAACACCAGCAGGGCCCAGAGTTGATGGCTGTAGTTTTCCCGGCCCTGGAGATGCCGGTCGAGCATGCGCTTGATCGGGGCGTAGTTGAAGTATCCCTCGCGCCGGATCCGTTCCTCGCTCAGATGGTCGAGGAGCATGTCCCGGAGCTCGCGGCGGAGCCAGTGCTTGATGGGAATGCTGAAGCCTTCCTTGCGGCGGGTGATGTTCTCCCGGGGCAGGAGGCGCTCCATGGTCTTCTTGAAGATCCACTTGGTGGTCAGGCCGTGGAGCTTCCAGTCACCGGGCAGGCTGAAGGCGAATTCCACGACCTTGTGGTCGAGGAGAGGAGCGCGCGCTTCGAGCGAGGCGGCCATGCTCATCCGGTCCACCTTGACCATGATATCGTCCGCGAGATAAGTCTTCAGGTCGAGGTACAACTCGGCGGTGATGGGGTCGAAGCCGGGCATCCTGGCGAAGACCGCGGCGAAGGGGTCTTGCTCCCGGACCTCGCGGACTCCGGACAGGGATTCGACGAGACCCGGGGCATAAAGCCGGCGCTTGTCCCGAGCCGAGAGGAACATCATCCAGCGCAGATGACGCGCCGCGGGGTCGAGCTCGAAGCCGCGGGTGTAGCGCCGGGCTTTATTCCACAGGCCCTTTTTCTTGGCCGAAGGAGGCAGAGCGCCGGTCACGGCCGCGGCCGCCCGTCCCAACATCGACGCCCCGGGCAGGAGGCCGAGCTTCTGGGCCTGATAGTGCTCGTAGCCGGCAAAGACCTCGTCCCCGCCATCGCCCGACAGGACGACCTTGACCTTGGCCCGGGCGAGCTGTGAAACCAGGAACGTGGGGAAGATCGAAAAATCACCCAGCGGCTCGTCCAGGTGGCGGACGAGTTTCTCTGTGAGCTCGAGTGCCTGGGGCCGGAGGATGAACTCCTCGTGGTCGGTCCCGAACCGCTCGGCCGTCTGCCGGGCGAAGCCCAGCTCGTTGTAAGTCGCGTCCTCGAACCCGATCGAAAAAGTCTTGAGGGGCGAGGCGCCCAGCTCGCGCATGAGGCCCACGATGCACGAGCTGTCGATACCGCCGCTCAGGAAAGCGCCCAGCGGCACATCGCTGATGAGACGCAGCCGCACGGATTCCTTGAGCAACTCGTAGAGTCGGTCGCAGGCCGCGGGGACGGTAAGCCCGCCTTTCTTTTGCGACTCCCGGTCCTGGGGTTCGATGTCCCAATATTGATGGGTCGAGACCTTGCCGTCTTCGTAAATGAGGTAGTGGCCGGCCGGCAGCTTGAAAATGTTGCGGTAGATCGACAGCGGCGCCGGGATGTATTCCAAGGTCAGGAACATGTCCAGTGCTTGGGGGTTGAGCGTCCGTTCGACCCGGGGGTGGGCGACCAGGCACTTGAGCTCGGAGCCGAAGACCAGCGTCCCGTCGGGAAGGAGAGTGTAGTAGAGCGGCTTCTTCCCGATCCGGTCCCGGGCCAGGAGCATTCTCCGCTTGCGGCCGTCCCACAGGCTGAAGGCGAACATGCCCCGGAGCTTCTGGAGAAAGGCCTCGTCCCACTGCTCGTAGGCGTGAACGATGGTCTCGGTGTCGGTCCGCGTGGCGAAGCGATGGCCCAGGGCCTGGAGCTCGTCCTTGAGGCCGCCGAAGTTGTACGTCTCGCCGTTGTAAGCGATCCAGACCGAGCCGTCCTCGTTGGACAGGGGCTGGTGACCGGTCTCGAGGTCGATGATGCTCAACCGACGGGTGCCCATGGCCGCCTGGGCGCCCACATAGACGCCCTCGTCATCCGGGCCGCGGTGGACGATGGTCCGCAGCATCCGGGTGAGAACCTCCGCGGAGGGAGGCTCACCGTGTCTTTGGACGAAACCGCAGATGCCGCACATCAGGTCTTAGGGATGAAATCCAGGCCGAAAAAGACGCCGAGGTTCCGGCGCTCATTGTTCGTTTCGCTCTCGAAATAGGGCATGGAATACTTGGCGGACTTGACCTTGATCCGGTAAAGATGGACGCTCTTGATGGTGAACCCGTCGCCCACCCGGAAGATGAGACGGCCCGCCTCCTTATCCTGGAGGGTGACGGTCTGGGTGCGCCCTTCGACCGTGACCGTGATCAGGTTATCCTTGCGGGGGTTGTTCAGCAGGCGGACGACGATCTCCCTGACCGGGAAATAGGTCTTGAGGACGATGTCCGCCGTTTTGTCGCCCAGGGTCCAGATGCCGTTCGGCTCCTGCTTGGGGTTGAAATTGTCATCCAGGAAGTAGAGCTTGCCCGGCAGGGCCTCGGAGCCCACCGAGACCCCGAAGGCGCTGGGGTTGGTGTTGGTCGGGAATTCGTTGATCTGGGTCATCTCCACGGGCAGGAGCTTGAAGGGCAGTTTCTTGGCGTGCATGGCCGGCCGGGCCGTGGCCAGGAAGGGGTTGACGATGATCGCGCCGATGAAGAGCCCGGCCATGACCCAGGACGCGATGACTTCCTTGCGGCTCCTGAGGAGCGACGGCAGGAAGAGGAAAAAGGGATAGATGTTCAGGAAGTAGCGGTTGGCCAGGGTCCCGCCGCCCCCTCCATAGTTATCGGGCATGAGGAGGATGTAGATCAGGATCTCGGCGGCCAGAGCCAGGAAGATCAGCCACTGGACCGATGATTTCTTGTGGATGAAGAACAGGATCAGGGCCAGGAGGGCCGGGAAGAAATACCAGGCCACGCCCATGAACCGCCCGAAGAAATAGTAGAGGGTGTTCAGGAAGACGAACTTCAGAGGATAGAGCCTCTGGAAATAACTGTCCGAGGTCATGGTGTGGCCGATCGAGTCGAAGCCCGAGGCTTCCTTCTCGAGCGGGAATTCGCCGATGAAGGATTTTCGCTCCCCGCCCTGGTAGTTCCAGTCCCCGGTCGTGGCGTACGTGACTCCGAAGAAGAGCCCGGCGCTGACCGCGAACAGCACGACCATCGCTCCCGCCTTGAGGAAGCGTTTCTTGAGCAGGGCCCAGAGCACGAGCGGCCCCATGAGAACGATGTTGGGCGGCTTGGAGAAGAAGGCCATCCCGGCCAGGAACGCGGCCAGGTAATCCGAGCCGTTGGACATCAGGAAGCGGGTGAGACGCCCGGCCGGCTTGTCGGGCGCCGAGGCCGCCGCGGGCACGACCTTGAACAGCCACAGGAACAGGATGAAAAACGCCAGGCTGAAGTTGAAGAAATCGGGCGAGATCCAGACAAAGTAGACCCCGGTCACGGAGGCGAACAGGAACGTGGCGACGACGAGCAGGGACAGTGTCGGGGGGTTGGCCCGCGAAAAATAAGTGAACCCGAAATAGAGGATGAGCGCCAAGAGCAGAGTGTGAAAGACCAGGAAACCATTCGGCCCAAAGACCTTGACGAACGGCGCGGCGAACAGCGAGTAGATGAAGGATTTGGCGAAGTACAGTTTGCCGTTCTTGGCCTTTTTCAGAAAGATCCCCTGGGGCCCGGCGTTGAAATAGCTGTAATAGCGGACGAGGTCCTTCTTGGTGTACTCGAGGTCATGGTCCTGGGCGATGCTCTCGGTGATGGCGAAATAGACGGCCTGGTCGGCGGAAAGAAAGCCCTTGTACGTCTCGGGCAGGTTCACGAACAGGGAAAAACCCAGAAAAAAGATGAGGACGAGAGCCAGCGCGATCAGGGCGGTCTTTTTTCCCGGGTTCATGGGAGGATAAATATCACATCTGACGGCCGACTTCAATCGGAACCCGGCCGCCTGGAAAGGCAGGCGATTTGTGACTTAGCGTTTGTACAGGCTGAGATAGGCCGTGATGATCGTGTCGCCCCAGAGCATGGCCACGTAGGCCGCGGGCGCCAGAAAGGTGCCGAAGGGCAGGGCGTACTGGAGGTTCTTCTTTTTCAGGAGCATGAACGCGATGCCCACCAGGGCGCCGACCAGGGAGGCCAGGATCAAGGTCAGGAGGACCGGGCGCCATCCGAGAAAGGCCCCGATCATCAACATCATGGTCACGTCGCCCAGGCCGAGCCCTTCCTTCTTGCGCACAAGGTAATAAAGGGCATAGACAAGCAGGAGAAAGCCGCCGCCCACGGCCGCGCCGATCAGCGCCTGGACGGGTTTGAGGTCCGCCCGGAAGAACGAGTAGCCCACGGCCAGGGCGATTCCCGGCAGGGTGACGGCATCCGGCAGGATCTGGTGGAAGAAGTCGATGACGCCCAGGGCGATGAGACCGCTCGTGAACAGGCACGCGGCAAAGAAATAGACACTGAGCCCTGCGGAGGCGTAGATCATGAGGAAGCAGGCCGGGGTCAGGATTTCGACGAGCAGGTAGGTCGGCGAGATTCGGGCCCCGCACCTCCGGCATTTCCCGCGCAGGATGATGTAGGACAGGAGCGGGATGTTGTCATAGAAAGGGATCTTCCTTTTGCACTGGGGGCAGAACGACCTCGGCTTGGCCAGGCTCAGCCCTTCGGGCAGGCGGTAGATGACGACGTTCAGAAAACTCCCCCAGGCCAGGCCGTAAACGGTGATCAGGACTATCGCTTCCATGGGATCGTGGCCGGGGTGACGTCGCCGTTTCCCGGGTCATAAAGGTAATCCTGGCCGTCCAGGTCCTTGGGCACGCCGGTCAGAAACCCCGCCTTGACCAGCTGGCCCAGGTTCATGGGCAGACGGCGGAACTTGTCCTTGAACTTCCCTACGGCGTCCTTGATCCGGCCCACGTCCACGGTCGCCTTGACCTGGTAGAGATGGTTGGAGGCGATCTTCTTGATCCTCTCATCCGAGGCCGTCTGATAGACGTCGAGCCAGGTCTTCCAGGCGGTGTCCAGGTCCTGGGAACGGAAGGCGGAGTTGGCGTACAGACGTCGGGCCACGGGCGGCGCGCCGGGCAGGTTCATGGCCCGCTCAAAATATTTTTGGGCCAGGGCATAGTCCTTTTTGAAGAGCAGGGCGTAATGGCCCGCCTCGAACGGGAACAGCCACTTGCCCGGGTTCCGGCGCATGCCCCGGTCCAGGATCTTGAAGGCCAGGTCCGGGTCGCGGGCTTCATAGACCGCGATCAGGGCGCCGGTCAGGTAGGGGTCTTCGTACGAGGGGTCGAGTTCGGAGATGATGCCGAAGATGTGGTCCAGGTTCTGGTAGCGGTTGGGAATGGACGTATCGCTGTAGTATTGAATGGCCCAGAGGTAGATCGCGTCGGCCATGGCGGATTGGAAGCCGAACGAAACCCTTTTCAGGTACTTGCCCGAGGGGATGTAGATGATCGACGAACCGGGGACTTGGGCCCGGGAGATCGCCTCCAGCCGGAGCTTCAGTCCCATGAATCCCGCGCCGGTCACGACCAGGAGAAGGGCCAGGAACAGGGGAGAGATGCCTCGATCCCGGCGCGGCCCCAGGCTCATAGGAAATCCCGTTTGCGGAAGACCATGACCGCCAGGGTCAGGATGAACAGGGTGTAGAGCGCTCCGTAGAGAAGGGCATAGCCGATCATCGCCGGCGGAATAGGCAGGCCATAGACGACTTCCGTCTTGAAATTGAAATTCTCGAGGTCGGGAAGCAGCGTGTAAAAAACCTGGCCCGCGGCCCGGCCGAGGCCGCTGTGCATCTTTTTCAGGAGGGTCTCGAAGCTCCAGGAGAAATGGCCGATGAGGTAGAAGGACAGCGCGAACAGGGCGCTGAGGATGGGCGTGGAGAAGGAGGAGAACAGGATGGCCACGGCCGTGACCAGGACGAGCTCGACGAAGATGAAGGCGATGGCCAGCAGGATCCGAGGCTCGACGCGGAAGGTGTGGAGGAAGATGAGCAGGAGGAAGATGAGGCTCATCGCTCCCAGCATGATGAACAGGGTCAGGACCAGTCCGAAGAACTTGCCCAGGATGAACTCGTGCCGGTAGAGCGGCTTGGCCATCAGGGTGAAGAAGGTCTTCTTGTCGATCTCCTTGTAAACCAGGCCCGTGCCCACCAGGATGGCCATGAGCGCCCCGAACAGGGAGATCGAAGCCAGGCCCACGTCCTTGATGATCTTGACCCGGTCGCCCACGGTCAATAGGGCCAGCACCCGCGAGAGGATGATGGACGTGGCCGCAAAGAACAGGAGCAGGTACAGGATGCGGTCGCGGATGGCTTCCTTGAACGTGTTGAAGGCGATGACGCGGATTCTCATTCGTGTTTCACCATGCCCACGAACAGGTCTTCCAGGGTTTGGGACCTGGGAATGAGCGACAGGACTTTGCCCTTGTGCTCCAGGATGTAGGTCAGGGCCCCGTCCACCTTGTCTTCCCGGCTCACTTTGAGCAACGTACGCCCTCCGGCCGCGGCCAGGCATTGGCCGAACCCGGCCAGCTCGGCGGCCGCCAGCCCGGCCACTTCGATCTCGGTGAAAAGGATCTTCTCCGAGATGAGGTCGCGCAGGGCGCCCTGGCTGATGATCTTGCCGTTGAGGATGATGGCCACCCGGGTGCAGATCATCTCGATATCCTGGAGGATGTGCGAGGAGAGCAGGACGGTCTTGCCCTCGCCCTTGAGCCGGACGATGATGTCGCGCAGCTCCTTGCGGCCGAGAGGGTCCAGACCGCCCAGGGGCTCGTCGAGGATGATGAAGGACGGGTCGTTGATCAGGGCCTGGGCCAACCCGATCCGCTGCAGCATGCCCCGCGAATACTTCCGGAGCTGAAGCCCGGCCGCCTGCTCCATTCCCACCAGCTTGAGCAGGCTCGCGATCCGCTGCCGGCGCTCGGCCCGGGCCAGGGAGAAGAGCTGGCCGTAAAAATCCAGGAATTCCTCGCCCGTCAGGTAATCGTAGAAATACGGGTTCTCGGGCAGGAACCCGATCCGGGCTTTGGCCCGCAGGGACAGATGAGGCAGGCCGAAGATCTCGATGTTCCCCGCGTCGGGGAAGATGAGGCCCAGGATGCATTTCAGGGTCGTGGTCTTGCCGGCGCCGTTCGGCCCCAGGTAGCCGAAGATCTCGCCCTCGGCCACCTCGAACGAGATACCCTTGAGGATCTCCTTCTTTTTGGGGATGAGGCCGAGGGAAAAGGACTTCCGGATGTTGTCGATCTTGAGCAGTGTGCTCATGGGTGCGTTCTCATTATAGGCAAAACAGCCGAAAAATCAAAGCCCGCAACGTCCGGCGGAGACCGGGCCGCCCCTCCTCACTTCAAATTCTTTTCGAACAGGCCAAAGATCCTCTTGTATTCGTCGGTCCAGGAAGCGCTGTTATGGAACGTATGGTCTTCGACCGGGTAGAAGGCCACCTGCCAGTTCTCCTTGCCGAGCTCGATCAGCCTCTGTACCAGCCGGACCGTGTCCTGAAAATGAACGTTGGTGTCCACCATGCCGTGGCAGATGAGAAGAGCGCCCTTGAGTCCCTCGGCGAAATAGATCGGTGAGCTCTGCTTGTAGGCTTCGGGGGCCTTCTGGGGCAGGTTGAGGATGTCCATGGTGTAGTAAGGGTGGTAGTGGGCCCAGTCGGCGACCGGGCGCAGGGCCGCCCCGGCCTTGATCGTGTCGCCCTCTTTGAACAAGGCCATCAAGGTCAGGAAACCGCCGTAGCTTCCGCCGTAAACGCCGATGCGGTCGGCGGCCGCGCCGTAGGTCTTGGTCAGGGTGCGGACCGCGTCCACGATGTCGTCCAGGTCCTTGCCGCCCATGTGACCGTAGATGCCCGTCCGGAAGTCGCGGCCGTAGCCGGAACTGCCGCGGTAATCCACGTCGAAGACGAGGTAGCCGTTCATGGCCAGGAAATTGTGGAACATGTATTCGCGGAAATACTCGCTCCAGCCCTTGTGCGCGTTCTGGAGATAGCCCGCGCCGTGGATGAAGACGACGGCCGGGTGCTGGGGCGACCAGGACTTGGGCTGGAACAGCCGGGCATAGACATCGACGCCGTCCCTGGCCTTGAACGATAAAACTTCGGGCTTGGCCCAGGTGTATGAGCGGAAAAGGTCGGTCGTGGAGACCGTGACCTGCTTCAGGGCCGAGCCGGGCTTGCTGCCCTGAACATAAAGCTCGGGCGGCTCGGTGCTGGTCGAGGACAGCACGGCCAGGGAGCGCTCATCCGGAGAGAGCGAAACCTGGTTCTGGCCCTCGCGCCGGGTCAACCTTGTCCGGGCGCCGCCCCCGGAGGGCATGACATAGAAATGCAGCTCGCCGGGGTGCACTTCGTTGGAGTGGAAGTAGAGCCGCCGGCCGTCCGCGGACAACTCCATGTCCTGGACCTCGAACTTGCCGTCGGTGAGCTGTGTCTTCTCGCGGCCGTCCGGGGCGCAGCGATAGATGTGGGCGTAGCCGCCCTTCTCGGAAATATAATAAAGGTGGCGGCTTGAGGGGTGCCAGAGCAGTCCGGTCAAGCCCAGGGGGCCGACCCAGGCCGCGTCGTGGACGTTCTCGACCACGGCGGTCTTGGCTGTCTCCAGGTCCAGCCGAAAGAGCCATTCGTCCTTGCGGTCCTCGGAGCTGGCGCTGACCAGGCAGGTCTTGCCGTCCGGAGACCAAGTGACCCCCGCGGGGTTGACCTTGCGTTCACCCTGGCCGTAATCCAGCCATTTGACTTCGCCCGAGGCCACGGCCATGATCCCGGCTTTGAGGCTGTAGGACACCTCGGCGGCTTTGGTGTGGGAGTTCATGGTCTCTGTGTAGCCCGAGCGGGTGACGTAGTTGGGGACGATCGTGGGCTTTGTCCCCGGGACCTCCTCGGCGATGGTGAAGACCACGTGCTTTTCGTCGGGCGACAGCTCCAGGCCGCCCGGGTTCTGGTTTTCCTCTAAAAAGAAAGGCTTCCTCTGCGGGGCATTGCCCGGCCGCGGCCTGCTCCCCCCGAACGGGCCGAAATCCTGGCGGGCCTGGCTGAACTCCCGGAAGAGGGCTTTCTGCTGGTCGCTGTACCATTGTTCGATCTCGCCGGGCTTGGCCGGAGCTTCCGGCGGTTTCTTCTTGGAGAAGGAGGTCAGCTGGAGGAGGCTTCCGTCCCGGAGGGACAGGAGGAAGAGGTTGTCGCTGCAGGTGAAGACCACTTTTTTCTCGTCAAAGGAGAAACGGATGCCGCCCACTTGCTCATCGGTCCGGATCAGGGTCCTCGATCTTCCCGAACGGAGGTCGAGCAGGTCGAGGCCGCCGTCCTGGACCATGAGGACCCTGGCCTTGCTGCGGTCGAACCTGATCTCGGTGCCGAAGAAGCCCATGCCCATGAAACGGTAGGGGTTTCCTTCCGAGCCGGGCGCGGGCGGGAGCTTGAGCATCTCTTCTCTCGTGATCTTCTTGGGCGCCGGGTCGGGCGGGGTCAGGGCGTAGAGCTCGGCGGACTTTTCGCCCGGCTTCTTCCAACGGAAGTACAATTTTTTCCCGTCCACGGACCACTGGATCGCGGACGGCGCGGTGCCGACCAGCTCCTCGCCCTTCATGATGTTGGCGATGGTCAGCTCCAGAGGCCTGGGCGGGGCGGGCCGGTCCTGGGCGGCCGGTCCGGTCAACGGCAGAGCGGCCAGGACCATCAGGATGACGGCGGATTGCAGGCCGAATCGACGACGGAAAGTCATGGGTTCTTCCTTTCTTTTTTTAAAACGTATTTCCGCGGTCTCAGGAGCCGGGCACGACCCTGGCCAGAGTATCCGGTTTGACGGTGATGTAGAAGTCGCTCCCCAGGTAGAGGAGGGGAGGGAAGGCCCGGGTATCGAGGATCCCGGAGCTGTCAAAGGCCCGCTCGTCATGCTGGACCGCCAGCACCTCGCCCACGAACAGGTCATGGTCGCCGTAGGTCCGAACCTCGGCCAGCTTGCATTCCAGAGAGGCGTACGCTTCGGACACGATCGGAGAGTTGATGGTCATGGCCGGCGCAAGTCCGACCTTGAACTCCATGACCTTGTTCCTGTCGCGGCCCGAGATCCGTCCCATGCGGGCGGAGAGCTTGGTCTGGCCGTAGCCGAGGAAGTTGACCGTGAATTCCCCGGCCCCGGTCAGGAAGTCATGGGTGTACCGTTGTTTGGCTACCAGGACGCCGAATAGCGGCGGCCTGAAGGACAAGGCCGTATGCCAGGCGCAGCTCAGGAAATTGATTTTGTCCTCCCAGCGGGCGCCCACCAGGGCGACGGTGTAAGGATAGAAGTACTGGTAGGTTTCCAGTTGGGTCACGACTTTTTTCATGAGGCCCCCTTATTTCAAACCCTTGATGCGCAGGGCATTTGCCAGGAGACTGTCCTGGGTGAAGCGATGCTCCCGGTTCTGGGCCAGATGAAAACTCAGCTGGCCGCGGATGTCGCCTGGGGGAACAAGGCCCGCCGCCTTCTCGTAGAGGGCGATCAGCCTGTCCTCGGCCGGGATGAGCGTTTCCAAAGCGCTGCGGCGGTCGGTGCCCGGATAGAGGCCGGGCATGGGCTTGACACTCCGCTCGCTGCCGTCCTGCCGCAGCTCGGCGTTCTCGAGCCGGAGAACACTGCCCAGCTTGACCAGCATTCCCGCGTTCTTATCCCAATGACGCATGTGGTCGATCGAGTTCTTGAACAGACGCTGGCTGAGGTCCTGATGCTCACTGAACAGAAAAACATAATACAGGTAGCGGTGGACGACCTCGTTCTCCATTCGGGTGAGTTCATGCAGGAGGCGGACGTCCTCCTTCTGCTCGGCCTGAGGGTCGGGTTTGAAGCAGCGAGCTTCCCCGGCGCCCTCTCCGGTCATGGTCTCTAACATAGCCTGGAACTGCCGTCCGTGCCGGACTTCATCGGCCGAGATGTTCCAAAGCATGTTCTCGACCTCGGGATACCGGCCCTCGGGAAACTCGGCGGCCTGGTAAAGGTCCGTGACCAGGTCCTCGGTTCCCTTGTCGCGCTTAAGGTTGTCCACGATGCGGGGATAGCGGATGACCTCGTCGGTCTTGAAGGAAGGGGAGACGCCCATCTTCTTGAGGACGAGACCCAGCTGCAGGGCGTGGTACATCTCGTCGATCCCGATCTGGATGGTTTGGGCCCGGACGTCCGTTTTTTGGCCCAGGACCGGGTCTTGATAAAAATGCGTGCCCTTCGGCATGGAATAGGCGTGGAAGATGTATTCAAAGGATACGGCCCATTCATGCTCCAAGGCCACGGTCAGGAGCTTGACCAGCTTTTCGTGATCCGCGACCTTTGTGACTTTCTCCATGAGCCCTCCGGTTTGATATAGAGTCAGGCGAAAATTATAGCCTCTCGGCTTCAAAAAGCAAAGATATTCCGGCTGTTTTAAAGAACGCAATGTTTTGCTGACAGCATAAGAAGCTGGGACGGACGGGGTGCACCGTGATGGGGCCCCGATCATTCCCGCCCGGAACATATCTTCTATTTCAGGATGCTTCCGCCTCTCTTCCCTCATCGCGCCAAGGATGAAAAAAATCACCCTTCAAATCACCGGAGAAGGTGATTGCGCCGGGCCGCTCGTTCCGCCATCATGTCATCAACAAAGCGGGTCGCTTGACCCGTCACTTACCTCATCCAAGGTAAAGCCGAGGTTCTGAAAGGGAGAGGAGGAAGGAAACCCTCTCCCCCCTCCCAACCACCCCCCAAAACGTTGTCCTTATGTCTCCCTGATTTCCAGGGAGACCGCAGAGGGTTAATAGAATATGCAAAGAAGAAAACGTTTTGGGCATGAGGCCGACCACGAGGGGTAACGAAAAATAAACAGATATGGAGGCGGCTTGGGC
>Ga0315281_10008259_pt1 | contig 14558 bp, 15 predicted proteins | sample YL17G07_0_MG_FD_204540 | JGI IMG/M metagenome (GOLD analysis project Ga0315281, IMG submission 204540) | Sediment microbial communities from Yellowstone Lake, YNP, Wyoming, USA - YL17G07_0 | ecosystem: Environmental > Aquatic > Freshwater > Lake > Sediment | place: USA: Wyoming | collected...
TCATCCCCCGACAGGGATGCTTAATGGGCAAAGTTGATGATAAGAGCGGCGACTGGTTCGCCGACCTCGATGCGGAACTTGAGAAGAAGACTGTTGAGAGCATGAAGGAAGTCGTACAGACAAACACACAGAGGACTGAGCTCAACAAGACCCTGATAGAGGACTTCTGGAGAATCTGGATCAGGTTCAACAAGATCACCGTGCATTTCACGATAGAGCCAGAATATTCTTCGTTCGCGAGGTTCGACGAGTTCCCGAACGCCTGGAGCTTCAAGGAGGATTTCGACTTCACCTCGGTGAAGGGCGTCTCTCTGACCGACAGGACGCAGGACCAGGGCAGGGTCGGCGACTCCATCAAGGCCTGGTACTACGCCGTCGACACCAAGATCCACCTGCGCCTCGTTTTCGAATACTGCGAGGGGGAGCACTACTACAAGTACGCGGGATGGAAGAGGATATTCAGCCAGTACGTCCTCTACGACTCGCCTTCTGACGCGGTGGATGTGAAGAAGCTGCACGACATGCTTGCAGACATCGTCAAGGTCTGGTACGAGTCCCACCTGAAGAGGGAGAGGGACATCCTCCTGAGGCACATGAAGGACAAGTACCCGAAGGGCGAGACTTTCACGCAGTGAAGGTCCGAACAAACCACTTCCCTTTTATCTTCTATTTTCATTCCACAGCGGGAGCTATGCACATAGACTACGACAGGATGGCCGAAGTATTCGACTCCACCAGGAGTTCCTCTCCGGAGTTCCTTGACCTCGTCGTCAGGGGCGTTTCAGCGGTGGCGTCGAAGGGGGAGCGGGTGCTCGACGTCGGCTGCGGCACAGGGAGGTTCATGCTGCCGCTGACCGAGGCGGGGATCGACGTCTGCGGGCTGGATGTCTCCAGCGGGATGCTCTGCAAGGCAAGGGCGAAAGGGCTGGCCCGCCTGGCGAGAGGTGATGCGACGGCTCTGCCATTCGGCGACAGGGTGTTCAAAGCAGTGCTCGTCACGAACGTGCTGCACCTTGTCCCGGGCTGGAAGGATCTCCTCTTCGAGGCCTGCAGGGTCTCGTCTCGGGCAATAATCTCTTTCGACATCCGTCGCGATGCGAAGGACCCGATCATGGCATTCAAGGGAATAATGGACGAGAAGGGGCTATCGCAGCCGAGGGCGGGGCCTCTGGAGTCGGAATTCGCGGAGCAGTGCCCCCCGGAGTTCAGGATGGAGCTCGGCGGATACGAGGAGCGCAAGAGGAGAGGCGATGTGCTTTCCGCTTTCAGGGAAAAGACCTTCACGTTCCAAGCGGAGCTGCCAGACGACCAGAACCGGAGCTGCATGGATGAGTTCTCCAGGAGGTTCGTGGAAGAGTCATGGGCCTATGTGAACTCCATATCCATGATTGTCTGGGACGCGGATGGTTTGCGCGACAAGATTGGCAAGACTACTTTCGGCTACCCGCAGGCGAGAACCTTTTAGATGAGCAGCGCATCTACGGAGACAACAACAGGTCGCATATCAAAAATCAAAAAGACAGCGACCCGAAGGAGGCGAAACAATGGAAGACGAGGAGATCTCTCCGCACGTCGACGAGATAATGGAGGCGGTCGGGGACAAGGCGACCAGAGAGCAGGTTTTTGAGGAACTGAAGAAGTATCTGAACACTTACAGGCTGAACATGCCGACAGCCAAGCGGACCATCGTGAAGAAGCTTGGAGGGGTGTCGGAGAACTTCCCGGCGGCGAACCTCAGGAAGCTCGAGGCGGTAGGCCCGGGCGAGATGAGCGTGAGTTTCGTAGGGAAGCTGCTGAGCCTCAATGAGAAGGAGATCGAATCCCAGGGGAACAGGAAGAGGATTTTCTACGGTCTGATCGGCGACGAGACTGCCGTGGTTCCGTACACTGCCTGGGAGACCGCGAGCCTTAAAATGGAGAAAGGATGGATCGTTTCGGTGAGGAATGCTTACTCAACGGAGTATCAGGGCAGGGTACAGCTTAATTTCGGTACTAGGACGGGAATCAAGAAGGACGAGGAGACGAAGATAAGCGTCGAAGCGATCCCGTCATCGCCGGCCAAGCCCGTCAAGATTGGTGAGATCAACGAGAACAGCGGAAGGGTCGAGGTCACAGGCAGGATACTCTCTATCGAGAAGAGGATCATCTCCGGGGAGAAGGGACCGAGGGAGATATTCAGCGGCATGATGGCCGACGAGACCGGGAGGATCAGGTTCACAATATGGGGCGATGCCAGGCTAAAAGAGGACGACGTGGTCAAGGTCAACAGCGCCTTCGCCAAGGCCTGGAAGGGCATCCCTCAGATCAGCTTCGATGAGAAGGCGGAGATAACCAGGATAAAGGGCGGATTCCCGAGCGCGAAGGACCTCTCGGCGTCCAAGGGCGTCGAGATATCGACGTTGATGGGAGAGGCGGGAGCGGCCGATGTCACTGTGAGCGGGGTAATACTCCAGATAAAAGAGGGAAGCGGGCTGGTCTTCCGCTGCCCGGAGTGCAAGCGGGTGCTTCAGAAGGGGACCTGCCGGATACATGGCAAGGTCGAGGGGGTCGCCGACCTGCGGATCAAGGCCATTGTCGACGACGGCACCGGGGCCCTCTCGGTGGTCATGAACCGGGGGATAACCGAGGAGCTGCTTGAGATGGGCATCGACGACTGCATAGAGAAGGCCAGAGAGGTCATGGACTACGATGTTGTAAAGGGCCTCGTCGAGGACAAGCTCATCGCGAAGCCGATAGAGATCACAGGCAACGTGACGGTAGACGAATACGGACCGATGATGATAGCCCAGAGCGCGCGCGGCATGGACCTGAAAGTAAGGGACAAGGCAGAGAAACTGCTTCTCGAACTGGAGGGGTCCGAATGAACGCGCGGGAGACCGCATGGCGCATGTTCTCCAAAGAGTTCAACGATTCCACGCTGGACATGAACTCCGGCGAGGAGAAGGCGCCCAGCTACATCGTCACGCCGTTAGGGGCGAAGGCGAACAGGCTCTTCATCGTCGGAGTTGTGACCGAGATAGACGAGATCGGGACGAGCGACTCGCCGATGCTGAGGGCCAGGGTCGCGGACCCCACCGGAAGCTACTACCTGTCGGCCGGCCAGTTCCAGCCGGAGGCTATGGCGGCCATGAAGGAGCTGAAGCCTCCAGAGTTCATCGCCGTGGTCGGCAAGGCCAAGGTCTACGCTCCGGACGATACCGTGAGGCTGCTGAGCATAAGACCCGAGGTCGTCCGCAAGTGCGACGCGCAGCTGCGCGACTACTGGGTCTACGAGACTGCAGTCTCCACTATGCGCAGGATAGAGATGATGGAAGAGACTTTCAAGATGGACCCGCCGTCCGCGCAGGAGCTTGAGAAGATAGGCTACCCGAAGTACATGGCGGAAGGAGCGCTTGCTGCGGTCAACCACTACGGCAAGAAGGTGGATCTGGAATCCTACGAGAAGCTCATCGTCAGCGCGATCAGGGAGATGCTTTCTGCGGGCGACGGCGAGATAAGGGAGGTCAACTTCGAAGAGGCCGCTGCTTCGCCGGAGGCGAAGGATGTCGAGGTCGCCAAGAAGGAGGAGGTGCTCGTTTCCGAGGACGACGAGGCGAAGATCCTGCAGCTGGTCAAATCATTGGACAAGGACGGCAAAGGGGCGAAGTGGGACGAGATAGTCTCGGCCGCCAAGAAGAAGAAGATCGACAAGGACCGCCTGGAGGAGATCTCCACTGACCTGCTCGAGAAGGGCGACATCTACGAGCCTGAGCTCGGGAGGATGAAGACGATCTGATCATCTTTCCAGCGCGATAGACGCGTATCCCACGACCTCATCCATCGGCCGGACATCGCCGGATGTCGCATACTTCAGGAGCTCGGCTTTTGACCCTTTGAGAGCCTCCATCATCACGATAGTGGGAGCGAACCCGCACATCGTGATGTCCTTTGAGAGTATCGTATCGTAAAGGCGTCTCGAGTCCATTTCGAGAATGCAAGCTATGGCCATCGTGTCCAGATTCCTCGCGACCTTGGCTGTCACATAGTGGGACATGTCGCTGGAGGCGATCAACAGGACGTCGGTCCTCGCCGCTATCGATTTCTTGAGCTTTTCACCGACCGCGATCAGAGTCTCGAAATCCTGAACGCCGATGCATATCGGGACAATCAGCGGGTTCCATCCGATGTATTGCATGAATGGGATCTGAACTTCGAGCGAGTGCTCGTATGCATGAGCCTCTGAGTCATCGGTTATCAGATCGTCGACAAGGTCGCCTATCAGCTCGCCGTCGGCCTGGACCGTCCCGAAAGGCGTCTCGAATGCCTCGCTGGTGACCGCCACACCCGCCCCATAGCCGGTGTGATTCGGCCCGAGGATGACGACCGTCTTTGGTGGCTCCTGCGCCCAGAGTCTCTTGTAGAGATGCGCTGCGACCGGGCCGGAGAAGACGTATCCGGCATGAGGCGAGACCGCCCCGACGATCGACCGCTTCGCAATTGACTTAGGGGGGTCTGAATTGCCCGGACCGATCGGGCTCTCGAAACAATTCCGTATCTCGGCAGTCAGGCGGTTCTTCTCGGCCGAATAGAACTGACCTGCGACCGCAGGGTGCCTTACCAGATTCTCAACCGCACTAAATATGACGGAATGAGGAAAAGAATGTTTGCACCGAGAACGACTGAATCAAAAACACCCTCAAAGGGATGCTTCGAGGTCGTCGATTGTGAGCCTGTAGTCTTCGCTGCTCTGTATTACGCCCCTTGCCTTCAGGATCTCACGGATAAGCAGCCAATATATCATTGCCAGCGCCCTGCGGCCTTTGTTGTTAGTGGGAATCACGAAGTCGACGTTCCTGGTCTCATTGTTTGCATCGCATAGGGCCACGATCGGTATGCCGATGTTCAGTGCTTCGTGCACCGACTGCTCGTCAGCGGCAGGGTCGGTTGCCAGAATGATGTCCGGCTCGACGAACTGCGGCAGGTTGGGATTGGTCATCGTGCCTGGCACGAACCTCCCGGCGAAAACCTTTGTGCCAATCGCCTTCGCGAAGACTTTCGCAGGCTTCTGGCCGTATTGCCTCGTCGAAACGACTAATATCTTCTGCGGGTCGTACCTGGCCAAGAACTTCGCCGCCACTTTTATCCGCTCGTCGGTCTTCTTGACATCGAGTACATAGAGCCCGTCGTTGCGCACCTTGAAGATGAATTCTTTCATGTCTGCGCTCTTCTGCTGGGTGCCGATGTGAACGCCAGACGTAAGGTAGTTTTCCTCAGGAACGAGGAGTTCAGAAGTCGTCTGTGATTCGTCGTCGGTCGCCATGATTAAGCTCCCTGCGCCTCACGCCATACAGTGATTGGAATAGCGTTCTTTGAGAATTCTGCCAAGGCTATGTCGACCGGATCGAAGACAGTGGCGGGAATATCGACCAATATAGGAGCTCCCAAGCTTATCTGCAGAGCCCTCGCTCCGATGATCCTTGCCTTCTCGAACCGGGTGTAAATCAGGAAATCACCTTGATGTCAGGGTTTGTCCCTAAAATGAAATCCCTTTATAAAGGTTTTGCATCTCCAGGCTTTGCCTATAAATTCCTGATTGATATTGAATTCCCCGATCGAATCCTCGATGATGCACATGAGTAGAGTGTGAAAGTGGTAAATATGCAGTCGGACAATCTTCGCCACGGCATAAGAATGAAGATTGGTTTCCGGCGCGGATTTGTTCTGCGAAGGTTGGCCGTGTTCGCATTAGTAGCGACCATATCGATCCTGTGCGTACCTTTGTTTGCCGTTCAGACGGCGGCCGTACCTACGGACAATACGCCGCCCGTCCTTGATCTGATAGACTCTGAAGGACGGACGCTGAGGAACGATACGGTTTTCGATACTGACGACATGACAATAATCTGCCTGGCAATGGACGACATAAGCGAGATCGAGGATGTCGAATACAGTATTGACGGATCGTCTTTCAAACCGACCACGATGAGCAGCGACATACATCGAACCTTGGTCGATTTGAACGGTCTCACAGAAGGAGAGCATTCGATTACGGTCCGTGCGACAAACAACGCGAGTCTTACTACGGAAAAGACCGTCGATTTCACCATAGACATTTCAGTTGCACCTTCAGAGAACCTTTTGGTGTGGAATATTCTCGGAGCGATTGTTGCGACATCCGGGATTGCGATTGCGTTGATCCTCATCATTAGAGACAGCAAGAAAGAACCGCGACCTACAGTGCCTTCACTCCGTGAAGGAGAGATGCCCCCGATACTTTGACGCATTGCATAGGTGGCTCCGTTCGGTATATAGGTGTGGAGTTTTTCATTTCGAGTTGTTCGTTGCACCAGCAACGCCGAAGAATTGCTTACGGCAACTGTTCATCTCTTCATCGTCAATAATACTGATACCTTTTCCAGGCCTTAAATATCGAGAGTTGGGTAGTTAAGTATTGCAGACTTAAAACTCTGCAGGAGGACCCAACAATGAGAACGGCTTGCGCAATGCAGCGCAAGAGCGAAGAGGCAGTAGCGCCTGTGATAGCCACTATACTGATGGTGGCGATCACGGTCGTGCTGTCTGCGGTGCTGTACGCCATGGTTGGCGGCCTGGTTCCAGACGACCAGGACCCCGTGGTGTTCATTACCGCAACAGTAGTCGGCAGCGACAAGAATTGGACCGTGGAGGTCATCGACGTTTCGGGTGGACCGATCGCCACCTCCGATGTCCGCATTCTTGTCACGAAGGGAGACTCGGACACAGGGCTGAAGTCGACCTTGGTCAGCGATATGGACTCGGGCACCTACCACAATGGTGTCAGGTTCATAGAGGCCACGACCGAGGGCTACATCAATGTGGGTGACAGGTTCACCCTCGACAAGAGCATCTATGTCCAGGGCACGAAGATCTCCCTGATGAATGCCGACGAAAGCAACACGATATGGGACCACAAGATCTGATCCCTCAGGCGAGAGACTGCGAAAACCCCTTTGACGGGGGGCAAACCCCCGTCCTATCTTTTTATTCAAGATCCCAAGGAGAAGAGCGATGTGAGAGGGGCAGGTCTCCTTTTCGAAAACTTTGTGGGTGGTTCGAATTTCTGGAGGAAATGGCGAGACCCGTTCTCCCCTTCTCAGCATATATTACGATTTCATGGTTTAATTGTTTTTCTGATAAAATTAAGCGCGCTTATTTGCTCTTCGAACCTTTCTTGCCGTCCTTGTCTTTCTTTTCGTGCAAGGGGGCATTTGTCTCAGTACCGCAAATCGTGCAGCACATCCTAAAGAACTGACCGTCGTCGGATTCGATGAGCTCGTCCGTTGTTGTTTTGACTGTCGCCGTGAGCATGACATGCCAGACACTGAAAGTGTCTGAACCGCAGAAGGGGCATATTGCTGTGCCCTTATCGTTTACGTGCTTCAGAGCCTCTTTGATCGATTCATACTCTTTCATGATTTCTTTCGTCATCGCAACGATTCCCCAGGAAATAAGGTTTTCTTAGCCATGCATCGCATACTGTAAGACTGAAAGACCCTGTTTGCAATTCTCAGATAACGAATCGGCAATAAGGCTTTTTCGAGGTGGGAGCGCGCAAACGCGCGCCAACACCCCGCCGGCTCAGGCCTTTGCCGCCTCTTTGACTATCTGATCCAGCTTCTTAGAGATGTCCTTGTCGAGCCTGACCGGCTTGTGGTTCTTGAGTATCCAGTCGGCCCTCTCCTTCGCCACGATAAGGTCGTCCTTCTTCCCCTTTGCCTCCCACTGGTCGTATGGCTCGGTATTGAATATCTGGGAGCGGTAGAAGTTGCGCACCTCGACCATCGTGGCCCTCTCGCCAAGGTAGCTTCCTTTCTTGGCCCCCATGCCGAGTATTCCGACCTCCTTTATCATATCCAGGTGCAGCGTGTCCTTGTTGACATTTATTTCCTGACTGGCGGTTATCGATCTTCCGACGATGTCGTCGTCTATGATCATCTGCTCGTAAGAAAGGACCGTCGAGCAGTCCAACATGCCGATCCCGTTGTTGACCTCTTGTGCCGTCAGTCCGGCGGCGAGAGCAAGCATCGCGTTCTCGAACGAGCTCTGCATGCCGGGCGTCTTCGCATTGCATCCAGTGCCGCCGTAGGACGGCATCTTGACGTATCTCGCCATCTCGCCCGCTGTGGCGCAGAGCAGCAGCCCCTCCGGAGAGGCGAGCTGTATCGCTCCTGTTCTCGCGTCCATGTTGGAGAGGACGGAGCCGTAAATGCACGGTGATCCGGGCGAATGGGCCTGTAACGCGGCTGCAAGGGCGAGCGTCTCGGCGTGATTGACGACCAAGTTCCCAGCGATGGTCGCCGGTGAGCTGACTCCCATCATCGCCATGCCGGTGATGTGCACAGGGACCTTTGCCTCCGCCCAGATCATGCCTGCGTCGGTGGCATGTCCATCGAGCGTGAGCGGGGACATGGTGCAGACCATTGCAGAGATTATGTGCCTCTTCCTGAGTTCGTCTATTCCGCCGACGATCTCAGAGGCCATACGGATCTGCAGCATTGCCTCCTCCTTTGTCGAGGTGGATTCGCTGAGGATGTGCTTCCGGGTGATGTCGAATGCTTCCTTCATGCCCTTGATGACGTGGACTTTAGATGAGACGTCGTGCGCGACGACCATCGGCTCGTAGATGCTCAGGTATGTCAGGTAGTCGGCGACGGTGCATGACTCTATGATGTCGTTGAGGACCGATGTCCTCCTTGTGCGGGTCTTCTGGTCCCAGACCGATATCCCGCATCCGTCCGTCGTGTAGTAGCAGTGCCTTCCGTCGAGCGGCAGGTCGAACTCCTTCTCCCTGCCAGCCAGCACGACGCCCTGAGGTATCTTCGATATCAGAGACTTCGTGAGGTCGGCGGGGAACTTCACCACGGCCGCATTCTCGTCGACGATCGCGCCTGCCTTCTTAAGGGAATCTCTGGCGATCTTGCTGTGCACCCTGATGCCGGTGGTCGCCATGACGTCCAGCGCGGCCTCGTGGATCTGTTTCTTGTCGCTGTCCTTCAAAATTTTTATCGGTTCTCTCACCTTGAATCGGTCTGCGAATCCTGCCATCTGATAGCCTCCTGATGGAACAAGTCGGTTGTTCCGGCTCAGGAGATTCATACGTCCGAGATAAGCCTTCTCTTTTCGATATCGCGGCCGAGCGTCATTCCTGAGAGTTTTTTTGATATTCTTTCAGGATTCGCTCCCCTTCCGAGTCGACTGACTTCTCGAGTGGTTCGACCTCGTGCTCCTTGAGCAGGGCCTTGGCGATCTTCGTGGCGTCGGGTATCATCCTGTCGGAGAGCGTCGCTTCGAAGGAGATATTCGTCTTGTCCCAGAAGTGCAGCTCCTTCCTGAAGTTCTTGGCTGTGTGCGGGTGCGATAGGAAGCTGTTACCGTGACCGACTTCCCTCATGGTGCTCAGGGCGGCCGTCTCGTCGTCAATCCTGAATTCCCTGAGGAATGCGCTGAAATTCTCCCAGACTATCGAATCGAGCACCATCTGGGCCATGGAGCAGCCCTTGGCGCAGTCGAGCCCGCCGATGCCTGACACGAGGTCGCTGCCGGAGAGTATGCTGCCGATGTATGAGAAATTCTCGGAGAACGAATTCAGGAAGCCTGGGCCTTTCCTCCCCATCCCCCAGTCTGCAACCATGCAGGGCCGGCCATACCTTCGAGCCATCTGTCCCGCCGCCGCGGAGATCAGGAGGTGCTCGGGTGCCGAGAAATTGATCGCGCCTGTCATCATGTCGATCGGCGCCGATGCAGAACCGTAGATGTGCAGAGCGCCAGGAGATGCGCATTGGGATATCACGATGCTAGCGAGGTTCTCCGCGTTGATGTTCACGATCGTCCCGGCCATGGTGACTGGAGAGGACATTCCGGACATGGACATCGAATGGCAGAGTATCGGGATCCCAGCCTTGGCGAACTCCACCTGAGCCTCGACCGCACCCTTGTCGAACGAGAGCGGCGATATCGGATTCGTCGCAGCTGAGAACAGCGGGCGCTTCCTGAGCTCCTTCTCGCTTCCGGCGATGAGCGTCGCGAGCTCTATCTGCTTCCTTGCGTCTGATGCGCTGGTGCAGTCCCCTTGGACATGCATGGTGCAGTTCTGGAAGGCCGTCCACAGCTCGTAGGCGCTGTGGCATGACGCCGGCACATCCGATATGGTGACTATGGGCCAAAAGAAGCCGACCGTGTCCATCGCATCTGCGAGCCTGGCGAAGTCGCCGTAGTCCTTCCTCGTGGCGTCCCGCCTCTTGCCGGTGTCAATATCGACCATGTAGAGCGTCAGGCCGTCGGTGGTGATACTGGGCAGTCCCGCCGTTGGGATTTTGACATCGTTTTCAGGCTGCCTGGCGCATAGAGTGAACTCCGTCGGGGCCTTCTTTAGGCTTTCAATGACCAGGCTCTCGGGCAACTTGGCAACGCGACTCTTCATATCGACTATAGCCCCTGACCTCTTGAGAAGTGACAGCACGGGATCGCTGCGGACGAGCACGCCTATCGAGCTCAGAGCCTCGATGCTCTTTGCGTGGATCGTCTCCTCCTCTTCCGTGCTCAGAAATCTGATTCGTGCTATTGCCATGATCCACATCCAGGGTTCTCTACAGGGTTGCCCCGCAAGTCTCGCATTTCAGTGCCGAATGTTCGTTGAGGGCCCCGCAGTAGCGGCATTTTATCTTGGCCATTGCAGCCTCTCTGGCCTTCCGCATACGCTCTTCGGCCTCAAGCCTCTGCTCAGCAAGCTTCTCGGCGTGCTTGCGGGTTGACCAGATGTTGATCAAGGCGACCACGACCATGAGCATGCCCACGGAGTCCATCAGGACTGCGCCTACCCATTCCCCCATGAACATGGGGATGAGCGAGAAGAAGAACATCATGAATGAGATGCTGAGCAGCAACATGGAATAGATGTTGAAGCTGGAATCTTCCTCTTCCTGGGGCGGCGCCTTCCCGGTGATGTCCCTGCCGCAGCCAAGGCAGAATCGCGATGTGTCCGGGACCTCGATGCCGCAGTTGGAGCACTTCAAGCTATCACGACCTCGAATATGGCATTATGGTAAAATTCTTTTCTGGGTCCATGATGCCATTTTGACGCTACTTATTCCTCGCTTCGTGCGATTTTATCAAGTCAAGCGAGCCTTTCAGCCATTTCTGCCCTTCCGGAGAGAGCATGATCTTGAGCCTCTCCGCATACACTGGGTGGTCGATGTACTTCTTATCCAGCTCGATGATCTCCTCGAAACTCATTTCCGCGCATAGCGAATAGGTGTCCGGGAAGATCCTCCTCAGGAGCGCAATCTCGTGCTGCTTCATCGGTTTATTCGCTTGTATGCGCCTCACCGACATGGTGAGGAGCTTGTACAAGATGCGGGCCTTATCGTCTATATCATCGCTCATCGGGGTCAGCGATTCATCTATACCATGCTGTATTAAAAGGGTTCCGGACAGATATCGACGGCCGATATCATAGTCCTCATCAAACGCCCTGGGAGGAGGGGGTCTTCCTGTACTTCAGATAGGTCAGAGCGGCAAAGAGGGCGGCGAGGCCGTACAAAATCATGGGTATCCAGAGGAACTCGAGCCTCATCAAGTATGCAGCATCCCTTCCAAAGCCCATCGGGGCCGGGAGATACAGCCATGCGAGGGTCGCGATATACGATAATGTGACCGCAGCGAACACCTTCTTCCCGACGTTCAGCGCATACATGTAGGTGAAGACGAACATGAAGGCGAAGCCGGAGAAGAACATAGGCCAAATGACCGTCCCTCCGAAGGAATCCTGGTTGAATAAAGCGACGATCACGGCGTGTATGGCCACATATGATTCGAGCAGGATTATCCATCTCTTGTCCAGGTGGGCCGGGGTCCAGGCAATGGCCATCTGCGTGAAGAGGAGGAACATGTAGAAGAAGCCTGAGAGGAGCTGCGGGTCTGTATCCATCGGGTGGAACCAGAAGGTGTAGACCATTGCCCACGAGAAGATGTACATATGTGTCCTCCTAAAGAACCCGGCGGCCTGGGCCGTGAACGGTTTTCCAGCCTTGCGCCCCAGGAAGAGGCCTCTCCGGGGATTCTCCATTATCAAAACGATCGCGAGCAGGACAATGACCGAGCCTTGGCTCGACATTATCGGCGTGTCCTGCGCAAGCCCGTCGAACCAAAGATGGGTTTGAACGAGGTGGAGCGACACGAATGACACGATTATAAGCAGGACATAGAGGTTGTACTTCGGGAGGCCGTAGACCGTCGCCGACCTGAACCCGTTTATGTTCCTCTGCGCATAGAAAATGACAATCCAGATGAGCAGCTGGTTGGCAAGATACATCGTCCAGGCTATCGCCATCGTCATCGCATCTCGCGCAGGCAGCTTCCAGTAATACCATGATATGTCGTTCCTGTGAAGCAGCGTGCTGGTGAATCTGTCGAGGTCGGGGCCAAGAAGCCAAATCAGCGCGGTGAATAAGAAGGCGAATATCACGCCGATCATCCAAATTCGCTTTCCGGCGCTCTGCCCCCCAGCGATAGCAGCTTCATCTGCCGTGCAACTGCCTCCTTGAGCCCGTATCGATCCTGATTATTGGAGATTAGCCGTACATAGTAGTCATGTGTCCGGAAGGATTCAGCGCCTTGCCCTTTGGCGGCGAGTGCACTAGCTTGTCGGGTACCTTAGTCCTGACGATGTTGTGGGACTCGAAGAAGTATATCGGGTCCCCGTTCGGGGCGTACTGGTCGATCTTCATGACCTTGGTTATGACCAGCCTGACTTTCAAGGTGGTGCCGTCGGATATCTTGACGGTGGTCTCCCCTTCCTTGCCTTCGACATCGAAATCCATGTCCTCCCCTTGGACGACCTTTCCATCGGGCATCTGCATCGGTCTCATCTCAAACTCTCCATCATGGAACTGACTGCAAATGAGATAAGCATTGCCATTGAAAACGATATCAAACGGATGGAGTGCGCCGAGCGGTCACTGCTTGAAGAAGTCCTCGATCATCTTCTCGATCTGTTCGACGGTGCAGCCCTGCGGGACGCTCTCGATGTTGACGATCATCTCGTTCCCCACCCTGAAGTAGTTGCACATCATGCCGTGGCCCCAGAAGCTGCCCTTGTTATGATCGCCGCTGAATCCGATGCCTTTCTGGGCGGCAGTTCCCTTGAGGAACTCGAGTTTCTTGGAATAGTCTCCGCTGACCTGGAAGCGATACTGCTTTCCCATCGGTACTAAGTTGACGTCGTTGCTTAATAACCCCCTCGTGGTAATTACCGATTACCACCCCTGAGACAATGCGCCTGGCCTTGAGCAAGTTCGCATGGAATCTGAATCGGAACAAGAGACGGGTTATAGAACTTGGATAGAGGCAGGGTTCTCGCCGCCTATAAACCGCAAATGGCCTCAATTCTAACATCCGATAGCATGTTTATATCATGGCTGTCCAATCGCGCAAGACGTAGAACGTAGGTTCTCAGGTGGAGATTGGAAAATGCCGAGCTTCTCAGACAGGTTCAAAGTAAGGAGACCGAGGCCGATTCTAGAAGAAAAGGACAAGAAGATGATCCATGAGGCGGCGCTCGATGTAATGCGCACCCTTGGCATAAGGGTGCACTCGAAGACCGCGCAAGACGACTTGAAGAAGGCGGGAGCCGAGGTCGACGAGAAGACTGCCATAGTCAGATTTCCCAACGACGTCACGAAGTCCCTCATAGCCAAGGTGCCTTCCAAAATCGTGCTATCGGCAAGGGAGAAGGAGTTCGACCTGCCACTCGATGGCACTCACTGCTATTTCACCACCGACGGCTGCGGGATAACCGTCTGGAACCAGAAGACCCAGACGAGGAGATTGTCCGTCCTGCAGGACATCAGAGACACGGCAATAATCAGCGACTATCTGCAGTACCTGAGCATCTACGAGCCGATGGTCGTCGCTTCCGACATTCCGCAGAACCTCCATGTGGTCAAGGGGATGAGGGAGGCGTTCGAGGTATCAAGGAAGCATATAGAGTCTGAATCAACATCGAACCCAGAGGAGGCGAGATACCAGATCGAGATGGCTTCCGCGATAGTCGGGGGCATCGAGGCGCTCAAGAAGAGGCATATAATGTCCGCTATGGTCTGCACGATGTCGCCGCTCACTCTCGACGGGGATGCGACCGAGGCGGCGATGGTCTGGTCTGAGGCGCAGGTGCCTGTGCACATAACCGGCATGGCGCAGATGGGCATAAGCGGCCCCGCGACGATAGCCGGGGATCTAGTCGTGAACCATGCGGAGACGCTGGCGCTGGCCTGCGCGATGGAAGCGCATTCGCCGGGATGCCCCGTGATATACGGTTCCGTGCTCTCCAGCATGGACGCGAGGACGGGTGCTTTCATGGGCGGTTCGCCCGAGTCGATACTGCTCGGCGCGACTTCTCACGAGATGGCAAAGTATGTCAACATGCCTTCGGCTTGCGGAGGCATAGGGTCGAGCTCTAGGACGCCGGGCGTCCATGCGACGTTGGAGAACTCCATGTTGTGCTTGCTCGGCACGTCTGTCGCGGCGGAGATAAGCAACGGCCT
>Ga0315281_10008260_pt1 | contig 14556 bp, 17 predicted proteins | sample YL17G07_0_MG_FD_204540 | JGI IMG/M metagenome (GOLD analysis project Ga0315281, IMG submission 204540) | Sediment microbial communities from Yellowstone Lake, YNP, Wyoming, USA - YL17G07_0 | ecosystem: Environmental > Aquatic > Freshwater > Lake > Sediment | place: USA: Wyoming | collected...
TTTCGATGACAAGCATCCAGCGGTCCTGGCACTACTCGATTCGGCGTTGGAAACTGGAAGACGAATGCGAAAACCGACCGGACTGGCTGGCATTGCGGGCGCGAGCATGCCGTTCTTCGCCAAGAGCAATCAACTTAAGAAGGCTGACTATGTGGTCCTCCGACCCGAGCTATTTCCGTCGGTTCGCGAGGCTCTCTTGGACTCCGAAGGCAAAACAGCCTGAAAACAAGGTTACGCTGGCGGACCGCGACCTTCAGGTGGTCCTCTGAAGAGCGGTCCGCTTGCCTGAACGCACAGGACTCGCCATCAAGGCACGCAATCGTGGCCGAGGCACCATTTTACCCGCATGTCCTCGTCGCTCTTCCTAGCGCGTGCGCCGTTTCGAACCAACCGCTGCTCCTGTTCTCCGCTTCTTAGACCGGTGTGCTTTCGTCTTGGTGCCTCGGACCGGCCTGGCACTCACCGGTGCACTGCGTTCGTCGAAGCGGTCGGTAACGGCACCAAATTCCGCCGACGAAACGAGCCTAGCGAACTTCGCGAGCACGCCAGTCGTGTAGCGCGGTTTCGGAGTTTTCCAGGCGGCACGGCGTTTTTTCAATTCTGCGGCAGAAATATTGAGTTGCAGCAATCGCCGTCGTGAATTGATCGTGATCGAATCGCCTTCTTTGACGAGGCCCAGGGTCCCGCCCACAAAGGCCTCGGGCGACACGTGGCCGACAACCATGCCATAAGTCCCGCCGGAGAAGCGGCCATCCGTGATCAACCCGACAGAATCGCCCAGACCTTTGCCAATTTTTGCGGAAGTGGGTGAAAGCATCTCGCGCATGCCAGGCCCACCCTTCGGACCTTCATTGCGGATGACCACGATATCGCCGGGGCGAATGCGGTCTCCGATGATGCCTTTCAGCGCCAGTTCTTCCGATTCGAAGACCCGCGCCGGGCCGGTGATCGCGGACTTCTTGACTCCCGTGATTTTTGCAACCGCACCCTGAGTGGCAAGGTTGCCACGCAATATCGTCAAGTGCCCCTGCGGGTACATCGCATTGTCCCAAGGACGGATCACATCCTGGCTTGGGGATGGCTCCGCCGGAACGTCTTTGAGGTTCTCGGACGTAGTTCGCCCAGTGATCGTCAGCGTGTCCCCATGGATCAGGCCGTGGTTCAAGAGCATCTTCATGACTTGCGGAATGCCGCCTGCCCGGTGGAGATCCGTGGCCACATACCGGCCGGAAGGCTTGAGGTCACACAATACCGGAGTGCGTCTCCGGATACGCTCGAAATCATCGAGGGTTAGCCGGACCTTGGCCGCGTGAGCAATCGCCATCAGATGTAAGACAGCGTTTGTCGAGCCGCCCGTGGCCATGGTAACTGCGACCGCATTTTCGAATGCTTTTCTCGTTAGAATCTGCCGGGGCAGTATGCGCTTCCGGATCGCACTGACCAGCGCTTCGGCACTCCGCGCAGCGTTGTCCAAAATCTCGGCATCCTCGGCGGCCATTGTCGACGAGCCGGGCAAGCTCATTCCCATCGCTTCGATGGCAGCCGACATTGTGTTGGCCGTGTACATGCCACCGCACGAACCCGGGCCGGGAATCGCAGCGCGTTCAACCGACTCCAACTGCTCCTTGTTGATCCGGTGTGCGGCATATTCTCCAACCGCCTCGAAGACACTGACGATGGTCAAGTCCCTGCCATCTAACCTGCCGGGCTTGATCGTGCCTCCGTAAATGAAAATGGAAGGTGCGTTGATGCGGGCGATGGCCATCAAGCAGCCAGGCATGTTCTTGTCGCAGCCGCCAATGGCGAGTACGGCATCCAGGCTCTGTCCATTCACCACGGTTTCGATGGAATCGGCGATGACCTCGCGCGATACTAGGGAGTATTTCATCCCCTCGGTGCCCATGGAGATTCCGTCTGCGACGGTGATGGTACCGAACTCCTGGGCATCACACCCGCTTCGTGGAGGGCGCGTTCCGCACGCTTGGCAAGGGCTCCCAGACCGAGGTTGCACGGCGTGAGGTTGCTGTAGAGGTTTGCGACGCCAACGATTGGCTTTTCAAAATCGGCGTCCTGAAACCCAACTGCCCGCAACATTGACCGGTTCGGCGCACGAAGTTCAACAGGCTGAGTTACAACGCTGCTTCGAGAGTTCGCATTCATTGTGCCCATCGGCGAAAAGTTGGTTCCCGCGTGATCGATTTCCGAGCAGTCACCCTCCAGACCTAGCCGCATTCACCTTACTCCAGGGGTCACAATCGACACCAGCCTCATGCTCATGTCTGAGTCTGCCATTTCTACCTCCGTTGACGCGCTCAAACCAGGCGGATTGATCCGCTGGCAGACCGATGGATAACACCCCAATGTTGTGGGCCACCTTGCCGTGACGTGTCTCATCTTCGGGCATGTTCATCGCCCTGTATCCAATTGTTGGGTGAAGTTCCCGAACTCTGAGCCACGCAATCTGCCCTCCGACTGGATGCCGTCAGGTGCTTCCGCATTGGGCGTCATTGACTCGCAATTGGATCGTGGTAGGTTTCTTCTTGTGCCTACGGGGATGGAGTTCCCCAAAACCGCTGGATTCCAGCTGATGACTCCTACTGCGGATATTGTCCGCGGCGGGAGTTGCGCATGTAGCTAGGCTCACTCCCAGACAAGTCCGCAGGTGGGCATTGGCTCATCCCAAACTGAGGATGTGCTCATGTCGGAAACCGTCACTGCTCCGACGAAGGATAGTGGGCGCCGAAAGGCCGTCCGATTCATTATCCTCATCGGCATCGTGAGCTTGTTCGGGGACATGACCTATGAGGGTGCACGCAGCATCAACGGCCCTTTCATGGCTACTTTGGGGGCGTCAGCGACCGTGGTTGGGATCGTAGCCGGACTTGGAGAGTTCATCGGCTACGGCTTGCGCCTGGGCTCAGGATTCCTCGCGGATCGAAGCCAACGTTACTGGGCGATCACGATTTCTGGATATCTGCTGAACCTCCTCGCTGTGCCACTCCTCGCGCTCGCTGGGAATTGGCAGACGGCCGCAGTTCTGATCGTGCTCGAGCGCATGGGCCGAGCGATCCGCTCGCCAGCCCGTGACGCCATGCTGTCCAATGCTGCAAGCCAAACCGGTCAGGGCTGGGGTTTCGGATTGCATGAAGCTCTGGACCAAATCGGCGCAGTGACCGGACCCGCCGTGCTGGCCGTCGTGCTGACATTTCACGGGGGCTACTCCACTGCCTATGCACTCCTGTTGATTCCGGCATTGTGTTCGATCGGTGTTCTGCTGACGGCCAGGGCGCAGGTGCCTCACCCAAGTGATTTGGACATCAGCCTTCCGGTGGCCTCGGCCTCGGGCCAGTCGAGGAAATATTGGTGGTACCTGGCAGCCGCATCTCTCGTTGGTGCGGGTTTCGCAGACTATCAAATCATTGCCTACCACTTCGGCAAGACGGGTATTCTCGGCCCAGAGTGGATTCCCGCGCTCTATGGGCTGGCCATGGCCACTGACGCGGTCGCGGCCCTGGTCCTCGGTGCGTGGTTTGACCGTGTTGGAATTTGGTCAGTGCTGGTTGCCACGGTCATTTCCGCGGCAGCGTCTCCACTGGTGTTCCTGGGCGGTCTGGGTGCGGCCGTCGCCGGGATGGCATTTTGGGGAATTGGCATGGCGGCACAAGAATCGGTGATGCGTGCCGTAATTTCGAACCTTGTACCGTCCGAACGGCGAGGCAGTGGATTTGGCATGTTCAACGCGTGTTTTGGCACCGCGTGGTTTGCCGGCAGCGTCCTGCTTGGGTGGCTTTACGATCAATCGGTATTCGCGACGGTTGCGTTCAGCGTCGTAGCGCAAGTCGCGGCCATTCCGATCCTGTTCTGGATCGCCCTTCGTGATGGGAGCCCATAGCGAATGCAAATGTATGTCCTTGTCGCCTTGGGGAGTGCGCTCGGGGGGATGGCTCGGTTCTTTGTATCGGGATGGATCGCTCGGCTTTGGGGAGAAGCATTTCCCTGGGGTACGATCGTCATCAACATCACCGGTTCATTCTTGATCGGATTCTTTGGCGGTTTGACTGGTCCGGATGGGAGATATCTAGCGCCACCGGAGTTGCGGACATTCTTCATGGTCGGAGTCTGCGGCGGATATACCACGTTTTCGTCATTCAGCCTTCAAACTCTCAATCTCGCGCGAGATGGAGAATTGTTGTTAGCCGGGTCAAATGTGACCGTTTCCGTCATCCTGTGTCTCGTTGGCGTCTGGTTGGGTTCCGTGAGCGCAGCGGCAATTAACAACTTCTGAGCACAGACCATGAAACCAGGGACAGAAGGGACGCTGCTGAGGATCTTCTTGGACGGGTCTGATCATTTAGGGGACCGGCCCATGTACGAGGCAATCGTCCTGAGTGCAAGGAAGAATGGCCTTGCTGGTGCAACGGTCTTGCGAGGTGGATTGGGATTCGGCCGGTCAAACCGTCTCCATTCCGAGAGGCTGTTGCGTGTTTCACAAGACCTCCCGCTGATCGTGGAAATCGTTGACTCCGATCAGAGAATTCAATCGTTCCTGCCAGTCCTTGAGGACCTGATGCACGACTCAGGAATGGTTACGATGGAGAAAGTCCAAGTTTTTGAGTACCGGCAAACCACAAACAAATCCAATCAAGAAATTTGATGCTGGCGTGCGAGCGGGCACCGTCTCTCAACCGCGATTCGATCAACAGAAGCATCGCCGGTGCCTTGGCAGTGATCCTGCTCGTCATAGCGGTAGAACGAGTCGAGGCTCCGACAGGTGCATGGGCCAGTTCGATTCCTTACAGGATAGCGCAATGCGCTTCGAGCCATAGTGATTGAAAAGTTCTCAATCCCTGAAACATGTTCCTTTGGGATGGGTCGCCCCCAATGAATGCAAGTGAGAAGAACTGCCCATTCTGCTCTGTTGACTCCGCCTTCGCGCGGAACCGATTGGCCATCGCTCTCGAAGACAGAAATCCGGTTAATCGGGGCCACTCCTTGATTATTCCGATTCGGCACGTCGAGAGTTTCTTCGACACCACATCGGGAGAACGGGCCGCCATTCTGGAGCTAAGCGATGAAGTCCGGGCAATTCTGGACAGGAAATATCAACCTGATGGGTACAATCTTGGCATCAATGTCGGTGCCGCCGCAGGACAGACAGTCTTTCACGTTCATTTGCACGTCATCCCGCGATTCCTGGGCGACGTTGCGAACCCGCGAGGCGGAGTTCGCGGAGTGATCCCGGCGCGTCAAAGCTACTGATCTGCCCTCACCCTCCCAAAGGGGCTTGCCGCGCCTGGCAGCGCTCCGGGGTGATTTCACGCCCGTTGCTATCGGGGGCCGATTGGCGCTATTGTGGCGTCGAAATCCGAACCGGGGATGGGGTTCCCCGCAAAACGCCCAACTGGGCTGATGACTCCTACGGCGCATTGCGCCCGTAGGAGTTTTTTTTTGAGCCCAAGTGAATTGACCGCAAGTCAAATTGCTTGGGCTGCCGCATCCGTCAAGCGAACCGGTATGAACCTCGATCTGATTCCAGTGGGACCCAAGGCTCCGTTCGTCGTGAACGTGATTGTGGAAATCCCGTCTGGATCCAAGCCGGTGAAGTACGAAATCGACAAGGTGTCGGGTGCCATCCGGGTCGACCGATTCCTGCACACCGCCATGTTCTATCCCGGCAACTACGGATTTATCCCACACACCTTGGCAGCCGATCGGGCTCCCACGGATGTTTTGGTCATTTGCGACATGGTGGTGATGGCGGGAGCGGTAATCGCCGCGAGGCCGATTCGTGCCCTCATCATGGCGGACGAGGCAGGACCGGACGAAAAAATTCTCGCGGTACCTGCGGACGACGTGCACCCTGGCTATGCGCATGTCCGTTCCTACAAGGATCTGCCAAAGGTGACGTGCGACCGGATTGCGCATTTCTTCCAGCACTACAAGGACCTTGAAACCGACGAATGGGTTTCACAAATTGTCTCTTGGGTCGATGAATCTGGCGCACAGGAAATTATCCGCAGTGCGATGGCCGCTTCGGGAACCTGAGGATTTTCTGAATACCGGTTGAATCTTTGGGTGGCCGATGCTTTGGGACGCGCAATGGGGAGGGGGGATGCAAGCCATCCCAGAGCATGGGCGTCGTCGGTACGTGAAATCAGAAGCTGGTGGCAGGATGCCAAAGAACCATCATGCGCCGAGTGGGCGTCTCAGCGGCGATCACCACCTCCGATGCGGGATCACTCACCTATAGGAACGCAATCATGACCGAAATTTGGTCGCAGGCCGCGCTCTGGTTGGGGCTGGCGCTGATTGCAACACTCGCTTCCATCTGGCTGCGAGTCGCAACGGCCTTGTCGGAGATTGTGGTTGGCACGATTGCCCAGTTGATCATTGGGGCAGTCATTGGTGTCACGCTGTTGGGTGGAGACCCCAGTTGGTTGAAGTTTCTTTCCGGAGCCGGGGCCATTATTCTGACCTTCCTCGCGGGAGCGGAACTCGATCCGACCGTATTCCGGCAAAAATGGAAGGAGACTACTGCGATCGGACTGGTCGGATTCATCGCTCCCTTCCTGGGATGCGCGGCTGGCGCTCACTATCTGCTCGGCTGGAGCGCATCCGCGTCCTGGCTGGCCGGAATCTCCATGTCCACAACGTCGGTCGCGGTCGTCTACGCGGTGATGCTGGAATTCGGTCTCAACACGACCGACTACGGAAAGACCGTACTGGCAGCCTGTTTCATCAACGATCTAGCGACTGTTCTGGTGCTGGGCCTCGTCTTTGCGCCCTTCTCATATCGGACTGCGGTCTTCGGCGGTGGCAGCGTTCTTGTATTCGCGGTCTTGCCTTGGCTGACGCCGCGGTTTTTCCGACGCTACGGGAACCGGCCATCGGAGCTCGAGGCGAAATTCCTGCTGCTGGCGCTGTTCGGATTGGGCGCATTGGCGACTTGGGCGGATAGCGAAGCGGTGTTGCCGGCTTACATTGTGGGAATGGTGCTGGCGGGCACGGTCGGGAAGGATCACGTCCTCGTTCGCCGCCTGCGGACGCTGACTTTCGGCTTGCTGACGCCCTTTTACTTCATCCGCGCCGGTTCGCTCGTCTCCGTGCCCGCCCTGGTCGCGACGCCTGCGGCATTCGTCATTCTTCTGCTCGCCAAGATGGCCACCAAGTTTGTTGGCGTCTATCCCGTCACCCGAATCTGCCGGGCCCCCACGCAAGAGGCGATGTACACGACGCTTCTCATGTCCACCGGGTTGACGTTCGGCACGATTTCCGCGTTGTTCGGTCTGTCCCATCAAATCATCGACCAAGCACAGTATTCCGCACTTGTGGCCGCTGTCATCGGGAGTGCGGTTGTGCCCACGCTGATAGCCAACGCGTTCTTTTTGCCCCGCCACTTGCTGAAATCTGAACCGTCCAAATCCCCTGAACCGGCAGCGTCCACGCCGGGCCGCGCGTAGAGGAATCCAATGATCCGCAAAATCGCACTTGGCTACGATGGATCGGAATCGTCAAAAAACGCCCTGGAATTCGCGCTGGACTTGGCCGCTAAGTTCCGAAGTGAGCTCCATGTCCTCGCGGCATCCCGTCCGCCCGAATTCGGAACGGAAGTCGAAACTGAGGCCATTGTTGAGCAATCCCGGGAGCATTTCCTCTCGTTGCTCGAACCCGTCAAGAAACGCATGGCTGATACGGGCACCAAAGGGGTTTGCGAAGTCCTGGTCGGGCATCCCGCGGAACAGATCATCCGCTATTCCGAGCAGAATGGTGTTGATCACATCGTCGTGGGGCACCGTGGGCACACACTCTTCGAGAGGTGGTTGATTGGATCCGTGGCGCGCCAAGTGGTCGCGTATTCACACTGCGCGGTTACGGTTGTCCGGAAGTAGATTGCCCATTGGGTCGGCAACATCGAGCGTATTTCCGATGAGGCGCCTGAGACGTGGCCGCCGTCCGAGACATTCTTGATATGTTCAAACGGTGAGTATCTTCGCCACGAATCGCCGGGACTCAGCAGGTCCACCTGTGGTCGCGCTCGCTACTATGGCTGAATTCAAAGAGACCCACCGCCGCGCAATTGCAGTGACAGCCGAGTACATGGACGATCTGCTATCAGATGCGGCGATCAACCTCGGACTTCCTGTGAATGGTCGACTGGCGCACCGGTATTCGGCCGATGCCAACCCCAGACAGCAGGAGGTCGTTCACGCCTTTGTCATGAACTTTCAGGGCGTGATTCGCGATTTTCTGGATTCGCATGATGTATCGCTCGAAGGTCCTCCAAGAAGCGGCCTTGAGAATTTTCGTCGAGGGCTGCAATTCGTCCTGGTTCAGTTGGATGGAATCACCCCAAAGTCTCTCAAGGGATACGGAGAACTGGACAGAAAGTTTACGTGTGACCTGGAAGAGTTCATTGCAGCATTTAGACGGTTGATTGAGGGGCTTGAGAGGGACTTGCGGGAGTGCGGCGATCAAATCTAGCCCTATTGGGAGCCTCTCGGCCCAGCTGGGGAGGCAGTAACTGGCTGACGTCTCCGGGTGTCCACTGGCGAAGACTCCCCCGTCACCCGATTCAACGGATTGCAAAGGTCCATCTGGGGATTGTCCAATGAGCAATTCGCTTTCTTGTATTTTGGGAATTGCAGCAATCGCTATCCTGTTCGCCCTCTGGATGCGTATACGGATTGCCCGATTTCCGGAGGGCACGCCTGCGATGGTCGCGATCGCCGAAGCAATCCGAGAAGGTTCACGCGCATATCTGAAGCGACAATACATATACGTTGCAGGGGTCGCCGTTGTCCTGGCGCTTGTGCTCGGTTTCGCATTCGGCGCCCTAACCGCCGTTGGATTCCTTGTAGGTGCATGCGCATCCGCACTTGCCGGATATCTGGGAATGATGACCGCAGTCATGGCCAATGTCCGCGTCGCGGAAGCCGCCAAACGGGGTTTGTCGCCGGCATTCAAACTGGCCTTTGACGGTGGATCGGTAACCGGCTTTCTCGTCGCCGGACTCGGCCTCTTCGTCGTAGCTGGATTCTGGATTCTTACTGAAAACTTATCGGCGCTCGTGGGACTCGGCTTCGGTGGCTCGCTCATCTCCGTTTTTTCCCGCGTCGGCGGCGGTGTCTATACCAAGGGCGCGGATGTGGGAGCGGACCTCGTCGGAAAACTCGAAGCTGGCATACCCGAAGACGATCCGCGCAATCCGGCGGTAATCGCAGACAACGTAGGCGACAATGTCGGGGATTGCGCCGGCATGGCCGCGGATCTTTTTGAGACCTATGCCGTGACCCTCATCGGCGCGATGCTCTTGGGCTCCCTCGTCTTTCCGAATGCCGCCGCTGCGACCATCTACCCCCTCTCCCTTTGCGCCGTCTCGCTTCTCGCGTCGCTCGTTGGTGCCTACACGGTTTCCGTCAAAGAAGGCACGCAGGACATCATGGGCGGGCTCTACAAAGGGTTGTTGGTTGCCGGTGCCATTTCCCTGCTCTTGTTTATCCCGGTTACGTACGGCTTGGTTCATGTGTCGAGCGCACCCGTGACCTTTTTGGGCGATTCGGTGACGCCGCTTGTCGGCAATTGGCTTGCGGTGTACGGGTCGGCGCTGATTGGTCTTGTGATCACAGTGTTGATGGTCGTTTTTACGGACTACTATACGTCAAAAAAGTTCCGGCCTGTTCGTTCCATCGCCAAAGCATCAGAATCGGGGCACGGCACAAACGTGATCTGTGGACTCGCGATCGGCATGGAGGCGACCGCACTGCCGATTTTCATCATTGCCGCAGGCATGCTCGCCAGTTTTTGGCTTTTCGGAATCTACGGGGTCGCCATCGCCTCGGTCAGCATGCTGTCGCTATCGGGGATTGTCGTTGCCATCGATTCGTTCGGTCCCATCACGGACAATGCCGGCGGCATTGCCGAAATGGTCGGACTCGATTCATCCGTCCGGAAGCATACGGATGCACTGGATGCCGTTGGAAACACGACCAAAGCCGTTACCAAGGGATACGCGATCGCATCGGCCGGACTGGCTGCGCTGGTTCTTTTCGGTTCCTATGTTGCCGAAATCGAGAAAGCCGGAGCTCGAGTCACGTTCGAACTGCGGGATCCACTCATCATCGCCGGTTTGTTCCTCGGCGGTATGCTTCCGTACCTCTTCGGGTCACGGCTCATGCTCGCTGTCGGCCGCTCTGCCGGTTCGATTGTCGAAGAAGTTCGGCGCCAGTTCCGGGAGAAGCAGATCATGGAAGGCATCGATAGACCCGACTATGGCAAGGCGGTGGATATCGTGACACGAGCGGCCATCAAAGAAATGATTGTTCCGGCACTGTTGCCGGTCGTCGTCCCGATCGCGGTTGGATTCCTGCTCGGACCGAAAGCCCTCGGCGGCCTGTTGCTCGGCGTCATCGTAACCGGGCTATTCATGGCGCTCGCCATGACATCTGGAGGCGCTGCGTGGGACAACGCGAAAAAACTCATTGAGGAGGGCCTCTATGGTGGGAAAGGATCTCCCGCCCATCAAGCAGCGGTAACAGGCGACATGGTTGGCGACCCGTACAAAGACACTGCCGGTCCTGCTATCAACCCGATGATCAAAGTGGTCAACATCGTCGCGCTCCTCATCGTCGGAATGATTCTTTAGAAGGCGATCAGGTCTGGACCTGAGTCACTCGCAGCGATGCTTATCGGTAACCTCGGTGCTCGCATGATGCAGGCAATATAGTCCATAAGCGCGGGCCGCGGCTGGAATCCCACGCGGAAGTTCATTGAAGCAGGCAATCTTGGGGGTAGGGGATCAGCCACTCACGCCGCAGCCGTAGTAGCCGATACGAGGGGAGACCTGTTCAAGGACATGTCCGGACCGTCGCTTAAAATTCCCATCAAGTTGCAGGCTATCATGAGCTTGCTGCTCGCGCCGTTCTTTGTGGGCTGCTTGCGGATGTTGGACCAATACTTCGCCTTCGGAGACCTTGTCGGATGCCTTTCAAAGTGGGCTTAACCGTGCAAATCCCCGGCGCGCAAATCCTATCGCTTCGGTATCTTGTCACGGACTTTACAGGGACGCTTTCCAAGGACGGTGTTCTGTTAGCCGGTGTTGAAAGTAGTCTCCGCAAGATCGCCCAGATGCTCGATATCACTGTCGCCACGGCGGACACGTTTGGCACGGTGCGCGACGCGCTGGCCGGTCTTCCGATCGAACTCCAGATGGTCGATAGCGGGCTAGATAAGGCCAAACTTGTGGAACGGCTTGGGCGTAGCCAGGTTGTGGCACTGGGCAACGGTCGCAACGATGTGGCTATGCTCCACAAGGCCGCGCTTGGGATCGCTATTATTGGTCCAGAGGGTGCTGCCGGAGAACTATTGACGGCAGCTCATGTGGTTGTGCGCGACGTTAACGACGCGCTGGACCTGCTCATCCAACCATTGCGACTCACCGCAACGCTCCGGCCGTAGAACTGACGGGAGCCGAATAGGGCTCTAGGTTCCCGAAGCAGCTCCCGCCATGAATTTGACATGGAGGAAGATACCCTCGCGGCGCGCATACTCACCGCCTGCTAGGTGCTGTCAGGTGTCGCGCGTTCCAATTGAATCCGCCGACTGATCTTCCTTGCGCACCATTTGAGGAAAGCTCGTATCGTTTTGATCTTGAATAGCCAATGGCTCTACGACGGGATCACTTCAAGACGGCTACGACGCAGGTCAGACTATCCTCATTCTCATCGGCAAAGCTCGAAGGTTTCCTGGACCCAGTACCGAGTCCATGGTATAATTTGTTTGCGACTCGGTCTTTGGGCGCCCTGGCACTCCGCAGCCCTCCTGCCCCACGCCCTTAACAACTTGTTAAGGGTTTCCCTGGTATTCTGAGATCAGGGTGTGCGCAAGCCATGTGCGGGATGACCGCACGACGCCCAACCCGGAGGGTTGGGCTGGCTTGGCAAGGGGGTTGTTCCGTCCCCCGTTGCATCCCTACGGCCAGGGGGTTCCACCCCCGTGGACCTGGCCGGGCGCTTCGCCCCTGGACCCTGACCGCTGTTCGGCAGCGGCTTCAACCAAGGAGCCAGGAGCCCCTTGGAACCCTGGGCGGCAACCTGTAGCGCCGCTCAGCCGGGACCGTCCTTCCGCGTAGCCGGAAGGCCGAGTGTTTCCGGCAGCGACGAAGGTTGCTTCTCGCCCTTGCAGTCCGGGCCTGCCCTCACGGCCCCCCAAGGCGGCACCCGTTTGAACCGCGCGTGAGCCGCGCATAAAGGGGGGCAAGTGCCCAGTGGAAGTGAAAAACGACAGCGGACACGACAGTGCCATGTCCGCTTGACCGAAGAGGAATTCGCGCAGCTTATCGCCAAGGCCGAAAACGCGGGCAGACCCGCTTCGGCATTTCTCCGCGCCGCCGCCCTTGGCGACGCAGGCCCCCGCGCACAACGCCGTCCGCCCGTCGATCAGAAGGCCCTTCTTCAACTTCTCGGCCATTGCGGGCGCATCGGCAACAACGTCAACCAGATCGCCAGACACATGAACAGCGGCGGCAAGCCGTGCCTTCCCGAGCTTCAGGAGGCGCTCGGAGCTTACCTACAAATTCGCAACGCAATACTCGCTGCCCTTGCCGTGAGTACTGAAGAAGCCGCCCCCGATGGTCATCAAGGGTCAAAGCCGCGCGGGTCCTAAACAGTTGGCCCTCCATCTACAGCGCTCCGATACCAACGAGCGTGTCCAAATCCTCGAACTTCAATCCGCCCTAGGGAATCTGACCCAAGCATTGCGTGACTGGCAGCTACTTGTGCGCGGAACACGCGGCACCAAGGGCATGTACCACGCCAACATCGACCCTGATGCCCGCTATGCGATGACGCCCGAGCTCTGGCAACGCGCAGCGGACGTGCTCGAACAGGAGCTTGGACTGATCGGCCAGCCCCGTGTCATCGTCCTGCATGAGAAGAAGGGGCGCGAACACATTCATATCGTCTGGCAGCGCACCAATGTTGACACGATGACTCTCGTGCCCGACAGCAACAACTATTACGCGCATGAACGCGCCAGCCTGTCCCTCGAAACGGAATTCGGCCACGAGCACGTCCCTGGCAAGCACGCCAAGCGCGACTGGACGAAGCCCCCACCGAAGGCGGAGTTCAGCGACGCCGAGTGGCAACAGGCGGAACGCACCGGCGCAGACCCGCGCGCCCGCAAGACCACCATTACCGCGCTTTACCAGCAGTCCGACAACGGCCAAGCCCTCAGGGCGGCTCTGAGCGGCGCGGGCTACATCCTCGCCAAGGGCGACCGGCGCGATTACGTGATTGTGGACGAGCAGGGGGAAGTCCACAGCCTTGCCCGCCAGATCAAGGGCGTCACCGCCAAAGACCTTCGCGCATTCATGGCCGACATCGACCGGGATTCCATTCCGAATATCGAGCAGGCCAAAGCCCTACAGCGCGAAATCGCAGCCAATTCCAACCCCGCCCCGGCAGCGAAGCACGAGCCGTCACCACCGGCCCTTGCGCCGGAGCAACTCGCAAAGATCAAGATCGCCTTGCAGGAACGGGATGACGAGGAAGGCCGTCGTCTTCGCGAGCGGCAGGAGCGCGAACGAACACGGACTGATGAAGCCATCGACCGCGAGAACGCCGAGAGCCTGGATGCCCTCGACGCACTGCACCATGCCGCACGTAGCCGCTTCGACCGCGAGCACAACGAGGAACGCGGCGGATTGCACAGATTTGTCGCCGTGGTCATGGCTTGGATCAGTCCGGCCAAGGCAGCGAGGGAGCGAGAGCGGAACGCGCAAGCGCGTGAAGAAATCCTACTGCACCAACACACCGAGCGCACCAGTCAGGTTGAGCGATTGAACACCGCCAAAAAACACAGCCTGGTCGATCTATTCGACCGCCACGAACAGCAGCGCCGCGAGCACGCGGCACGATACGAGCAAGAGCTTGTTCGCTTCACGCGGGATCACGATGCCGCCCAACGTCTCATCGCCGAGATCGAGCAGCGGCACCGCCAACAAGAACTTGCTGTCAAGCAACAACCAGCATCGGACGTTCCCGCAGCCGTCCCGCCGCGCGGCCCAACCAGTTCGCGCTTCCTGAAACCAGAGCAGCGCCGCTTCCTGAAACCGCAGGTCGCGACACCGCCCACACGGCTCTCACGATTCATCACCACGACAGCAGACGGTGTGGCGATTCCGCCGCCCACAGCGGCACCGCCCGTAACAGCTTCCCGCTTCATAACCGAAATACCAGAGACGCCGAACCCGGTTGCGCCCCAATACTTCGGTCTCAATTCCAAATTCTTGCGGCCACGCGAAGACACGCCACAGCCCACAGCGACGGGCAACAGCAAGCCATCCCAACCGCCACCCATGCCGCCGCGCCCTTCAAGATGATCGGGTCGCGCCGTGACAATGATCGGAAGCTACCGACTGCCGAGAAATTTGCTCGCCACGATGGCGCGGGCGCTTTCATCACTCCACTCAAGGCGCTCCGGGTTTCCCCGCATGATGGTCAGGAACTGGACAGTCTCGAAAGCCGTGTCACCGCTCTGGAACGGGCGCTTTTCCTGGTG
>Ga0315281_10008261_pt1 | contig 14556 bp, 16 predicted proteins | sample YL17G07_0_MG_FD_204540 | JGI IMG/M metagenome (GOLD analysis project Ga0315281, IMG submission 204540) | Sediment microbial communities from Yellowstone Lake, YNP, Wyoming, USA - YL17G07_0 | ecosystem: Environmental > Aquatic > Freshwater > Lake > Sediment | place: USA: Wyoming | collected...
CCTTCCCAGCTTGGACGGGATCACCCTCGAAGCTATCGTCATGCAACTATCCGAGAGCATGGGCTGGGAAGCTTTGGGCACTGCCGTGCCGATACGCTGTTTTACTCACGAACCCAGCATCAAATCCAGCTTGAAATTTTTACGGAGAACACCGTGGGCTCGCAAGAAAGTGGAGCAGCTGTATTTACGACAAATTCAATCGCTCTTATAAATCTAATTTTTTCCCGGAGATAGCTGACTATCGCGTCGGGCAGCATCGCTGCCCCAAGAGACACCCTAGCAGGCCTGTCGGATCACTGCCATAGCTGACATTTCAAAACGGGGGCGTAATGCGTTTACCCCCGGCTTCCTTTTGCATAATGTAACAATCGGACCGGGGGATAAAAACAATCGAGGGGATATATCAGTGGTGGTGATGCCCTTCCGGACCGTGCACATGCCCATGCGCCAGCTCTTCTTCAGACGCCATGCGCACCGTTGTCACGGTACAGGAAAAGTTCAGGGTCTGACCGGCCAGAGGATGGTTGCCATCCACGACCACTTTGTCATCAGTCACATCCGTCACGGTATACAGCAGCACATCATCCGAGCCTTCAACCCCGCCCTCGAACTGCATGCCGACTTCTATGTTTTCAGGAAACAGGTCGCGCGGCTCAATCCGCACCAGATCGGCATCGTACTCGCCGAAGGCATCGTCCGGTTCCATCACCACAGAAAGGGATTCACCTGCACTTCTACCATGCAAGGCCTCTTCCACGGTCGGAAAAATGCCGTCATAACCGCCATGCAGATAAGTGACGGGCTGCTCGCTCTTTTCCAAGGCTTTGCCTTGGCTGTCGGTCAGCTCGTAGGAAAGGGAAACTACTGAGTTTTTTACGATTTGCATAGATCTATCCCAAACTTTTGGCCAGTTTATAAATTTCGGCCGCGTGGCCGCGTGCATTCACACCATATTGCGCATGTTGAACTATACCATGCTTGTCAATAACGAAGGTAGAACGAACCAGGGCGGCCTTCTTGACGCCGTCCACTTCCTTGTCCTGCAAGACGCCATACTTCTTGCACACCTCATGTTCCGTATCCGCCAGCAAGCGGACGCTCAACCCGTGCTTATCGCGAAACGCCGCATGGCTCAGGCAATCATCCCGGCTCACGCCCAGCACCACCGTATCGAGCTTCTCAAAATCCGCTTCCATGTCGCTGAAATCAGTCGCTTCGATCGTACAGCCAGGCGTATCGTCTCTCGGGTAAAAATAAAGAACAACATTGTACTTGCCCTTGTAATCTGACAGATTGACCATTTCCATGTCAGCATCGGGCAAGCTAAAAGTGGGTGCGGCTTGGCCAGTTTTCAACATAATTTTCCATAAATTTAAAAACACTAATAGGTAATTTTAGCTCATTTCCACGAAACCGAATGAACCTTGCTTTGGCACGACGACATTGAAGAGCAGGTCTATAATAGTGCGGATGAAACAGAACCCACCCCCACTGGGCGGCTTGAGCGCCCGACAATTTCTGCGCGAGTACTGGCAAAAGAAACCCCTGCTGGTACGCAATGCTTTCCCGGAATTCAACGGCCTGCTTACGCCCGAATGTATGGCGGGACTCGCCTGCGAGGAAGACACTCAATCGCGCTTGGTACAAGAGCGCGGCGGACGCTGGGAACTGCGCCACGGCCCCTTTGATGAACAGGACTTCACCAGCCTTCCCAAGACCAAGTGGACGCTGCTGGTACAAGGCCTGAACCATTATCTGCCTGAAGGCGAACGCCTGTTGCAGCAATTCAGCTTCATCCCTCACGCGCGGCTGGACGACTTGATGGTGAGTTACGCCCCAAAAGGCGGCAGTGTCGGCCCGCATTTCGATTCCTATGACGTATTTTTGTTGCAAGGTATGGGGCACCGGCGCTGGCAAATCAGCGCGCAGCAGGACATGACCCTGGTCCCTGGGGCGCCACTGAAAATCCTCCAGAACTTCCAGCCGGAACAGGAATGGGTTCTTGGTCCCGGCGACATGCTCTATCTGCCACCTCGCTACGCTCATCATGGCGTTGCCCAGGACGACTGCATGACCTATTCGGTGGGTTTTCGCGCCCCTTCCGCGCAAGAACTGGTCACCCAATTCCTGGTCTACCTGCAAGATCAGGCCCAAGCCGAAGGGATGTATGAAGACCCTGATTTGACCCTACAGAGACACCCCTCTCTGATCAGTTCCGCCATGCTGCGCAAAGTGAGCAAAATGCTTACCCAAATCCGCTGGGATCAAAATGACATATCGCACTTCCTCGGCCAATACCTGAGCGAGCCGAAGCCGCATATCGTGTTCGAACGCCCTGCCCGCCCGCTGAGCCTGAAAACATTCGCGGCGCGCGCCGAGCAACATGGGCTCCACCTTGCGCTGACGAGTCAGATGCTGTGCCACGACCACACATTTTTTATTAACGGCGAAACATATGCCGCAAATAATCTAGCCTATCCGTTCTTGCTGCGCCTTGCTGATGCCCGCCTTCTGGCAGCGAATTCACACATACCCATGGACACATTGGAACAATTGCATCAGTGGTATCTGAATGGTTACCTGGCTCCTGCTCAAGCAAAGAGATAGTCATGATGGATAACCCTGAGCCAGGTGCCACCTTGCATCAGAAAATTTCCGGGGCCAGGGAATACGAAGCGGCCATCGACACCCTCATCAGCCATGCACGCAATAGCTTGCGCATTTTCGACTACAACCTGGCCGACGGTGGTTACAACAGCTTATTGCGGTTTGAGTTGCTACGCGATTTTCTGCTCTCCAGCCGACGCAACCAACTTGACATCGTGCTACATGATACAAGTTACCTGACGCAGTATTGCCCGCGCATCTTGTTGCTTCTATCCCAGTTCAGCCACGCTATCCGGGTGCAGCAGATCAACCCGGAAGCAAGAAACATCTACGACCCACTCATCGTCGCTGATACCGCTCATCACCTGCACCGATTTCATTATGACGGGCCAAACGCCCTGCTGGTATTGAACGACATTACGGCCACCAGCGTGCTCAGCAGGCGCCTGGACGAAATATGGGCTACTTCCACGCCGGCTGTGTTCTGCACCACCCTCGGCTTATAGAAATCTGAGCAAAATCGGCTATAAATAAACCAGCTATGCTCGGACTAGCAAAAAAATATTTAATCTTTGCATATGAAGGGACTAGCAATATTTCTGGATTTTGTTAAAATTCGCGGGTCGGTCGGTATTGCATGGGAATAAAGCTGTGCGGACTGATCGCTTTTCTCCATGACTTTGTAAAAAGGAAATACTAATGAAACATTCCATCCTACTCGCCGCTCTGTTAGCCATTTCATTGTCCGCTTGCGGCAAGAAAGAAGAAGCCGCCGCTCCAGCACCTGCTCCTGAAGCTGCTGCTCCAGCACCAGCTCCTGCTGCTCCTGCTCCTGAAGCTGCTGCTCCTGCTGCTCCTGCGATGGATGCGGCTGCTCCGGCTGCCGCTCCTGCCGCTCCTGCCGCACCTGAAGCCGCTCCTGCTGCACCGGCTGCTGCTCCAGCTGCACCTGCCAAGAAGTAATTTCTTCCAAGGCAAAAAAAGCCGGCCAATGTGGCCGGCTTTTTTATTTGCTCAATGCAGCGACTACCAGCACTGTCGCCCACCTCAATGGGCGAGCGCTTCAGCCTCCACCTTGCAGTCCCGCACAGGTTTGAGTCCTTGGCTGCGAACAGCAGCGAGCTCGACTTTGGCAGCCTCTAACTCAGCGCGAAACACAGTATCTGCATGCAGTCTGGCTACGGTGGCTGCCCCCATCACACGCCCCTCTGTTACATCGCTCTGCCAATGCGCATTACAGATCGCACGACTCTGGCCAAATGACCAGCCACGAGCCAGGATCGCACCGCTTTGCTCGGGAGAAATCTCAGTCAGCACAAGCGCCCATGCCCAACCGATGGCGCTTTGCCCGGCGGGGTAGGAACCATCTGTTTTAAATATCTCTTCCTCTGCCGGTGTGCAGGTGGAGTGTTTGTTCACAACGAAGGGGCGGGTGCGCCGATACTTACGCTTGGCATCGTAAGTAGAATCGCCTGCATCCATCATGGTACGGCGTAGCAGCATGTAGAGATGCGGCGTATTCTGCTGGGTAATAGCAGCGCTCAAAGCGCAGGAGAAGGTGTCGGCGGCATGCGGGAACATGATGTTGGCGTCCGAAATGGCCAGCGCCCAACGCGGCGTACCTCTCAATGCAAGTATCTTGCTGTTGGCCTCCTCGTCCAGCGCGAACGCAGCCGAACCTGCGGCGGGCGGCAGCGGGAGCAGAGCGATGCTATCTGGAAGGTCCTTATGCGGCAAATAACCCACCACGAAACCAGGGCGAACCTCCGGTACCTCGGTGGGTATGATGACATTCGCGCAGCCGGATATGAAAGCCAAACCGCTGCCCAGCAAGAGGGTAAACAGTAACCTTGATTTCATGTCAGCATTCCTTTATCCAAAATTATAAACACTCACCGGATTTTTTGATTCTGCCATTTCAAGCAATCTGCCGCCAGTCAAATCCCTGCTCCTGATCAGCAATCCCGACCCATTCCATCGCACAGTTCAAAGCGCTGGAGAGCGCCTGCTGCGCCAACCACGGCGTATTGTTTTGCTCGCTTAAGTGCGCTGCGATCACATGTTGCAGCCGGCTCCGGTCGATAGCGCTCAGCAGCCCTGCCGCAGCATCATTGTCCAGATGACCGAAACGCCCTGCCACGCGCTGCTTCAAGCCGGGTGGATAAGGGCCTTTCATCAACATCGCCCGGTCATGGTTGCATTCCAGCACCAATGCATCGCACCCGCTCAGAGAGTTTTCAATATGGGAAGTAATATGACCGGTATCAGTCAACACCCCCAAGCGCCGGGCGCCATCGCCAAACACGTATTGCACCGGTTCGCGCGCATCATGCGGCACCGGGAACGGCTCGATCTCGAGATCGCCGACAGCAAACCGGGCGTGGCTATCGACCAGATGAATGGCAGGTAACCGGGCAGATTGAGGTTTAATGGCACTTAATGTACCGTGGGTAAGCCACACCGGCAGCTTGTATTTGCATGCGAAGCTTACTACGCCACCCACATGGTCGGCATGCTCGTGAGTCACCAGAATTCCGGTCAGGTCTTCGGGAGCCAATCCGGTACGCGCAAGACGCTTGACTGTATCACGCAAACCAAAACCGCAATCCAGCAGCAGCCGGGTTCGTTTTGCCTCGACCAGCAGCCCGTTGCCACTACTGCCGCTGCCGAGCGAAACAAAACGCATTACTTGAGTTGTTCGTAGAGCAAGCTGATTATTTTGCTGCCAGTTTCTGGCTTAGCTGTGGTGCTATCCTGATTCAGCACCCGCACTTGGCTGCCATCACCTTTGGCTGCCACTTCGATACGATATTGGGCGGGTTTTTCCTTAACGCTATCGCTACGGAACAGCTTGGACAAAAAGCCTTTGTCATCCTTCTTCGCGTCCGCCTCCGGATCAACGTAACGTACAAAATAAAGCCCCTTGGAACGGTCTCGGTCTTCCACGGTAAAACCGATGCGATCAAGCGCCAATCCTACGGTGCGCCAAGCCCTGTCAAATGGATCATTCAAGACCAAACCGGAAGCGCCATCCGCGCCAGGCTCGATTTTGGCACGTTGTTGTTTGGTCGCTGCCACCATGGTCGCAGCGCGGGTTTCCTCGACTCCAAAACGCACCATCAAGCGCCGCAACATTTCCGCCTCAAGCTCAGGATCAGCCGGACGTGGCTGCCAAACAGTCTGGTTGTCGCCCCCCTTGACCACTTCAGACATGCCGCGATGGCTAATATAGATTTCGGTGACGCCTTTTTCCTTGGCCAGCTCCAGTCGGGTACGAAACTTGTCGCGCTCAGCCGTCGAATACAAGCTATCCAGCACCTTCCCCAACACGCTTCGAATCGCATCCTGCGGAATCTTGGCACGGTTCTCCGCCCAATCGGTTTCCATGATTCCGGTTTCAGGTTGCTCGATTGTCACAATAAAACCCAACTCCTGCCAAAACTCCTTGATCAAGGGCCAGGCCTGTTCCGGGGAGGAGTTCACCACCAGCCAGCGCTGTGTGCCAGCACGTTCGATCCTGACCTTGTCAGGAGCGGGCAAAATTTCTGGCGCCCCAGTACCTTGCGGCTTGGAAAGCCGATCCTTGTTGTATTCGGAGAGCGTAGCACTGCCTTGCTTTGCCAAATCCGGAACGATGTATCGATTGTCCGCGCCGGGCACCGTGAGATCAGGCGGCACTTCCAGGGTAGGCAGCGTGCCCGCCGATTTATAGTCGATTTTCTTGGCTTCGAAAACAGAAAATGAACTGCATCCCGCCAATAAAGCCAGCAGCGTCACCGCGAAAATCGGGGTCAATAATTTGTTGCTATTCATGGAGCTTCCTCAAAAACGTGACCTTCCAAAATATGTGCGCTCAGAACTGAAAATAGAAGATTCCGCTAGGCCAACCCGGCTTGACGCATCGCCAAACGCAGCGTTTCATGATGTAACTCGGACAAAGGCGTGAGAGGCAAACGGATGCCCTTGCCAATCAATCCCATTTGCTCCACAGCCCACTTAACCGGAATAGGATTGGCTTCGACGAAAAGCTTTGAGTGCAGGCCAAGCAGTTTGACGTTAATGCTGCGTGCCAGGGCAAGGTCGCCACAAAATGCCGCTTCGCACATATCATGCATCAGGCGCGGCGCCACATTGGCGGTAACTGAAATCACACCATGTCCGCCCAACAGCATGAGCGCCAGCGCACTTGCATCGTCCCCGCTGTACACAGCGAAGTTCTGCGGCACACGATTCAATAAGTCGCTGCCGCGCTCAATGCTACCAGTAGCATCCTTGATGCCGATGATATTGGGAACTTGCGCCAGACGTAGCGCAGTGTCGTTGCCCAAGTCGCACGCGGTGCGGCCAGGCACGTTATAGAGTATCTGCGGTATATCCACCGCCTCGGCAATCGCCCTGAAGTGGCGATATAACCCTTCCTGCGTTGGCTTGTTGTAATAAGGCACAACCGACAGACTATAGCCCGCCCCGGCCTCCTTGGCGCAACGGGTAAGCTCTATCGCCTCACGTGTAGAATTCGCCCCTGTGCCAGCGATAACGGCAATCCGACCAGCCGCCTGGGAAACCACGGTACGAATCAGCAGGCAATGCTCATCGAAATCCACGGTAGGGGACTCACCCGTCGTGCCGACCACGACAATGCCATCACTACCCTCGCTGACATGGAACTCGACCAAGGAGCGCAAGCGCTCCAAATCGAGACTCTCATCTTCGCGCATAGGGGTGACGACGGCAACCAGACTACCTTTGAGCATTTCCGCAGATCCACAAAAGGATCTAGTTTACCCGAATATCCCCCCCCCGAAAACTCAAGGGCGCCACATTTTGTAAAGCAAACGGATATTGAAATGCAGGACTAAGCTGCGACCTGAACTCGGGTCAGATTACGGCCGTTACGCTTGGCATCGAGCAATGCGGCATCAGCGCGGGACAACGCCATGTTCTCACTGGCGTCATCGCGGTGGTATTCGCCCAACCCACCACTCCATTGAAGCTTATGCATTACGCCTGGAGTGAGCTCGACCACAACAGGCATGCTGGCGCGGAGCCGATCAGCCAGCTCCTGCCCCTTCTTCAGTGGCGTATTAGGGAAAATCACGCAGAATTCGTCGCCGCCTAAACGCGCGATAAAATCACTGGAACGAAGATGGTCTTTCAGTGCCTTGCCAAATTGCACGATCAGGGCATCGCCCGCATCGTGACCAAAAGTATCATTAACCTGCTTGAAGTTATCGATATCCATAATCAGCAGACTATGTGTCCAACCATCTGCTGTCGATTTGTATAGCTCTCTTTGTTTTTCTTCAAAGCTGCGCCGGTTGTTCACCTGTGACAAATGATCCAAAGCAGCTTCACTGGCCGTTTGTTTTTGCTTACCCACCGTCATCTTGCCTAATTGAACCAGCAACCCGAAAGACTCATCGAAATCAGCCAGACTAGCCCGGTAAGATTTACGCAAACGATTGTGACGGATATCGGTAAATAAGGTAACAATGGTACGCATATCGTCCCCCAGCACCCTCCGCAATGCCACATACAAGCCACCGATCATCCCAGCCAGCGCCAGGGAGGAGAGCATCCATGCCAGCCAGAAAGGCTGCGCGCCTTCAAGAGGGGGGGATGGTGCCAAGGGGGTTTTCCAGACAGCCAGGCGCCATGTGGTGCCAGGCAAATCAATGAGCTCATTGGGGGACTCGGTTTTCAGGCTTTCCTTGCCTATTTTTTGCAACACGTTATAGGCCCTATTCACATTGAATTGCTGCAACTCAATATAATTTCCGGATAATGGCAGCGTAGCAAACAGCGTCTTCAGTTCCGGGAATTCCTTATCCACCACGACGAAGCCGCGCAAGTTGTTGTCAGCATCGGATACCGGCTGAGTAATTGAAACGGTGAGATGCTCTGGGGCTGAAGAATCGGGAGAGGCGCTCTTGCCGCCCGTCAAAAGCCTCGTGTGGACCGTGGCCAGAGGCGCAGAGTAATAACTGTTCATGATGCTGCTGTTTATTGGCAGCAGTTGAATTTCAACATTTGGGTAGAAGGCACGGATATTTTCCTGCTGTGCCATACGTTCGCGATCCGAATCATTCTTGAAGCTGATGGCAGTTTGAGGATGAGCAGCAACATGAACGGCCATATCGCGGATGCCATCGGTAAGCTGCAAAATTTGCGTGGTTAGCACCCGTTTGACGTCTCCCGCTTCAACAGGCAGATCAACGCGAGATTGCGTCACCCCGCCGCGATAAAGCAAGAACAGGGATACGCTGATGACCAATTCAAGCAAAAGAAAGATCAGCAGAAAGAGGCGTGCCAGTGACGGTTTCATATTACAGAGTACATTCAAAAAAGGACGCTATGCCCTGCCTTTAGTATAGTTATCGACGCCCCGGCGAATTCGATGGCGGCTTTGTTGTATTTAATTAGTTAGTGCACCTATTCTAAAAACCATGCAAGAAGCATGCCCAATTTAATAGGCAACTGATTCTAAGCGTTATCATTAAATTTAAAGGTGAAGCGGGGAGCACATTTGTAAAATTTTCCGACAAAACACATTACACCAGCCTCACCATTGCTCCAGAGCATTTTTTGGAGCAATCAATGTTTTCCGGTACTACCGAAGCCACCCTCGCCGCGATCGCTCTCGACAAACTCCTCGACCACGTTGAAATCAACCCGTTGCACTGGCACGATCACCAGTTGAGCAATGCGCTCCAGTGGATTGAGCAGGAATGGGGTATGACTGCGGTTCCAACAAGACACAAAGAGCTGCCCTTGATAATCCGAATCAATCAGCCCCACCAGGTTGCCGAGAACAATTCCATGTTTGTGCCCCAAGCCCGAACGCGGCAAGACCAGGCCCGCCCATTCCGGATTGGCAATATGCATGGCAATACCAGTCGGAATCAATTCCGTTTGTCCCGGTGCCAGCGTCATGACATGCTCGATACAAGCGCGTAAATCCAGGCCAGCCGAGCCCGGAGTTGCATAAGCAGGAAGGTGCTGCTTGAGGCGGGAATCCAATATTTTGATGTCAACTTTGTTCATCGATGGCTCTTTATCGATCTGTTAGCTTTGTTCGTTATGCACTGCAGCGGGCTGATACAGCTTGGCAATGTGCTGGATCAATTGGCGCGCCAGAACGATTTTTTGCGCCCGCGGCAAGGGATGGGCGCCATCATCGTCGAACAGAATCAGCTCGCTCTCATCACCGCCCAAGGCGTCCTGGATCAGATTAGCCGCCAATAGAGGAAGGTTTTTGCGACGCCGCTTCGTCTCTGCAAATTCATATAGATTTTCGCTTTCCGCCGCGAATCCGACGCAGAACGGATGTCTCGGCAAGCTCACCACGTTTGCGACGATATCCGGGTTGGGCGCAAGCTCCAGCGTAAGGATATGCGCATCTTTCTTGATTTTCTGCTCGCTTGGGTTGAGGACGTAATAATCCGCCACGGCCGCCACGCTGATGAAAATATCCATGTCCTCCACCACTCCATTAACCGCGGCCAGCATCTCCTGGGCGCTGGTAACCCGTGTAACTTTGGCGGAGGGTGGCGGAGTCAGGCAGGAGGGTCCACTGATCAATGTCACATAAGCCCCTGCTTCCAGCGCTGCACGCGCTACGGCATAGCCCATTTTTCCCGAGCTCAAGTTGGTGATGCCACGCACCGCGTCAATTGCTTCAAAGGTGGGCCCAGCAGTTACCAAGATACGACGGCCCGCAAGCAGCTTGGGCTGAAAGTACGATTCAACCTCCTGCAGCAATACTTCCGGCTCCAGCATCCGGCCCATTCCCGTCTCGCCGCAGGCCTGTGGCCCGCCGGTCGGTCCCAACAGGGAAATTCCATCACGCTTGATCTGGGCGATGTTGCGCTGGGTGGCTGGGTGTTCCCACATCTGGCGGTTCATCGCCGGTGCCACCATAAGCGGGCAAGTGCGCGCCAGACATAAGGTGGACAGCAAATCGTCGGCAACGCCCCCGGCGAGCTTGGCAATAAAATCAGCACTTGCAGGGGCAATCAGCACTGCGTCCGAATCGCGGGTAAAGTCGATATGGGCCATGCCGTTGTCGATGCGCTGGTCCCATAGATCCGTAAACACCGGTTTACCGGAGAGAGCTTGCAAGGTAGCCGGGGTAATGAACTGGCAAGCAGCCTGAGTCATCACCACCTGCACTTCGATATTGCTCTGCACCAGCAATCGAGTCAGTTCCGCCGCTTTGTAGGCAGAAATTCCTCCGGTGATACCCAACAACAGTCGTTTAATGCCAGAAACTTCCATAGAGTTTTGCGTGCCTTGCGCATTTGCGGTTAAATTACAAACAATTATTCTACGTGAAAGGACCTTTTGTGGCGATTACCGATTGGCCAAAGCAGGAACGCCCCCGGGAGAAGCTTTCCACTCGCGGCGCGGCAAGCTTGTCCGATGCGGAATTACTGGCGATTTTTCTGCGCACCGGGGTCAAAGGCAAAAGTGCCGTCGATCTGGCACGGGAACTGTTGACCCGTTTTGGCAACTTGACCGATCTGTTTGCCACAAGCGAGTCTTCCTTTTGCCAAACAGCCGGGATGGGACCGGCGAAATACGCGCAACTTCAAGCGGTGATGGAAATGACACGACGTGCGCTGCATGAAGAAATAAAGCAGCGCGATGCCCTTTCCTCGCCGCAGGCTGTGCGCGACTATTTGCGCCTGAACTTGCAGTCCAGAGAACATGAAGTTTTCGCCACACTATTTCTGGATGCCCAGAACCGCGTGATTGCAGCCGAGGAAATGTTTCGCGGCACTTTGACCCAGACCAGCGTTTACCCGCGAGAAGTGGTCAAACGTGCGTTGCACCACAATGCCGCTGCAGTAATCTTCGCCCACAACCATCCCTCCGGCGTGGCCGAACCGAGCAAGGCGGATGAGTTACTCACCCAGGCACTGAAACAAGCTTTGGCGTTGGTAGATGTAAAAGTACTCGACCATTTCATCGTGGCGGTCGGCGCCTCTATCTCATTGGCGGAACGTGGTTTATTGTAGCTCCCTGATGCTTGGTGCAGAAGCTTCTTGAGTCAATTCATAAAAACCCCTATAATCTCGCGTTTTCTGTATTGGAGTCATCAATCATGGCCCGAGTATGTCAAGTCACCGGCAAAGCACCGATGACGGGGAACAATGTTTCCCATGCCAATAACAAAACCAAGCGCCGTTTTCTGCCAAACCTGCAATACCGCAGACTATGGGTCGAAAGTGAAAATCGCTTTGTACGCATGCGCCTAAGCAACGCTGGACTGCGCACTATCGACAAGAAAGGCATCGATATCGTGCTGGCCGAAATGCGTGCACGTGGCGAAGCAGTTTAAGGAGAATCAGGATGCGTGAAAAAATCAAGCTGGAGTCCAGCGCTGGTACTGGACACTTCTACACTACGACCAAGAACAAGCGCACCATGCCTGAAAAAATGGAGATCAAGAAGTTTGATCCGGTTGCGCGCAAACATGTGGCATACAAGGAAACGAAACTTAAGTAATTTAGTTCCGTTTATTGCAGCCCAATAAAAAACCCGCCTTGGCGGGTTTTTTATTGGGTGTTACTCGTGGCTTACGCCAAATACTTAAGCGTAGCAGCGCAGTTTCATCGAAAACTCTTGCAGGCTTTGTATGCCACTTGCTTCGGCGCGATGGCACCAGTCCTGCAATTGTTTCAACAACTGTTCTTTGGTCAGGCTGGAACGCTCCCACAGCGCGGTCAAATCCTGGCGCATGGCGTAAACCGTAGCAAGTGCCTTGCTTTCATTAAGCACTTCATCCAATTTAGCCTTTTCCTGATCCTTCAGCACACTGGCATCCAAATGCAGCCAATGCTTCACTGTTTTAAGCGTGTTGCCGTCGTTCAAATCCGGCAAGCGCCCCTTGACCTTCTGAATTTCCTCCGCATAGATGCCTTTCGCACTACGGGTGAACTTGGTCATCACATCATAGCGATGAGTGATGATGGCTTGCAGGGTATCGAAGTCCAGCACTGCGGGTGCCGGCTGCCAGCGAACTTTAGGCGCCACTTTTTTCACTTTCGCCAAACCCAGTGTTTCAAGAATGCGAATGTAGAGCCAGCCAATATCGAATTCGTACCATTTATTGGACAGCTTGGCGGAAGTGCCATAAGCGTGATGATTATTGTGCAACTCTTCACCACCGATGAGGATGCCCCACGGTACGATGTTGGTGCTGGCATCTTCACAGGCGAAGTTGCGATAGCCCCAATAGTGGCCGATACCGTTGATGACACCAGCTGCAAAAATCGGAATCCACATCATTTGCACTGCCCAGATGGACAAGCCGATGGGGCCGAACAGGATCAGGTTAATAGCCAGCATCAGCACGATACCTTTGCCACTGTACTTCGCATATACGTTGCGCTCGACCCAATCGTCGGGAGTGCCGCTGCCGTATTTTTCCATGGTTTCATTAACCTTGGAGGCTGCACGGTAAAGTTCCGCACCTTCAAACAGGACCTTCTTGATGCCAAGCACTTGCGGGCTATGCGGATCGTCAGTTGTTTCACATTTTGCGTGATGTTTGCGGTGAATGGCAGCCCATTCCTTGGTTACCATACCGGTGGTCAGCCAAAGCCAGAAACGGAAAAAATGGCTGGGAATCGCATGCAGATCCAGCGCTCGGTGGGCCTGATGGCGATGCAGATAAATGGTCACACCGGCTATAGTAATATGGGTAAAACTCAAGGCAACGACAACGTAGCCCCACCACGGCAAATCAAAAACACCTGAAAGCATTAGGTTTTTATCCTTAAAAAATTAGGCGAAAAACGATACAACTGTTTGATATTACGCCAACATGAAAATCCAACAAGCGCTATTTTACACTAAGATCCATTGATTGCGCAGACTGACCAATTATCCTTATATCACGCTGAGGATAGGGAATTTCAACCCCTAGTCGCCGGAACTCCCTCCAGATTTCCAGGTTGATGTCCGAGCGTAATGAAAGCTGGCCTTCCTCTGGATCAGTGATCCACACTTTAAGTTCCAGGTTGATACCGTTATCGGCGAACTCCCGCAAATAAACTTTTGGCTCTGGATCATCAATTACACGGGGATTATGACGAGCCGCCCGGAGCATGATCTGCATGGCTTCTTCGAGCGGGCTGCTGTAACTGATCTGGACAGGCACGGCGACCATTATCTTGCGATCGGTGTACGAGTGATTAACCACCGTCGACGTAATCAACGTGTCATTGGGAATAATTGCCTCAGTGCCATCCAGCGCCTTCACCACCGTGTAACGTGCCGTCAGGCGCGATACGCTGCCATAGCGGTTATCTACAGTGATGATATCTCCCAAATGGATGGATTTGTCGAGCAGGATAATGAACCCACTCACGTAGTTACTGGCAATCTTTTGCAAACCAAATCCCAGCCCTACCCCGAGTGCCCCTCCAAACACTGACAGCACCGTAATATCAATGCCCAGCGCAGGCAGCGCGACCAGAACCGCCACAACCAAAAACAATGCCCGCAGAAACTTGCTCGCCAACACCCGAACATTCATATCCAGTTGCTCAGCCCGCATGAAACGGCTTTCCAGCAGCTTTCCCAGCCACATGGCTATCAGCACGGTGACGGCGACGGTGATCGCCCCCTTGCCGGCCGATAGCAACGAAAATCTCTGTTTGCCTACCGTAAAACCCAACTCATCCAGAACACCTGCTATCTCTGGGAGAAAACCGGTGATATGCAACGCCACGCCGACCCAGATCAAACCCGCAATGAAACGCTCAGAGGTGTTTAGCCAGCCGCTTGGGGCAAAAATATTACGCAGCACGTAAATGCTAAGCCTGATCAAGGCCAGGGAAAGTAACAGTGGCACTGCCAAATTGAGCAGATTGACATTAATACTATGGCGCATCAGCGCCTTGGCGATCAGCACTAATGCCAGTGCGGTGAGCGGGAACA
>Ga0315281_10008262_pt1 | contig 14556 bp, 26 predicted proteins | sample YL17G07_0_MG_FD_204540 | JGI IMG/M metagenome (GOLD analysis project Ga0315281, IMG submission 204540) | Sediment microbial communities from Yellowstone Lake, YNP, Wyoming, USA - YL17G07_0 | ecosystem: Environmental > Aquatic > Freshwater > Lake > Sediment | place: USA: Wyoming | collected...
CGACTCGGGTCTTCACGCCTGCCGCCCGGCAGACGAACGAAAATATGAAAAATCTTGGTGCGATGCCCCGGCTCCAACTCCACTTCACGCAGCGTGAAATCGGGGGTTGCCTGTACACCGTCACGAATACGAAGCTCTGCGACACGCCAGCATGCGAGGTCTTCACAGTCCCCGTAGCCGCGCCGCAGAGTTTCTACAACATCTTGCCACTCTTCTACACCATTCGGCTCGCGCTCGTAGCGCACACCGGAATCGTAGAGGCGGGGAATCGTCGGGTCGCGTTGAAGGATGTCGCAGTTGATTGCGGCAAGCGCATTCAAAAGGACGCGCAGCACCACCATGCCGTGTGCCGGCTCTTGTCCCTCGACGAAATGATCTCCGACGAACTGTATGTTTCGCATATTTATGTCGGCTACCGCGCGTGTCCTACGCTCCCCGTTGGGGAGCTAGCCTCTGCAAAGGCCCTAACGCGATTGTGGACTGGCGCATGTTTACAAGGCTTACTGCCACCTACTAGCAACCGGCTTTCAGAAGCCACTCCGGGCTAGTCCCCAACGGGGACGTACATCATGCGCGGAGTTTACATAACTACATCTATCGGTCCCGCCGCCGCCGTTGGGGGTCGTCGGCGCACGCTCTACCCTTGACTTAGCTTTTCGCTTTGTCTGGACCCACATTCCGACAGACGTGAGCGTGCCTGTAGAGTAAACTACCAGCCCGGAACCTACGACGGGGACGGCACCGTCGCAGGCTCACGGGCCATCGCTTACTCGACCGCCGGGCCGATGACCGCCGCGCGGAACGTCGCGGCACCACCGGAGATGTTCGTGACGTTGAGCGTCACGAGCATGGAGACCTGCGCCGTGTCGCCCTTGAGGCAGACGCCGACACCGTTCTCTTGGAAGATGCGGGCCGGCACGGCACCCGTCGCAGCGAACTGCGAGTTCTTGCCGACCTTGAGGTCGTCGATCGTGAAGAGACCCGCGATGTCCGAGGGCACGACCAGACGGTCGATGCGGAACGGAACCTGCGGCTGTGCCGTCGCGATGCCCGAAGCACCCGCGCCGACCGCCGCCGCCGTGGCGAAGCCGAGAGGGTACTCACGTGCCTTGGTCGGCCCACGGGTGTCCATGAGCGCCCCCGCCATCGCCCGGCGCTGCGCGAGTGCAGCCATCATCTGCGGCGAGAACTGACCATTGCCATACTGCCGCCCCATCGACGGGTTGTACGGCATGCGCGGCGGCTGGCGCTGGGGATACCGCTGTTGCTGGTACTGCGGGGCAGCGCCGCTCACGGCAAGCAACTGGTCGAGGGCATCGCCCACGAAGTCGAAGCCCGCGTAGCTCTCGTCGTCGCCCATGATCTCGACGGGTGCGTACCCGCCACCTACGATGTCGTACATGATGTGTGGACCTTTCTGGTACTACGTGAACCGCAAACAGCTAACTGCGCTACTGCACTGAACTACTCTTTCACGTTGATTGGTCCGTCCGTGTACGACATAGCCCCAGCTATGGCGTCGAGTTCGTTACCGGCTTTTATAAAAGCCGGTGAGAGAGATGTCACCGCGCGACGCGGAGACCGTGCTCGACGAGGATGCGGTGCTCTTGGTCCGAGAGACGTTCACCGTCTCCGAGGCCACCCGCCGCCGTCGTCGTGCGTGTCGCAGGCGTACCCGCGCCACCGGCTGCCGCATCGCGCGCCATGCGCTGACCGATGCCCGCGCCGAGAGACGTGAAGTAGGACGCGCCCACGCCATCGGACAGGTTGTGGATGTGTTCTTTGTACTTGCCGCCTCCGAAGAAGCCGAGCAAGTGACCGGCGGCGAACGCGCCGAGGTCTGCGGGGACGCCGAGGATTTCGATGGTGCCGAAGCGTCCCTTGACGAGACCCGCGCCAAACGCAGCGCCGTTGATCTCCACGGACTGCACGACCTGTCCGATTGCCTCTTCACTCTTTTCCGTGATGGACTTGGCGCGCTTGATCATCGACTCGGCGCGGTCTTTGAGGGAGGCGATCTGTTGCTTGGAGAGTGAAAATGCCATCTTGGCCTTTCGGGCATGCGCCCATGCGCCCAATGGACGCCTGCGGAGTGGAGAGGATAACCGGCTTCTGGAAGCCGTGAAAACACGGCCGTTCAGTCAGTAAGTCTCCCACACCTATTATAGCTAAGTCAAACGATTCCTGTTGCACAACATACCGTTTATGTTGCACAATATCGCGTTTATGATGCACAAAAACCCTACCGGCTTTTGGAAGCCAGTAGGGTCTTATGGGACCGCAGAAGTAGATATCTAGCTAAATGTTCAATAGCTTGTCGATAATCTTCTGTATTTCCTCGCGGTCTTCCTTACCGCGCACCGGAATATCCATGAGTCTATCCACGGCGTCTCTAATCACCCATCGAAAATCGGACTTAGTAGCCTTCTTCTCATTCCTCTCGGGCAGCGGAGCACCAACTACATGGTTGCGTACCAGCGCCGAAACCGAAATGCCGAGAACCTCTGCGCGCTTTCTGAGGTCTGCCAACTCGGCATTGGTAAATCGCACTCCCGTTGTAGTGGTATGTTCCTCGGCTGGCAAAGGCGGCCTACCTCTTTTCTTGGGCGGCTCTACTACAGGAAGGGGCGCATCTCCCGGCCCCGTAAGTTCCGTGCCCGGAGATACAAAATCAGCTTCCTTTACCACCATTTCATTGGCGACTCCGGCATAGCCATGCTCCGTACATGGAGCGCCCGAAGCACACTTCTCGCACGGTTCATCGGACATGGCGCTTTACCTGTTTCTTGCTATCGCGGCACTGTTTCTTGCTATCGCGGCACTGTTTACAATGCACGTGCTTAGGGGCATCGCGGTCATATACATGCCAATGCTCTTGCGAATGTCCACAGGCCAGTTTGAGGATATCCTTTGAGCCCATCCGCGTCACTTGCAGAACGGAATAGAAGAAGGGGCGATCTTTTTTCTTCTTCGGCTTCTTCTGCCGTAGGCGAACAGGCGGCTCCGGCACGGCATTTCTAAGCCCGCGCAAATCCAGTCCGCTGCACTGCTCTGAATAGGCACTGTCGATGAGGCGATTAGCACGTTCAAACGCTCGCGAAAAGTGATTGGCAACTACGCGAGCGCGCTCATCTCTCCCCATTTTGGAGAGGTCGATTGCTATGAACGGATGATTCATGTGTATCCTAGCCCCGAGCAGTTGCCGCAGCGGATGCCATTGGCCACGCGGCTCCCGCCGCAAATGGCACATGCGTTCTTGCCCAGCGGTATCGTCGAACCGCCCGTCGTCTTATGACTACCGACGTTCACAGTTTCCGCCTCTGGCCCGCCCAACTCGCGCGAGGCCCTTACCATCTGGTCTGCAATCACTTCCCGCGACTCTAGTGCTTGGAAGGAGCCTCCCATACGAATCACCACCGTGCTCCCTTCCACTACACGCTTCTGCGCCGGCCCGGCTATGACAATCTGGTCAACGTGAATGATTACCGGAGTGCCGCTCGCAGCCTCAGTAAGCACCACATATCCCGTCGGCCTTTTCATGAGCTACCGCGCGCGACCCACGTGCCGCTTCGCTTCACTCGCTTTGGGACCGGACTGTGGCCGAATGCACGCAATGCCCGTGCAAATCCTCTTACCTGAAGGCAGCAAGGAGCGGTGAACGTCCTTTACGCAATCGGTGTACGTTGCAGGAACCCACCCTCCGGTGAAGCCCTCCGCGCGATATACTTCCACAGCCTCTCCCTTTTTATACATGACTACCTCCTATGATGTTGTCCGCTGGCAATGCTAGCAGGGACAATCGTGGCCACGCTCGCTCTCGCCCTCGCCAGTTCTGCCGGCGTGTGCAACCCCGAAATCAACCACGCCTCATTCTGCGAGGCTCCACACTGCTCTTGCACCCAGCCGTTTGCGACGCCGCGCCAGTGATCCATCTTCCCGCCCCAATGGTCTGGCGGCGCGGGGCATCTATGGTCGAGCGGAATGAGGGCATCGCCACGTCCCTGCCTAACTTCGGCAGCGATATGAAATATCTTCATCCATTCGACCATGCCGGAGTACCGGCGCGAGCGCGGCTGCGGCTCCCAAAAGAGCCCACGCGGCCAGTCGTTAGGGATGTGTGTGCCGCCGCGCAGGTCTGCTATCCACGGTCTACTCTCATCCGGCGTAAACACGTGCTGTGAGTAGCGCCGCGCGAAGGCTTCGTAGTCGATGTGGGAACGAGCGGCACCGCGAGCATACACAGCGTCTATCATGGCACAACCATCGCGAGCCTGAATATCGTGCTCTGCCAGAGATGAATGTGCGCCGGGGAACAGGCTCTCCTCTTTGACCGTTGCGCGGGCTAGAACAAGCTCCGGCGTAATGTGTTGAATGTGGTGCCCAGCATAGGCCGTGCCTGTGCTGGGCGGCTCTTGCCCTCGCACGGCCCTGCCGCCGACCCCGGCAGCCGTAAGAAGCAAAAGCGAGAATGATATGGATAACATTTTCATGGTCGGTCTCCCGGCTTCTGAAAGCCACTAGGTCAGCGAAGCGAAGCGGAGCGCAAGTCGTGCGCGGCCAGCTTACAAAAGCTCCTTAGCGCACGCGAAGTCGATTGCCTCCACGACATTCGCGCCTTCGTACACCCGAATCGTCGAACCATCACCGATGATGATACGGATACGGTTCTTGACGATTTGGAAGTGAATCATCCCTTCTTGCTCTTGGTCTTCCACGTGCTCCAAGAGCGCGCGAAAATGCGTCTGGAAGTTGTCGGAAATAGGCTCATTCGTCAGTACCCCATCTGCCCGGTGCGAGGTGATTGCACCCTTGAACGCGGAGGCAATCTCTGCCCCACTGTTCACGAGAGACTCGATATCGTCGAAAATGCTACCCTTCTTTTCATCTGTCATTTGGTTTTCTCCGACTTCTGTAAAACGCTCACGTCCCACGGCTCGCTACTACCATCCTTGTGCATGCGTCGCTTGGGCCGCGACGTAAACCTGAGTTGCTTCTCTATGATGCGGGTCACTGGCACTGTCGACCCCGAACGATATAGCTCTTTGATTCTCGCCATACGCTCCGCGTCTACCGTCAAGCCCTCTCTCAGCTTCATCCAGCGGTCCAGTGCTATCTGCCCCAAGCGTTCTTTTCTGTCCGTTTCAGATAAGCCTTCTGGCAGTCCCCGCTTATCTGCCAGGGACATTCCCTTAGCCTTGACCTTCCGGTCGATGCGATAGACCTTGGGCGACAGAAACTCCGCGTCGCGGAAGCTCATTTCCAACTTCAAACCTCCTAGCTTATCGGACGTAGGGAGATTGGCCTCATTCGTCGCGAAGCCGTCTGTGTCGCAGTAGTAAAACTCATCACATGGTTTCATGAAGCCGTAAAGATTTTTCCGAGCGAGAGCGGTGATATGCGATGAGATAGGCACGTGTTCATGAGGTATCTCTAGCTCGGTATCGAGTAGCCACACGCCGGGGATTAGCTGCGTCATGCAGATAGGCTCTCGGGGATCGTCTGGCTTGCGCGGGTGCGCCGGCTCATGCGGACAGTCAGTGAAAGGTGGATTGACTAGGAGACTGGATTTCAATGGGTTCTCAGCAAACTTCCCATAGAGACTGTTGAGCAAGAGTTTATAAACGATTTTCTCAAACTCGCTCGTGCCTTTCACCCTCCTTTCGTAGAGGGTCTGTGCGTAGAAGGCCAAGTCCTCGAACGGTTCAAAGTGCATGACCTCATGCACCTTATGAATCTTACCGTCTGTTTCCTGTAGCAGCCGCAAGTCAACGTTATTGAGGTAGCCTCTCCATTTACCCGTAGGGAAGTACACGCTACCGTCGGCGCGATAGGGCATGGAGGGGAAATACATCTCCGGCACCTCTATCTCTACGTCGGCCACGAACAGCGCTTTTTCGGCTTTTGGAAGCCCCGTTGTCGTGCCTATAAACGAGCCGGGTGCGGGCTCCGTCATGGCGTGGGGAAAGCTAGAGTTGATATCGTAATAGAAGCCGTCCGTTGCTTTGCGATTGAAGACTTCCACTCTTGACCCGAAGTACGACAACCGGGCCATCTTGTTTACCTGTGCATTGGTGCTTACAGAACGCTTCAAGAACTTACGCCGGAACAAATCCATCGCACACGACGCGAGTGTCATCCTTAGCGTGCCGCCGATTTCGAGCAATGTGGATTCAAAGGCGTCGATGGCTTTCCACAGAATCTCACAGTCGAGCCGGTTATATTTCGCTAGCTCTGCCATGTCCTCAGTCTCGAAATCGACGCTCCCTTTCTCTAGGCCAATCCACTTCGCAATGTTTGCCAGCGCAGTGCCAAAGAGCCAGAGTGAGTCGATGAACGTCCATTTGAACCGGCCGCGCCTTACGTTGACGATGATGGCGGATGAGCCGCTGAATGCCGCTTTGACCTGATAGCCGCCTTTTTGGATGATGCGCTGGAGCACGAATAGCATGTCGGCAAGGCCCCCAGCGTGGGCGTAGAACCATTGACCATGATTGCGTTGGGTAAGCTCGCCATTGAGAAAGCCATCAATCGAACGATACCATCTATAGTTCTTGCCGTCAAAGACGCCGGCTATGCTGATTTCGGGAACACGAACGGATTGCAGGTCTAGCTCTACCCACGAACCTGCCCTCCATTCTAGGTCGTACACGAGAAATGTCCTAGCCTCGCGAGGTTTTGTAATGGGGGTGATAGCCAAGGCAGATTATGCTCCACTTCGTTCCGCCTGCTTGGTTCGGCTTTCAAAAGCCGGTGCGGGTCGCGTCGTAGCGAGAATAATCGCCGCTTCGCAGTCTCGCACCGCATCGGCAAGGCCGTTGATAGCACCTGCCAGTTCGTCTACATCCTTTTCGGCAGCCTCTATTACTGCTCTGGCCGCCTCAATGATTTCAGTCGCGCCGTTGGCCTTGGCCAAACACTCGTCCAGTGTCATGCTGTATTCCCCTAGTATTGAGGTGCAATGGACATGATGGCCCATTGGGCCGAAAGGCCGAATGAGCCGAGGTCGTTTATGCTCTGGCTCCCCGTGAGCATGTAAGTGATTTGCACGCGAGTCGTAGAGCCGGTGTAGCGCTTCTCACTCGGTATGTACTCGCGAAGGCAGAGCACGTCGCCCACGGCGAAGTCGCGATCGTTGAGGCGAAGCTCAAAGCGCTTCACGCCCTTGACGATGGCCTGAAAATACTCAGGCCAACACTTCAAGTCGTGCTGCTTCACGGGCTTCATGGCGACCCCGTTAGCAATAGCCTGCGCGCTCGTGCAATGGCCCCTTCCAAATCCTTCAACTCCCGAAGTACCCACACACGATTCGACTCTTGCTTGCGCTTCGGAAGCTCGGGATTGACGCTATCAGGCCCCCACCGCAGTGTCTTTCCGACAGCGGCCTGTACTTCGCCGCACTCCTCTACCAAGTAGCCTAGAACCTGCATGTAGGACTTGGGTTCGTATTCGGCCTTCATGCCTTCCTCCCATGTTTGTAAGGGCGTTGGCGATTGAACTCCATTTTGATTCGCATGGCCTCTTCCAACGGCAAGTCAAGCTCGCCGCAGATGTGCAGAATGCGAATGATGGTATCCGCAAACTCCGTCACCGCGCCCTCGGGCTTGGACAGCGGCCCGCGTACTTCCACCAACTTCTTTCCGCGACGTACGGTTATGGCATTATCTGGCTTGCCACCCGTCATTCGATATTCGCCGTCTCTCACACACTCTGCCGCTTCCGATAGCTCTGAATGGGCAAGCGCAATCTTGGCGAGGATTTCTTCTGTGCGAGGTTTCTGCGGCGTGCTCTTCATGGGCCAGCCCTTGCCGCGCGCCCACTCGGTTACTTCCTCTTGCCAGTCTGCGATGCTCTTGGTATGGAAGGTCATAGCTTGCCCATGCCCAGCGAACCATCGGGATGCCGCAAAGGATGTCGCTCGAACTTGGGCCGCAATGGGCCGCAGTGTCCATCTGTTGCAGACGCATGACGAATGTATTTTCCCATCATGCCGGCGTCGGGATGGCCGCATACGATTTCGTCGTCGCCCGGTCCCATGTACGAATGCCTGCACGCCCTACAGTTCTTATCACTCATTTGGCCTCCTGCTAGAAAGGTGGGTTGTTGTCTAGCTAGACTCGCGTCTAGCTTTTCGGCTAGCGCTTGCCCGGTCTCTTGCCCCAAGGATTCCAGTAGACCCGTACCAGCATTTGCTCAGGCTTATGTCTAGCGGTGAGGTTCTTGCCGAACACCTCTTTACGCGCAGAGATGAAGTTGATATGGATATCGGAAGCGCGCTGCGGCCACATCCCTACGCGGTCTAGGCCCTTGTAGCGGGGCATGGGTGACCGCGCCTTTTGGGCCTCCTTGCGCGCCTCTTCTTTGGAGTAGCCGGCTTTCAGAAGCCGCTGGTAGTCGTTCTCGAAATCCTGTCTTCCGCTCCAATCGGTCAGAGCGCCGACTGAAATCCAAAACTCCTTGGGCAGCCGATGCGGCGATTTGCCCAAGTCCCAAAGGCTCTTTTCCATGTGAATGAGAAGATTCTTGGTCGATAGCGCGCGAGGAATGTTGAAAATCCGTATCTCACCGTCGATGGTGCCATCCCTATTCTCATGCACCGTGACTGCCGTTTCTACTGCATGGTCGGTAGCCAACTCTGCTGCAGCGCCTCTGAGCGCAAAGCGCATTCTATCGGCCGCAAGCTCTTGCCTCTTGAAATCGGCCTTGGTAGCTTTCGCCTGCTTTTTCTTCGGTACTGCCTTCCAACCCATCCCCTTTGGAACGCGCAACCCACCGGCCCCGGCACCGCTTACGGATCGCTTCTTCGGAGGCTTGCGCTTGACAGCCTTGTGCTTGACAGGTCGTTGCGGGTGCTGTGCCGGCTTAGGAAGCTTGCGCTTGACAGCCTTGCGCTTGACAGGTCGTTGCGGGCGCTGTGCCGGCTTAGGAGCCTGCTCCGACTTCGTCGGAGTGCCCCGGCCCCTGCTTCGCAGGGTAGCCGGCAGCCGCCGCTTCCGTTGAACGGGCCTGGTAGCCTTCGGCTTACGCCGGAGCTTCTGAGGCGCTTTACGGGCACGGCGGGGAGGGCTGGCAAAGAGCCCATGCGCGTCACGCCAGTGCTTACCGTCGTAACGGACGGCAGCCTTTCGTTTCTTCTTCGTCGCCACTCAGGCGCTCTTTGCAACCTTGGGAGCCCTTACAGCCTTCGTCATACGCGGATTGAGTAGCAGGTTGACGGAGTTTCGCAGAGACAAGGCGGTCTCGTCTCGCCACTCTTGGCTATGGGTATCGTCTTTCATGACGGCTTGGAGTACGCGCATGATGACCTGCACATCCTTTTCGTACGTCTCTCTAATATCGACTGGCCTAGCCATGTTTTTCACCCTCTAGTAGCGCCTGGATATTCTCGACGCCCATGAAGCACAGGAATCGATATCTATTAGAATAGGCCGTCACTACGCGACCGTAGTGATTCGAGGTGGATGCCGTACGCGCATACATCCGTGCGTTGGTAAGGCTAGAGAAGACGGCGATTTTCGCACCGTCGCATATCACCGGATAGCTCTTATGTCGGGCATTCATTCTGGCCAGCGCAGCGAAGCGGAGCGGGCAGGCAAGAGCGGTTAGCTTACAACTATTTGAACGGTGCCGGGTAGAACCCAATAGCCATTCACCGCACCGATGCCGTCCACTACACAAGTAGCGGGTACTACGCTATGCCGCGAAAAGGCTTGATCGAAGGAGGGGAGCTTGGGCAGCCAGATAGCCCCGCACTCGCGGCACCACCCGAAAGCAACGGCATTGGACTCACGCCCGCTCTCGCGCGACGGCATACGCACTTGCGCCGGAGCATCATGCGAACATGCTTTGGCCGGGACGATCATTCGGTTCACGGCACACCTCCCTGACACGGCGATATGCGGCGCTCGGAAGTTGCGCCCAAACCGCATCGGGTACAATGCTCAAAAACGCCGCCGTTTGGTACTCGCCATTGATGCTCTCTATCGCTACCGGCTTTCGGAAAGCCACCTACCGGATACGACGGCTGCGGATTGAACGCCTTACGCACTCGCTCACCCTCCGCAGCCATGCTCACCTGAAAGTGGCAGGCCATCACGTTGCGGCAATACTCTGCCATCATACCAAGCTCACCGTCTAGCACTTCGCTCTTGCCCACCTCCGTACCGAGCGGCACGACGCGACGAATCACCCTCGCGGCGACTAAGCATACGAGGACGCGCGGCGCATTCGCCATGAACAAGGTAAGCTCTTTCATCGCACCTTCTGTCGCCTTACTCGTCATTGCGCTTGCGCCCTTTCTTCCGTTCCGTACGCTTCTTCGCCCGCTTCTTCCGCTTCTCTTTCACCCGCTGCGACAACCTTTTCGCGCGCTTCGCAATGCCCTCTCTAGCAGGCTTTTCACCCGTTGGCAGGGGGCCATACTTGCCTCTACCGATGGCTTTCGCGCCGGCATCCATGAGAGCGAGCGCAATGAAGTCTTCCGGCTTCTTCGCGCCACGATTGCTCGCGTCAGTCAGAAACTCTAGCGATTTGCGAATGAAGCCCATTTAGGTTTTCTTCTCGCCCTCGCGCCAGCGCGTATGAAGTTCAAAATCGGTGCTCGGCTCTTCATCGGAGCGCATCTGGTATGCGTGGCAGTCCTCGCACCCATAGGGACCAGTCTGTTGCTCGCCCACCCCGATATCGGTCATGTCACAAGAGACATTGGAAGAGCCGCACCACGGGCACTTCACATCATGTTTGCTGCCGCTCATGGTATCTATTCCGGGTGAGGCCCCGAAAGGGGCCGATGCGAGACGGGCTCTACGAAGGATTTACAAAAGACCCCAATGCTTTGCCAAGTCATCGAAAATCGCTGGGCCGGGGTCAATCTTCCCGCTCGACGATGGGACATGGCAGTGCCCGCACACGCCCTTGAACTGCGGCGCTCCCGGCCCGCCGAAGATTTGAGCCGGCGGAATCGCGTCGCGCAGTACCCGCTTGGTACCGTCGGCCACAGTCTCTAGTGGCAGCATTCGCGGAATGGCAAGCTCGTTCGTGACGTACTCCGCGAGATTGAAGAGTGCTTGCTTCTGCACGTCGTAGAAGTCCAAGAACTTGTGCGGCTGGCCTCGCGCGATATCGTGGTACTCCACGCGGTCAGTGTGGGGCTTGATTGCCGGCGGCACTCCGCGATTGGCAATCTCGACGCCGACGGCGAAGTCATTGACGGCCGAGGCGTGCGAGCAATGCGCATGCAAGTCGGCTAGCTGGTACACGTCGCCATAGGCATCGATGGTGAACTGGACAGAGAGATTCCGCCCCTTCAACACCTGATAGACTTGCTTGGCAGAGCCCTCACCCGCTGTGTAGTGGACGACGAGCAGCCGAGGTTGATGCTTCATGGGAGGGGCATTGAACCACATCCCTGTCTTCCGGCCGTCGATGATGAAATCGGGTGTCATATGTCGCCTCCGGGCATGGCTGCCCGCTCCACTGCGTTTCGCTGCCAGTTACCGGCTTTCAGAAGCCGACTAGTCACTTGTAAACAGTGGACAACGCTTCGGCCGCGCTATGCCTCGCAGCCCGGCCTATGATTTCGGGGTCTTCCGGCATGAGCTTGACGAACGGTGCGACACACGTTTTGCAGGCGTCGATAGACCAGACCTCATTACCCACCTGAATGGCGACCCTAACGATACGACCGTCAGTCTTCATCACTTCACCACACTTGTCGCAAATCGTTTGCAGAGCCATTGTAGCCTTCCATTATTCCGTGGCATCGCACTAGGCAGCGGGAGCGCGCCCCGGAATCGAACCGGAGTCAGTCCCCATCGCGCTCTGTTGTGCAGCCGGCTTCTTGAAAGCCACTCACGCTAGCGAAGCGTAGCGGAGCGGCTGTCATGCACGGTCAGAAAGGCAAAAGATCTTTCTCCTTGGCCCGGCGGCTCTTCACGCTGAAACGCCAGAACGACTTGCCGCCTGCGAGGGGCATCTTCTCCAGCGCCCGAACGAAAACTTCGCAGACCTTGCCGTCTTCCGGCTTTTCCCGCGTGAGGGGTTCGAGGTCACGCAGCGCACTCGACTCGTCGATGGTGACGACGACACCCACCTCCTTCATGACCTTCTCACCCTCGCGGTCAACGAGGGAATCGCTGGCCTTGGTGAGCTTGATCTGATAGTAGTGCGCGTCCGCATCGTCCTTGCGGGCGTAGCGGCCGAGGAGAATCCCCTGGATGCACGCTCCCGCTTCCTTACGGAAGAAGAATCGTTCACCGTCGTAGGGGTTGACCTGTCCCCATCCCTCGCCGTCCGGGTTCACATCTGGGAGCGGTGCGCCCCCGCCTTCGGTCCCGGTCGTCTCGTCGTCATCCCTATTCTTACGTGCCATGCCGTCCTCTTTCAGTGTGGTACTGCGGTGCTCCGACTCACAGTCGGAGTGTTCCGGTACCTGCTTCGCAGGCTCCCAGAACCGGGGTCTCGGCGTACGGCCACGACGACCGCTCCGAGTGTGTGCATCCTGACACAACCGTGTCTGAATGTCAACATATATTTTTGTCCAATACTTCCGCGAGCTTTCGCCGTAGTTTTTCTTGACAAGCCCGAAACGCTGTGGTAATCTCTGTGTCTGCGGTGACACACCGGCTTTCAGAAGCCGCCCAAAAACGCCGTACTTTCGGCAGGGCAAGGCTTGGCACCGGGGCTGCATAGCCGAGACACACGACGACGCGGCACGGTAGAATAGAAAACCGAGACGGTCGTCAATCAGATAAGAGGTCACGTGGACACTCTCAAAATCGAGGTCATTCCCGAAGCGTGGAAAAGGGTGGACAAGGTAACCCCCGGCAACACTCTCGTCCGTGATCTGAGCGACATGGATTTGGCGTGGCTGCGAGTCAACTATCGGACCCTTCTCAGGCCGACCAAGATCCTACACTACGTTCGCGGCGAGATTGGGCTGCGAATGGAGCGGCAGGGCATTACGGTGTCGTGGGACACTCACATCCGCAGACTGCGCAAGCAGGGCGTACGCTCTCAGTACGAAGCGAAGCGGAGCCGCTAAATGGCCTTCACCTCCCGCGAAATCGAAGTCCGCACGTGGGATGACTCCGAGACGAACCCCACGGCCGAGGCTACCTACGCCGACGTGGACGCCTACGTGCAAGGGCTCTGGGCCTACCACGCCTCTCCATCTTCGCCGAACCTCTGGAACGTCACGCACGTCCCCACGGGGCTCCACGTCGCCACGAACATGACCAAAACGGTAGCTCGCGGCTTCGCGGAGATGTTGTGCCAGAAGGGGCCGACGCTCATGATTGACGCCAAGCGCGGCCTGCCGCGCGAGGCGTACATGCAGCACCCCGATTTTCCGAAGCTCAAAAAACTTTGCGTAGACGAGAAATAAACGGACGCGCCCGCGCGTCTACATACGGAGACCAGCTTGCGGGGCCTTGACAGACTCTCGCCTCTATAGTAGAGGCTCAGTAGGTGGCTTTCAGAAGCCACTTGGACGGCAGTAACCACCCGACCCAAACTCCGGCTAAGCGTAGCAAAGCGGAGCGCGGGCCATCCCTGGAAAGCGACGTAAAAATGGCCAAAGACGAAGTGAAGGAAGTCACCCCCGAGACCATGCAGGTGCAGATGATTGCCTGCAATCTCATCGATGCGGACGAAGGCTTCAACGCCCGCAAGATGGACGAGGACCACCCGGACGGCGAGGGCGCGCGCGAGTCGTACAAGACTTCGCTCCGCGACACGGAGGACGGTTCCGACGCCGCCTCGCTCGCCGCGAGCATGAAGAAGAACGGGCTCCGACAGCCCGTGCTCGCTCGCCCGATGGAGGATGGTCGCTTCGCGCTCGTCGCGGGCTTCCGTCGCTACACCGCAGCACAGGCGCTCGGCTGGACGCACATCGCGTGCGTCGTCGCGGCGATGGACGACCTCGACGCCTACCTCGCCAACCTGGAAGAGAACGTCCAGCGCGAGAACCTCTCCCCCGGCGAAATCGCAGACCGTTGCCTCTTCTTGAAGGAGGAGCACGACATGGAGGGCGGCGACATCGCGAGCCGCCTCCACCTCTCCAAGTCGTACGTCAACAATCTCATGCGCCTCGCCAAGGAACTGCACCCGGACATCTGGAAGATTTGCCGCTCGGGCCGCAACGCGGCGGCTCCCCCGCAGAGCAAGCTCCTGAAGTGGTGCGCGCTCGACACCAAGAAGGACCAGTGGGAGGCGTACGAGGAACACATGGGCAAGAAGTCGGAGGACGAGGACGAGTCCGACGGCGACGGCGGCGACGGCGACGGCGACCCCGGCCCGGACAAGCGCACCCGCGCGACCATGAGCAAGCTGGAAGAGTTGCGCGATGCGCTCCATGCCGCGAAGAAGGGCAGTGAGTACAGCGAGGATGCCATCAAGCTCGCCCTCGCGTGCGTGGACTTCGCCTGCGGTCGCCGCAAGAACCCGCCGGTCAAGATCGCGGAAGAGCCCAAGGCCAAGAACGGCAAGAAGGGCGAGGCCACCGCCGATGCGTGAACCAGGGTAGTACAGAGCGCGCGAGTACGGCACTCGCTCCTACGT